>Ga0114980_10000790_pt1 | contig 22693 bp, 15 predicted proteins | sample S_140806_EF_Meta_FD_87018 | JGI IMG/M metagenome (GOLD analysis project Ga0114980, IMG submission 87018) | Freshwater microbial communities from Lake Simoncouche, Canada to study carbon cycling - S_140806_EF_MetaG | ecosystem: Environmental > Aquatic > Freshwater > Lake | place: Lake...
CTTTCCATTTTATATCCAGGTGTTATTTTATAACTGCATCCGAGACAATAAAAATATACTTCATCTTGTTCATTAAGTGACGGAAGTAAACTAGTGTGATCTGAATCATTTCCACAAAGAATTTTTTTTGTAAACCCATCACTTGCTAAGTTCATATATTTGTGCACTTCTTGTATTGTTAACATAAAACTATAATAGCACACTTGACCACTAACGCTAGTTGATGTACAATAGTACTTACCCCATATTTGGGAATTTAAAAAATAAACGGAGTGAATTTAAAAATGATAGTTTCTTTGCCAACGGCATACCAGCAAGTAATCCATAAGACAAGATATGCAAGATGGAGAGAAGAAGATAGTCGTAGAGAAAACTGGGATGAAACAGTTGATCGTTATATGGACTATGTAACAGATGCAATTAAAAAGCATAATAACTTTGAGCTATCACAAGATGTTAAATCAAAACTTCGTAATGCTATTTTAGAAACAAAGGTTATGCCATCTATGCGTGGTCTTATGACAGCAGGACCTGCCCTTGATAGAGATAGCACATGTATCTATAACTGTGCTTATATGCCAGTTGATAGTTTAAGATCATTTGATGAGGGTATGTACATCCTAATGTGTGGAACTGGAGTTGGATATTCTGTTGAATCCCGTTATGTAAATCAACTACCAGAGATTTCTGAGCATTTTGAAAATACAGATACAACAATTGTTGTAGAAGATTCCAAGGCTGGTTGGGCACGTTCATTAAAAGAACTACTTGCACTTTTGTGGCAAGGTCAAGTACCATCTTGGGATATGTCTCAGGTTCGTCCTGCAGGTGCTCGTCTAAAAACATTTGGTGGTCGTGCATCAGGTCCAGAACCACTAGATCGTTTATTTAAGTTTTCTGTTTCTCTCATTAAGGGTGCAGCAGGTAGGAAATTAACTCCACTTGAAGCACACGACTTAATGTGCAAGATTGCAGAAGTTGTTGTTGTTGGCGGTGTTCGCCGTTCAGCGATGATCTCGTTATCAGACTTGGAAGACCGAAACATGGCAGCAGCTAAGTCTGGTTCCTGGTGGGAATATAGCGGTCAAAGAGCACTAGCCAACAACTCAGCAGTATATAATACTCGCCCAACCATGGAAGTATTTATGGATGAGTGGAAAGCTTTGTATGATTCAAAGTCTGGAGAGCGTGGAATTTTTAGTCGTGAGGCTGCACAAAGAGTTGCGTCAAAAAATGGTCGTAGAGATCACACAGCAGAATTTGGAACTAATCCATGTTCAGAGATTATCTTAAGACCAAATCAGTTTTGTAACCTTACAGAAGTTATTGTTCGTGATACAGATACCCTTGAGGATCTTAAGGCAAAAGTAGAACTCGCTGCAATTCTTGGAACTATTCAATCTACATTTACTAGATTTAAATATCTTCGTAAGATTTGGCAAAAGAATTCTGAAGAAGAAAGATTACTAGGTCTTTCTCTTACAGGTCAACTATCTCACCCAGTTCTTAATGGATCTAAAGGCGTTGACCTTTTATCAGCATGGCTAGATGAGTTAAGAGAATTCTCTGTTGTTGTAAATAAAGAATGGTCAGAGAAAATTGGCATTAATCAAGCAGCAGCTATTACATGCGTAAAGCCATCTGGAACAGTTTCTCAGCTAGTAAATGCTTCTTCAGGAATGCACCCATGGCACTCGCAATATTACGCTCGTACAATTCGTGGAGACATGAAAGATCCAATTACATCTTTCTTAGTTGATATGGGTATAAAGCATGAGCCAGATGTAATGAAGCCAAATGATACTATGGTGTTTACTTTTCCTATCGCTGCTCCTGAAGGTGCAAAGCTTCGTGAACATTTGACTGCAGTACAACATTTAGATATCTGGCTTACATATCAACGTCATTGGGCAGAACATAAGCCTTCTATCACAGTATCTGTAAAAGAAAATGAATGGATGGCAGTTGGTGCTTGGGTATATCAACATATTGATGAAATGTCAGGTGTATCTTTCTTGCCTTACTCAGAGCATACTTATCAACAGGCTCCTTATCAAGAAATTACAAAGGGAGAATATGAAATTCTTTTATCAGAAACTCCTACAGACCTTGACTGGAAATGGTTAGAAATTTATGAAACATTTGATGCAACAACAAGTGTTCAAGATTTGGCTTGTGTTGCTGGATCTTGTGAAATAAGTGATTTTGGTACTGTTAAAGCGGTATAATGTATAAGAGGTAACTATGTCTTATACTGATTTAATTTTAGAAGATTCACCAGTCTCCGTATGGAGCTTAAATGAAACTAGTGGAACCTCTGTACAAAATGATAAATTTTTATTAGGAAACTCCTACAATGGAACCTATTTAGGTGCTAGTGGAGCAAATGTAAAAAGAATCAAAGTACCCCTTGTTTACGGTGGTGGTCAATGTATAAAGTTAATAGAAAACAACGTAGCCTGCCTTAGGATTCCTTCTTTAGATAAAATGTCTTCTGCAAACAGACAATATACTTCAACACTAGAGTTCTGGCTTAAGATAACAAATTCTACAACAAGTGAAATAACAATTGTAAAAAAACCAAATAGCTCTACAGGTCTTTATGTTAAAGATAACTATTTAATATTTAAGCTAGGTGATCAGAATACTGTATCGACCTCTTTACCAATTGATAATTTTAACAAGCCACTTCACGTTGCAATTAGCTATAATCCAAAAGGAATTAGCTTATTTGTAAATGGTGTTGAGTCTTCAGCTCCAATAGTAGATTTAGAGTATTTTACAAAAGTATATAATTCCTCTGATGAGTATTTTGATTTTTTTGGAAGCTCGTCTATAGGAATTTATGTAGATAGTGTTGCAATCTATAACTATGAATTTACTCCTACAATATCTAAAAGACATTTTATTTATGGTGTAGGTTATGATATTTCTAAATTTTCAATATCATCAAAAGCTGGAACAATGTATTCTATGCATATGGAAAATACATCTAAACTTTACTCTTTATCATATAACACCGAATCCTCCTGGCTTAATAATTTACTTATTGAAGATGGTAGCCTAGAGGTTCAAAGAGATGGATATTTAACAACAAATAACTATTCAACAATAGAACATGTTACTTTTTCAGATGTTAGCTATGAAACTATGTATGGAGCAAATAATGGAGAAATATCTTTTCCTCATGGAACATCTTTATATGTTTCAGATAAGGTTAGTTCTTTTCCAAATGGAATGATATCTAAATTTGACTTTACTGGAGTTACTTGGACAACAAAACAATTATTATTTAAAATAGATTCATCAACAGATGCAGGTTTATCTGTTTATGCTGAAAAGGTAGGATCAGAATATAAAATTTATTATTCAACAGATTACATAGATGGAACTACAAAACCTGATACAACTATCTTATCAAGTAACACACAGATAACTGGAAATTTATATTTAGGTTTTTATGAATTAGATAATGTTTTAGGTTTATTTTTACAGACTTCTTCGAATCAGTATATATCAACTAATACAGAATTAGAGCTACCACTAATTTCTTCATCCATATCCTTTGGAGCAGAAACTATTAGCCCATTTGCCAATACTGAAATTATTCCGTCAAACGAAATAGTAACTAATAGGTTTACTGGAAAACTTAATTTAATTGGTGCTTTAAAAGATTCATCATCTATTCCAGCCAACTTTAGTGCATTTGAAAACTATGACTATAACTACAAAATAACTCCAAGTAATGAAAAAAGATTGATTAGATACACAAAGGGAAAAGCTAAGTTCTATCTTGGTACCAACTTTTTTGGAACTACAAATGTTTTACCACATAGAATAGATTTAGGTTATGGAGAAGTTACAGGAGATAGTTTTGTTACGCTAGAAGCTACTGTATATAATCAAACATCAGAACTTATAGCAACCCAGGAAATTTTAAGTGGTGATCCGATAAAAGGATTATTAGGTCAAGCAATAACAGATCATGTTATTAGATTTGATATAACACTAAAGTCAGATGACTATGAAGTATCTCCTCCAGTTTTACAATATCTTAATCTTAATGTATTTAATTCAATAAATTCATCTGTTGAGATGAGGTCAGATATTGGTGATCAAAACATAACCATCACAGCAAAATCTGGACAAGATTTATATTTACCAGAAGTAAATAAAACTCCTTCTATGTACTATGGAAATGCAACTGGTCTAAAAATTGGGGACCAGTACGGAACTATAAATTATTTATCAAAAGGCATTGGAACAGAGACAAGTGATGGCATTAGCACAATTATGTTTACTGCAAAACCTACAACTTCATCTCAGTGTAGATTTATCTATTCTGATCCAGTTATAATTAGACAAACATCTGGAACGGTAGCAATTGCAGGTACTGCAGTTACTGGAAATATTTATGTAAATGGAACAGCAACAACAAGTGCAGAAACTAATGAATGGAATCATTATATTATTGCTTTAGATAATCCAATAACTATAGATACCGTAAATGGAACTGCAATTGAAATAGGAAACTCCTCATCAACAACAGGAACTTTTTATATTGATAACCTATGTTTTCTTGGACCTAAACTGACAGCAACTGAAGCTTTAAAGTATTACAATCTATTCTACTCATCTTACTCAGAGCCAGTAAAAGACTCAATATTTACAACTGGAACTTTTACTACAGGTTCTCCAACTACAATTACAGTTGCAAGTTCTACTGGAATTGCTTTAGGAATGAGAGTGCTTGGAACAGGAATTGAAACTGGAACAAACGTAACAAATATTGTAGGAAACACTATTACTATAAATAAAAATGTTTTATCTAATCAAACAGGAATTAATCTTTCATTTATTTTTCTTAATGTTAATTTTTATGACAAAGAGGTTAGGAATGATAATTTAGAATACGAACTTATTCCAGGTCAAAATTCAATTAAATCCACAGTATCTTTGGCAGCAACAGAAAATTATACTCTTTCTTCTAATCAAATAAATTATTCTAATGATATAGATCTTATTGAAATTGATAGCATTAGTGCTCCTACCCTTGCTTCTCCAGTTACGGTATTATTAGCAAATCAAACTTCATCAGCAAATAGAGGGGTGTACTCAGTTGGATTCTCTAATGGAGTTGCTACATTTACACCCGATACTTCACTAGAGGCAGCAGACATATTAACAGGGGATTTAATATATGTTCAAAACGGTGATCAAAATGAAAAAGAATTTTTACAAAAACAATCAGATGGAACTTACAGTCAGGTTAGTGTTTTAAGTAAAATAGTTTCATACAAAGAATCAGATTTGACTGATTCAGAATAATTTTTGATAAGCAATAGCAATAATATATAAAAAATGGTATCATTGTGGTATGTCAAAACCTAAAAACAAAGTACAAGCTGTACAAAGTCGTGCAGAATATGGAATTTATGTATGGGAGTTACCAAATGGGACTACCTTTCAAGATGATCAGGGTAATACTTTAAATGTTCCTGCTCGAAAATATGATATTACAAAGATGAAACAGTTAGCAGATGCTGCAGCATACTGGGGAAAGCCAGAAGGCAAAGCAGTATTTATGCCAGGAGTTGGTAGATCATCTGAAACACAATCCAGAGAAGATATTGATAGAATGGCTGAAGGATTAACACCTTACGGTGATACAGATAACTGGAGAGAGGTATTCCAAAATGCAAGAAATGTATGAGATTAGTGGTAGAGATATTGGAATGGACAATATTGAAAAGTCTAACTCTTTGGTTGGAAACGGAGATATAGATGATTTTGCAAAGAGTGCAGATGAACTGGTAAAGCTTTCTGGATTAGGACATAATTTTAAAAGAAATGCTAAAAGAAAACTTGAGAAAGCAGATCAAAACTCTTTAAGTGGTCAAGATTCAGATTCTAAGCAACTGGTCCCAGATAAATATGGATATGGTCTTTTTGACGTTGTTGAGCCACCATACAATTTAATTTCTCTTGCTAAGATTTATGAAGTTTCTTCTGCAAACTTTTCTGCAATTAATGCAAAGGTAGCTAACATTGTTGGCTTAGGTTATAATCTTGAACCAACACTTCAAGTATTACAAATGCTTGAAGAAACAACAGATCCAGATCAACTTTCTAGAAAAAGACGTAAGCTTGATAGAACAAAGCTTGAGATTGAAGAATGGCTAGAATCAAGAAACGATGAAGATACTTTTACTGCAACTTTAATAAAGGCTTATATTGATAAAGAAGCTACTGGAAACGGATACTTAGAAATTGGAAGAAAGGTAACAGGAGAAATTGGTTACATTGGTCATATTCCAGCAGCTACTGTTAGAATTCGTAGACTTCGTGATGGATTTGTTCAAATTGTAAATGGAAAATCAGTATTCTTTAGAAACTTTCAAGATAATTCTCAGCAAAATCCAATTGGTGTAGATACTCGTCCAAACGAAATTATTCACTTAAAGTCTTATACCCCAACTAATACTTACTATGGAATTCCTCCAATTGTTGCAGCAAAAAATGCAATGGCAGGTACAGAGTTTGCTTCTAGATTTAACCTTGAATACTTTGAAAATAAAGCAACTCCAAGATATATCTTCTGGATCAAGGGAGCAAAGCTTTCAAAAGATGCTGAATCTAAGTTATTTGAATTCTTCCAAAATAATCTTCGTGGTCAATCACACAGAACACTAGTAATTCCAATTCCTGGTGATGAAAATGGTCAAAAGATTGATGTTAAGATGGAGCCAGTTGAAAATGGAATTCAGGATTCTTCTTTTAACAATTATAGAAAAACTAATCTAAGTGAAATCTTAATGGCTCATAGAGTACCAATTTCAAAGGTTGGGACAGCAGAAAATATTTCTCTTGCTAATGCTCGTGAAGCAGATAGAACCTTTAAAGATCAAGTATGTCGTCCAGAACAAGATACTTTAGAAAAGTCTATAAACAGAATTGTTTCAGAAAAAACAGATATGTTTAAGCTTAAGTTCAATGAACTTACACTTACAGATGAAGATACTCAATCAAAGATTGATGAGCGTTATCTAAGAATGGGAGTCTACTTGCCTAATGAAGTTAGATCAAGAAAAGGCATGACAGCACTACCATCTGGAGATGAACCAGTTCAACTAACAGCACAAGGTCAGGCTGAACAAAGAACTCAGGCTAATGGAAATAGACTAAGAGATCAACAAAGAGATGCTAACGCTGCTGACAGTGGAACAGGATCTAGAGTGCCTCAAGGTGAAGGTAGACAACAAGCCTAACACTATAATAACAAATGTGTTATATAATTAAAATGTTATGGTAGATTTACAAAAAGCATCTCTTACTACTAATGGTCATCAGGTAACTTTGACCATGCCTATCTCAAAGGTAGATGTAGAAAAAAGAATTGTATCTGGTTTTGCAACACTTGACAATATTGACCGTCAAGGAGATAGAGTAACTGCAGAGGCATCCCAAAGAGCATTTGAAAACTTTAGAGGAAATGTGCGTTTAATGCATCAGCCAATTCCAGCAGGTAAAGTTGTAAACTTTAGAACAGAATCTTTTTTTGATGCAAATACAAACAAGCAATATAATGGCGTTTATGTTGATGCTTATATCTCAAAGGGTGCAACTGATATTTGGGAAATGGTCCTAGATGGAACTCTAACTGGATTTTCAATTGGCGGTAATGTAAAAGACTCAGAGCCAGTAATGGATTCAGAATCACAATCTACTGTTAGAATTATTAAAGACTATGATCTAGTAGAGCTTTCTCTTGTTGATTCTCCTGCAAATCAACTTGCAAACATTTTTTCTATTCAAAAAGATCTACAAGGTGGATCAATTGCAGATGGTATTTTTAACAAGTCAAATATTCAAAACGTTTTTTGGTGTGAGACAGACGAACTTGCATACACAGATGAAAATGAAGCACATTCATGTGCAAACTGTGGGGATGATCTAAAATCAATCGGTTGGATTGATGAAGTTACACAAGAAAATGTAGCTAAGTCTGTATTTGAAATGATTACAAAAGCACGAAACGTTGTAACAAATGAAGAGACTTCAAACAAGTACCCAGATCAAAATAAAAAGTATAAGTCAGAGCTTAAGAATAAAAAGGGTAAAGAAAAAGAAATGTATAAAGGTTCATTCTCTGTTGGAGATTTTGTACAGTGGAACTCTTCAGGTGGAACTGCTCGTGGAAAAGTAACAAGAGTAGTAAATAATGGTAAAATTAATGTACCTAACTCTTCTGTAAGTGTAACTGGTACCCCAGAAGACCCTGCAGTAGTTATTACAGTTTATAGAAAAGAAGGAAATTCATGGAAGCCAACAGATACAAAAGTAGGGCATAAAATGAAAACACTAAGGTCTTGGACCACAAAAGTTCTTAAATCACTTGGAACAAACATAGGCTTACTGCCAAATGAGGTAGTAAAAAAGGCAATTGAAACACAGTCAGTTGCCAACCAAATTATCAAAGGAGGTGTTGAAGTGGCTGAAAACACAGAAGACACAAAAGTAGAAACTGTAGAAGAAGTAACCGTTGATGAAGTAGTTGAAGATGTAGAAGTTTCAGAAGGTACAGAAGTATCTGAAGAAGCAGCAACAGAAGAACTATCTAAGTCTGACGAAGTTTCTGAAGATGCAGAGGTTGCAAATGCAGCCGAAGAAGTTACAGAAGAAGTAACTGAAGAACCTTCCACCGAAGATGGTGAGGCAACTGATATTGAAAAGGCTTTGAACGAAATTAAAGATTTTGTTTCAAGTACTCTAGAAGGATCCGTAGCAAAGAATAATGAAACAATGATTGCTGTAACAAATACAGTAGCAGAAGTTACAAAGGCTTTGACTGATAAAATCTCAACAATTGAATCAAAAAACGATGATCTAAATAAAGCACTAGCAGATATCACAAATGCAATCTCTTCTATCAACGGAAGAATGGAAGCTGTAGAAGAGGATACAGCAGTAAAGAAGTCTGGCGAATTGGAAAATTCTCCAGAGAAGGCTACCACGATGAAAAAATCAACGTGGGGTGGACGCTTCCTCGGCTCCGCAGAGTATCTAAATTAAAAATGAAAAGGAAGGTGAAATAAATAAAATGAGTGATATTATCGAAAAGGCTGCAGCAAGTGGTACAGTGCTATCTCCATTACAATCCCCAGGTGCAATGACAGCACAGGGTAATTCTAATGATGCTGGTGGTGTATTAAACCCAGAGCAGTCAAGTCAGTTTATCGACTATATTTTTGACGAGATGGTTCTCGCCAATGATGGTCGTAGAGTTGTAATGAGAGCAAATACAATGGAACTTGATAAGGTTCGTGTTGGCACACGTCTTGTTGCTAAGGCAACACAGGCAGAGCAAACAGGAAGCAATGCAGCTCCAGCGTTTACAAAAATCGAACTTACAACAACAAAGTTCCGTCTAGACTACGAACTTTCAACAGAATCCCTAGAGGATAACATTGAAGGTGAGCAGCTTGAGGATCACATCGTTCGCTTGATGGCAACTCAGTTCGGAAACGATCTTGAGGACATTGCTATCAATGGTAATTCAGGAGGTACTTCAAGCCTAGCAAATGGTACATACCTTAATACTCTTACAGGATTTGTCAGTCAGACACTTAATGCAAGTATTTCGGGAACACACGTTGCTGCTGCTGCATCTGCAACAATGGCTAACATTTGGGAGTCTTCTCCTGAAGCAAGCGATGGTGCAACAACGACACTTGGCTTGGACGCTATCGAAGCAATCTACAATGCATTGCCTCGTAAGTTCAAGGCTCGCCGTCAGGACCTTAAGTTCTACATGAATAGCAAGCATCTATCAGAATTGCTTTCCGAGTTGAGAAACATCGGAACAGTTCCTGATCAGGTTGCTACCCGTGTAATCGATGGTGTAATTCCACAGATTGGTGGACCGTCAGGTTCACAATACCTAATCTTCGGATTACCAGTTGTAGAAGTACCTTTGTATCCAGACTATTATGTCGATCTAACTCTACCTAGCAACAGAATCTGGGGCTTCCAGCGTGATGTAACCGTACATCGTGAATTCAAGCCAAAGAAGGACACAGTAGAGTACACAGTATACGTCCGTATGGGTGTAGCACTAGAAGAAAAGTCAGCGATTGCATACGCACTTCGTGATGCTTAATCTATCTATTAAAGACAGGGGCTACTTAGGTAGCCCCTGTTTTATTTTTAGTGTATAATTTATGATAGGAGGATTTTGTGTTTAACAATAAAACTGTTTACGAATTAAAAAGCATCTGCATGATGTATGATGTTGAATATCCAAAGACTGCAAAGAAAGCTGATATTATTAAGCTAATTGAAAAAGCAGGGATTACAGAAGAAAAATATTTAAAAGACCTAGAATATTCATTTGGAATTAAAGAGGCAGAAAAAGTAGAAAAAGAAATAAAGGTTATAGAAAAAGCACCAGTTGAAACTATCACTCAAGATAAAGTAGTATTAAAAATGGTATACCCAAGAGGTGCTTACAATGTTGGAAATGGAATTATTTTTACAATAGATGAGCCTTTTAAGATGTTTTCAAGATCCGTTGCAGATGACATTTTAAGGAGAGCAAAAGACGAAGTAAGGGAGGCTACTCCAGAAGAAGTTGCAACATTCTATGGCGTTAATGTTTAATGAAAGAGTATCTAAGAACCCAAGGTGATGTTTTAAGTATTCCATATACAGCACCACTAGGTACCGATGCTGTTGTTTTTAGTGTTTATGATCTTGATTTAGAAGAATATATTCAGTCAGATGAGTCACTAGCAAAAACAGCAATTGTTACAGCAGCATCTGGAAATGGAACAACTATTACTTACACTGCATCAAATACCTTTGTTGTTGGCGATATTGTCACTATTACTGGATTATCTACAACTACTGGTGCAACTCTTAACAAAGAAAATGTTGTAATTGCAACTAGATCAAGTTCACAATTTACTGTAACAAACAATACAGTTGGAACGGCTGTAGCAACACAATCAGGTTTAGCAAGACAGACAACAAGTAGTTTTAATTTAATTTTAAATCAAGATGTTACTTCATATGATAGAAGATTAAGAATTGAAATTCAAATTATTGATGCATCATCTTACACTGAAGATGAAATTTATGCAAGCATTATTAGACCATACGCTACAACAACAGAAATAGCAGAATATGCTGGATTAGAAATTGTAAATGACACCCCAGGATTTGGTGAAATTACCGAAGCAGAGTTAGTAAAATTAGAAAGAAAAGCAAGACTTTATATTAATTCAAGAATCAGTGACAACTTTAGCTTTAAATACAAAACAGTTGGTGTTCTAGGTCAAGGAGCAGATGTACTGTATATTGGAGAAAGAATTGAGTCCTTTGACAAGATTATTAAAGATGATGAAATAATTTATGACACTACAGCAGACCCAGAGATTAATCTTTTAGATTACCCGTTTGCTGTTACAAAAGGAAAAAACTCCCTAAAAGTTGTATGGGAGGGCGAAAACATTATTGAATGGTCTGATACTAGTGTTCTTAATTCCTTAGGATATTTTGAAAGAAATAGTTTATATTTAATTCGTGGTGAATACGGATGGGAATATGTTCCAAATGACATTAATCAAGCCACAATAGAACTTGTAAATGATATGCTATGCTCTGATTTTAATTATAAGAATCGTGGAGTAAAGTCTGTTAAAAATGATGCTTATACAGTAGAGTTCCAGCCTGGTATGGGAATTGGAAGCGTTATAGTAGAATCTCTAATTGCACCCTACAAAAGACTTGACCTTTGGGCGGTGTAGTGTATGGGTTGTCTAGCTCATGCTTCATACACAATGAAGGCAGATATCTATAGTCCTAGAAAAATACAGGATGTAAATAGTGGAACCTTTCAAAATATTTGGACTCTATCCTCTACAATAGACTGTTTAGCAAAGGGTATTGTTAGAGATACAATTTCTCAAAACTCTAGTGCTGTTGATATTAAAAATTATCTAACTGCAATTAGTAATATTGTTAAAGTTAGAACGGCAGATCCAATAAGTTCAGAGGATAGAGTGGTATCAATTAGGAATGCCTCAGGTGTCATCTGGAGCGAATCTGGGGTCATTACAACAAGTGGTGGTGTTCAGGGAGCAACTATTTTTGAACCCCGTGGAAGCACCCCTATCATTGATTTTGACGGTAGAGTCTTAGAATATGAAACAGTACTATATAGGCAGGAAATCCAAACTCTGGAGACAGAGTAATGGCTAGAAGTATAGATACAACGCCACTAAAGGCACTTGTAAAGCCTCAATCAAGAAAGCATATAAGAACAGGCAACATAACAGAAAAAATAGCTGCTAGTGTTTTGTTTAATTCAGAACTTATTAATAGAATAAATAATCAAGATAAATCAAGAATTCAAGTGGCAGGATTAAAAATGATTGCTATTTATTTTGAAGCATATGTAGATAATCTAGCAAGAATTAATCATTCTAAATTTCATCATATCTATGAGCCAGGAATGGTAGGGGATAAAGAAGGAAGGCTTTTTCAGTCATCCATATCTTCATCTTCAATTAAGCCAAATCTAGCATATACTTTTTTGCCTTCAACAATGCCACAAGAAAGTGGATATGTATTTAAAAATAAAGCATACGTTATGGAAAATCAAATACCCCTTAACATTACAGCAAGAAATGCAGAATATCTAAGATTTGAGTATGAAGGAGAATTCTATACAAAGAAAACAATATTTGTAGCAGAACCTGGAGGATCAGATGTTGGTGGAGCATTTGTAAAAACTTTTAATACTTTTATGACTTCAATGGCAGGTGCAGCACTAGCTGACTTAGGATTCTTTGAAAGAATTGAAAAGGGAATTGCAAATGAATCAAGAATTGCACTTGCTAGAGTTTCTGCTGGTAAAATAGAAGGTATGGCATCAGAGGCAGCAAAATCAGCAAATAATATTGTTAGGAGATTAAAGTAATGACTTATAATAAGTTACCCATTCAATTAATCAACAAGTATATTTGGGATTTAGCATCGGGTCTTGTAGATGGAACAGCAGTAGATACTGGTGTAATTAATGTTGAAAACTATTCTTTAAATGGAACAACCTCAACAATTTCTGGTATAACATACGCAGGAGAAGTTTCCACAGTTACAACTACAGCAGCACATGGAGTTATAGCTAATCAGCTATGTAAAATCTCTGGGGTTGATGCTTATTATAATAAAAATCATAGAGTTCTTTCAACTCCAACGCCAACCACTTTTACAATTGCCAAACCAACATTAGGGTCAAATGCAGCAGGAGGAGGTACAGTCAAAGAAATAGGATTATTTCCATTTTATCCAGTAGCAGAAAACTCTGGTGCAAATACAGAAATTACACCGTTCGTAATATATGATTTCCTATTTACTCCACCATCTAACACTCAGTGGTTTATTGACTGTGAAAAAGCTGTTTATACTATAGTAGGGGAGTTGCCTCAAATTTACTATTTCAGAAATTTTATCCATGAAACATTGAAAAAATTTGATATTTCAGCCCAGGCAGTAAATGAATATATTAAAGACGATGAAATTAAATTCAAATATATAAAGTGCGAACAATCTAATTATATGGTTGATGAGAAAAGAATTGATAGTTTTAAGCCTAAATTTGTCACTTCTTTGATATTAACTTACGATTACACTAAATCATAAGTGTAGTTATGATACTATTAAGTTGAGGAAGCAAGACCACAGCAAGTCGTATAAATATATACATGACAGGAGGTGTAAAATACACTATGGCAATAGGTAATGCAAAAAATATTATTGTTGGTGCTGGTGCTCTTTATGTAGGAGCTGTAGTAAACACACAATATAACGAAGATGATTTACCATCATCAGGAACTTTAGCTGCTTCAACAGTAACTCTACAAGACGATGTAAACGTTAACTCCTCAAAATGGAGAAACGTTGGTTTCACATCAGAAGGCTCAGAACTTTCTTTTGAACCAGATTTCGGTGAAGTGCAGGTTGATCAACTTCTTGACGTTGCTAAGATTTTTAAGCAAGGTCAGAGAGTAATGCTTAACACAACTTTAACAGAAGCAACACTTGAAAACATGCTACTTGTTCTTGGAGCAGATGCATCAGATCTTACTGGAGCTTCATCAGCAGCTATTCAAAGCTTAACAATTGATGGAGGTGCTCTTGGAATTACTCCAATAGAACGCTCAATCGCAATTGTTGGTCCAGGTCCAGAATCAAAGAATCTAAGTAATACCAAGAAAGTAGAAAGAGTTTACTTAGGTTATCGTGCTCTTTCCATGGACACAGTATCAGTTGGCGTTAGAAGAAATGAAGCTACAGTTTTCCCTGTATCATTCAGACTTCTACCATCGACCGCTACTGGCGCACCATACGGAAAAATCATTGATAGAGTTTTCGGTTAAATATAATATAATTAAATAATGTATAATAGGGTAGGCAGTGATGCCTACCCTATTATGTTATAACGATAAATGCTATATAATTAAAGAGAATCCAAAGGAGAAAAATATGGCAACGAAAGTATACGAAAGTGTTGAACTAGAGCTTCTAGATGGCACAATTGTAAATATTAAGCCTTTAAACCTAAAGAACTTAAGAGAACTAATGAAAGAATGGCAAAAAGCACAGGAGTCAAAAGACGAAGATGATTTCTTAAACATCCTAATCAATTGCACCCAGATTGCTTTTAAGCAATACAACGCAGAACTTGCTGGAGATAGAGAAGCACTTGAAAATGCACTTGACATCCAAACAATGTATAAAATCTTGGAGGTGGCTGCTGAAATCAAGCTGAACGACCCAAACCTCGTAGCGATGGCTCAGGAACTGGTTGGAACGAACTAGATCTTGCGGAGCTAGAGGCAGAAGTATTTTTGCTTGGACATTGGAAAGATTACGAAGAACTTGAGGAAAACATCTCAATGCCTGAGTTAACAGCAACGTTAAAAGCAATTTACAAAGTGGAAAATAGAAAAAATAAATTCCTTGCAGCAATGCAGGGAGTAGACTTAGATTCTGATTCTTCTTCTGACTCTACAGACAAGCCATCGACTTTTCAAGAAGTAAAGGCAAGGGCAATTTCAAAGCTGACCAACAACGAAGACCTTGCTGGGGCAGCAGAGCTTGGATTAAGTCCAGACATGGGAATTGGTTATGCAATGTTAAGGAGTGATGGATAATGGCTGATGTGAATGCAACATTTAATTATGATGCCAATTTTGGGTCAGCCCTATCACAAATCAAGGCTCTTTCAAAAGAGCTTAGTGTCCTTAACAATTCTTTTAACTCACTAGATAAAAATGCTAGAGTTTTAAGAAATGACATAGCCAATACCTTTTCGTCTGCAGCAGGACAAATTGGTGGTTTTAGTTCTAGAACCGTAACCATTACATCTGATCTAGATAACTTCGGAAAGTCTCTTGATAGAAGTAAATTAAAACTAAGAGACTACTATAGAGAAGCAAGTAGAGCATTTTCTGCAAATAGTAATGCTAGAAAGCTTGCTGAAGATCAGATAAGAAGAACAAAAGGACAATTAGTTGAACTTGGCATGGATGCCGAGGGAAGACGCAAGGGTATGCTTATAACCCCAATGCGACTTGATATGACTGATATGAATAATCAGTTACAGGTTGCTAGAAAGCAATTTGATATATTTAATAGACTTATTCAAGATGGTGCAACCTCACTCATTAACTGGGGTAAGAATACACAATGGGCAGGTAGACAGCTTACAGTAGGTCTTACAGTACCTATGACCATCTTTGCATCAACAACAATCAAAGCATTTAACGATGTTGATAAAGAATTAACAAGATTCCAAAAAGTATATGGTGCAGACCTTGTTGGAACAACAAAAGAAGCATCTATGGAAATGCGAAATGCAATTCAAGCAGTTGCAATTGATATTGCCAAGAACTATGGTATAGCAGCAAAAGAAACCGCAGGTCTTGCTGCAGATTTAGCAGCAACTGGTCTTGAAGGTAAAAAACTTGTTGACTCTGTTAAAGAAACATCTAGACTAGCAGTTCTTGGTGAACTTGATAGACAAGATGCTATGCAAACAACTCTATCTCTTCAAAATGCTTTTAACATGAGCACCAAAGAACTTGCAGAGTCTATTGACTTTCTTAACGCAGTAGAAAACCAAACCTCTGTATCTTTGCAAGATTTAACTACAGCAATTCCAAAGGTTGGACCAGTTATGGAATCCCTTGGTGGAGATGTAAAAGATCTTGCTGTTTTGCTTGTAGCAATGAAAGAAGGTGGTATCAATGCTGCTGAAAGTGCTAACGCATTAAAGTCTGGTCTTGCATCTTTAATTAACCCAACAAAGAGTGCATCAGCAATTGCAAAACAATATGGTATTGATCTTCAAGGAATTGTAACAAGAAACAAGGGTCAGTTAATGCCTACACTTTTAGAATTCCAATCATCTTTGCAAACACTAGATGACTTTGGTAAAGCAAAAATTATTGAACAGCTTTTTGGTAAATACCAGTTTGCTAGAATTTCTGCATTATTTGATAACCTTAATGCACAAGGATCACAAACAGTTGAAGTTATGAAATTGATGGGTGCTTCTTCTGAAGATCTTGCAAAGATTGCTGATTCTGAAATTAAGACTTTGACAGAATCCACATCTATGAGATTCCAAAGATCTATGGAGTCTATTAAAGCAGCACTCCTCCCAGTTGGAGAAACTCTTACAAGATCAGTTATTCCATTTATGGAAAAGTTTGCAAATTTTATGGAAAGAGTTGTAGAAATTGGTAAGGGGCTTCCAGAGCCAGTTAAGAATTTTTTAAAGTTTGCAACAGGACTAACTGCAATTGCAGGACCAGTAGTTATGATTACTGGTGTACTTGCTAACTTTCTTGGTTATGTAACTAAAGGTGCAATGGGATTTGTTAACTTAGGTAGAAAACTTTCTGGACTTCCAACAAAACAATTTAGTTTGCTAGATGATGAACAAATTGCAGCAGCAAAAGCAACAGATATTCTAACAGTATCTATTCAAAATCAAGCTACTGCAATGAATAGATTAGTTCAGTTAATGAGAGACTATAATTCAACTCTTATTGCACAAAGATCTGCAACTCCAGGTGCCTTTTCAAGCACCCCTCTGATTACTAATCCAAGAAGAGGTGGAGTTCCACCTAGAGGAACACCAATTAGAAGACAACAAGGTTCGTGGGTCCCTGGTTCTGGTAGTGGAGATAAAGTAAAAGCATTACTAGAGCCTGGTGAGTTTGTTGTAAATCGTAATGCAGCAAAGCAATACGGTGGAGTTCTAGAGGATATGAACAATGGTACTCCTAGATTTAAAAATGGTGGAAGAATAAAAGGATATGATGATGGAGGAACTTTCGATAGAGTAAGTGGTCCAGGTGCTTTTGAAATTAATACAACAACAAGGCAGTCACAAAATACTTCGTCTTCATCCAATGTAGCAAATTCTCACTCATGGGGATTAAACTTAGAGTCAACTAGAAGCAGAATGTCTCCATCAGGTCTAGACCTAAGTCATATTGCTACTGGAAAAGATGTTGCAGATCAATTAAGATTGTTAGGAGTTAGTGTACCATCTGGAAGTCAAGTTGTAACTGAGGGGTATCACGGATCCTCTGTTTTTGGTCCAGCATTTTTAAACAGACTTCTTGGTTCTACAATTATTAAAAGCTCAGAAAGGGGTGGTAATGCCTTTACTGAAGATGCAATAAGAACAATTACTAGCAATTATGGAGGATTTGAAGAAGGATCAGAGTTTAGAAGAGTTCTGGAATCTGGATTGCCAACAACACAAAGAGAAGCAGAAATATTTAGAACTGCAATCTCTGGGTTAAAAAATCAAGGAGTAAATGCAAGAAATGCCCTATTAGAACTAGAGTACTTTACTGGAGGTGGAAGATCTGACTCAGAGATAAGAGAGAACTCAAGAAGATTAATGATTCAGGGAATACCAACAAATAGTCCATATAGGGATCAATTAACCAATATTATTAATAATTCACCTGACGGACCATCATTAAGATCATCCTTAGCATCTTTTACAGCAAATGAAATAGTTAGTGGAAGACTAAGAGGATTTGCATTGCCAGCAGGGTCATCTAGCAATGTTGGTACAACTGGATTAAAAAGATTAGTTCAAAAAACCTCTAGAGCACAGTCAACTAGTTCAAGAATTCTTCCATATTTAATTAGGAGACAATCTGGTGGCATAGCTGAAATGAATCTTGGTGGCAAATTTCGTTATATAAAGGGATTAAATGAAGAACCATTTATTGGTCCACTGCCACCAGTATATTATACAAATAGGGGTGGTTATAGACCAGGAGTAATGCCACCAGAGCATACCTATCCATTTAAGACAAGACAAGAAGCTGATGATTTTGGAATGTCTATGGGAAGAGATTATATTAGAGCCTCTCGTAAGGGCGTAACAACTGAACAGTTTGCTGATAAAGATCAAGAAATTATGACTAGATGGATTGCAGGTCAAACCCAATCATTTAGAAAAAATAAAAGTACAGTATTAAGAGGTGCTTACCAGTTCCCAGATGATGCGGAATCTAGGGAAAGATTAAAAGCATTGATGGGTAAGCTAAGGAGTAGAACTCTTACAAGAAGCACTGCAATTGATGTAACAAAGGCTTTAGAAGAATTTGCTCCAGGATCAAGAAACCTTGTAAGAAAAGTTTTAAAGTCTGTTCAAGAAGGAAAAATTGATGAAAGTGTATTCGGTCCAAAATTGCAATTTGATGACTTTGCATCATTTTCTTCTGAGTCAAAAGCAAGTAGGTATAGAAAATTTGTAGATCCAAAAATGTCTGAAAGTGATGTTAAAAAACTAGAATCACATAAGGCAAAAATTGAAGAAGGTCTATTAAGAGCAGTAATGTTTAAACTTGATTCAGCAAAGCAATCAGGTCTTGAAATTTCTGAAAGAGCAATTATTCAAGAATTTATGGGTAAACCAGTAAGTGAATTAGAAACATTATTGTTCCGTCCAAAGGGTCAGGTAGAATCTTTATCAAGCAACTTAGAAACTAAAATGCTCGAAATTAATATGAAACAAAATGGTGGAGCAATTCAAAGTCCATTTGTTCCAGGGCGTGGCGAAGGAGATAGAATACCTGCCCTACTTGAACCAGGAGAATTTGTAGTTAACAAAAAGGCTGCTATGAAGTATGGTGGTCTATTGCATGATATTAACTTTAATAAAGCACCTAGATTCCAAGAAGGCGGTGACTCTAATCAAATTAGACAAAGTTCTGGAATGTCAGGAATGGGTGGTATGAAGACAGGTGCTGTTTCTGGTGCTGCAATGGCTATTGGAATGGTAACTAGTATGGCAGGTTTGCCACCTGCAATAAATAACGTTATAATGGGATTCTCAGCCCTAACTGGAGTTATGTCTGCTTTCCAAATGATAATGATGAAAAACAACGCAACTGGAGCAGCAGGTGGAGCAGGAAACCTTTTACAAAGAGGAGCTGCTAAAAGAGCTGGAGCAGCAGCAGCAATTTCTGGTAGAGCTCCAATGGCAGCAGCAAGTGGAACCGCTCGTGCTGGTCAAATAGCTGGAGGTTTAGGAAGATTTGCAATGGGTGCATTAATGTCTGGTCCTGGACTAGCAATAGCAGCTGTGGTGGCTGGTGCAGCATTTGCATGGTCAAAATATAAAAAAGAAGTTGAAGAAGCAAGAAAAGCAACAGAGCAAGCTTTTTCTGTAGGAGAAAGAACGGCACAAGCCTATGGCTATGAGTTGACAAAACTATCTGATCAATTAAAGCAAAATGCAGAACTTACTAAGCAAATAGGAATTAATTCTAGTTCAGTAACTTCATCAATTATTGTTGATGAAGAAAAGAAACAAGCAATTCTAGAAGATAATGCAGAGTTCATTGCAGATCTTCAAGAAAAAGAAACTAGAATATCTGAATTAAGAAAGTCTGGAGTTCAATATACTACTACACTTCCAGTTGAACCGCTTTCAGGAGTTGAAGCAGTTACAGGACAAGCAGTTACAGAAAATGGACAACCCGTTACTCAACCAATTGCACCAGAGATAGTGTCAAATACAAATGAATCAGTTAATCGTTCAAATCAGCAAATAACATCACAGCTATTAACCAAGTATGCTACTTTAAGACAAAAGGGTGTAAGTGCACAAGATGCAAATGAAATTATTAGAGTAATTGCTATGGACGCTGGAGACGAAACAATATCAGCTCTTCTAGATCTTAAGCCAACTCTTGAAAAAATGAATAGTGATAATTTTAATGAAGTATTTAAACTTGCTCAGGAAGCACAACTAGAAGGATTGAAAAACATAAACACTGGTGCTACTGGTGGAGGAGAGGCTTTTAAAGAAGCAATTACAGCATCTATGGATGTAGTTTCATATGCTCCACCAGAAGATCAATTAGAAGCATTAAATAATTTAATTACCAATATGAGAGGATTTAATTCAGATCAATTGGTATTAGCAGCAGAAGCACTCGCAACCGCAGCAGCAGCAAATTATGGAACTAAGTCTGGAATTGGACAAGCTTTACAAACACTGTTTACATCAGGAGATGTAGATAAAATAGAACTAGGTGCAGAAATTGATACATTACTTAAATCAGACGCTCTCACAGCCAACCAGTTAGTAGAAATACAAGTGGCTATTGCAGAAGATGATGTTGACAAGGTTAAATCAATCATTGACCCAATAGCAAAAGATAAAAATATAAAAATCAATATGACTGTTGAGATGCAAAAAGATGCACAAAAAAGAATTGAAGAAATAAATAAAGAAATAACAGCACAACAAGCATTATTTGATTCTCAAATGGTTGCTAATGATAATGCAGTTGAATCTGAAAATACTAGATATGAAAATGCTCAAAAAGCACACGAAGATTTTATCAAGCAAAAACAAAAAGAAATTGAAGCTATTAATAAAAGTGCTGATGCTTATATCAAGGCTCTTCAAGACGAACAAAGAGCAGATAGCTTTGCACAACAACAAAGAGATACCGCAGTTGGTGGCTTAAAATCTCTTGCTAGTGGAGATGTATTTGGATTTGTTCAGTCACAACAAGAGATGGCTGGAGCAGCACAACAGTTCGGTTTTGAATCTGAGATTAAAGCAATTGATGAAAGACGACAAGCAGCAGTAGATGCAAAGCAAGAAGAAATTGAAAAGCAACAAGAGCTTGCTGCAGCAGAAGAGGAAACACATAAAAATAATTTAAAGGGTATTGAAGCTCAAAGAGTAGAATATATTAAAACCAATGGTGACATCATGAAGGGATTACAGGGACAACAAGGAGCACTACAACAAATTTCTACAATGTCTGGAACAGCATATGATGGAATTGTAGAGGGATTTGCAACTGTTGATATTGAGGCTAATAAGGTGGGTGCAACCACAGCAGCAGTAAATTATTTACTGGCTCATCCAGATGCAACAGTAGAACAAGCTATTGCTGAAGGAAGAAAGTTTATGGAGTCTAAGGCACAGAATCCAGGAGAAAATTTTACAAGTGTCGGTGGAAGTTATAGTAATAGGGAAAAAATAAGCTCTAAATCTCCAAAATATGCATCAGGTGGATACATATCAGGTGCAGGTGGACCAAAGGCTGATTTAATTCCTGCTCGTTTATCAAATGGAGAATATGTTGTTCAAGCATCTGCAGTAGACCAGTACGGTGTTGGAATGATGAATGCAATTAATGAACAAAAGTTTGCAGATGGTGGGTTAGTTCTTGATCCTAGCACTAAATCAAAGATTAGTATTGCTGAAAAACAATGGGGAGAAAGCTTTAACATTGTTAAGGGTGGGTACCTTAAAGCAGATAAATTCTCTGGATCAACACATACTGGTGGTGGTGTCTTTGATGCTTATTATGCTGGTGGATCTCAACTATTCCCAATTACCGCAGTAGAAGCACTTAGAAAAGCAGGATTTGCTGCATGGAATAGAGACCAGTTTGGTGCAAATAATAAGCACATTCACGCTATTGAAATTGGTAATCCAAATCTAAGTAAATCAGCAGCATCTCAAGTTGCAGCGTACTTGCGTGGAGAAGACGGTCTTGGTGGAAAAGACACCTTGCCTAATGATGTTAGTGGTGCAGCAACAACTACAGTTATTCCAGACGAGGTTGCTCCTAATCTTGATAAGATTGCAATAGCAATGGGAACTACTGCAGCAATTTATAATCAAGTTAAAAATGATGGAGTGTCATCCTTACTTGGTCGCAAGTTTGGTGGATCAATGACAATGAACAAGCCTTATATGGTTGGTGAAAATGGTCCTGAGATCGTAATGCCTTATGGCTCAGGTGGAAAAGTTGTTCCTGTCAAATACAATGTTCCAGCAATGGCTAACGGTGGTATAATAAATGGTAGCATGGCATCAGGTTCACCACAAATTAATGTTACTGTAAATGGTGTTAATGATCCTAAACAGGCAGCAGATAGAGCAGCCCAATTAATTAATTCAGAAATGAATAGAAGAAAGTTTAGCAGGAGCATAGGATAATGGCATATAGTTCAGGAGCATTATTAAATAAAAAATGGACAAGACCTTCCCTTATTGTTTTTTCTACAACAGAGCCATTTGAAGGTAGTGGCAATAATGCAAATAAATGGGACTTTA
>Ga0114980_10000791_pt1 | contig 22688 bp, 31 predicted proteins | sample S_140806_EF_Meta_FD_87018 | JGI IMG/M metagenome (GOLD analysis project Ga0114980, IMG submission 87018) | Freshwater microbial communities from Lake Simoncouche, Canada to study carbon cycling - S_140806_EF_MetaG | ecosystem: Environmental > Aquatic > Freshwater > Lake | place: Lake...
CCAAATCATAAGTTGGATTGACTTGATCGAATTTAATATCAATTTCAGCCAATTTTAAAAACTCAAGAGCTTCGCCAACCTTCTTGAAGTTCGATTTTGCATAGAACATAACCGCACTCAAATATTGTGCAAACTCTGAATTTTCATTCTCAATAAGTTCGTGCAACTCTTTCTTGTGCATATTTTGAGTAATATCACTAAAGTTATCATCTTCTCTATTATGTTTGTCCCAATGATTCTTGTCTGTGATTTGCTGTGATAGTTTAGAATACTCGTTGCGGATTCCATCTTCAAGATGTTTCCAGAGGTTTGTAAGATTTTTATTTTTATTAATAATCTTTTTCTTGGATTCAAAAGTCTTGGATTTGATTCCATAAATCTCTGGAAGTTTCTCGCCAGTAAGTTCTTCATACTTCTCAAGAATTTCTTTTAAAGTTCCATTTCTAAATTCGTGTTCTTTGCCTTGAGCTTGGAAGTTGCTGATCTCTACATAGATAGCAGTATCATTTGCTAAATCCATAGCCATAGTCTCCCAATTATTAGAATTAGTTCCCCAATTCGTAGCATCTTTACGCTTAAATTTAAAGATTTGAGAGGAATGTTTGGGATTCTTATTAGTTACAACGCTAGTTCCAGAATTGATCTTTTGAATTGTAATCTTCTCATAATCAGAAAGATTCAAATAATTCTCATCAACAATACCAAGTTCCTTGTTAAAGGTATCTTTCGTTGCTTGATCTACGAATGTAAATACATAAGCACCATCAATCTTGTCTCCTAATTCATTCCAAAGAGTAGCAAGACGATGAGTTACTCCCATAGCTGAACCAGTATCATTGACTAGGATTTTATGCGTCTTTTCACAAAGAATCCTTTTAGCTTCATTCTCTGAATTTAATTTTGTGCTTCTGCGAGACTTCTGATAAAACTTTGAAGTCAATTTACCACCCTCAATCAAATTTGCAACTTTGCCATTGAAATCAATATGATTATCAGTAATAGTTTTGTTGTTCCAAGTTACCTTGTTGCTCAAAGCATTACGAACAATGTAACCCAAACTGCCATAAGTTCCAAAGACTTCATTGTAAAGAGCTTTCGCATCATAGATGTTTGTGGAATCTTTAAATTGTTGAGAGATACACTCTGCCATCTCCTTCTTGATCTTACGGAATTTATCTCTGATAGCTTTTCTAGTCTTTTCAGTATATTCTAAATTCTCACGGCTTGCAGTAATATCTAGTTCGCCAAGTTCAAACTCGACTTCAAATCCTTGAGAGCAAATACTTTGCTCATCAGAATCTTCTTTGAATTGAACATCGCTAGTTTCGATAGGATAACCAACTCCCATAATAGCAACAGATTCTTTACCATAGCTAGAGTTATTATAATAAGCCCAACCATTACCTTTAAATACTGGTGTGCGATCATAGATTTCTGACAAATCTTCTTTTCTTGCACCTTTGATAATTGGCTTGTTCTTAAAATACTTAAACAATTCTTGAGCAGTAGACAAGAATGTTTCTGTATCTTCTTCTTTGATTGGAACAGAAATTAATACGCCAGTAGGCTCGGAAGATTTTTCTTCCTTGAGCTTTACGATCTTACCAATTTTAGTTTCATCAATAAAAGCATTGTAAGTAGTTTTCTTGCCATCGTGATAAGAAATCAAAACAAAGTTATCACCATAACTGAATGGTGCGAATTTTCCAATTCCATAATACCCAATAGCAGAATTACTATTGCGTTTGGTAGATTCACCATAGTAGCAATAAAGATTCTTAATATCATCAGCAGAAAGACCATTACCAAAATCTCTGATAGTTAAAGTAGGTTCAAGTTTGGTAGGAAGTTTAATCTCAATCGGACGCTTGCTCTTTGCTTCGATGTTAGCGTCTTGTGCATTACAAGTAATCTCACGCAAAACTGCGAGAGGTTTGTTGGAATACAACTGATTGCGAAGGATGTTAAAAATATAAGGAAGTCCAGATTGCTTGATTCCGAAACTTACGGATTCAAAGCTATCGGACTCGACTACATTGATTGGTTTTTCTAGTAATTTCATATATTGAATATAAATTAAATTTAAAATGATGTCAAATAATATTTTATTCGTAGCTATCTCTATCAATAGCAATCACATAACCAAACCTCGGCACATTATCTGGTGTGTAATTGAAGAATTTTATGGTAGCTTTTTTACCGACCAGTTCATTTCTTTGCTTATAAAGTTCTTTAAGATAACCAAAATCACCTTTGATATTACTCTTAAAGTATCTGCCTTGTGCATTTGTAAATTCCATATAACCAGCAGTTCCTTTGCGGTTGCCTTCACCTTCTTGGACTCCTTTAATCTCAAATTCGGCATCCATAAACTCTTTTCTTTTAAGAAGAAACTTACTACGCTTATTCTCGTAAGGTCTATTGAGCCTAACCATTTGACCTTCGTAACCATTCTCCATATACATTTCATAAGATTCAGTAAGTTCTTTTTCGCTATTTACTTTTAAAGTAGTAACAACAACAATACTATTATATTTTCTTTTAGTAAGAGCATTAGAAAATAATTCATATCTCTCATAGAATAAATCTTTTTCATTTAACAAACCAATTTTAGGTGCATCATAAACCCAATACTGAATACTATCTGCACTTTCTTCTAATTCTTCATCAGTAGGTTTAGTTCTTTTTACAAGAGAACAAATCTTATTAAAGTCGTTTGCAAACTTATCACAATATAGCTCACCATCAAGAATTGCATTTGGATAATCTTTAAAGAATAAATCTAGATTCTGGCGAATGTGAGGAGCAGAAATAATCTTCTTGCCGTTTCTGCTAAACATTCCATCCTTTGTTACAATACAACGAATACCATCAAGTTTGGGTTGGCTATAAACTGGATAATTAATTTCGTGATCTTCATACTTTTGTGCAAGCATTGGCTCGAAGTATTGAACCTTATTAATATCTTTGATAGATTCAAAATAACCAGATTCTAATTTCTTTTTGCGTTTTGCTTCTGCTTCTTTGATTGCTTGTTCTTCTGGAGTAGTAGCATTTGATCTGCCAGCATTTTTAATATCACAATCACTCCAATTATTTGTGATTTTATTATCGCTATCAGTATGACCAGAAATTGTGCGGTATTGGCTACCTTTGACTTCGATAGTCCACTCTTGAATTTTTCCGCTTTTAGTTTTCTTGTAAATAGTAGGAAGTTTCATACTATTATTTTTAGTTTAATTTTAAATAAAGTCAAGGGTTATTTTGCGTGATTAATTTACAAAAAGATATAAACTCTTGTTGGTCAAGCTCCATCTTCATTTTATTTATTTTCTTATGAATCCATTGAACATTATCTTTTATGTATCCTTCATTTGAATCAATCCTATCCAAAGATGCTGTATTTTCTAAATTATAATCTAAAGTCAAATCTAAACCAGATAAGGCACATTTTTTATTTTGTTTCTTAAATAAATCTAATATATAATCTTTAGATATATTCATTTTAAGATTTCTGGATTTTGCTCTTTTTTTAATAATCCACCATCTTTTAGACGGCAATTCCTTGTAGCCACGCCAATTTCCATTATTTTTACCTATCCGATGTATTGTTGCTCCGCAAGTTTTAATATTACTTGCCTTTAAATGTCTTGCTTCAATAGTTTTAATATTTCCACAATCACATTTACATTTCCAATATGGCCTTTTCTTTGTCTTACTTATTTCGGAATCAAAACCAACAACTAATAAACAATTAAATTTTTTGCCTTCTAAATTTTCTTTTAATCTTCCACGCATAAATATTATTACACTTAATATGTCCAATATGATTGAAATGTTTTCCGTCTAATTGACCAGTATATACTGGACTAACCAAATGGTCAAATTTTGTTTTTTTTTGATTTAGAAGGACTTGCGACTTTCAATAAACTCCAAGTGCCATCTTTGTTATCTTGCCAATCAATCGTATCACCGATTTTCCATCCCATCCTCTTTAAAAGAGAATTTGGTAATTCGATATATTGGTATCCATCTTGTTCCTTGACTTCTAAAATATGAGGTTTTTTCTTCATTTAAAATCTACCAAAGGTTCAATATTTAGAAATAAATCTCTGATATGATTCATCTCTGGTGATAAGGGGTCAAATTGAATATTTTTTCTTGCTCTTTCTTGAGGGGTATCATTCATTACTGATACTTCTTCTAATTTATATTTCCTTATTGCGTCATTTACAGCTTGACCAGCATCATCTTCATTTTCAAATAAACCCAAATGATTTAATTTATTATTTATATAAAAATATGCTATCCACTTTTTTGCTTGCTTGTGCCAAGATACCCCTTTATAAATAGAGCTTCCTTTTTTTCTTTTGTTGGAATTTCTTAAATTTTGGCTATTAGTTAATTCTCTTAGGTTTTCTATATTGTTATTTAAAGAATTTCTATCTTTATGATCTACAATATCGGGAAGATAACCATTATGCCAATAAAAAAACAAACGATTTACTCTTAGCCAATAACCTTTATCATTTATAATAAATCGAATAAATTTGTAAGCATTTCTTGAATCTTTTTTAATTCTTGCGGATTGATTAAATATTTTTCCTGTTTTTACATCTGTAATTTCTTGAGTATCTAAATTTATATGCAAATACTCTTTCATTTTTTCGAGAGTAGGGAAAAGATTTAAAATATTATTTTTTTTCATCTTGGTGTTAAAATCTTTATTACTTTTCTAATGCCTTTCCATTGTAGCCAATTCAAGAAATTAATAATCTTAACAATTCCAATAGAAAGTTTCCATTCAACTAGATTCATAGTCTTAACATAATATTTAAAGTAAAAACTATAAACTGGACATTTCATTTTTCTTTCGTGATCTTCTATTTCTTTCATAAAAGATTCTTGTGCCTCTATTCTTTGACAAGATGAATTTTTTTCTATGGGCTTAATTAAGGATATTTCTGTTAATAAACCTTGGACTACAACGCATTTCCAGTCTGGAAAGTAATCATAGCTTTCCTTGGTTTTGCCAGAGATGTAAGCACCAAAAGTAAATACTCCAGTAAAATCATCCCTAAATACTTCTTCTCTGCTATCTTCTACCAATTTATTCTTATTAAAAAATTCACCAAATCTACTACCATCTTTTACATAATCTGGATTATCTTCCCAATGGCTAGTTATTTTTAATTCAAATAATCTATAATCACGGATGATATAAGTAGACATAACATTTTCTTCTAGTTCTTTTGTTTGAAATTCTTCTTTCTTAAAGTCAATATTAAGAGCTTTCAATTCCTCGTTAAGAGGTAAATCTTGCTCGACCTTGATATAATTAAATAAACCCATATACTATATTATATATTAATTTTAATTTTTGTCAAATATTACCAATGATGAATTGCGTTTATGATAAGCACGATATTAGCTATCACACCTAATATAACAATAAACATTTCATATAACTTATGAGTCATATTTACCTATGCAATCAAATGGGTCATCTGTAACTTTAATTGATATTTTATTTTTTGAAATATGTTTTTTCTGCTCAATTTTTGATCTTCTTTCTCTTTCTGCTTTTATTTGCTGTTGAATTTCTAGATATTCTTTTGTTTTTTCAATAGCTTCTTGCGTCATTTGTTCTAAAAATAATTGTTGTTCGTCTATAATATCTAAAGCGTTTTCTGGAAAATTATCTAAAGAACCATATCTTTTAATAAATTCTTTTTTTAAGTGTTCATTTCTGCAATTTACAGCAAGTATTGGGTGAACGAATCCATTTCCATTTATTATTTCGCCATCAAATAAAGCCCAATAATAATCATAAGCAACATAAATTCCTCTATATTCGTCTAAAGTTCTTTCTCTATAAGACGAAGGAGAGTTGTCCACTTTTTGTTCTGCTGGTAATTTTCTTCTCTTTACTTTTTTTGTATTCCATCTATTATGAATTGAGTCTGATGCTGTTAAATTGGAAATTGCATCTGGATATTCAGCATCCTTTCGCTTGTGGTCTACTTTTTCTGGTAATTCGCCAGTATGAGCATAATATATTAATCTATGAGCTAAAACATCTGTATATCCTCTTTTAAAAATATGATCTAGATGAGGACAACTTACGCTTACCCTTGCGTAAAGATTATCTGTTGTTGGTCTACCTACTCTTTTTTCTATATTATCATCCCAAGATTTTCTAGGATATATATATCCAGTATTAAAATCAATATGAAACATTTTAAATACATCTTGTGGACTAGGAAAAAGTATTTTTATTTTATCTTTACTATTCATAGTTTAGCAAAAGATTGCTCTTTCATTTTTAATTCAAAATCAATATCTATATTATCATAACCATAAGTGTTTGGCAAGTTTTTTGCGTAGTCTGCGTGTTTGCGTGGATTCTTATGACCATCAATGCTTTCTGAATAATGAAATAATGGAGTATGATTGCCCCAAGTAATTCGTGCAAGATGAAATGCTTGTTCTTCTGATAGATTATCTGGATGGCACTTGTGATGAAGATAATCAAAAGTAATAGGAATATTAGAAACTGAATGAAAATATTTCATAAGTTTCTTAACCGACCAGCAAGTATCTTTATCATCATTTTCAATAACTAATCTAGATTTAACATCGTCTGATAGTTTTTCAAGATTGCTCATAAACTTTTTAACTATATCATTTAGATTGCTCTTGGAATTATGTATGTGCATATTCATAGGTGCATAATAGTTTAGTGGACAACCAATTTGCGTCATAAACCAACCATAGTGATTTAATTCTTTGATTGTTTTGGTAATTGCATTTTCATTATCACTTGCAAGAACATTAAATTCACTAGGATGGCAAGATACTCTTACATTCCTAGATTGAATAAGATCTTTGATAGTATCAAATGATACTAATATTTTATGATAGTCTGGTAAATCTTCTAGCTTTACATTTGCTTTGTCATAAGTAATAAGAGGAAATAAATCAGAAGAAATTCTATAAGTATGATTATGGTCTGCACAATACTTTATGTATTGATATGTAGTTGTCATATTGTTTAATATTCTAGAAGATAAGGTAGAAAGAGCTTCTTTCCTATTCATAGCAGAAAAACGAGCATAAGTTATAGTATTGAACTTGATAGGATTATCTTGTTCAGCTAAACTTAATACAATACAACAAACTCCTTTTCGCATTATTCAAATATAATATAAGTTGTCAAATTTGTCAATTATACTTTTTCAAAGAATCCAAAGCTATTTAACCTTGTTATGCCGTGGAATTTATACTTGATAGTAAAGTCATCTGGATGAATAAGTGAAAGAAATTTTCTGCCTTCTTCTGTTTCATACAAATAATAATCTTGACCTATAATACATTCTATTCTGCACTCAAAGCTATCAACAAAAGTATTCCATTCGTGCAAAGAAACTAACGCATCATATTCTGTCTTAATTTCTTCTAAACGAGTTTCTATTTTTTTATTTAGATTTAAATGTCTAACTTGTTGTAGCTTACCAAGATCAGCAAGCTCAATTTTTGGAGCAGAGTATTCTGCTATGTATGAAGAACTTGCACGATTTTCCAAAACTCTTTTTGGGTCTGTCATCTGTAAATATATGTAGATGAACCATTATGGTTTTTTAATTCTTTTTTAATCAACGACTTATCTCTTTCGTCTGACCAATTTATACTATCAAAGTTTTCCTTAAACCTGTTAGAGAAACAATTTCTTGCTTTATCGCCTTTTCCAGCACCATTATTTGAACTTTTTTCGTTCATATATTTGGCTTTTTTCTGTTAGCAAATATGACTATATTTGGAAATATCGCGTTAGCAAATATAACTATATATTTGGCTAAATCTCGTTAGCAAATATTACTTTTTAAAATCGCCAAGATCGCGATCAAAACTAAACTTTCCAACACTCTCAACTAGACCTTCGTAAGTTTCTTCTGTGCATCCAGCCATCTCTGTAAATGGTGCTACTATTGCAAAAATTCCAAATGCACCAATGGTTGCTGCGGTTGAGATTGGTCTAACAAATACAAGATCTCCAGCTGATAGAAAACCATCTGCTACTGGAGTAGATTCACTTTGAGTGCCAGTATCAGACAAGCCTAGAGAGGCGGAAAATAGTGCTATTAATGCTAGTGTTTTAATTTTATTCATATTAATATATTATATGTAGATCTTGTGATTTTGTCAACTATATTTGGCATTTTCTTATTAGCAAATATTATATTTTCGGAACGAGTAGGATTCGAACCCACGGATGGAATTACCCATCGGAAATTTAGTAAATTTCTGCTTTAGACCACTCAGCCATCGTTCCAATCTGCCTAGCTAGGATTTGAACCTAGAACCACTTCCTTAACAGGGAAACACTCTACCATTGAGTTACTAGGCAAAAAATTAATCATTATTTTCTGCAACTTCATTTACATGTTCTTTTATTAGATTATATATTCTTACTTCTTCTTTGTTAGCTTTTCTTTCTACTCTAGATAGATTATTGAATTTATATTCTTTTAGTTGATGATGCTTAAAATGATATACTGGTTTATTTGAATAAACTTCATTAGTAAATCTGATATATCTAAAAGGCAAAACTTCGCCTTTGATTTTATAAAGAGTACCTAATACTGGTTGCTCTTTTTCTTCCTCAAATACTGTATCAATGAATTCTAGAATTTTTTTTAACATTTTTCTTTTTCCTTTTGGGTTTAACATATTTCCAAACTTTTCCATTAGTATCTAAATCAACGCTCCATAACATTACTTTGTTATATATTTTAAATCCATATCCATCTCCCCAAAACATTATGGTTCTACTAATAGTATCGCCTATAAGGTATAAAATATATGATAATGCTAGTCTCATATTAATATATTATATAAATTTTATAAGAAAGTCAATATAATTAAAATACGCCAGAATAGCACAGTGGTAGCGCATCTCACTTGTAACGAGAAGGTCATCGGTTCGAATCCGATTTCTGGCTCTTATTTTCTTTTTTTAGGAATAAAATATACTATTGCTTCATCGCCATATACTTGAAAAGATTTTAATTTATAATTTTTATTTTCAAGCATATTCTTTAATTCATTAATATATTCACTTTTCATATAGACTATAATTTTATTATTATCTTTAGAATCTATACCATACTCATCTGCAAACTCAGAACATATTGCTAGTGATTCACTTAAATTGCTCACATAATAGTTTACACTATTATAAGTAATTATAATTTCAAATCACCAAAATCATCATCTGATATATCTGTTTTTCTTGCTCCAACTTTGTAACTGGAAATTTCTGTTTCTTGAGGTGCAACTTGTACTTTGCTACTATCTAAATAGCTATCATGCCATCCACCAATAGGATTGTCTTTTTGATTAAATATCTTCTTATAGCCAAGGCTTCTTAATCTAGAGTCGCATAACCATTTAGAATAACCATCTAAAACTTCAGCATTTAATCCAAGCAAGCTACCATTACTAAATAGATATTTGGACCACTCGCTTTCATTTTTAGCGGCTTGTTCATAAAAAGCATAAATCTTATCTTCGCTTTTCTTTACTATACTAGTGAAACCCTCTTTATCTTCATCTCTTAATATTTTAAGTAAGTTTTGACTAACCGCAAAGTGAAGAGCCTCGTCTCGTTGAATGAATTTAATAATCTTAGAATTGCCTTCCATCTTACCTCTATATCCAAAGTAAAAAGAACAAGCAAAGGAAACATAAAATACAAGTCCTTCCATTACGTTAATAGAAAGAATAGCATCAAAGATCTTTTGTTTAGGATCTTTCTTTTCGTCATCACCAAGAATTTTATCAAAGTTATTTCTAATTAACTCGGCGCGACTTGTGATCTCTTTATCTTCCATGATACTATCAAAGAATTTAGTTGCATCTGGATATACATTATTCAAAAGATAAGAATAAGAATAACTATGAATACCTTCAAATTGCGCCCAAGTATTCATGCAAATTTCAAGCTCTGGATTACTTACATAATCTTTCAAGGAATGGATACTTCTAGAAAGCATGCTATCTCCAAGTGTTTGGAATCTCAAGTTACTATCAAATACAAATCTTTCTGTATCAGTTAAATTTTTATAATCACTTCTATCTTTTCCTAGTGCTATTTCGTGAGGCCACCAAAAGTTTTCATTTTGTTTTTTAAATAATTCAAAAAATATTGGATATTTAAATCGATCATACCTTTGGAGATTAAGGTCTTCTCCAAGAAACAATGGTTGTTTAGTGGTATCTATGTTTTTAAAATTTAATACTGTTTTCATGGACTATAGTTTACACGCTCCACTAGAACAATCTCCATTTTCTTTTTGATTGAGTGATTGTTCTTTGTCTCCGTCATCTGTGTTGTTGTAATATAAACTAATCAAACCTAAACTATAAGCGTAAATTAGTTCTTTCATAACTTTTGCATCTGGAAGAATATTATTTTCATAATGACTATAGTTGTAGTATACATTAGTTGATATAGCCATGTCAATATATTTTTGAATTACTGCATTAATCTTAAGCACTCCAGAGTTATCTTTTAAATCATATGCTAATTCATAATTTTCGTCATACTTTCCAATTCCTGGAACCATAACTGGAAGTTTACCCATTTTGCTAGTTTTATATGTTATAAGACTACGAATAGGCTCTACTCCATTTGTTGAGCATTGAATTACAGAACTGCTCTCACAAGGCATACAAGAAGATAAGGTGGAATGTCTCAAACCAAATTCTTTAATATCTTTTCTTAATTTATCCCAATCAAGCGATAATTTTCTTTTGACTAATTCATCTACTTTATCTTTGTAGGTATCAATAGGAAGTATACCTTTTGAATATTTAGTTCTATCAAACTTGTCGCATTTGCCTTTTTCTTTAGCTAATTCGACGCTACTCTTTAATAAATAATATTGAAAATGCTCCATCCATTCATCAACAACTGATAATGACTTATCGGAACTATATTTCAATTCATTTTTAGCAAGAAAAGCTGCAAGGTTTGTAATTCCAACTCCAAGGCTTCTGCGTTTTTTAGCAAAATTTTCAGCAGCAATATTAAAATAATCTTGAAGCTCAATGATTTCATCTAGAAATCTTACGATAAGATCGCAACTCTTTTCAAGATCCTGCCAGTTTTTTATTTCTAGCATATTTACTGCCGAAAGAATACACATTCCAATTTCGCCTTCTTTATCATGATAATCATTCAATGGAATCGTGGGGTGAATAACTTCTGTGCAAAGATTACTCATTGTAACTTTATCTAGCCATGCTCCATGATTATTTGCATGATCTACGTTTAAAATATAAATTCTACCAGTTTCAACTCTTTCTTTAATAATAAGAGAGAATAGTTTGCGAGCAGACATTTTCTTTTTTAATTTTAATTTTTTAGATTCACATTCTTTATATACTTTATCAAAATCTTTTGTTCCCCATGCTTCATAAAGCTCTGGAACTTCTGCATTATTGAATAGAGTAATATCTTCATCTTTTAATACTCTATCATAAAATAGTTTACTCATACCAACTGTGTAGTCAAGTTTGCGAACTCTGTTATCGTCTGTTCCTGCGTTATTTTTCAATACAACGATATCTTCGATTTCATAATGCCACCATTGAATATTGCAAGTCGCACTACCACCTCTCAATCCATTCTGTTGCCATGCTTTTACGCTACTTTCATATATTTTTAAAAATGGAATTAAACCAGTATGTACAACTTCTCCATTCTTAATAGAAGATCCAATAGCTCTAATTTTACTTATATCAATTCCAATTCCACATCTATTAGCGGTAGCCATGCTTACCGCAGTAGCGCTAGCTGTAATACTATCTTTTGTATCATCTACTCCAATTAAACAACAACTAGCATAATTTCTGCTAGATGTTCTAACCCCTGCCATTACTGGTGTTGGGAGATTAATTTTATGTTTACTAATAGCATCGTAAAATTTTCTAACATACGAGAGTCTTGTCTCTACTGGGTATTTTGCAAAGGCATAAGCTGCAATTAATATATAAGCAAATTGTGGAGTTTCGTGAATTTCTCCAGTGGTTCTATTCTTAATTAAATATTTATCGCAAAGCTGTTTGATTCCAGCGTAAGTAAAAATAAAATCTCTATCGTGGTCAATGAATTCTCCAATCTTATTTATCTCGTCCTCCGAATATTCATTTAAAATACTTGGGTCATAAACTTTGTTTTTAATATTTTGATTTAAAAATTCTGATAGTCTAGGGGCATGCTTACCTTTCCAAACATCTTTTCTAAGTTGATAATTTAATAATCTAGCTGCAACGTATTGATAGTTTGGTTTTTCAATTGAAATCAAATTTGCTGCACTTTCAATTAATAGATTATGAATCTCTTTTGTATTAATTCCATCATGTATATTAATTTTAGCATTAATTTCAATATCTGTTAAGCTAACGCCACTATAACCATCAATTGCCCAGTTGATTACTTTGTTTATTTTTTCTATATTAAACTTTTCAGTAGAGCCATTTCTTTTTTTAACGTTTGTATTCTTATTCATAATGTAACTAGTACAAAAACTATATTACATCTTTTTTTAAATTAAAGAAAGAAAATTTTAATAAGTTATAAACAATTTGCTTTTAGTCGTCTTTAGGGTGTACTCGACCTTTTCTTTTTTTGCTCCAATCGCTCTTATACTTCTTTTTTACTGGGTCTTGTCCACCATAAACTTTTTTTCTCTTCTCTGAAAGCTCTGCGCTTTGATCCCAAAGATCTCCAAGTGTGCCTTTACGATTTTTTGTAAATTCTGAAAATTGTTTTTCTGAAGTTTCCGCTTTTAATGTTCCATGAGTATTAACTTCTGGAGCAGTAAATACTCTACTCCATTTTAATCCATTTTTATCTATATAAATATGTTCGTCATGTACTGATTGTACAATGTCTATTGTTTGTTTTGTTTTAGGATTAATGTATGTATATAGTGGCATTATTTTAAATGACTGAGTACATTTTCAATAAATTTTTCAGAAGTAAATTCTTGTTGAAGTTTAAGTCCTTCTTTATTTACTTTATCGCTTTCTACCTTTTTGATTGCTAATTCACAACCATTAATAAATTCCTCTTCACTAAAGTCATAGATATTCCCTTGGTTATATGGAGCTCCTTTGTTAAAGAACATTCCATCATATGCTTCAATTTTAGAACTAGGCTGTACCAAAACGCTGTTATCTTTATTAGCCCAAGATTTATATGCATGAGCATTCATTATTACCGCATGCTTTCCCATCGCTACAGAATGAAATTCTGGTAATCCCCATCCTTCTGCTCCACTCATGCCCAATACGATATTTCCACTATTTAGAAAATCATTATAAATTTTATTTTGTCCCATAAATGGCAAGAAATTAATATTGAAATATGTTTTACCTTCTAACGCTTGAGAAACAAGAGCGTTTTGATCTTCTGGCTTCATGAATGGGTTAAATATGCAACATTGTAATGCGTATTTTTTATTATTACCAAATTTTTGGGCCCAAAGTTTAATTAACTTTAAATGATGTTTTCTTTTTTCTAATTTACCAACTAAGTTGAAAACAATTCTATCGTCAACAAAATAAGACTTATCTATTCTATTAAAATTATATTTATCAAATGCTAATGGAATATATTCTACGTTCTTGCATCCAAGATTCTTAAATATTTCTACTGTTTCTTTTGAAGAAAAAAGTACTTTATTGTTATTTTTTACAGTATTCAACTCTACTTTTGTAGGTTGATCAAGTTCGTAAAAGCTAAGTAAAACTTGCTCGTTAGAATAGCTTTCAAATGATCCGTTAAGATGCCATAATTTAAATATTTTGTTTTTTCGATTAAATGTTTCTAAGGATGAATTGATCGACTGCTGTAACCAATTTCCAAATTCTTGAGTTAAATCGGATTGAGTGGACAGATCAACATTACCAATAGGTAAAATACCTACATTAACCTTCGAGTTATACAACTCTCTAAGAATTAATGTAGATATCTGACCAAAACTTACTGAATTTATTGGTAAGTTAAACGCTAAACTCATAGGATGTCATCTTCATCCTCTTCAACAACTGGTTGAACCTTCTTAACTGGGGTAGTTTTAGCTGCTGGTGCAGAAGCAGTAGTCTTATTTTGATTATCCAAAGGCTTAGATACATATAACCTGTAATCTGGAGCCTTTTCATTTGTCTTTTTACTGTTAGCAAAAACTACAACATCAATTCTTTGACCATCGTGATCATTAATATAACCAGATAGGAATGACATTCCTGCTTTGCTCTTTTTTTTCCAAAGTGCGCCTAGCTCGCTTTGGTTCTTGTTTGTATTTTGATTTGTATTATTCATTTTTATATTGTATCTCCTTTTTTATATTTTGTCAAAAGAATTTTTGCTCTCAACTTTAGTTTTTAATAATTTAATAGCTTTATTATGTATATTGATAGCGGTTTGAGTGCTTATCTTTAATTTTTTAGCTATTTTATTCCAAGGCATTTTTTTATTAGAATCATTTAAATATCTCATTTTGAATATCTTTTGTATTCTTTCATCTGAGCAAGAATCAATAATATTCATAATATATTCATTAATATTTTTATACTCTTTTTGAACTGGAGTATTCTTTTCTATTAAATAGTTTAGTTTGTCAGTTTCAAGAGTTAAATAATGACTGTTTTCATTCATGCAGTTAAGACATTGATATCTTACTTGATTATATAACCAAGTTGAAAATTTAGAATTTTTATTTTCATCAAAACTTAATGCCGATTTGTAGACCATATAATCTTTTTGATCTATTACATCTTGAAGATGAACTCCAGATGCAACCATTGGAGTTGAGTATTTTTTATATAAAGAATTACAAAGAGCAGAATGTTTTTGAATTAAAGCTTTTAAGGCTTCTTCATCATTCTTTTCTTTTATGTTTTTAACTAAAGTAATGTCGTCTATTTGTTTGTTCATATTATTTTTTATTTTGTAAGTATTTTTCGTAAACATTCTTTAATTGCTTTTGCATTAATTCATGTAAAAAATTAACGTCTTGGCAAGTCTCCCAAGCTATACTTATGTCAGATACAGCTTTAAGCTTGTTGTCATTAGATTTTTCTTCTATGTTCGCTGGAGGAACTAAAGAACCATCGTCTAGTTTTCTCGAAATATGCACTAAAATACCATTGTGGGATTTTATCCAAGAGTACTCATCATCTTTATACTCTATGTATCTTACATCTGTTACGATTGGAACAATGTTCTTAGCAATTAATTTATTTACTTCTGGTTCTATTGTAGAAGTCCAGTATTTTCCTTCTGTTTGGATTCTTCTACATTTTCCATAAGCAACCATAAGTGGTCTTACTATTTCCTTGTTTTCTGGACTGCAATTTAGTAAATCTATTTTGAATTTATCTTTAGTAAAGTCATGTAATTCATTTTTTAATGCATCAGCAAAAGCTAGCCTTTGGGATTTAATCCCCTTTTCTTCTAGATATCTTTTTAAGATAGAATAAAAAGTATCTTTTCCAGACCGAGCTACTCCAGTTAATCCAATCATTTGTTATTCTCCATAAGATATATCTCCAGTTCCGTCGTATTTTGGATAATCTTGTCCAGTGCGAATTTGTTGAGTTCGGACTTGAGTTTGTATATTTTCTTTTAAAGCTTTCGCATCTACATTTGGATCAATATTCTTTGCCTCAAATGGTTGGGCAAATATTGTACCACTAGATTGATTGGTAGATTTATAATCAGTCTTGTATGTTCTATACATTTTATTATTAACTATATAATACTCTGGAAATGGTTTTGAGAATATAGTTCCATGAGATTGATTAGTTCCATTTCCCCCGCCAGTTTTATATGTTTGATACACTTCTATTCCTCTAGCAGTTTTAACATAATTATATTCTTGAAATGGTTTATTGAAAATTGTTCCATGAGACTCATTTGTTCCACCACCTCTTGTTTTATAGGTTTCATATACCACTCCCGATTGTGCTATTCCAATATTCGCTATAAATGATAATAGTATTATATATTTCATATTTTAATTAATTCTATATTGTAAAATTTAAATATTTCTTTAGCTGTAGAATCCTTCTCATATTCTTCTGAGTATACCACACTTTTAACTCCATATGCAACAATATTAGTAGCACAATTTGAACAAGGCAATAAAGTAGAAGCTAGTAAGTGTGGTTGATCTCCTCTTTTGACTAGGGATAGTGCATTGATTTCTGCATGAATCATATACTTTCTTCTATTATCTCTATCACTAAAGAAATCTTTATTAATATTAAACTTAGGTAATAAACCATTATATCCTACAGATAATACTCTACCATCTTTATTTAAGATGCATACCCCAACTTTTTTATGTGGATCTTCTGATCTACTTGACCAAATTTTAGCGGTTTCAATCGCGGCTTCTATAAATGATATCCTATTATTCATTTTGAAAAAAATGCCACTTTATAGCTATTCCAACTCCTATTGATATGCATATAATTGTTTGAAGCATAAGGTCATATATTAAATGTTTTTTATTTTTAAGTCAATTATTTTCTTGATTCTTTATAAAGAATAGTTTAATATAAATAAATGCAAAAACAAGAATTCAAAGAAGCCCTAAGTTATGATGATATTTCATTACTACCAAATTTTTCAGATATCACTTCTAGAAAAGAAGTAGATACCACCACTAAGATATCAAGAAATTGCAATATAAAAATTCCAATTGTCCTTTCTCCAATGGATACAGTATCTTCTGTTAAATCGTGTATTAAGATGAATAAACTTGGTGCCGCTGGAGTTTTGCATAGATTTATGTCTGTTGATGATCAAAGAGCAAAAGCTAAAATTATTAAAGATGAAAGTGATTTTTGTGTTACTGCTATTGGTCTAAAAGACGCAGAAGAAAGAATTAGAGCGACTAGCACTTTTACTAATCTTTACTTTTTAGATACTGCTAATGGGTTAGCCAAAAATGTTGAAGATTTTCTTAGATGGTATAAGACTGCTGGTTTTTCTCAAGATGTTATTGTAGGAAATACTTTGACCAAAGAAAGCGTTTATAGATTAGCTAATCTTAAGGCAGACGGATTCAGGCATTTGATTGGTCCAGGTTCTATGTGCTTAACTCAAGTTAAAACTGGAATTGGTTGTCCAAGTCTAACTGGAAACTATTACGCTTGGAAAGCTGTGAGAAATTGGGAGCTTTCTCAAGTTGATTTATTTAAACAAGACAAACCCAATCCATTTCATAGACCAAGTATTCTTGCTGATGGTGGTATTAGATATCCAAAAGACTTGGTCAAAGCTATCGCTAGTGGATGCGATGCTGTTATTTGTGGTAGAATTTTCGCTGGACTATCTGATGTTGTAGATGATGAAAATATTATTGAAATTGATGGTAAAAGGTTTGCCAAATACAGAGGAATGGCTAGCCAAGATGTTGTAGAAGATTATGATCTATATGATGGAACCAAAAAGAATCTATTTGTAGAAGGAGATAATACTTTGATTCCAATTATTGAAAATAAATCTATTGAGGATATTGTATATGATTTTACTAATGGTTTAAGAAGCTCTATGAGTTATCTTGGATTTAGAAATATAGAGGATATGCGCGGTGGTTTATGGAATAATACTATACAAGCTGTTAGAAATAGTCCAAATAGCATGTATGAGGGATTTGCTCATGGAAAATAATTGATTTAAATTAACAAAGGCATTATAATATTAAAATGAATAAAGAAAATATAGATAAATTAACCTCAACTGAATATGCTAGGGCTACAGAATTTAGTCCAATAGTAAGAATATATCCAAAAGTACCAAGAAATACAGTTTGTCCATCTACTGGTAAAAAATTTAAACATTGTTGTGGTAAGTTGAATCAAGATTTTTGTGAAAAAGCTAAAGATTCTCTTAAAGAGCATCTTATGAAAATGATAAATGAAAAAGAAGAGCAAATTAAAAAAGACGAAACAAGCTAAATACTACGCTGTATACAGCAAAAGCGATAACTTTCTTCATGGAGTATTTCCTCCATCTAAAGAAGGCTTATTAAAAGCTAAAGCTCATATACTTAAAATAGATCCTTCTAATAAGAATTATAGAATTAAAAAATATTAATTTTTAATATTTGGATCTGCTAGATCTGGATTATGGCTCGCTTTTGTTCCTCGCTTGAAATTCTTATGTAGATTCTCATATAGAGTTTTGAAAGTATCTAATGGTTTTTGTATAATATTTTGAATTTTTTGTTCTGACTTTGGTAATTCTTGATTTTCTACTTTCTTAATCATTGAGTTATAGGCTATAACTAAACACACTGCTAGTGGATCAAAAACAATAACAATTAATATAATAAATATCCTAACTGCTGTTTCTATTTTTAATCCAAATGCATCGGCAACAAATTTAAATGTGCCAATTTCACCTTTGCTATTATCACTTTCAAGTTTCATTATTTCTTGGCTATTTTCTAGACTTTGTTTTTCTAAATTTTCAAGATCAGAAGTTACTGTAGATATTTGAGAGAATAAATTATTAATGTTACTTTGAGATCCTTCGACTATTTTATTTTTACTTTCTACTAGCTTAATATCTGTTATTTTTTCTGTTTTAGCTGAACTAAAAAATCCTCCATCAGTAGTTTTAGTTGTAGTGACGTCTTGCTTAACAGCATTATCTAATGATGTTTGATATGTCTTTTGTAATTCTATAAGATCTTTTAATTTATTTTTATTGAAATCTATTTGAGAAATATAAAAGTTTTGTTGAGATTTTAAGCTTTGAATCTTATTTAAGTTTAAAGAATATTGTGAAAAATTACGTTGAAAAGCATCTGAAAGAAAACCAAAGATACCAAGACTTGTTATGCACATAAGTAATGTTGTTGCAGATAGCATATATTTTTTAAGTAAATCATGTATTGATGACCAATATCTATAAAGATAACTCGCGCTAACTAATTTAGCTATCTCTAAACTTCCAGCCATTATTCCAACGCTCCAAAAACTAGCTACAAAAAGAAGCGCGATTCCTTTAACCGAAAAAAATGCAGCACAAGATGCTAGTAAAAAAGCTGAAAATCCAAGTATATATTTAAACATAATATAGATTACACTATGGTTTCATTAAATAAGGAAACTCTATTCTCCAACCATCATTAATTAATCTTTGCTCAAAATTTAATTTTCTACCTACGCTAATATTTTTTAAGTATATACATATTTTATTTTTTGCTAAATTTACATAGTCCTTATCACCAAGATTTTTTACAGTTTTAAATTCTCCATCATATTGTATAAGATTACATGAATAGGGACTCCTATATCCACTATATTCATTTGGTGAAAAATCTAAATTTAAATGAGGATATAAAGAATGAATTTGTTTTTTTATTTTTTCTATTGAATCTTTTGGACATCTTATATCTATATCTTGCCAATTCTTATCTGATGGATTTTTATTTCCAATCCATTCTCTTATGTATCCTCCTAATATAATGCCATTATTTCTTATAATAGTATCTATTATAAATTTATGATTCATTAAGTAAAATCTAAAATAGAAATATTACTATTTCCAGTATAACTACAATCTGGAGTAGAATTAAATAGTTTTTGATAAATTCTAAGTGGAGTACTTACTGTTTGGCCTAAAATTTTAACATTAACAGTATAATTTGTTGGACTACCCCAGTCAGATCCGTCACAATATGTACCCGCTATTGTTTCCGTACTACCAGCGCATGTTCCATAAGTTCCTATCGCTGCTAAATGAAAATAAGGATAAAAATAATAAGTATTGCCTTCTTTTTTATATTTCATTTGAATACTAAAAGTTTCAAATATTGAACATACTATATAATTTTCTCCCATGATAGGAGTACAACCTAAAGCATTACATGTTGATCCATTGTAATTGGTCGTATATTGAAAAAAATTAAAGCAGACTAAATTTTTACTTGGAGGAGGTGGCGGAACATCAGAAACACTAGAAGTTATTCTTTTATTTTCAGTATAATTTATATTCCAATTACTTCCACCGCCATTTGCACATCTAGATGATGATTGTGCACTTGCTGAAAATTTCCAAGTTGTTGTTTGCCAATATAAATCCATAGCTTGCTTTAATGTTAATTTTAATGGATATTCAGTATTATCCCCAACTCCATCAGTTACTAAAGTACAACAAAATGGAAAAGCTGCAACTTTGCCATCCTCATCAACTATTAAACAATCTTCATCTGTAACTGGACTTGTCAAAGAGCATGCGCAAGTTTTTAAATTATCATCATTTCCAGCCGCTATTTCTTTTAGAATAGATTTAAGATAATCTGGATAATTATTTGGTTCTGTTAGGGCGCATGGCATAACAAAAATTACACTTGCTTTTATTTTATATTTACTATATAATACTTTATAAATGATAAATTCAGTAGATATCATATTTGGATTAGCTTGGGGGGATGAAGGAAAAGGAAAAATAAGCAATGCTATTAGTAAAAATTATGATATTGTTTGTCGTTGGAATGGTGGTCCCAATGCAGGTCATACAGTTTATCTTAATGATAAAAAATATAAAACTCATATTATTCCTTGTGGAGTTTTCCAAAATAAACTTAGTATCATTGGTCCAAATTGTGTTATCAACATTAACAAATTTTTTGATGAAATAGATTATCTTAAAAAAGAAGGATTTGATACATCATTAATTAAAGTAAGCCCAAGAGCTCATATCATTACTGAAAGACATATTCAGTATGATCTTAAATTTTTAAAACCAAAACTTGGTACAACTGGTCAAGGTATTGCTCCATGCTATGGAGATAAAGCATTAAGGATTGGTAAACTTGCAAAAGATTATCTAGATAAACAATATCTTTGGAATGGTGAATTATATGGAAATATACTCTGTGAAGGTGCTCAAAGTTTTTGGCTGGATTTAAACTATGGAGATTATCCTTATGTTACAAGTAGTGAAACTCTTCCTTATTCAGCTTGCTCTTTAGGCTTTAGTCCTAAAAAAATAAGAGATATTATTGGAGTAGCTAAGATTTATGATACAAAAAGTGGAGTAGACCCACTATTTCCAGAGTCTCTTTGGAGTGATAAAGATTTAAATAAAATCATAGATTTAGGCAAGGAATATGGCTCAACTACTGGACGCAAAAGAATAGTCAATTGGTTAAGATTAAATCATTTAAAACAATCAATTAAAATTTCTGGTACAAATAAATTAATTATAAACAAATGTGATATTTTAGAAAACATTAATAAATATAAAATTATTACAGATGACAAAAAAGGACCAAGTCATATTGACTTTATTGATTTTGATTGTATGAAAGATTATATCTTTAATGAACTTAAGCAGTATTGTGAAATTATTTTTTCTGGTAATAAAGAGAATATTTAAATTTATTTTAAATAAGTTATTTCTACTGTTATATTAATACTGCCAGTCCAACCCCAAGCAGCATCTGGACCCCAAGCTGGCGCCCAACAAAAATATAATGGATCTAAAGATTTCCCGTCGAATTTAGCTCTTATCCCAGCAGACAAAGCGTTATCAACCTTTGGTGTTGGATTTCCACATTTTATATTACTAAATGCACCATCATAATTAAATTTAGGCCAAACTGTACCATTGTCTTCTATGTATGTATTTTCAAAATCTATACCAACTTCAACTGGTGATGTAAAAGTTACAGTATATGGATCTGGACAATCACCTCCGCAACAACAATTTCCTCCATATCCATCTGTACATGGCCAATAATATACTGTACTACCACTAAAACTAGCAGTACCATTAGTTGCGCTTTGTGCACATACTCTTTTTTTCTTATCTTTTTCTGCTAAAAAATCGCTCTCTTGAAAATCAAAATCTGCTGTTTGAGTTTCTACCGCATTTCTTCCACAATCTCCTCTTTCTGTACCACTCCAATTAATTTTTATTTTATATTTATCTCCAGTCCAGTACCATTTCATTAAATCAGCTAGTTTAAATGATATTGGATAATATGTATTTGGACCTGTTTCTTCTGGAGTACCATTTATTAAGCAAAATGGAAAAGCTCCATTTATACCGCGGTCACTTATAAAGCATCCTGCGTTTGTGGTAGGAATCTTTAATGAACAAGCGCAACTCTTCAATTCATTATCATTGCCATTATCAATATCTTTTAAAATACTTTTTAAATAACTAGGAAAATTTGCTTTTGAATTACTTCCACATGCCATACTATTATATACACTCTGTATAATTTATAGTGTAAATATATGTGTGAATTTAGATATTACAGTATTATTTAACTTGATATTGGGTGCCCTATCTTTTTTAGGTGGATGGCTATTTACTAGAGTATTTTCTCTTTTTGATAAACAAGAGAATCTTATGAAAGAAATTAATGATAAAACTTTTAGCGATTTTATAACTCTAAGAAAAGAAATGGAGTCAGAAAGCAGAAAACATCAGCAAGAAATATCAGATTTAGCGTTAAAAATTTCAACCACTTATGTTACTAAAGAATCTTTTGATGATTATTTTGATAGAATAGAAGCTAAATTAGATCGTAATTTTGATATAATACAGAATCACTTAATTAAGAAATAGTTCTTTTCTTTATTTA
>Ga0114980_10000794_pt1 | contig 22664 bp, 40 predicted proteins | sample S_140806_EF_Meta_FD_87018 | JGI IMG/M metagenome (GOLD analysis project Ga0114980, IMG submission 87018) | Freshwater microbial communities from Lake Simoncouche, Canada to study carbon cycling - S_140806_EF_MetaG | ecosystem: Environmental > Aquatic > Freshwater > Lake | place: Lake...
GTACGCTAGTCCTTGGACGATACCGTAGTTCTCATGCAGGGTCGCCACGCTCGCAGCAGGCGTCAGCTTGCACACGAACTTTGGAACCTTCTCCACCCAGAACTGAGATTCCGCCATCTTGAACCCGATGAGGATCTGATGGATGTCAGGCAACGACTCAGGCATCGCCATCAGGATGATTCCGTCCGGGGTGTTGATGGCAAATCCGCCACCGACCCCTGGATCACACGCTACAATTTGTTTTTTCATTCGCTCCTTTTAGAAACACAGCACCGTGACGTTTTCCGCCGCGATGCGTACCGCACTTTTTGTATCTCCACCTTCACTCCACTTTTCAACTTTGACCCGGCCTTTGACGCGAACCAACGCGCCATTACCGATATCGAGAATCTTTTCTGCGACCTGTCCCCATGATGAAAGCTCGAACTCATCATAGTCTTCATGGAACCGTCCATCAGTGTCCGTCCAATGACGAGCAATCGAGATGGCACGTCGGACCATCAATGCTCCTGTCTTCGTTTCTGTCTTTCGACTGATTGCTCGTAGTTCGCCAATCAAGTAAACCACGTTCTCGGTTGGTGTCGCGGTTGTTTCGCTAGTCTTTGATTCGCTCATTTTGGAATAAATATACAGCCAAGTTCCCGGTAGCTATTCATCCGCTTTCTAGCATGGAACGCTCCGATGGGATGGAACTTGTCCGAAAAGTCCACGATTGTCGCACAGTTTTTTGTTTCTGTTTTACGCAGCGCGCGGCTCGCCCGCTGGATGGTCTTCTGCGATGACCTTCCTCCGCTCACCATGATGAGCAGTTCGACGTTGGGCAGATCCAATCCTTCGTCGGCCAACGAGGTGGCGATCATGGTCCTGAGATTGCCGGCCTTGAACTCTTCCATGTACGAGCGCCTGTCTTTCTTCCCGATCTTGGAATGCACCAAGCGAGAGCCAGGGATGCTTGCCTCGTACTGCTCTCCAAGCGTGATACGTGGGATCAGGATGAGAGTCTGCATGTCCAGATGGTCCAGCGCATACTGCACCGCGTACCGGTTCCTCTCCTTGTTCTGGCAGATACCGATGTCCACCAGCGATTCCCAAGCGCACATCTTCTTCAGGTCTTCATCGCTGATCCGAATGTACCTGCGGCGAGTCTGGAACAGCCGGTCGATGTTCTCGTCAATCTTGGTCTGGATGTTCAGGTCGGTGGCGTCGCTGATCTCCAGGTAGGCGTCGGCCAATGAATCCCCGATGTCGCTTCGAGAGATCTCGTAGACCGAATCCCGGAACAACAACCGGGCGACCTTGTTCCGCTCATCGTCATCGCTCCAAGGGGTAGCATCGAATCCGTAGCGAAGTCCTTTGCATGACTCGATGATGCGCTTCCAACTGACAGCGGGGCTATGTTTGCAGTTATGAACTAAGACTCCATTTGCAAAGTAGTTTTCATTTCCTTCAACCGAGAAATTGTAGACATGATCTTGTCCACGCATTGCTGAGTTCCATGAATCACTTCCGCGTTCGTGAACCTCAACACGCACCACCCTAGAAGATTGAGTGTGTATGTTTTCTTTTTGTCCGCAGCCTTCCTGATTGCAGAATTGTGAGAAGGTCCGTCCACCTCTACCGCCAGCTTCACGCCGAGTTGAGCTAAATCTACTTTGTAGCAGTTTGGAACATCCATCATCCCACTTGGTTTTGTTGGAATTGAATGCTCCATTTGAAGCCCACAAATAGACGCCAGCATTGATTGAGGAATGGTTGCGCCCCTTCCGTTTCCGCCTTGAATTTTCGGCCTGTGTCCTATCCGCCTCAATGTATTCGATACCTTCTCTCTCGTTTCGAGTGAAACAGTACGAGCCTTCATCCATTTTGATATTTTGTCCCCGCTCTTCTTGTTTGTTGTAGACATTGTTTCTGAACTCATCTTGGAAACCATTAAGTCCCGGCACGCAATTGAACAGTAGGCTCTCCCCCTTTTTATTGCTTCCAGACTCTTGTATGCAGGCTTTTTTCCCATGCAGATAACTGGAACTTTGCACCACGCACAATTTGTATGCACTCTCTTCCTTCTCTGGAATCTTGAAACCGATTTGCATTGGTCGCAAACGGGTTTTCTTGTTTCCGAAAAATGTCCTTTTCTGTCCGTTGTTAATCCGCACATCTTGCATTCCACGTTCATAAGGTGGAATGGTAGACACGACATCTGCGCTCGTCAAGGATGCGGCTGGAACATATTTTGACCCATTCCAAAATGGATGCCCAGGCGTGCATGTGGTTGGTCCATTTTCGGTCCAAACCGTCACCATGATGTCCGGTGAAGGAGTCTTGAAAACGTCAAGAACACGCCGTTTTTCAATGGTTTTTGAGTTGTGGTTATAGGAGTCAACCATGTCTCCAGCCCTGATTTCGCTGATAGCTTTTCCTCCTATTTTAACCCAAGCCGGAAAGCATTCATCCACGATGAGCAGGTTCTTCTTGCTGAAGTCCACCGACTCATGTGGACACCGGATATCAACAACTCCATCAGGAATCCCTGCAACGCTTAGTGATACACGTCCCTGCTGACACGTCTCGATCGTCGGAGCGGTCCATCCAAACAGCCAATCGGGATTCAGCTTGTGGTAATGCTTGATGATTGATGCCGCTATCCAGGTCTTGCCGCTACCGGCAGGAGCTATGATCAAACCATCGGACCTGGTGGCCCACTCAACTGCTTTCTTTTGGTACTCTCTCAGATTCATAATTTTAGAAGATTGAATCCCGGTCGCCATTCGAGACGACCGGGATGTTTATACTACTCGACGGACTCGACCTTGACCTCTGGCGTCTTTCCAATCATTGCCACTCGCAATGCTTGGCTGGCAAAGAACCCAATCTTAATGCCGTTCTCGACACAATGCTTTCGCACCTGTTCATGGATGGTCGCGTCGATTGTGATCACTGTGCTTTTGGTTTTTTCTTTCATGTGTATTATTTCCTGCAAAGTTTCACCGCACAATCGATTGCTTCCCTGATTGCCGGCCACTCTTCCAAGTCGATCTGGATCTTTCCGTTTCCTTCGGTGTGCTGTGTGACTTCAACAAATTCACCAGCCGCTTCGTCCACTATCTCAATGTCTGTTGCGAGTTCATCGAACAGTGGTTCTTTCTCTCTGGTGACGCTCCATTTGACCGCTCGTTTGATGTATTTCATGCTTTTGGTTTGTACTCTTGACCTGGGTTTTTCTGTGCGTGTTCCGCGAAATCTGCGTATGCCCGGAGGTCCACATAATTGTCGGAGTGGAATACCCGGACGCTGCGATTGATCTTGAATGCCACCATCATCAGCTCGACCAGATGCGATGGCATCGGCCCTGGCAGTTTGATTCCGTAATACTGTTGGATGAGTCCTGACCAAGCCAAACCGATGTTGGAATGGCTCAGGTGCGGTTCACCGTATATCTTGCCGCGCTCATTGATTGTGTCTGCAACGATGTCTTCCATGATGTTGTTCAGTTACGGATGGTCGCCCCTGTTCCACCGGGCCAGTTGATTTCGACAGCCTTTACCCCCTTGAGCTTGGCCAACTGACAGATCATGTCCAAGTCATCGCCGGCATTCGCGATACAACTCATCACGATGTCCTCATCAGGATATTCAGCCTTGATTGGTTCTGCTGTCCTGTCGCGCCATACCGTGACCGCTCGGCCACCGGATAGCGGAACTCGACGCACCGATTCAACGCAAGGAAACGTATGCCTAACCGTCTTGATTTTGTCTGATGCCTTGCTCATCGCCATCCTCCTTTTTTGTGATACTTGCTGATGTAAAACACACGACCAATCCAGCGGGACAGGAAGCTGGCAAGTTTCGGTGACTTGTGGGCAATGAGTTCAGTCTCGGTCCTGTTTGAGAATTTTGGACGAGTCATAGATCGATTGATTTTGGCACTAACAATTTATTGAGCACATTTTTAATCAATGCGTCCTCAAGCAATTTGATGCGCTCGATTGCTGCGTCCAACTCAATCTCCAGAGTTCGGGCAAATTCGGCACTGACCCATGCCCCTTCGTCATTGATGATGACACGTTCATTGGTTCTAGGTGTGTGTTTCATGGCTTGGATTCCTTGATTTTATTCCACTCTTCGATAGCTTTTTGAGCAGCAAAATAAAGTGTTCCATCTTCCGACACACACGCAAGATTGTCGGCGTACATAGAGACGTTTCCACCAGCCAATTCCAGTTTATTGATATAATCATCCTGCTCCTGAAGCCTTTGTCCGGCCTCGGCAATCGCTGCGTTGGCCACTCCATCCTCGCTCTGTATGCCTTCGGACAAGATACGCATCGCATCAATCAGTGTCTTGATATCAGTTCTTTTCATAATTCAATGCTTCGTGGATTGCTGGAAATTGAACGGCAAAGATTTCATCGCGGATAGCTTCTGCAATCAATCGATGTTCCTTCTGCGTACCCTTGGCGCATCGCTGCTCCAGATAGTGTATCCATGAACGGACATTGCCAGTCATATACAAAGTCGTCTGCGTGCATAGCGGAAGTATCATGCGGGCAGTTTCCTTGGATACGCCGGCACGAATCATCCTCAGATATGTGTTTTCACAAAAGCGAACAGTATCATCAAATGTGCATTTTATGCCCAAGTCATTTATGACATCACCACTACCCTGTCGATTCTTCAAGTCCTGGGTGCGAAACTCAACCGGCTCGAACTCTGTTGCGACCGCATATCGTTGGCTGTTGTGCGTCACAATCCCGTTTCCGATGTAGTTGTGTGACACATGGTCCACTTCCATGTCGTAAGTCATGGCTTCACCGATGTACTCAATTGACTTCACCTTGCTCCATCGGATGGTGAGCGCGTTTCCTCGGCTCTTCTCGCGCCAGGACTTGGCATGTCCAAGAATTCGATGGTGAGTCCTGTGACACAAAAAACAAATCACCTCTATATTTGATTTTTGCATGGAAAGCGAACTGTCTTCGCTAACAGGAACGATATGATGAAGCTCTAGATTTTTACTTGAACCACATCGCTTGCACTTATGTCCAGCTTCAAGCAGAAGCTCCGAACGAACAGTGGCGCACCAATCGGCAATGGCCAATCGAGAATGACGAGTAACTCCGCCCCTCCATAGATTAGAAGCTGCACCCTTTTTCGCAGAGGCGCGCATCTTCTGTATCGTCTCCAAAGAATGCGGAGCATTGGTATATCGCTTGCCCCTGTTCCAAACAGCCCGATAGCTACCTACCTCTTTCTTGGTGAATTGGAGGCGGTGTTTTTTAAGCCACTTCCTGATTGTATGGATGCTTATGTTAGCCTCTTCTGCTATTCCAGATAGTCCCTTAGAAGATGAAATGGATCGTTGTTTTGCCGACAAAAGCCATTCCTTGTCTGTGTATGCAGCAACCCCGTTGCAGGCCAACGCGCAGTCTGAATTTGACCACACAGCCAAGTCTCCGACCATTGACAGACCGACAGCATCCTCAAGCGTTTTGAATCCATCGCTCGTCATAAACTTGTGCTCCTTGGTGGATTCTATTTGCTTCCCATTATAAAGCGTGACTCGGAACAGCGGTTTCATTCCGGTTTGGAAAACCTCCCGGATGCCGACTGTCGTGAATGTTCTGGAAGCCTCATCAAACACGCGAACTAATGACGGCATCTTTCCTCCTTTCTGCTGCAAATCAAACAGATGCTTTATTGTACGTCTGTAAACCCTACGCTCACCAAGACGTTTTGAACTTGGAAGCTCTAGTGTGATTTTTGTGTCTCCAGAAACGCAAAATTCTTGGAACGAAAAGCTCCTGTGCCTGAGTATCTGAGCCGATATAGCTCTGCTTGTCACAATCTCGACCGTAAAGCTGGCCTGCTCAAATATACTCCAATGCCCGTTCTTGATACAGTAGGCCAACAACTTCGGACTTGTCAGGGTGTTGTTCTGGTTCGATGGATTGCTGACACGCGCGCAATATGAGATGAAGTCGGACGCCGACATATCATCAATCGGCTTTGTTATCGCTACTAGTTTTACATTCATAGATACAAAATTTATTGAGCGTTGTAAAGGAATGCGCTCCCCTCCTGTACCACTTCAGTACGGCAGGTTATCCTCAGCAGCGACCGGAGCGACAGCCTTCATGTTCTTCACCCGGATGATCTTCTTCTTCTCGCCGGCCTGATCAACGTACTCCTCGAAACGAGCCACGATGATGAGCTTCAGGCCGACCATCGATTTCACGAACTCGCCGAAACTCCCCTTCTTGCCGAGGAAATCCACCTCGGTCCCGTCAGGAACATTGTGGTTCGTAGCAGCAACCAACTGGTTCACGCGGAACCAAGTGTTCTCTTGGTTGATGAACCGGTCGCTGGTCGATGATCCGTCGTCGGTCTTGAACGTCACCTTGCACACTTCGCGACCCTTGTTGTCCAGCGACTCCTCCACCTTGGAGACGGTGACAACGAAATCGCCCTCGGTGTTGATGAATTGCGCCGCACCATCCTGTCGATTGACTTTGAACATAATACTTATTTATTGATTTAGTTTTCCGACTTGTTTAACACCCACTTTGGGCATGAAAGAGTTTGCAATGATGTTGGATAAGCAGGCCACTTGTCCAGTGCCTGGCATTCGTGCAACAACGTGATCGCCTTGCGCCGCATGTTCTCGCCGGCCTGCAACCATTCCGAATCGAGACGATAGATCCCGACAGCGTACGGAGCGGTGCGCTCGACAGCGACGAAAACAAATTCAGCGGCACCGGTCATCGCCAGATAATGTGCCGCTTGGATGTGGTATCCAAAGTTCAAGACAGTACGGGTGAACGCTTCAGGTGTCGCGTCATCGGTTGTCTTAATGTCCACCAATGTGTCGGCTCCGACCCAAAGGTCGGGACGAGCTTTGAGCGGGACTCCTGTTTCTGAGTCCATAGCGAACACGCTGGCCTCGACCATCTTGTTCGATGTTCCAGCAATCTCCCAGAACGGATGATTGTGGATTGAACGAGCGACACCCTGGACATCGCGGTTCTCCGTATTGTTAAGACAGATGCGGTCCTTGTTCGCGTCCTTCCACGCTTTGCCCTCCTTGGTGCGTCCGTCAATCCCTTCTGGGATCACGCCCACAACCTCGGTGTACAGGTCAGGTTCAAGAACAGCGGTGTGGATGGCAGTACCCATCTGCATCGACTTGGACGGTTCCTGATGTTCCTCCTGTGCGGCTCGATAATGGGCTGGAGATTTGAGCAGCTTGCCCATCATCGACTTTGATAGGGCTTGGACCGCGTGATACCTTTCTGCCGGCATGTTAGGATTGACGTGCCGCTGCGTAATTGTGTGATGGTTCACTGTGCTCCTTTCGATTCCAAATTAAACGCATACGCTTTCTTGATGAATCCATCTGCGTCACCGACAATCATCGATGCAACCTTTGAAGATACATCACGGAAATTCTGGCCCTCGTTGATGAGGTTCTTGTAAATCAAGAACTTGTTCGCGATGTCCGCGTGCTCTTCAAGAATCGCTTCCAGCTTCTCAATCAATGTGTACTGGTTGTTGGAGACTGGAGCGACCGGTTGAACCGTAACCGACGGAATCGATTGTGCCGGCAATGGACTGTTCGAGAAGTCGGCCACCTCCTCGGGTGTGTACCGGCCCTGAGTGATGCGCGGATCCAGCATGCGAGTGGCAAGGCTCACCAGACGTGCGCGCAACATAGCGGCGGGGAACTTGGCCCAACCACTGCCGGGTTTGGCCGGTAGCAGTCCAGCCAACTTGGCGTCTTCGGTCGTAAACGAAATGCGAACCTTCTTCTGGCCCTTAGAAAAATCAGCCGCAGCGGCTTGGGAATCAAACTGCACCCAATCCACGTCCCACCCCGCATCCATCAATCCGCTCAACATAGCCTCAGATTTCATGGCAATCTGTCCATTGATAACGTGATTCGATTTTTTCCACGTCAATGGCGTTTGACGACTAGAAATGCATTCCAGAGCCAACACATATCCTTGCTCTGGTTTGGTAAGGCCAAAGAGTCCTGAGTGGGCCAGCCAGTCGCCGAGAGTTTTAACGGCGTCGAGAGAATTGCAGGCTTGTGAGTAGAACTCGACTCCATCTCCTTGATAAGGTTGAGCCAATGGCTGGGGCTGATTCGCTGTGACTACTGTTAACGTGTTGTTCATATTGTATTCTTTGGTTTTTGTTCTCTGACACATCCGTCACCTGACGGACAAAATTAATTTGAACTGTCTGGCTCTTTTGCCTTCGGCTTTCGGGCGAACGGATTAACTTCTGACCGCATCGCCTTTGACTCCAGCAGAGCCGCGATGTCAGAATCAGTAAAGAGGATGCGACGACCGACTCGCCGATGCTGCGCGCCTTCTCGGCAGAGCCTCCGAAGAGTCTCGCTGCAAATCTGCATCATCTTCGCTGCATCCTTGGCTGTGTAAACGTTCATTGGAAATCGCTGCAACCGGGTGTTCATCAAGGGAAACATGCCTCACCCTGTCGGAGACTCTCTCTCCGCTCTAGTCCCGATTGCTCAAGCAGTGTCGCAGTTGTCGAGAATCGCGTCAAGCCTCTTGCCAATGTTTTTTTATCGTCTCCGCGTATCCGTCGCCAGAATCCTCGCGCTCATCTCCTGAATCCTCGCGCCAGACACGTTTCGGGCCTGAAGAGAACGTCTTTGGGCGGACGTATTCTGGGGCAGGAGGCTGGTTTTTCCAATCCATGCTCAACGCTTTCGCCAAACTCGCCGCCTGTTGCTCTTCACGGGTCGGCTGTTTTTGCTTTTGCTCCAATCGGTCCTGGTGCTCATCGCCGGAATCGTTGGCCTCGGATTGGTTGGCCATCTCCATCAACTCCCTTTTCTCCTTCCGTTCCAGCTTCTCGACCCGGCGCAAGAGCTTTTCAAGGTTTGCTTCTAGCTCCTTGAAAGCCCCTGCCATAGCAATCTGCTTGCGCTCGAAAGCCCGATGCTCGGACACAATCATCTGCTCGGTGGTGACGGTATCCGAAGGCGTCCAGTCGCACCCTTTCCATTGCCGATGGATATGGTCGAACACCAGGACGCGACTCTTGGGATGTCGCATCGAGTTGAACGCGGCAACTGCTCTGCCCAAGTCTCCGCCCAGGTTCTCGGCGATATGCCCCAACACCTGTGACCTCTCTGGATTCGCGTCGTGCGCCAAAGGCGGCATCAACCGAAACATGCTTCTGTGGGTACTTCCGTTTGCTAGATAACTCATGAGATAAAGAAATTACGCTTCACTTCTGCTCTTGTCAACTATCCATTGAGAGAAATAAATTCCCTTTCACTTCTACTCGCGTCAACTAGCTTTCTGAGTCTACCATTTTCTGCTAACCAAAAGCTAGCATAGCCACTTGCTAATATGTCTAAAGAACATACAATACCTCCCCTTAACAGGGAGAGGTAATATCTCCACCCTCACTACGCTACCCCGGCTTTGAGGCCGGGCGCTCGGAGGTGGAGAGGTGGAGACTGAAGAAAGATGATGCAACGCTCTCATGTGGATGTGTCGTAATCGCTCAGAAATGCCCCGTAGAGCGATTTGAATGCGAGGGATGGGTCAATTGACCTCTGGACGTTCCTGAACGCTCTCAGGGGAAGAGGCTGGATGGCCGACCTCCTCGATAGCGCCGGCGCACAATTTGTCCCCGACCTCGCGCTCGATGACCAGTTCCAGAATCTGCTCACCATTTTTCCTGACGAGCGAACAGATGTGCTTGTCCTCGTCGTAGATGCTCAGCGGGGTCGCTCCCTCCGCCTCGTTCCCGTGGATGATTGCGTTGAACAAATCAACAATGACCTGCGCGTTCTGTGTGGATTGAATAGTTAATTTCATTTTTGTTTATGGTTTATGGTTCTGCGCTGAAAAGAAATGCGTTTCAACTTTATCCTACGGTTGATTTTGTCGGCGTAGACTAGCTGTCGAACGGCTCTCCAAAACTCGGGCCATTCGCGCCGATCGATAATCATCAGGTAACGAGCATACATATTTATAGCGTTTCCTCGAAAGAAAGTGTCGGCCTGTTGCGGAGATAACTTTTATCGTATTCCGGCGCGCGCTCTATGGCAATGGATGGCCAACCATCCCCATCCAATGTTTTTGCAGCTTTCCATTTTGCTTTTGATTCTGTCGCGGAAAAAACAATTAGCTTGATTCCGTTCACGTTGACTCTCCAGGCAATTGGGTCGGTTGTGTTCATTGTTCAGACGGCATCCATCGCCGTATCACTTTTTCTGCTATTACTCCTTCTGGAGTCCACGACTGTTCAATGATTCTGAATTCGGACAATTGGTTTAGCTCGTTTGCTATACGTTCAAGCTGCTCTTGATTGTATTCGCTAAAAATCGATATCCAGATGTTGAGTATTCGAGCTTGTAGAACAAGGCGGTGGCAATCGGTTGTGTTCATAGCGATTGTTCCATCGCGTAGATAACGTCCGCCCATAATTGCCAGGGAACGACAGCACGCTCCGCCGACCCTCCTTTGCCCTGGGTTCCGGTCCGCGCACCTCTCGGCGCTGCATCGTGATCAGGATGTCCGTTGCAACACATCGGGCGCGGAATCCATCCGGGAACATTGCCCCACAGGTCCGTCGGTTTCATCGATGTATCTCCGTAACGGCAATAACTGACCGTCTGAAGCGGGATTCCTTGTACACAGGGTAGTTTCCTCAGAACACCACGAGGATTCTCCATGATCCAGCCACGCGGATTCATCCATTGGATAAATGACAGGGTCGCCACGACCAATTCCTGGCTCAAACGAGCCTCTGTCGTTTTCGGGACATACGCTCCTTTGCCACCGGTCCAGTGATGTCCGATGGACGCCACCGAAAACGCCTCGCACGGCGGTGACGCCCAGATGAGGTCGAAATATCCGTTGTGATACATGAACTCCGCCGGAACGAGGGCAATGGCCAACATGTCCGCTGTCAGATTGCACTTGAACCTCGGTTCGAGATCCAGCGTGACATACGTGTGACCCCGCGCCTCGATGCGCGCTCGCCGGCGCTCTCCACCCGCACCCGCGTACAAATCGAGGATCCTCACAACACTCCCTCCCCATCACACGTCCGACAATACTTACCGCTCCCACGACACGCAGGGCATGGACGCTTGGAACAACTCCTAAAGAACATTGTTATAGCCAATATGCTCAACAACCAAAACGAACCAATTATAATGTATGTGTATGCGCTCATTATGTTTTAAGTAATAGAAATTAAACCCCGCCCGATGGCTTTTCGACCTCAGTTTCCACATTGAGAATCACACCGGGCGGGCACCGACCAACGACAGGTTGGCCAGCGAAAATTATCAATGCATATCGCGCGCCAGCTCGCAATGCACAGAATATGTCGCCATCGCGCCAGCAATATTGTCGCCGCGACGATTTGAACCGGCGAATTCCTTCGCGTAGCTGCGGCTCAAACGAGCCTCGATGGTGTCGCATCGCAGGCATACAGGCCCGCTGCTACTGAGGCGATGCGCCGGCCCGGAACATAGGCATGCCAGTTTGCCAACCACTGCCAGCGCACGACGCTTCGCAACGCTCTTCGTGTATGCCGCTCGCCGGCGCTCAGGCAATGATGATGGATATTTTTTTACGGGTATCATGCCAATTCCTCCATCGCGTCGTTGCACGCTTCCGCCCGCTCCATCGCCGCATCCTCGTCTCCGAACACCAGGACACGATCCATCCCGTACGGCGCATTGTCGGTTATCGGATTGCCATCGGGATTGATGACGTGCCAGCCATTGCTGGATTGTTTTGCGTAATACATGAGCTTGAATCTGCTAGCGTTTTTGTTCACTCGTTTACCAGTCTCTTGATGTTTGCTTTCCAATTTTTATTACCGATAGGATCCGCAGAGCGCGGACAGTATTTGTCCGCCAAGTAGTCCAGAAATGCACCAGGTTGTCCAGCTTTTATCCACCGGGCACGGTTGTTTTTGATGGTGTTCAGACAGATCCGGCGAGCGTGCGCGGTGTCGCGGACCGGGATGGACAAGATCCCATAGGGAACACGAGCGCGAGCACCGCCCTCGACCCGATAAATCGCATCCGCTATCTGCTCGTCGCTCGCCGCAAGCGCGGAACAAGACAGAACGAGCAAGGTGGCCAACTTTAATGCGTTCATTTCGAGAATTCAGGAAAGCCCAGATCATTCATCGCCCTCACCATCGCCGAATCGAGCGCGGCATAATTGCAATACGGAAACAGTTTCGACGGCCCGCCAGCAGAATAGAAAGCGTCCAAACGGACCTGCCGAGCTGACGAACCCGCGCGCGGATTCTCCGTAATCAACTCGCGGTATGCCTGCAATTTTGGAACAAGCGGTCGAAGTGATTCCAATATCTGACTATATTGTGATGTCGTAACTTTCATTTGAATGCGTTCACGGTTGGTTTGTTTGAGAATTAAAAGCGAACCTGGCAGGGATAGGCAGGCCAGCATCGCGCTCGTTTTCCTCCGCCATCGCAAGAAGCGTCTCGCGAGTGATCCCGCGCGCAGGATAGTATGGACCGACCTCGGCCTGTTCACGATTGCATCGCGCATCCGATAAAAGGTCCGCGCGCCAAGCCTCCGCCAATTGTTCAGGTGTGTATATTTTCATGATGATGTAAATTTATTCTCCGCGATAGGTCCAAAGAGCAGCTTCCTCTTCTCCACCTACATAATATATCAACGTATCCAAAGCCTGTTCATAATTATTAGCCTCAACGCTAAATTTTTGGTCGTCGCGTGTGAATGTGTATATTTTCATGATGGTGATGATTTATATTATTATGCTATGACCAGATTCCAAGCTACCGTCGCCGATAGCCTGTTAATCTGGTCAGCCGATAAAAGCGGCGCGCCGTGCATTGTCTAGGTCGCGAAGCTCGACCAGGGTTTCGATTTCGATCCGCTTCCCGATCCCGTCCATGTGCGACCAGATCCCGTCAACGTCGTCGCCAAGGAGGTCGACAAGCGTGAAATATTCAGGACGATCCGACAATGGGATCGCATCGATGACGGCGGAACGATATGCGCGGAATTCACGGGAAAGCGTCGCCTCTTTCGTTTTGATCTTGAGCCAGAAAGCGTCAGGGGTGACGCCGACGACCAAGCGGACGACCTTCCACCCGTCGCCACGGTCTCGGAAGATTGTTCCATCTGCGCGCAGGGAATAGGTGGCGCGGAGCAGTTCTAGCCGCTCCGTTTCGCGCGCGAGAAAACCGTCGTCCAGGGGATGTGTTTTTGAGTTCATGTTTTTGATGATGATGTTTGATCCGACACCGCAACCGATCGACAAGCGCCGATCGGTTGACGTGTCAGGTCAAAGGATGAAGACGTGAGCGACGGTCCCGTCGCTAAGAGTACCGGTCGCAAACGGTCGGTTCCATGGATTCGATTCGATCGGTGTTCCCGATTTGAGATCCTGCGAAAGGAAACGCTCGATTAAGGCCGACGCTGCTGCGATGTGGATAGCATCGCCGCTAAGAGAGTAATCGAAACCGATTGTGTAGGACCCCCTGGCACACGTCGCTTTGACGCGAGCGCCGTTGTTGTTGGTTGCGGGAAGATATTTGGTAAGGATCGATTGCATATGTTTGATGTTTTTGATCGGGAATAATTACCCGCTAGGATCCCAAGCGTGAACCGGGAATCCGCGCGGATGATCAAACGGCGCTCGTGATCGCTTCGACTTTGCGCGCTCCCGTTCCGTGCGGGCGGAAACCGATGATGAAAGTGCGGTCTCCTTTTGCGCACAAGCGACACTTGTCGCACGACAATCCCGCGACGCGTTGCGCGGGGCAAATCACCACCCGATTGCCGGCCGGCGACGTGAACCGATCGGGCGAAGATTGCGGAACCACAGCAGCGACGGGAAGGCCGAGCTCGGCGAGCTTGTCCGCATGCTGAATTGAATTGGCGCTTAGGTTGACGACAAATCCGGATTTGTTTGCGGAACGGATCGCACGAAGGTTCCCTTTAGCGTGCTGGCCGGTCAGCACTGGCTTATGCGTATACGTGAACCCGCGCCGGCCATTGTTCGCGGTAGCAAGATCAGCGAGCATTGCAGGCTCTATCTTGTCGTTTTCGCCAGGCAAGTCACCTGCCTGGTCATGCCTCCAAAACGTGGCAGGCTTGAAATTCCGCACAGCGCCAAGGAATTCAGGCCAAGGTATTCCGCGCAGGCCAGCGTCAACTTTTTTCCAATGCATCCGAAGATGCATTCCCGAAATGGCGTAACAGGACCCATCTTTGAAAGGACATGCGTCCGGGCAAGTGGAAGATGGGGATGTGCTGACCGGAATCGGGCCGGTCTTGGTGTTTTTGGATACCATCGTCAAATGGACGATAAAGGAAGATGCGAAATCCGGGCGGGCCGGGCGTGCCGACGTCCACGGTGTGTTTTTGTTCACTGGCAATTTTTTGTTCACGGGCAAAGGAAAACACGGGCGGAAACGGCACGCAAGAAAATTCTGCAAAATTCTTTTGAGGGGGGGGAGCGATGACCAGAGCAAGGGAAACAGGCATTGCAGAGCCGCAGGGCGGGGCAAGGGGCTGTCGTCACAAATCGCCATTGAACCTAGCCATTGGCCAAGCTAAGAGTCAGGCATGGCAAAACCAAGCGAACACTGGGACGAAATCAAAGCACGCTACTTGTCAGGCGAAGAATTGTCAGCCATTGCCGAAGATTTGAAACTATCGGTTGAGACCGTGCAGACCAAAGCTAGCCGGACGGGACTGACGAAATTGCGGAGACAAATGCAAACCGTTTGCAAAGAAAAGAAGATTGAATCCCTAGAAAGCCTATCCGCATTAGTACGTTCTAAACTAGCCGCCGATGCTATATCAACAATAGAGCGAGTTGATACTTATGACTTAGAAGGTATAAAAGATGAATCTACCAGGGAACAGATATTGGGATCCGTAGCAAAGCGATCTGCGTTAGTGTTTGGATGGTCTGAGCAAGGAGATGTCGCCAGCGTCTCGATCAATCTACTAGGTTCTATGCCTGATAGATTAGATAGTATCACGCTGTCGAGTAAAACAATAGAAGCGGAACAATAAAAAGGATTGTTATTTCTAGGGAATAGAACGAACGGGATGGAACGACGACGACCCCCTTTCGGGGTGGGGGTCGTTTACTATACCCACCTCAAAAATTTTCCATCATTTTGAACGCATTAAATAAAGTAAAGATTGGTCAAACTGTATCTTTAAATCTTGCAGAGCGTAAACTTGCTAATTTCTTGGCAGAGCACAGGGGCAAAAATAATCGTAATTTCAATGTTCCAAGGATGAAATTTGGAGTTGTTGACGACGCGATAATTGATTTGGAGGGGATGGCTGGAGAGATTGCGTTTTGTAAATTGTTCAATGTGTATCCGGACATGGATATTGATTGTGCGCCTCCGCATCCGTCGCATGACTGTGTTCTGCCTGATGGTATGCGTGTCGATGTGAAGACGACAAAGCATCGGGCTGGAAAGCTGCTGGTGGATGCTCGGAGGTGCGGTAGAAAGGCTGATGGAGTGGATTTGTATGCGTTGATGGTCGGCACGTTCCCTGGTCCTTACGATTTTCGTGGGTTCATTGAAAAGCGCGATATCGTTCGTCCGGACAGGATTGGTTTATTTTATGGCAACAGCAACTATATCGCAGAGCAGAGCGAGCTTCGCGATAGCTACATTCTTATTGACAAAATAATAGATTCCAATGATTCATCCATCCATCGACCTTAATGATTGCATACGATTGGTCATCGGATGCGAACGTCTAAGCGGACATGACAATCCGCGTTTGGTGGTGGTGGGTACGGCCTTTATCGAGTGATGGAGGAGGAGAAGATGGCCCACCGATGGATGGTCAATGTCGGTAGAATCATTTCATTATGGCTTGTCCCAATGTGTTTAATGCCTTTGCGGTGGCTACGGAGTCGCTTGCACAGGATGTCTATAAGCGCGCGTCGTATCGTTCGATGTGGCTCAACCTCATCGAGCGCGGCGAGTATCCGCAGGGTACTGGTTTGACCCAGACCTCGTTCACCACGACCAGCATCGAGCCGACTGCGGCTGAGACTTGGTCGGCCATCACGCTCGCGTCTGGCGTTCCTACTGGTGATAACGGTGGCGCTTGCGATGTGACGTACAACGACGTTCCTGTCGGTTACAACGCGGTCACTTGGGGTCCTGAGCGTTTCGCTCTGAAGGGTCCATTGCTGTGTAAAGATGACCTGACTTTCGACCATCGTGTCGAAGCGTTCCTGCGTGTGTATCTTGAGAAGCTGTCCATTCGCGCGCAGCGTTCTTGGGAGACCCGGTATCAGAACATCTTCGCGAAGTATGCCATCAAGGCGGTCGCAGATTCGAGCTTCACGCAGACCGAGACGATTCCTGCCGGCGTGAACGAGTTCCCTTGGATCGATGGTGTGAGCACTGGTCAGGCGTTGAATCAGTCCACGTCAGAGTTGACCCAGGAGATGCTGGATGTTGCTGCTGCTACGCTCATCCGCAATGGCGCGACGAATCCTGACAGTTCCGGGTTCATCTCGTACAGCAGCGATGGTCCGGTGTTCCCGTTGTACATCGGGTTGGAGGCGTCGCAGCGTATCGCGCAGAACAATCCTGCGTTCCGTGATGACCAGCGGTTTGCGGACATGGGTTCTGGCGAAGGCGCGCAGTTGCTCAAGCGCATCGGTGCGAACCGGGTCATCAAGAACTTCCGGCATGTGCCGAATCTGTTCCCGCCCCGGTTCAGCTATGCCGGTGGCAAGTACACGCTCATCCAGCCTTTCACCAGTGCGAATGGCACGAAGGGCACTGTGTTCAGCGTCAACCCGACCTGGACTACTGCTGCGTACGAAGGTGCGTTCATCGTCACTCCGTACGTGTTCAAGAGTCACATCGTGCGGCCTGTGAACCGGGTCGGTGACTTGGGCTGGATGCCGACCAACTACATGGGCGAGTGGCAGTGGGTGACGGGTGCGTACAAGCTCAGCGTTGATTGCGTGGATCCTCTCGATAAGAAGGGTCAGCATTACGCGGAGTTCATGCACGCTCCTGAGCCGATCTTCACGAACCAGGGTATGACGATCATCTTCCGTCGTTGCACCGGGGCTCTGACCCAGATCATCTGCTCCTGATCGATAGGTTGAATTGACACAGCCCATCATCGGCCAAAAGGCTGGTGGTGGGTTTTTGTCATTGACAGGATATTGCATCAAGCAATGCTCTGCTCATGGCGAATTTTATTCTTCCCAAGGGTGTTGAGGTTCCTGAAAATCTCAAGGAAGGGGAGAAGTTCCAGACCATGGCCACCATCATCTTGAAGAAGAATGGCAAAGCCGTGTTGTGCGAGGTGGATGGCCAACCTTTGGCTGGATACGAGGCCAATGAGAGCGAGGCTGAAGGTGAAGGAAAGATGAAGTCTCACGGGATGGAAGAGGGAGGGGAAGCCGCTCACGGGAAACAGGGATTCATCGCCGAGGTCATGCAGCGCGGTCGTGGTCCGATGGCTTGATAAACCAATATGTCAGACATCACTTGCACAGAAGCGGCTACGATGCTTGGTGAGGTGGCACCGGTCGGATGCCGGGCACCTTGGGAGCGTGATCTGGTGAAGTTGGCATTGCTCAATCGCATCGCCGATGGAGCGGGAACGGCCAACATCAATTCCGCTTCGTACGGCAATGTCCGAAATATCACCGCTTCGACGACGATTGTTTCGACTGATTTTGCGCTCATAGCCAATTCTACCTCTGGTGCGATTGTTGTTTCTCTTCCTCCTGCTGCGACTGCAAATGGTCGTATGTTTTTCGTGAAGCGGGTCAATGCCGGCGCGAACAATGTTACCATTGATCCGTATGCATCTGAAACAATTGATGGTGGGGCGACCCATGTTTTGACCGCTCAATGGTCGAGGGTTGAGTTCATCAGCAACGGTACAGCTTGGTTCTTGGTGGCACATCAATGATATGGCCGACTCGTCTTCCATCACTTGTACGGAGGCTGCACAGCTTATCGCCGAGGTGTCGGCCACTGGCTGTCGCGCTCCTTGGGAAATCGGGATGATCGAGATAGCATTGTTGAATCGTATCGCTGATTCCAGCGGTGGTTCTACCGGGTTTCCACTTACTGCCGACCTTACATCGATCACGGCTGACGTGACGACAATCACTGCGGATCAGACCAAGTTTTAACGGATTCAGACATATCTATCTTTATGGCAAAACAGACCATCAATATCGGTGCGGCTCCTAACGACGGAACGGGTACACCGTTGCGGACGTCGTTTGATTACACCAACCAGAACTTCACCGAGTTGTACACGTCGCTTGGAGGCGGCACTGGCCTACCTGGCGCTGTGACGCAGGTGTTGTTCAATAACGGAACCAATGTCGCTGGTGATGCCGGCATGACGTACAATTCGACCACTGATGTGTTGTCGATTGGTGGTGTGACCGCGACTGGCAATGTATCTGTTGCTGGTACTTTTTCCGCGCGAAACGGTGACAATGCATCCTCCATCCGCGCAGCGGCGAGCGATTACGAGGCGGTCAATTTCGATGGGGCGACTAGCGGCATGCGCGTCACTTCTGCTCTGACCGGGCAGAACATCGGAACGGGTGATTTCAGTGTGTGGTCGCGATTCCGTGTTCCAGCTTCCGCGGCCAATGGTCGCGGATTGATACAGCTCCACAGCGCATCAACAGCCGGTTTTATTGGTCAAGAATTCACTTTGTACATCCGGTCTGGCGGCACCATTGCCGCACGAATCAACGGCGCTACTTCGAGTGACTACATCCTCAGCGACGGCGGAAATGTCATCACCTCCTACGCGGGACAGGTCATCGACGTTGTATTTACTCGAACCGGAACCACGGTTGCGATGTACATCAACGGCACTTCGGTGGCGTTGACTAATACAACTTCTGGAACCATCCCAACTTGGGCTGATACGATTACTTCAACGTATTGCCACATCGGTAATGCCGACGGCGCGTTGGTGACGTTCAGCGGTCGCATCTATCGTTCCGTCGTCTTCAACCGCGCGTTGTCCGCGAGCGATGTCACGGAACTCATCGCCCTAGGCGTCAATCCTGCGGACCAGTGGGGCACGCAGACGCAGATTGTCGGTTACAATCCGGTGGTTCTGAACGGTGACTTTGAGACGTGGTCGGTGGCTGGAGTTGCTGGAGTCAGCAACGGGACGGCGACGAACTGGAGCATTTTCTCTTCTGGTGCCGGAAACAGCGTCACCCAAAACGGAACCTCCCCAATCGCCGGCACGTTCGATTGTCTATTTACGATGGGGGCAGTTGCAGGACTTGTCTACGTAAGTCCATCCGCAAGTACCGCCGTTGGTAAGCGGTATCGGGCGGAGATTTCTGCAAAACGGGTCAGCGGAACAAGCAACTTGAATTTGCAAGCGTCAGGCACAAACACCTCGCTGAAAACAATCACGCTGACAACCGGAAGTGTTGTGAATGACTCGACCGAGTACGTCGCTGACAGCGTACGCCCGCTCTGGACCACCCCAACGGCAAACTCTGTTATTCAGTTGGACAATGCGGCAATCACTCGCATCGGTGCCATCGTGGACCTCGATTTCACTGTCGGTACTGGTTATCAGACCTACGATCGTTCCACGAACAATCTGCACGGCACGCTGTTCAACGGCGTCGAGTTCATGATGCCTCGTCGAGCGGCTGTCCTGTACGCGACGACCAACACCAGCGGCAATCAACAGATGCTGGCCACGACCGCGATTCCGACCAATGCAGTCATCGAGGACATCATCGTGAACTCCACCGGATCGGCCACGGTAAGCGTTGGAAACGCATCGACTGGAACGCAGTTGGTTAATGCCGCATCAGTTGTTGCTGGCCGACAGAAGCTCACTCTCGCGACCCCGTTCTCCACGACCGGCAATCTCTGGGTCAATTCCAGCGCCGCAGTTACCCTTCAATTCACCATCTCCTATACTATTGCCCTATGAACGATAATCTTATCACGTTTGATCCTCCGATTGCTGTCAATCCCAACGTAATCCCTGGAGATATGGTTGTGATGACCGCAGAGATCATTCCTCAAGATGATTCTACTCAAGTCATTGCTTCAATCTTTGGCGATGGACGAGTCATTGGTGTCCCGTTTATCAATGACCCAAAGAACTCTTTGATTGTAGCATTGAGCTGACATATGTTTGTATGTCGGACTCACACTTCTTTAGATATATTTATGTAGGAGTGGGTGGGCCAATTCTTGGACTGCTTGGAAATTCTATATTTTCAGAACCAAATCTAAAGATTGCATCTATTGCACTTGGTGCGCTTGCCGCGCTTTTGACCTGTTTTGTAAAATCAATCGAACTGTACAGAAAAATTAAAAACAACAAATGAACGCTTATTTCGCCTCTCTACTTCGCCATGTGTTGACCGCTGCTGGCGGTTTCTTGGTCGCCAAGGGTCTTGTTTCATCTGATCAAGCCGGCGAGCTTGTCGGTGCCGCTGTCACCGCCTCTGGCGTCGCCTGGTCCATCTATAACAACAAGAAAAACGCTGATGCAGCAGGTCAGAAATGAGTTTTTTGGCTGACCTGATTGTAAAGCTGGTCGCTTGGCTATTTTCTTTATCAAAACAAGACATATCTAGTGAAGACGCCAAGAAACAACCGGAGCTTAAGCGTGATTTGCTTGCTCGCATCGATGAGCATGAGCGCGGGATGCGCGAGCCGAGTGATCTACGTCCCCCACGGTGAGCCTGTGCGCCTCGCTGAGAGCGTAAAAGCGAAGGTTTGGGTGGTTGACGCCAGCGGCAAAACGATTCGCAGCAACAACCGCATCATCATCAGTGAAGGATGGTATGCACTACCAAAGGATAAATGAGCAATAACGCACCGTACAAAGGTTCTGTTTCTGGAAGTGGCCCGTACAAGCAGACAACCACATCAGCCTCCGCAAAAACCCCAACCAAGCCAACTACTAAGCCTGTTCCGAGTGGAAGTGGTCCTTACGGAAGCGGTCCGTACAAAAAGTAATCGATTCCAAGCAAAACCCCCCGATTGTAATAAAAACAACCGGGGGGTAATCGTTTTAGAATTTGACAAACGCTTCAGCGTCCAAGCGACTTCATCACGCTCGAAACGAAGTCTTCGCTCTTGGACGAATCAGCATTGCTCACTTTTCCGCCTGATGTCGTTGCCTTGGAACTGACTCCAGGCTGACTACCGCGATACTTGGCCAGTTCGGCTTGTAGGCGCTTGTTGACCTCGACCTGAGAATACAGCAGTTCGCGGTACTTGGGAGCGGCTGCGGCCCATAGGGCGGCTTTGGCGAGGTCTTCTTCACTGTTCTCGCCGTTGAAGATCTGCCGGGCGAGATTGAGTCGGCCATTCAGTTCAGTGTTCCACTCCTCATCGTTGTCGCGAGGCTCGAAGATCTCAAGAGCGCGAGCATTTTCGCTCACCTTGGTCCAGGTCTTGGTGGCCGACTCCAAAGCGGACGCGGTATTTGCATCGCTATCCTGCCTGTACTTCGAGATTACCGCATCGTAATCGGCTTTTGCCTCGGACATCTCAGCAGACTTTTCGCCGTTGATCTCGTCGTACTTGACAATCAATGCTCCGAGCTTCGCCTTCTTAGAAGGAGAAAGACCCTCAACAATGTCGTCGATTTGAGAGTTCCGATAATCGTTTTCGGGAGATTTGAGCAATCCAATCAGGCGATCCCCTTCGGTCCCGACAAGCCCCTTCAACGAATCAAAAACGCCGGTGATTTTCGACTCGTACTTCTTGACGAAATCGGGATGACGCTCGATGTCGAGCAATCGGACACGTTCGGAAAGCGCATCACGCTCTGATTGAAGCGTCTTAAACTTGGATTCAACCTCTGTGTCGGAAACCTTTCCGGACTTGAGGTCATCAAGCTGTTTGGATAGCTGCGCCTTCTCCTCCTTGATCTTGCGGAATGCGTCTGCCGCTTTCGTGGACTTGATGGATTCCGGGATGTCGGAATCAATTTCGACGGCCTTTTCCTTGGGCTTGAACATCTGATCGATGTCCATTTCCGCGCGACTCAGTTTTTCCTGAGAGTTTGACTTTTTGCTATCGGCGGATGGGGGGGATTGCTTTTTTGCCTTGGGTTCTTCTTTGATTTCAGAAGCAACGCCATCAGCAACCGCGATGTCTTCAAGACCGCTGGCCTTGAATGCATCGATGAATGAGCTTCCAAAATCAGGAGGCTGTGCAGAATGGACAACGGGCGAGTTCAGTGGTTCTTCCATAAAGTTCTATTAGTTTTTATTGTCAAAGGTCGCTTCAAGTTCTTTCGTGGCCTCAACTACTGCTAATTTACGCAGATTTTCAAGACAATGTGCATAACCAGCAGTGACACCTGCTGCAAATACGATGTCCGACTCTTTACTTCCATGAGAAGGCATAGGAATCGGAATCGACTCTGCAACGATGCGTAGAGCCATCCTGAGCACAGGATTTCGCATGATGAGCGAGAGTTCTGCCTGTTGACCGTTTGTTATCCAGTCCGCGATATTTACGTCAGGCAGTTCCAGCAAGTTCTTCGGGTTCTCTTTCGTTAAGCCGCGCATCCAGTTTATCATATTTTGTGATCGTGTTACGTTTCAGTTTGTGTCTCTGA
>Ga0114980_10000801_pt1 | contig 22570 bp, 26 predicted proteins | sample S_140806_EF_Meta_FD_87018 | JGI IMG/M metagenome (GOLD analysis project Ga0114980, IMG submission 87018) | Freshwater microbial communities from Lake Simoncouche, Canada to study carbon cycling - S_140806_EF_MetaG | ecosystem: Environmental > Aquatic > Freshwater > Lake | place: Lake...
CCAGGTGGTACGTAAGGCTTGATAGAGCCAGAACGTACAGCTTGTACCCATTTAGTATCACTCGAAAGCTTCGAGATAGATACTTTGGGTGCAACACCTGGAGGAGCAATCTTCCATAGAAGAGAATCTTCTTTGGCAGAATTGCTGGTAACAACGGCATCGATTGGAACGACAGAGCCAACTTCGTAACGTTGATTACCATTCTTGTCAAATAAGACATTCTTGAAAAGCATGGCTGATTGACTTAATCCATCTTCGCGAGTACACTCTGCCCAAAGGTAGAGTGAACCAGAAGATGATTTATAGAATGCTATATCATCCACGATTTCTTGTAAATCTGGATTAGCGCATTCTCTAATGTCAGTAATCTCAGCCATGAAATGGATGATATTGTTGGCATTTTTTGACTCAACAGCGGTAGCTGGAGTCATTGTAGTGGATTTAGAAGCTAAAGCCATCTTAAAAAGTATTAAAAGAAACAAAAAAAACTATATCCAAAGGGAATATCCTTTATATAAGTGCATCTATTTTTATATTACATTAGCATTAATTGTTATACTAATTTTATACGAAGTATAAAAATAAGAGTAGTATCACTACTACTCTATTTTACTACGCTTCTTTAAACTTAACTTTAAAGAAAGGTTCTGTACTCATAGTTTTCACAGAATAATGAACAAATTTGAATTTTATATCAACTTCTTCATTATTCCATTCTGTTTCTACTGAACAAATATCACAAGATGCAGTATTATAACCATTATTATCCATTAACATTTTAATGGCTTTATAATAATCAAATTCTTCTTCTTTGATACTTGTTTCTAAATAAACAGTTCCAAAATCTTTTTTTAAATTCATTGTAATTTATTTAGAGATTAATAATTAATATCAAATAGAAATATCCATTACATAAGTATATGAATATATAGTATGAAAAAAAGAAGAGTAATATTTCTATTACTCTTATTTTACTACCATTCTTTTAATGTTTTAAGATAGAAGTTAGTATTTTCTACTACTTTTTTATAATTAGCTAAAGCTTTTTTATAAATCTTTTTATCTTTACTATCTTCTCTTGATAGTAAAACATGAAAAGAATGTTCTAGTACTTCTAGCACTACTTCTCCAATTTCTTCTTTTGATAACATAATTATTAATTTTGGTTCAAGATAAAATATCCATTACATTAGTTTGTGTAATATACACTTACTTACTTTAAAAAAGAAAGAGTAGTAACAATAGTTACTACTCAATTTCTTTTTACTTCCAACCCTTGCGTTTAGCAAGGTCATTGATTTGTGACATAATCAATGGGTTGGATTGTAGTTTTCTAAGACTACTTTTTGTCATCTTTTTCATAATAAAATGTTTTGGTTCAAAATGAAATATCCATTATATAAGTCTATTAACATTACATTAGCTACTGTATGTTTTATACACAGTATAAAAAGAAAGTAACACACTACTAATGTAATGTGCTACTTAACTACTACATAAATCCACCAGCTTGCGCTCTAAGCTCTGTAGATTTAACATAATCTTTTAACTCGTTTAAAGACTTAGCATAGTATTCCATTGCTGAAAGATATGCTGATTTATATGATAACAAATCTCCGTTGTCATCATCATAATCTAATTCTATTAACTCTTGAAACGATAGTTCAAGATTAAAGAATAATACTTTTGCTTGTTCACTCATGATATTAAGGTTTAGTTCAAGATGTAATATCCTGTACATAAGTCTATTTTATTCTACAGTTTATGTAGTAACAACAGCCAACCACAATCAGCAATTACCACTAGATTCTTTGACGGGGTACTCGAATTCAAAAATGTTGATGGGGCGTTTGGTATAGATGCTAATAAACGTACTACTTTTTTCAAAACATACTATATTTTTTTACAACTAGTCATAGCTCACAAACAAACTATTTTTATCACTCTAATTTTTTTTAAAAAAATAGGGGGGGGTACAAAATAAAATAGTAACAAAGGGGGGTATGTTACGAAAATAGGTATATATTTGTTACAAAAAAGTTATGATGTATAGTATTATAATAGAAGGTAAAGAACAACCTTTAAAGTTTTATGCAAATAATATCAATGATTTAATAGATTTTTTAATTGACTATGACATTGATTTTGATGCAGTTAAGGTAGATACTAATCTAAGTGACCCAAATAATTTTTCATTAAACTAACACATTCTATTGCTTTATACTTTTTTTAGTTTATATTTGCATTATCTAACCTCTTTAAGGATACCAAGAATCCTAAGTTGTAGTGATACAAAGCATTAACACGACTAAAGAGCAGATTGGAGTAGATAGTTTAAATAGAACAAAGGACTTCATTAGATTTAAAAGAGTTATTAATAGTTTTAAGGGTATCCTCCTGCCATCTTGGTGAGAATTTTCATGGTAAGGGAAAACGGAGGAATAGAGATTAGTCTCTTTGGTAAAACGAAAGTAAGACCGCCAGTGAAAAACTTAGATAACTTTTAAAAATCAGAACTAACCTCAAAACAACAAAAAAGTTGTAATGGGCTTTGTATGCCTTTCAGGCACTCACATATAAATATGTGAGCTTGATTGTTATAGAGATGTTGAGGTTTTAAACTAATTATTATGATTGACTGTATTATAATATGCTTTGCACTTGCTATACCTATTAAAGATTTAAATATGGAGATAAGTAATATTAAGAGAATAAATTTATATGAAGTACCTTATGGAGATAAAGTAATATTATTAAGTCATGAAGAATTTGAGAAATATGGAGTGGGTAGTAAGGATGATTTAATTGCTAATGCTAAAAGACTTAAGAGATATTGTGAGGTTACTATAGATGGAATTGTTTATACAGTACCTGAAGATAAGTTTGATGAATTTATGAAATCTAAAATAGAATAACCATGAAAGAATTAATAAAAAGAGCAGATGGTAGTTATTCTCAAAGAGGACTTTGGGATAATATAAGAGCTAAAGCAGAAAAGAATATAAGAACTGGAAAAACACATAAAGAAGCCACAACTGAAATGCTAAGGCAAGAAAGAAAGATTAAAGCTAATAGTAAAATGATGGGTGGTATGATAGGTGGTGTAACAGCAGGACCAACTTTTAAAGTTAATAGTGGATTAGGTACAGCAATAGCAGCTGGAGGTTTAGCTTTAGCAGCATCTAAACTATTTGGTAAAGGAGATGTAATGCCTGATGTTGGTAAAATGAAATATGGTGGTAAAATGAAAAACTGTTAGTATGACACATAATATATCTATAGACCATTTCTATGCTAAAATAAGAAATACACATTTATATCAGCATGATAAAGATGTAACAGGATGTACTGATGTAGTAGTATTTGGTGTACAATCATTAGAAGGTAGAGCTTTAACATTTCATATATTAATGGATAATGGAGCAATGAGAAGTAGAGTTCCTATTCACATGTTATGTTGGAAAGATGATGCACCATTACAAGAGTTACATGAGTTACAATTATGGGATTGTTTTGGTGATGATATTAGTGTTACTAAGTTTAACTACTTAGATGAAATGAGAGTACAAGTTTTATTCAAAGATAAAACAATAGAGTGGGGTAGTTATGTTATGACATTTGATTGGTATAATAACGCATCTTCAGAAGAACCTACACAATATAAGTGTGGACATTTTATAAGATTAGATAATGGTAATTATACTATACAACCTAATAATAGATTATTATGGAAAGATATGTCATTTACAGATAAACCTTTTCCTACAAATCCTGATTGGTTAGTAGATGATAAGAAATGGATATGTGAAAAAGTAGCTGAAAGATGGGTAGTAGATAGTAGTGATTATTATTGTTATGATTTTAAAAAGATAAAAGATGAAGAATAAATTATTACCTGATACTAATATACTACCTAAAATGGCTGATGGTGGTAAAACTCCTAGAGATGGTGCTACTAAAAGGTCTGATAATAAAGGTAAAAAGATAGCAGTATATATGGGAGATAAATGGCATCACTTTGGTGATTCTTCTATGCAAGACTATAGACAACATAAATCAGAGAAAAGAAAAGATGCTTTTTATTCAAGACATGCTAAGAATCTAAAAGGTAGTGACAGTAGGTCAAAAGCTTTTAGAGTATATGCTAGAAAAACATGGTAATATGAAAATACTTCCTAATACTCAAAGACTTGGTAAACTTACATTTGATAGTAATCAAGTAAGAAAAAGTAAGACTAATCCAAATGTTTTAATTGCTAAAGCTAGTGATGGAAAAGATTATGGTGTAGTTAGAAAAGATGATGGTAGTTATGATTTTGCTGGTAGTAGTAGAAATTTATCATTAAAAGATAGATTATCTATGGCTATGATAAATCCTGGTGATGCTGTACTTCCAGCATTAGATATATTATCAGCTGAACCACAAAGAATGATGACTAGAGCGTTAACTGATAATAAATATAATACTCCAGGTGAAGTTGTAGCTAATAGTAAATTACCTGATGGTAGATTAAAAAATACTTTAGGTTTTGCAGCTGATATAGTAGCAGACCCTTTTAATATAGTTGGTGCTGGAATTGGTGTTAAAACTCTTAAAAGTTTACCTAAAAATTTATTAAATTATAGTAATAATGCTAATGTAGGTATAGGTACTATTATAAATCAAACTAAAAATCAATTATCAAAAGCGTTAAAAGGTACAAATAGTGTTCTTAATGAAATAACAGGAGAACTTTTACAAGGAAAATCTAATAAAGAATCTATTAAAAAAGGAAATGAATGGTTAAAGAATTGGATAGAACATCCCGCTACTCAACAAAAAATAGATGATTCTATTAAAAAAAACATGGATTTTGCTAAAGAATTTTACATTGATTCTTCTGGAGAAGAAGATTTACTTAATTTAATTAAAAATCAATCTAAAAACTTTAAACCTGATAGTAAAGAATTTCCCTTAATAAAACAACTTGATGATAATTTACAGCAATACTTGTCAAAAAATTCTAGAAAGTCAATACATCAAGGAAATTTGGGAGTAAGTTATAAACATGGTTTAACTCCAGAATATAGAATGGGTGCAGAGCAAGGAAAATTTAAACCTTTTGATAGATATGGTAGTTGGATTTCAAGAACACCTACTTTACCCCAACATAAAAGAATTAGTACAACAATACATGAAGGTACACATGATTGGATATCAGAACTAGCTTTTAGAAAATCAGGAATGAAAAATTTAGCTTTAAAAAATATGAATCCTGAAATTAAAAAAGATTTTTTAGAATGGGATAATTTGCAAAATTTAAGAGTCGATCCTGCTGAAAAAATGGGTAAAGAAAGAGCTTATCAAGCATATTTAGCTGACCCTACTGAACAACATGCTAGAATTATGGAATTAAGATACGATTTAGGTCACACTCCTAGTACTAAAGTAAATGAAGAAACTTCTAAAAGTATTATAGAATATATAAATAAGGGTAATAGTAAAGTAGACCCTAAATTTTTAAATGTTATTGATAACGACCCTAAAAAACTTGCAGAACTTTTTAATAAATTTTATGTTGCTCCACCAGTAGCTATAGCAGGAGCAGCAGCTAGTACTATGAGTAATAAAGATAAAAATAATAAATTCAAGTATGGTGGAAAGTTATTACCTTTGTTAAATAAACTATAATTATGGAAATAATGAAATACGGACTAGGAATAGTTATTGGATTAATATTAGGAACAATTTACTTTACTGTATTCGATAACAAAGGATTAGGTATTGAATTTGTTACTGATACTAAAATAAAGAAAGAATATATTACAGTATTCAAAGATACTTGCAGTTTAGTACAGAATGCAGTAGTAATAAGAAATACATATAAACCAGGAAAGATTAAAGATACTGAAGTAGTAGTAGATAGTATTATAGAAGATAATGATACTACTATTGTAATAGATGATAGATTAAGAACTTATTTATTAAGTAGTAGAAATGGTGCTGTATCTATATATGATACACTCAATGTAAGAGGTTATTACATGGGAACTAAAAGAGGTATCAAATTAGATACTTTAGAGATACAAAGTATATTTACTAATACTGTTGTAGTAAATCCTGAAAGAACAGTAGAATATGTACCTATAGAAACTAAATACAATACTGTAATGCTAACAGGTACTATATACACCAATAAAGATTATGGTTTAGGATTAATGTATAAGACAAAAGGTAATTATACATTGAATGCTCAATACAATATGATAAGTAAAACAATATCGTTAACAGTAGGAACACCAATAATAAAATGGAAGTAAATTTGCTAACTGGAAAAGTTGGAGAACAAGCATTAGCTACACAAGGAGTAACTAAAATGAATTTCTGGGAAACTTATTTTAAATTACTTAGTCTTAGAAAGAATTTTAAGTTTGGAGATAGAGCATTAGAAACTATAGCGTATATAATGGCTAAAGACCCAACTAAGAATTTCTTTGCTAAACCTTATTCTGTAGATATAATGCAAGACTTAAGAATGAAAGCACCAAGACTTACACAAGTTAAGAAAGAACTCATGTCATTAAACTTAGTAGATAGTTACGGGTTTTTAAGTGATAAGTTAATAAAGTTTCATACCTTTGTACTAAGTCAAGAAAGTGTACAATTTGTATTTTCATTTCATATAAATAATTATGCTGCCAAATAGTAAAAGTGATATATATGCAATGGTAGCTAATGAGTGTGGAAAGAGTAAAGGATTAGTTAAGTTTATTATACAGAATTTTGAGTTAAAATTAAAACATGTACTACGAAATCCTTTAGAGAATACAAAATATGTTATGTTAGAATGGTTGGGTACGTTTAATCTTAAAGATAAAAAGTTACTAGATAAACGTAAGAAACTAGAGATACATAGACCTGATAGTAAAGAACTAGAATATATTAATAACATTATAAAAAAGTATTATGACAAAGAAGAGGTATGATAAACCTGCAATGAGTGTAAATGTAGCTGAATTTGCAGCTGCTAACTTTCCAGACCCTAATAGAAAAGTATTGTTTACTGGAATGGGTGGTGAGTCAACAGAAGTTGGTAAAGAAAGTTTTGATTTAGCAAGAGTTACAGATCATTGGGATAAAACAGAACAATTGATTAAAGACTATAATGCTAATCTTAATACATTAGATGAAGATTATAAGAATATTACTCCAGTACATATTGCTGTAGTAAGAGCTTATCATATTGAAGCAACTAGAACTAAATCAGGATTAATTATTGCTCCAAAGATTCCAATGAAAGAAATGACACAGAATGGTATTGGTATTAGACAGACTATAGATTCGCCATGGGCTTTCTCAAGAAAGTGTGTAGTAGTAGCAGTTCCTGAACATGTTACACATATTAAAGCTGGAGATATAGTAGAGATAAATAGAAGATGTGTATTAGCTGAAAAACCTTCAGTAGATACTCCAGCACATTTAGCACATGGATTCACGCTATCAGATTGGTATGATTTTGAAGCACCAACAGATATTAGTAATAAACACTTTGGTTATTTAGCGGTAGACCCGATTAATGATATTACGTTAATAATTAAAAAATCATAATTATGGCTCAATTTGTAAAAAGGGCAGGTTGTCACACAGTTAATGTGGGAGAATTTATGTCAGAACTCGGTGATAAATATATTAACACCGATGGTAAAGTAGTTCTTAACTATGCAACAGCAGTAAAGCTTATTCAATTTGTTTATGACAAAACGAATGAGAGTTTTGTTGAGTGTGAGGGTAAAGAACTACAGATTGGTTTACCTACTGGAATGTTTGGAATGATTCTTAAAATGGTATTAAAAACTATCGGTCTTGAAATTAAATTTAGTGACAAAGTATCTGATAAGCCATCCTAAAGATTTAGTGAAGGGTTTGGTTTTCATAGTGAAAGCCAAACTCTCTCTTTGGTTGATGACTGAAACACATCCATTAGAAAAAGCTAGAAGGTGTAAACCATGCTTTGATAATGGTTACTGTATTGTATGTGGTTGTGATTTTGATGAAATGGTATTAACTAATAAAAAGTGTCCTAATGGAAAATTTTAGTAAGATTATAGCTACTATAGTTCAAAGTTTAATATATGCTAAGTATAAACATTGGACTATTAGAAGACTGGGAACTCATGAAGCTTTAGCATCATATTATGATGAAGTACAGCCTTTAATAGATACATTAGTAGAAATATATATGGCAGATACAGGAGCTATAGTAGCACCTAAATCAGTTGATATTCCTGAATCAGATGATGTACTAATTTATTTTAGAGGTTTGCATAATATGATTAAAGCGTCAATGGTTAAAGAAAGTGATGAAGCTATTAAGAATACTATGGCTGAAATATCAGCAAGTATAAAACGTTGTTTATTCAGATTAAAATTAGATGAAGTATATGTTGGAAATTAACTTAGGAGAACATAAAGAAGAATCAATCGTAACACATACGTTTGAATTCAAAGAACCCATAGAGCATACTGAAGTATCTTGCGGTTGTCTATCTACTAGTTTTACTGGTAATACAGTAAACTTAAAAATGAATGTAGGTAAAGTAAAGAATCCTGAAGAAGAATTCTTTAATAGATTTGTACTGTTAAAAGTAAACAGTACAGAGTACATAGTTAAAGCAAAAGTAACAAGATGATTAAAATTAACTATAGAATATTAGACCAAGCTACTAACTTCTGGGAAGTTAATCCACAGTTTAAGATATATTCACCATTTCATTTACTCTATGAGAAAGATAAATCTAAAGATAAATCTTTTTCATCAAGACAGATGTGGACTATATTCTTTATGTGTGACCCTGATGAACATGATAATATATTTTATAGAATGGCTTTTAATGAAAGAAGAAAAGCATTATCAGAAACTTTTGTTAAAGATTTAGATTGGGAAGAAGCTAACTTTGTTAAATGTTTAGAAGCATATCCAATAGAATGTATGACTGCTGTACAACGAGCTTATGCAGAAGAAAAGAATCAGTTACAAAAGAGAGCTAAGTTAATTGCTGATACAGAATTAACATTAGATACTACAGAGTTTCTTGGAGATAAAGTAATAGTAGTAAAAGGTACTGCTACACAAATTAATATGTTACAAAAAGATTCTTTATCTATATACCAAAAGTATCAAAAGATAGAAGAAGAATTTATTAAAGATAAACAATCAGTTAGAGCTAAAGGTGGTTCTAAATTAACTAAAGCTGAAAAAGGAGACTTATGGTAGATATACAAGTAAAATTAGTAGACAATAATAGACCTGGAAGAAAACTTAAAGAACTAAAAGGTATTATTGTACATTGGACAGCTAATGTAAAACCTACAGCTGGAGCACAAGCACATCTTAAATATTTTGGTAGTACTACAGTACAGGCTAGTTGCCATTATGTAGTTGATGATGAGAATATTATACAAATGATTCCTGATAATGAAGTAGCATGGCATGTTGGTGATAAACCTAGACGAGCTAATCTACCTGTTAGAAGAACATTAGTTCCAGCTGGAGATAGTGCTAATAATTACTTTATTGGTATAGAAGTATGTGTTAATACGAATAGTAAATATGAAGATACACTAAGGAATGTTAAGTATCTTATTAATGTATTATTAGCAAGACATAAGCTAACTATTGATAATGTTTATAGACACTATGATATAACAGCTAAAGATTGTCCAATAATGTATCAACCTAATTATGTTGAAATGCAATATTTTGATTGGTCTTGGATAACATTTAAAGAATATGTCAGAAGTAGTAGCTAATGTAACCACTTGTTTAAATGAATGGGATTTTAAATGGATTCAAATTGAAGACTTAGAAGGAATATTAAATCAATTTAAACCTGAAATATATCATCCTGATGACCCTCGTTATAATCTATTTTGGCAAACAGTTCGCTCTAAATGTATTGAAGGTATATGGTATCCTCAATTTGGACAATATAGATATGTACCAGGAAGATTAGGATTCTATGGTAATTACTGTACTATTGTAGAAACAGATAAGAAAACAAAAGCTAGATTAAAATTAAAACCTAGTATTAGAGATATAGAATGGCATATTGCATACTACTATCTTGAAGCACAAGGATTTTCAGGATTTGAAGATGATGATGAATATAGTTGTAATATAAAAATATTAAATCCTGATGTATATCATATATCATTAGAAGAAAAGATTACACTATTTAATAAGAAAGGATTCTTAAAAGAATTTATACATCCTAGAGATTATTTATTTCAACTACATGATAAACCATTAGGCAGACCATTATATTATAATGATGCTAAGAACTTTGTTATACTAGGTTCTCGTGGTGGTGGTAAATCATATACTGCTGCACTAATGTGTATTCTATTTGAATTAATCTTTGATGGAGAGAAGTATTATAAACCTGGAGATACTAGAAGGGAATTAAAAGCTGAAATAGATTTAGGTTCAGGAAGAAAAGATAAGTCTAGTGAACTAGCTGAAAAGATAGAAGCATCATTAGATGAATTAGCATTAAATCCTGAATTTGGTGTATGGGGAAAACCTGGAGACGAAGAATATGAACCATGTCCATTTTGGAAAAGAATGACAGGGCATATTAGTGCTAATAACAAAGATAACCCATGGCGCAATACAACTCCAGTAAAGATTAAGAATGAATGGAAAGAAATAGGAACTGGTTCTACACTATATCATAATGTATATTCTACTAACAAAAGAGATGGTGGACAATCAGGAGCTGGTGGTAGAAGAAATCTTATAGTCTATGAAGAAATAGGATTAATGGAATTGTTTATAGAAGCATGGTTATCAAATACAGCAGTAGTAAAAACTGATGGTGAACAGTTTGGTGTACAATGGGGAATTGGAACATCAGGTAATATAGAAACACTACATGATGCTATGAAGATATTCACACATCCTGAAGATTATAATTGTTTAAAGTTTAGATATGGAGAACAAGACCAATGTTTATTTCTTCCAGCATATATAACAGATAAAAGATTTAAAGATAAAGATGGTAATACAGATATACCTAAAGCTATAGTATTTTATCAACAAGAAGAAAAGAAAGCATCTAAGTCTACAGACCCTAAAGTATTAATACGACAAAGAATGAACTATCCATTGAAAATCACAGATATGTGGTTATCAGAAGGTGGTTCACTAATGCCAATAAAAGAAGCTGAAGAAAGAGAACGAGCATTAATACATGATAATACTTATCAGACTTTAGGAACTGCTATTGATATGTATTGGGATAGTGCTGCACAATATGGTGTTAACTATCAGATTAAAACTAATGGTAAACCTATTTACGACTTTCCAATTAAAGCTGGAGATGAATTAGGTGGTGAGTTTATGATGTATATAAGTCCTGATAAGTTAAAGATAAATGGTGTAATTCCTAATGATGCTATTATTATACTACATGACCCTTATATATCAGATGAGATGGATAAAGGTGGTTCATTAGGTGCTGCATACTTTATTGTTAATCCTAAATACGAAGTATATGGATTACCAGGAAATGATATGGCAGCTACATACATAGGAAAGAATTTAGATGGTATAGATAGATATAATGAGATACTAGAAATGGGAGTAGGGTTATATGGTAATCCAGTAAGGAATTTATGGTATGAAGCTAATAGAGGAGATAGACTAAGAGCTTACTTTTTAAAGAAAAGAAAAGCTGATTTACTATGTCTTAGACCACAGTTTGAACAAGGGCAATTTATCTATTCCAGAACAGTAAGTCAAACTGGATATATAGTAGGAAATAGTCTAGCAAAGATATCATTAATAGATGCACTAAGAGATTGGCTTTTAGAAAAAAAAGAAATTAATGGGATAGAATATTCTAACCTAGAACGAATTCCTTGTATATTTACCGTTAGGCAAATAAAGAGTTATAACTTAAAAGGAAACTTTGATGGTGTTTCTGCGTTATTAGGTATAACTCTAGCTATTGGTGAACAGAATCACAGACTAATGAATAAGACTAAAACTGTAGCATTGCAGACAATACGTAATCATATAAATAATAGATGGAAGCGGTATTCAACTTAAGAGAAAAAAATAAATCAGATGATTGGTATAAAAGTATAATGAACACCATTGTACCTTTTAATAATACCAATATGGAATCTTATGAGAAGTATAGGCTTATCTATGCTATTCTTAATAATGATGGGAGTGTATTGTTTAGACAACTATACGATTTATGCAATCCTGAAGGGGATATGTTTAAGTTACCGTTTGAACAAGATAGAGAAATAGTTATATACAATAGACTATATCCTAAGTTTATGTATCTCGTTGGACAAATGCTCAAACGAGGTGATAATTTTGATGTATTATTATTATCTGATAGAGATAATGCTGCAAAAGATGAAGAAATAAAGAAAGTATTAGAAGCTGCAATCAATCAGGAATTAATGATATTCCAAGCACAACTGGAAGCTGGAGGTGCTAATCCTGAACAGATTGAAGAATCTATGCGTACTATGCCTAAACCTGAAGATATAGATATAAAGAATTTTAAGAGTGAAATGGAAATATTTTACAATGATGTAGTAGAATACTTTAAAGTTAAGTTTGATATTAAGTCATTAAAGTCGTTATCATTTAAACATGTACTCGCAGTAGATAGATGTTTTATGGTAGTTATAGAAAAGAATGGGCAACCACATCCAATGGTATTAAATACACTCCATTGTGGTTTTCATAAAAATAGTAATGAAGAAAGAATAGAGAAAGGAGACTATTGGTGGTATAGAACTCCAATTACTGTTACAGAAGCTATTGATGAATTAGAAGGTAAAGTAGAAGATGAAGTATTAGAAAGATTAAGAGGATATACATCATCTAATTACTTAACACCTAATACAGCATGGGATGTAACTAGTGGACAAGCTAAATCACAATATAATTATCTTAGTGTAGAAGAAGGAATGGAATCTAGGTTTCATGATAATAGATACATAGGACAATCTACAGGAACATCTGGAGATAGAAGATATAGAGCTAATCAGTTAATATGGAAAACATATTTAGAGTTTAAAGCTTATAGAGAAGTTATATTCCTTACTATGTTTAATGAATACAATGAAGTAGTTACTGAAGTAGTAGATAGTAAATATCCTATTCCTGAAGATGCAGCTACTACATTTATTATTAATAGATATAATCAGAAAGCTAAAAGATATGAATGGATAGATGAGTTTGGTAATGTAATGTATGCTGAAAAGATGTATATTCCTAGAAGATATGAAATAACTAGATATGGTTATGATATCTTTACTGATATGCGTGAAGTTCCTAATCAACCACTATCTATTGATAATCCTTATGATTTTGAGTTATCTTGTAAAGGTAGAATCTTTTCAGGATTAAATGCTGAATCTATATCATTAGTAGAAAGAGCGTTACCATCACTATTACAATATACATTTGTTAAAGATTTACAGAATAGAGAGTTAGCTAAATACGAAGGATATATTAAAAATATTGATGCTAGTCAAATTCCTGATTATCTTGCTATGGATGAAAATGGTAATCCATTATATGAAGGTGCTGATAAACTAAAAGTATGGAGGTATTTAAGACGTACACTAGGAGATAGTTACTATGACCCAACAGCTACTACATCAGGATTACCAAACAATCAACGTACTACAGCAGTAACAGCTGAACAAGCTGGTTCTATTGGTGAGATAGTTAATATGCAACAGTTGTTAGATTTGATAGATAGAGAAATGGGAATGCAAATGTTAGTACCACCACAAGCTGAAGGTATATTTTCTCCAAGTTCTAATGTATCAGATAATCAACAAGCTATAGCACAATCATATACTATGGCTGAAGAATATTTTAGAATGCATCAGTTAGTTATTAAAGAAGTAGTAAATGAATATGTTACACAGTTTACTAATTACTATCGTAGATTCTTTGAAACTAATCCAGAAAAGACTGAAACTTTCTTAAACTATGTTACTAATGATGGAATGAAAAAAACTATTAGAATAAAACCTGAATTACTTAATCATGAGGATTTAGGAATCTTTATTCATGATGGTGACTATAATGAAAGATATCGTCAAATGATGACACAAATGATACAACCATTAGCACAAAATGCTGGTGAAGGAGCTGAAAGAATATCAGAATTAGTAATGGCAATGACTAGAGGTGATAGTCCAGAAAAAGTACATAAGATGATTGCTGCTGCAGCTAGAGAACAAGAACAAAGAGCGCAACAACAAGGACAACAACAACAACAAATGCAACAGCAACAGTTACAAGCTCAAGCAGAAATGAAACAACAAGAGCATAATAATAAACTAGAACAAATCACATTAACTAAACAATTAGATGCTGAAATAAAAGCTATGGATGTCTATAAGTTTACTGATGATTTGAACCAAGATAAAGATGGTATTCCAGACCATATTGAAGCATATAGAGCTATGAGAGGAATGAATCAAAAAGATAGAGAGTTAGATATTAAAGAGAAAGATATAGCTAGTAAAGAAAGAATAGCTAAAATTTCTAAAAAAGAGAATATTAAGGCTACTAAATAATATTAATTGAATAACATAAAATATATTTGCTTATGGAAATAGGAGATGATTTTCTGCCAGAGTTAGATTTTGACTTTGAAGAACAAGATGATACTACACCAATTGTTACAAACAATCAGGATGATAGTGAGGAAGAAGAAGAAATAGAAGATGACAATCTTGAAGATGATTCTGAAGATGAATCAACGGATGCTATTGATACGGATGAAAATGCTGTTGCAGCTTTTAATTATTACAAGGATAATAATTTTATTACCATTGACCATGAGTTTGATGGTACTTTCGACTCATTGAAAGAAGCATTAGATAAACAAGCGCAAGTAACACTTGTAAATGCTATTGATAACTTTCCTTCTTTTCTAAGACCTATTATTGAATATGCTACACTCAAGGATGATATAACTCCTGATGAGGTAGCTAACTTTTTAATGCAATATCAACCACCTTCTTTTACAGAAGATGATTTGCGTAATGATACAGATTTAGCTGAAAACTATTTAAGTAATTCATTAAAACAAGAAGGATTAGATACAGATGAAATTGAAGATAGATTGGATTATTTGAAAGATAGAAATCAATTAACTAAAGAGGCTGTTAGACAATTCAAGAAAGATGAAACAAATAGAGAGTCTGAAATGAATTATCAACTAGAACAAGTAAGACAACAAGAGCAAGTTGAACAACAACAACAAGAATTATTTGTACAGAATTTTGGTCAAGTATTAAATGATACTAATTGGAGAAATGACCATAAGCAAGTAATTGCTCATGAGTTTACAAGTGGTAATTTTAAGACTAGAATGGAACATGTATTTGAGAATCCTAAAGCATTAGTTAAGTTAGTAGATTTCTTAGCTAATTATGATGGAGAAGATATAAACTTAGATAGATACAAAAAATCAGCATTTAGTCCTTCAGTAAAAGGAGTAAAAGATACTGTAGAAAAATATTGGTCTAACTCATCGTTAGCTAATAATAAATCCTCGAAGGGTGGAAATCCTAAAGTAGATTTATCGGAATTGGAACTTATGTAAAATAATAATAAAATGGAAAGAAAAACCGCCCTTAAAGTAACAGAATACAAAGGATTTGGTGGCAACTTCTTCGATAGTGTATCTCATAGTGCATTGTTTAGAGATGACCAACCTTATGACTTTGGTGTTATGACTGCACGTTTGTTTTCTAGTTCAACCAATTTAGGTTTAACTAACAAGCGTTGGAATTATTTAACTATGGCTCAAGGTAATTACTTTGTAATTCCTGGTGGTCGTAATGAGTATGCTTGGTCTGTAATTGGTGATGCTGATGTTGACTTCCGTGTTACGGAATTGTTAGTTTCAGAGTCATCTAATCCTGGCAAAGCTAATACTACTTTTGCTATTGCTTTAGACCGTAATTGGTTAAAAGCTCCAGTAGTACTAAAGACTGCATCTGATAATGCACCATTGCTAGAAATTATATCTGGTCCTGAACCACTTGGTACACATTCATTTAGATATGAAGTGAAGATTCAGGATGGTAATCCTAATAGTTGGATTCCTGTAGAATACTTAAAACCTGGACAAGTTATTACTAGAGTAGGTACTCGTGTAACTAATGAAGAAAATACTAAATATGGTACTGACCAATACTCAAGTCAAATGAAACTTCGTGGTGTTGTAGGTCAATATGCTAATGAGGTATCTTTCACAGATAGGTTTATTCGTATGGAATTAGCTGCTGGTAAATCTGGTAAATCTAATGCAGGAACTTATGATGACCATGATGGTAAGAAGTATCGTGATGCTTTCTCTCGTGGACATATCTATCAAGCTAGTTTGAAGAATAAAAATACTAATGAAGTTATTCAGAAAGGTATGTTTATTACTAAAGCTGAAGAAAGATTGTTAGAGCGTACTGAGATGGATAGAGAGATGATGTGTGAATTTGGTAGATTACAAATTGATACTGACCAAGATTCTAAGAGAGTAAAGAAAACTGCACCAGGTTGGAGACAATTAGTTCGTGATGGACAATATATGCCACATGGAGGTAACTTTACACTAACAGGATTGTATGATTTCTTACATCAAGTATTATACAGGAGACGTGGATTTATGAATCGTAAACCTATGTTAGTAGGTGGAACTGGAGCTATTAGTTATTTGTCAACACTTATTGCACAACAAGCATCTGTATTCCAAACACTAGAGCCAGGATTTGCATTAAGAGATAATGCTGAACCTACTGGAGTACATAAGTATGAGAAAGAATGGGGATTCCAGTTTACTCGTATTAAGTTACCAATGGGAATTGATGTAACTATTATGTATGACCCATCTAAAGATGATGATACATTATACAAAGAGAAAGCACCAGGTTCTTATTTACCACTAGAATCATTTCAGATTGATATCTTAGACTTTGGACAAACTGAAAATGCTGCTGAAAACTCTAATGGTAATAACATTTGTATGGTAATGGAAGATAATATTGACTATTACTTCTCTGTAGCTAATGCTATTGACTTTAAGAATGGTATTATTAAAGATGGTTCTAATGCTTACAAGTTTGGTAAAACATTAAGTATTTATAGAGAAATGAGTGGTTCATTAAATATTTGGGATACTGGTGCGGTAGGTCGTATTGAGTGGGTTCCAGGTTATGTATCGTAAACAAATAAAATAATAATTATAGCCTATGATTAAGGGACAAAAAATCTACGTGGTTCACGTACCACGTACATCAGCGCAAGGGAGACATACTTACGAGTATAAGCGTGATGATGGAACTACTATTTCGATGGGAAGAACTAAGTCTAAAGGAATATCTATACCGTTTAGTTTTGTAAGAAATGGAAACCAGTTATTAACAGGATTAGATGAATTGATTGACAATCCATACTATGAATTAACAAAAGACCAACTTAATTTTGGTAGTAACTGGTTTTCTAATTTAGATAGCGTAACTAAACAAAAACAGATTACTCTTCAAATGTTGTATGAGATAATGGATGATATGATTGCTGGAACTTACACTTCTACTACTAATACTCCATTAATGAGTCAAATCATGAATGATATAAAAGTTGCTGATAGATTAAACAATCAATCAGAACTAGAGCAATTCAAGATATGGTTACAAGAAGGTACTAACGTATTTTCTTCTGATACTTCACGAGGTAGATTAGCAATACAACTTTTAAAGAATCATCCTAAAATAGCATTAGATAAGAATCAAGTAAATGAAAATATACATGAGTTTTATATTGCTGAAGAAGAAGAAGCTATAAAAGAAGCTAACAAGAAGATTGATATTGTTATGGATGGATTGACTAAATTAGGATTACTATTTAGTAACTACGATATGTTTAGTCGTTACCAAATGTCTGTTATTTTAGATTTAGTTACTGGAGAAGCATCTGATTCTCTAGTAGAAATGTCTTTAAAGAATCATATTTGGGAACAACGTAAAGTATCTAAAGGAACTCAAGAAGAAAGAATTATACAGTTCTTAGAACAGTATGATTTACTATTGAAGGATAAAGATAAAGTTTACATTCGCTATATGATACAACAAGCTATTAATACAGGATTATTCTATCTTACAGGAGGAAAACACTTTTGGAGAAGTCAAAAAGGAATTGAAAACTTGTATAATTTAGGAACTTCTAAAACTAAAATAGAGAATATGTTGTATCAAGAAATGGAAGCTTACGACCCTGACTTAACAGATGACAATGTATATTACAAACTTTTAAGTGAATTAAAACAAAAAGGAATTAAATGCCGATAGATATAGATTTTCTACATTTCAAATTGGAGCAAAGTTATAACAAGCTATCCAACAATCACCAGAAGTATCTTACTGATGTTGAAAAGGATGAAGTGTTAAATACTGCTATATTTGAATATTTAGAAATATTTATACACGGTAGGAATCCTAAGAATTTTAATTTAGGTTTTGAAGTTACGCAACAACGAATAGATATGCTACATACTTTAGTAGTATCATATCCTGAATTCTCAAAAAAAGATTTAACACTATTTGAAAATGGTGTTTACTATTATGAGTTTCCTGAAGATTACAGGTCTTATCGTAGTGCTAGAGTTTATGAGAGTAGTTGTGATACGGCTTATGATGTAAATATAGAACAACATGGTGATTTATCTACAGTAAGACGTGCAGTACACAGAAGAACTTCTAAAAGATTTCAATATATTGTAGCTACTATTAGAAATAATAGAATGTATCTGTATGGTGATGGGGAAGTATTTCCATCTACAATCGAACTAACATACATTAAAAAACCAAATAAAGTATGTAAAGGAACTTATCCTAGTTTAGAGAATAGAAATGAATCTAATCCACCTTTACAATCTAAAATAGATTGTGATTTACCTGAAGAATATGTAGATATAATAGTTAGTATAGCTGTTCAAGAATTAGCAAGAAGATTTAGCGATGGCAATACTAAGAACATTCAAACCGATAAACTCATAAATTTAACATAATATGAAAAGAACTCACAAGCCGTATCAAGAATATTTTCTTGTGGCAAAAAACAGTACTACTCTGGCAACAGATACTAGTGACTTGTTTACAGCTAATGCTATTAATTTAACAGATGGACAACTTGGTATTTTAAATGTTTCTAGTAACAAATTTGTTACAGGTTCAAATACTGTATCTACTGTTCCTGCTATTAAACTATTAGCTGGTACATCAACATCTGCTGATTTTAGTAAGAATTACGGATGGCATGTTGGAGAGGTTAAACCTTTCTTAGAAACTCCAATCATTGATGCAAGTCATGAAGTACAATCATTTACTGCAAGTTTAACTCCAGTACAATCTAATTCAGCTGTTTACATTGATGGAGTATCTACTCCAGTTGCTTCAACTGCTACAGTTAAACAGAATTATGCTATTAATATTTTATTCCGTTCTGTTCGTAAGGATAGAGATTATGGTAATAATATTGATAAGTTAATTACTAGCTATGAAACTCCTCTTACTTTAGTAGGTAATGATGCTCCTCAACAAAAATCTTATGTACTAGCTAAGTTGATTGGTAGAATCAATGCTCAATCTAAGTTGAATAATCTTCAACCACAATGGGCTAACATTGCTGCTAAGAAACATGTTATTGCATTAGGTATTAATTTGAATGGAAGTGCTACTGGAACTGCAATTTCAACAATTAAAACAGGAACTAGTGTTGATGTAATGAGTACTACTAATGGTACACTAAGTGTAACATTTACTGCTGGAATGGTTCAAACATTAAATAATTTTATTAAGAGTAAATTAATTACTGCTAGTGCTAGTAATGTATTAGCTGAAATTGTTACTGTTGATGTTGATACTGTAAATGGTGGATATATTGATGGTATTTTACTTGTAGCGTTAGATCATGATACAGCAGTAGCTTATGATGATATCTATGCAGTAAAACCTACTATTGATGTTACTGTTGGTGGATTTACTTCTTACACTACAACTACTGTATCTTCAGCAATTGAACCAAGTGGTAGTGGTAGATTATTTAAAATTGCATTTGACGAAAGAGCTTTTGCACAATATGGTAATCACCAACTAACAGGATTTGCTGATGAGTTAATCAAAACTCCATCTTACATTGATGAGACTAAGAGTTATATTGCATACATTCTTGATTTGTATAACAAAGATGAGAAGTTTGATGATTCTATTCACCACCAAACTCGTATTTGGATATTAACTGAAGCTACACTTAATACTGCTACAGCTTTTGCTGAATCAGGTATTGTAGCTACTCCTGGTAATCCAACATTAATTACAGCATTAAATACTTTCTTTGGTGGATGGTTGCCTTCATTAACTCCAGGTTATAAAGTGTTTGATAATCAAGGTGGTACTCCAAGTACAACTAACCCTTTTGTATTAGAACTTAAACCTAGTATTACTAGTGTAAATACAACTAATAGTGTTGTAGGAGCTGCTACTACACAAACTGTTACTGGTTTAAATTTTAGTACAGATATGGTTGCTGCAGATATAGCTTATATCTCAACTGCTGGTGTAGCTACTCCTGTAGTTACAATAGGAAGTAAAACTACAACAAGTTTTACACATACTGTACCAATTGCTACTAGTGCTCCAGGTCAGTATCTTATGAGAATTATATTTAATGGTTATACTACTTATAAAAGAGTTACTGTAACTGCATCCTAAACAAATAACTAGCTGGTAGTATTAATTTACTACCAGCTTTTTAAAATGCTAAAAATGAAAAGAATAGTATTATTATCATTACTTATATTCCCTATATTCTTGTTTGCTCAATATCCTACTTTTAGTAATAAACAAAAGTTAGGAGTACAGACTACAGGTGATGGATTAATTTATAGAGGTAATGAACAAACTCCCAGTTATACACCAAATAATGTTAACAATGCTTACTTTTATTTAGATACAGTAAGAAATACATTAAAATTTTATAAAACTAATCAATGGTTTACTATATATCCTACAGCATCTGATACAACATCATTAGGTAATTATTTACTTAAAAGTGACACTCTAGCAATGTTACTTCCCTATTTAAGAAAAGCAGATACTATTAGTTTATCTAATAGAATTAATAATAAATTAAGTCTTGCAGATACAGCTAGTATGTTAGCACCATATCTAAAGTTAAAAGATACTACAGCAATGTTATCTCCTTACTTTAGAGATAGTGACACAACTATGTTGAATCTTAGTTCAAGATTTAATTTAAAACTTAATGCTACTGATACAGTATCGCTTTCTAATAGAATAAACTTAAAATTAAATAAAACTGATACAATAAACTTATCAAATAGAATAGATTTAAAACTTAATAAGAGTGATACTGTATCATTATCAAATAGGATAAATAAAAAGTTAGATACACTATATGTAAACTATCAAACTAATGTAGATTTATTAACTAATAAAGACACAATAAATATAACTACATTAGAAGCTGGTGCAGGAATTAATATTGTAAATAATGTTATAAGTTTAGATACTGTATTATTAGATAGTGTAGTAAGAGTACAAAATGTATATGTAAAAAATGGTACAGGTACTGTATTAAATAAAGGAGAAGCAGTATATGTTACTGGTGCTAATGGTACTAATATAATAGTAGGTAGAGCATCTAATGTTGCTGAATCAAGTTCTAGTAAAACATTAGGACTTACAATGACATCTATTGGTGTTAATGGTTTTGGTTATGTAATTAAAGAAGGATTATTAAAAGGATTAAATACTAATTCAGCAACTGCTGGCGACCCTATTTGGTTAGGTGTAAATGGAGCATTAATATTTGGTTTAGCTAATAAACCTTTTGCTCCTAAGCATTTAGTTTATTTAGGAGTAGTTACTGACAAAAATCCAAGTGTTGGTGAAGTATATGTTACTGTACAAAATGGATTTGAGATTAAAGAATTACATGATGTACAGATAATTGACCCAGTTAATAAAGCATCATTATATTATAATTCATCAGAAAGTTTATGGAGAGATACTACAGCTACATTATTAGTTAGTGATACTACTAGTATGTTATCTAAGTATGTAAACACTTATGGTAATCAAACTAATATTAATGGTGATAAAACATTTAATAATATAGTAACTATTGATTCAGCTACTGTTACAGGAAAACTATTAGTTAATACAACTATTAGTGATGCTGTAAAAATAACTAGTAATACTAATTCTACTAATCTTGAATTAGCAAATAGTAGTGGTAGTAGTGTTTATGTTAAGTCTAGTAATAAAAATATGATATTACAAACAGATACTACTGCTTTAGTGTATCTTAATGGTGATAATAAAAAAGTTGGTATTCTTACAATGACTCCACAACAAGCATTAGAAGTCAATGGTAATGCAAGAATAACTGGATTAAATAATAATTTATTTCCTTTTAGATTAATTGGAAGTACTAATAATAATGATTTAACTAATGTA
>Ga0114980_10000802_pt1 | contig 22553 bp, 15 predicted proteins | sample S_140806_EF_Meta_FD_87018 | JGI IMG/M metagenome (GOLD analysis project Ga0114980, IMG submission 87018) | Freshwater microbial communities from Lake Simoncouche, Canada to study carbon cycling - S_140806_EF_MetaG | ecosystem: Environmental > Aquatic > Freshwater > Lake | place: Lake...
ATGGGACAACTATGAAGTTGAAAAAGGTATTTATGGTTTCTGGAAAAATAAAAAATAATAGATTGAAATTCATTTTCAACAAGGGATACAAGGCAACTAGGTATCCCTTTCTTGTTGGTATATTTTTGATGCAATTGAGTTTATTGAATCAATCTGCACATGCGCAATCTATTTCTTTAGACCAAGCATGGAGAACAGATTTAATGCGTAGGTCTCAGCTTTTAGGAAATTTTGATTCAACTATTTCTTTTTTGATCAATCCAGTTTATTTAAGCTCCAAAGCATTAAAACTAAATGGAGAAAATTCTGGAAGTACTTATTTACAAAAAAGAGGTACATCCTTTTTAGGAAAATTAGGGTATGTGGACTTAATGCCCGTTCAATTGCTTCAACAATATGTAACGGATATTCCTTTTAAAACAATCGATGGTCCAATGCTTGCTAGCAGTGGCTATCAGGTAATGGCATCTGCTGGCGTGTATGCAAAATTGGGTCCATTGACAGTGCAATTACAGCCTCAATGGGTGAATGCGCAGAATAAAAGTTTTAGTAATAATATTCAAACTAATAATTACAATCAATTATTTTGGGGTAATTCAAGCATACGATTAAATGCAGGTCCAGCATCCATTGGCATTAGTTCAGAAAATATAAGCTGGGGCCCTTCGGTATTCAATCCATTGTTAATGAGTGGACATGCGCCTGGTTTTATGCACTTAACTTTTAATAGTACCCGCCCTCTTAAAACACCTATAGGTAATTTTGAGTGGCAATGGGTTGCAGCGTATCTAGATCCAATGGACAACGCCTATCAAGGATTAGCTGGAGTAAGTTCAGCCACAATTCCAAGTAGAAGGTATTATAATGGTGCCACATTAGCGTATCAACCTAAATGGATCAAAGGCTTAAGTGTGGGATTAACAAGGGTAGTGCAACAACCAGAAATTATTTTGGAAGTTTTTAACAACTGGAATTTAATTTTTAAAAATGTTTCAAGAACAAATGATCCGAATCAGTTTACAGATTATCTTTTAGGTTCTGTTGAAGACAATACCGATCAATATGCGTCTTTCTTTATGCGTTATTTAATGCAACCTGCCAATGCAGAATTTTATATGGAATGGGGAAGGAACGACGCATTCAATAATTTAAGAGATGCCATTCAAAGACTAGATCATTCTAGGGCCTATACTTTAGGGATACGTAAATTATTCAATGTCAATGATCAAAAAACAAAATACTGGCAATTGATTTCTGAGTACACCCGAATGCAGCAACCACCTTCTTGGCCTTTATTAAGCGGCGGTTCATGGTATGTGCATGGAAGAGTTACACAAGGCTATACGCATTTAGGAGAGATTATGGGTGCGCCAATTGGACAAGGTGCCAACGCGCAAACATTTAGATTGAGTAGGTTCAATGGATTACAACAATACGGTATTCAATTAGAGCGTGTAACACAAAATGGTGTCTTCTTTGAAGACAATTTTGCATTCACCAATCCTAGTAAAACTAAATGGGTTGATTTTGGTTTACGTTTAATGGCAGATCACCCAATAAAGCGCTGGATGATTAGTTCAAGTATAGCAATTAAAAGATCTTATAATTATCAATGGTCTCAACCTGCAGATGCCTCTGGGCTTGGTTTTAATAACCCGAATGATTTAAATAGCTTTTTGTTTACCTTAGGCATTAAATCTATGTAAAGGATGTTGCTGCTCTTCCCACTTATTTATATTACAGCTTTTATCTATGGGCTCTTTCATTTAGCAAAGTCTAAAATGCAGGGCTTATTGGTATTCTTGATTTTTGGCTTGCCCATTTACATCAATACCATGTCTGTAAGTTTTGCTTTTGGATTCGCTAAGGCAATTCCTTTTCTTCAATTTTTCAAAGAATTTATAGTTATCATTAGTTGTGCAATTATTACATTTAGCGTACATGAGTACAAAAAAATAAAATTACATTTAATTGATAAGCTAGTACTATTTTTCTTTTTATATACCCTTGCTTATTTTATCCTTCCCATTGGTAGTTATAGTATCTTTTTTAAATTATTAGCGCTTAAAAATATCGCTTTCTTCCCCCTATTGTACTTTATTGGACGATTTGTCAACTTTAAGCAATTGCACTTGAATAAAATATATGCATTTATTTTATTTGTAATCATTGTGGCGTTTGCAGTGGCATTGATTGAGAAATTCACCAACACGCACCTCCATGCTTTTACGGGTTATGCAGATTATAACCTTAAATTTTTTGATACCGAACCTACTGGGAAGTATGGACTGGGTTGGACTTTCGAAACCGAGTCTGGATCAAAGCGTTTTGGCAGTATCTTTTCTAATCCACTTGAGTTTGCAGCAGCCATCATTTTAGCGCTAGCGATTGCACTTGGTGTGATGACTCGAAAGCAAGAAAAATTAGGCATCTATATGGACTCCTTTCATGTACTTGCTTTGTTTGCCACCTTCTGTTGTATCCTATTTGCAGCCTCTCGTGCCGCTTTTGTAAGTTATTTTTTAGTCATTTATATATATGCGTGGATTGCGAAGATGAAAAAAATACTTTTTTATTTTCATACCATTTCAATCACAATCATCATTCTTTTCTTTGCTTTTGCAGAAGGCGACTTATATGATTATGTAATTAATACAATTAATTTTACCAATACCTCCAGTATCGGCCACGTGATTGAATGGTTAAATGGATTAGAAGCGATGGCTGAAAAACCATTGGGCTTAGGCTTAGGAGAGTCGGGTAGGGTGGCCAATGCTTCCGGTGACAATATAGGAGGCGAAAATCAATTGATTATTATTGGCGTGCAAGCAGGCGTGATTGCCATGTTCACTTATTTAACGATTTATATTGCTTTGTTAGTGTTGGCAGTGAAGCAACTCAAATTTGCAAAAGGACAATTTTATAACCTTGCATTGATTACGGTTTTATTGAAAGTGGGCTTGTTTATTCCTATGTTTACTGCCAATATTGACGCTTATATTTATGTAAGCTTTCTTACTTGGTTCTTGTCGGGCTTAATGGTCAATTTTTATCAATCTAAAACGGAGGATATCGTATGATTCGTGTAGCAATTGATATTCGGGATCTAAAATTAGCTACAACTGGCTCTCTAACTTATTTAGAAGCTGTTGTACATGAATTTAAAAAAGGCAGACCTGGATTTGAGTTCTTCTTTTTCGATACCAACCATGACCCTTATTTAGGAAGTAATCGATTGTTGAAAATTAGAGAACATATCTGTTTTTTTATTTGGAAACAAATCACTTTGCCTTGGAAGGCCTATCAACATCAATGTGATATTGTTTTTTGTACCGATTATTTTGTACCTATTTGTACATTTAAATTTGTAACCATACCGGTTTTTCATGATGCCTTCTTTAAAGAATATCCTGCACACTATAACCGCCTTTGGTTAGGCTTGTTTAATATTTTTGGTTTATGGGGTGCAAAAAATGCTAAAGCAATTGTGGTACCAACCAATTATGCTGCTGAACGTGTAGCTACTTGCTATCAATTACCAACTGATAAAATTAAAGTGGTGTATGAGGCCCCAAAAATTACCTTAGATCAAACAGCCTTATTAAATGAACTAGATCCTAGCTTGCCAAAGGTTGAAGGAAAATATATTTTACATGTAGGCACATTTGATAAAAGAAAAAATATTCCATTTTTAATTAAGGCATTTAAAGTATTAGTAGAACAAGGCCATTCAGATTTAAAATTGGTATTAGTAGGTAGTTCAAATAAAAAAATGAATTCTGATGCCACTTTGGAAATCCAAGCACTTGCAAATGACCCAGTATTAAAAGATAAAATTATTCTAACTGGTTATTTAGATAGAGGTAATTTGTTGTCTATGTACAAAAATGCATTCATTTATGTTTTCCCATCTATCAACGAAGGCTTTGGATTACCAATTTTAGAAGCGTTTAAGTTTGAAATCCCTTTATTAATTGCCAACAATACTTGTATGCCTGAAGTTGCTGGTGATGCAGCTATTGGATTTAATCCCTATGATGTGGAAGACCTAGTTTGTCAATTAAAACGTTTAATAGAGGATGATACCTTAAAAAGTGATTTAATCCAAAAAGGCAATAAACGTTTACAAGATTTTAATTGGAAAAAATCCTGCGATCAATTATTAGATATTTTTAAACAAGCAGTGCACTCATAATGCGTATTTTACTACTACATAGTTCATCAGATTTGTATGGGGCAAGTAGAATATTTTTACAAACTGTGACTTTATTGCGAAAGCATGGGCATCACTGTTTAGTGGTCTTATCGAATAAAGGAAGTTTAGAACAAGCGCTTGAATCAGTTGGAGCAGAAGTATATATTGTTAATCTTGGTATTATACGTCGTAAGTATTTTACAATTTCTGGATTGTTCAATCGCTTACAAAAATGGCGCAGTGCAAGTACTTTCTTAAATTCATTGATTCATACGCATCAAATTGAACTTGTTTATTCCAATACGGCTGCTGTTTTAATTGGGGCCTGGGTGGCTAGGAAAAATAAGTTAAAACATATTTGGCATATTCATGAAATCATTGAACAGCCTAAATTATTACATCAATTTTTAGGTTGGCAAATGCGTAAAGGAGCAGACAAGTTAATTGTAGTTTCAGATGCAGTGGCGATATGTTGGAAAACTGCATTGTCTGAAAAAACTAATTTAATTCGAATTTACAATGGAATTGAACCAATTAATCAACCTATTACTGTTAACTATAGAAAACAATTTAATTTACCTGATGTTGCCGTAGTTTTAGGTTTAGCTGGTAGAATTCATGTAATTAAAGGTCAGCCTTATTTTTTAGAGATCGCGAAGGCGCTTAAAAAAATAAACAATTTTTCCAACTTACATTTCTTTATTGCCGGAGATCCATATCCAGGTCAAGAATATTTATTAGATCAAATGTTTGATTTAATACGTGAAAATCAATTAGAAGCATCAGTGCATTATCTTGGACAAGTAGATCAAATGTCAAATTTTTATGCTGATATTGATATGTTAGTCGTTTCCTCTATTCAACCAGATTCCTTACCTACAGTTATTCTTGAAGCCATGCAATACGGCATTCCTGTTGTGGCAACCGCTCAAGGGGGCGCATTAGAAATGGTGCAAAACAATACAACTGGGATATTCATTCCTTTAGACGATGCTTTAGTGGCTGCCGAAAAAATACAAGCAATCTTACCTGCAAGTATTCGCCAGCAAATGGGTGCAGCGGGTCAACAAAGAGTTGCAACCCATTTTAGTCAAGCAGCTTTTGAAAAGAACATGTTAACCGTTTTTGAAAACTAACTATGCAGCAACCATCCAACCATACAAATAATATTTCCAAGGATCCAATGCATCATGATGCAACATTAAAACTTGCGATCATTGGCTCGCGAGGTTATCCTTATGTGTACAGTGGTTACGAAACATTAGTGAAAGCCTTGGTAGAAAGATTACCTTCCAAAGGCGTGGAGATCACTGTATATTGCCATGCACATTTATTTCCTGAAAAACCTGTCCTAGTTAATGGGATTCACTTGGTCTATATCCCAACAATTCCATTTAAATCTTTGGCCCAACCCATTCATTCCTTTTTTGCATTTTGGCATATGGTGTTCACGAAAGTAGATGTGGCCTTGGTATTGAATGTGAGCAATGGGCCCTTTGGTATCATTGCCCGTCTTTTTGGTAAACCCACTATGATGAATGTGGATGGGCTTGAATGGTTACGTCCTAAATGGAAAGGCTTTGGTGGATTTTATTTTAAATGGGCTGCTACAATGGCGACTCGTTTTATGGATTTGCTCATTACAGATGCAGATGCCATGCAAGCCATCTACCTAAAAGAATTTGGTGCTAAATCCGTAGTCATCACCTATGGTGCTGAAACAAGCCCTGGGGCTGACTTATCTTTTTTATCGGACTGGAACTTGGCGGAAAGAGATTATTATTTAATTGTAGGTAGGATGATCCCCGATAACAATGCCGATATCTTAATTGAGGGCTTTATCCAATCCAATAGCACTAAAAAACTAGTGATTGTGGGAGATGTGCCTTATCAAGACGCTTTTGCCGATAAAATTAGAAGCTATCAAGACCCTCGTTTGGTCTTTACAGGTTACGTTCGTAGTCCTGAAACACTCGCTTCGCTCTATAAATATTGCTATGCCTACCTGCATGGGCATGAATTTGGGGGCACCAACCCCACTTTACTTAAAGCCATGGCCAATGGCTGTGCAATTGCTGCATTAGATACAGTTTTTAGTCGCGAAGTGCTCCAAAATGAGCAATTTGGGTTCTATTTCTCTAAATCTTCAACTGATTGTGTCCGTTGGTTTAACTGGGCAGAGTCGCATTGCATTGATATTGAGGCTAAAAGAGCTACTATTCACCAAGGAATAACCAAAAAATATACTTGGGAAACGGTCTCCGAATTATACCTTTACCATCTCAAATCTTTGGCGAGTAAAAAATAGAGATGCATGCATTGGAAACAGAGTTATCATAAAAAGAACTTAATTGGCATTGACGCCTTGAGTTTGATTTTATCGCTCTTTACTGCCATCTATATTAAGCATCAAGCTTTTATCTTCCCTTCTTCCATTATTGATTTTTTATTTTTAGGCTTATTGATGGGTATTTGGTTTTTATCCGCCCATGAGTGTCGCTTGTATCGTAATCGTATTTATAAAAAATTTACTGAGGAAATTTTATTTAATTTTTATGCGAATGCCGTATTTGTTATTTTATTAAGTGCGTTTTTGTTTTTAACAAAATCCAATTATGCAAACTTATTTCGTTTTAGTATTTTAGTAAGTTTGCATTTTTCTATTTCGATTCTTGCAAAATATTATATCCGTAAAAAACAACACCTTGCATTTGAAGGTGGTGCATTAAACGATGCAGTGATTATTGTAGGTTACAACAAAACATCTATCGAGTTTTTTAAAACACTTAAAGAGCACGTGTATTATGGTTATAAATGCGTGGGCTTTATTCATGACGAAGAGGCGCATAGCCAAGATAACACAGATGGAGTAAACTATTTAGGTAAGATTCGTGATTTAGAAAATGCTTTAAAAGTACAACATATTGACGAAGTGATTATTGCTTTACCTAGTGAAAAAGCTAGGGAGATTCGTTACTGTGCTGAAATTTGTGATCAATTGAATATTCGTGTTCGTTTGATGCCTGCGCTTCAAGACTTAACCACTAAGTCCGAAGAGATGGATAATCTTGGTTTATTATCGGTGATTAATTTAAATGAACTACCACTTGATAAATGGGAGAATAAGTTTTTTAAAATGTTATTTGATAAATTATTTGCAGGCTTATTTTTTGCAATCATTGGCTGGTGGCTTTTTCCAATCATGGCCATTTTAGTGAAATTGGATTCCAAAGGGCCTGTCTATTATCAACAAGAACGTTGGGGTGTCAACAACAAGCCCATCATTTGTTATAAGTTTAGAACCATGCATACCGAAAATGGATACAATGGCCACAGTAAAGAAAACTTTGAGCAAACCTCGCGCAATGACCCGCGTGTTACACGCCTAGGTAAGGTATTGCGTAAATATAGTATTGATGAATTGCCTCAGTTTTGGAATGTGTTAAAAGGGGAGATGTCTGTGGTGGGTCCAAGACCGCATCCAACACCCATGAACTTAGAATCCATGAAAAGTGTAGACAATTATTTAAAACGTCATATGGTGAACCCAGGGATCACTGGTTGGGCGCAGATCAATGGTTGTCGTGGCGAAGTTCGAACCCATGAGGAAATGGAGCAACGTGTGAATTTTGACTTGTATTATATTCATCGTTGGTCCTTCACTTTAGACCTGCAAATTATTTTGCAAACTATCATTAAAATGTTGCGTGATCAAGGCGCTTATTAAAATATTTTTTAAAATGCATCCAAATAAAATAGTCAAAATAGCATTTTGTATTTTACTGTCATCTACTTTGACATTTTCATTTGTTCCAGTGCATGCGCAGGTGCAATCACATCAGATAACTGTGATTGATTTTTTAAGTCGTATGGCGCAGAAAGGAAAAATTGAATTCAACGATTTTATTAAACCTATTGATCGTAAAATTATTTTTCAAAAATTAGAGGAACTACAAACCCAAAAAGATTTGTCTGCAATAGAGCAAAAAGAAGTACAGTTTTTTATTGCAGGTTTTGTTTTAGAAAATCCAAATTTGGTTACTATTGGGGCTGGTTTAGCTGATACAGGTGTAGGTAAAAATTTATATAGCGGCCCTCAGTTTATTGCCTTCAAAAAATTAAAGTCAAATCCATCTGCGCAGCAACACTTGATTGCATATAAGGACAATTATTTTAGCTTCATCGTTGATCCAGTGGGTAATTTTACAATGCAATCACGCAATGGGAAGTTCAATACCATTCAGGGGAAAGGCTTTCAGCTGGCTGGTTATGCGGGTAAACGTATTGGTTTTCAATTAAGTTTTATGGATATCAATGAGCAAGGTGGCTTTGATTCTTTGCGTGTTGACAATGAATTGCCTGGCCTTGTTCGTAAGGAAACAACCAATCCAAAAATTTTGAACTACTCGCAAATGAACGCCACTTTAAGCTTTCGTTTAAATAAGGGTATGATCACTGTGGGTCAAGATCAAAATGTCATAGGTTATGGTAAATATGGCAATATCGTATTGTCGGACAAAGCACCTGCTTATCCTTTTTATGCACTCAACTACCAACCTAGTAAATGGTTGAAATTTAATTATATGCATGCTTGGTTAGAATCTGGCGTGCTGGATACACGTGCCACTTATGATTTAAACAATAAAGTTTATGGTGGTGTGCGTCAACAATACCTTCCTAAATTTTTTGCAACACATTCTGTAGAGATTGCACCTATGAAAGGTTTGAAATTAAATTTAGGGGAGTCCATCATGTACAGCGAAAACTTGCAACTAGCATATATGTTGCCTATTACTTTTTTTAAAGCATTTGACAACCAAAAATATGCCGATAATATTTTGAGCGGATCCAATGGTCAATTCTTTCTTGGATTTAGTAGTCGTAATCAATTACGCAATACACATTTGTATGGTCAGTGGATGATTGATGAAATTAGATTGGGTTCGGCATTTAATGCTGGAAAGTCGCGTAATCAGTTGGGCTATCAATTGGGCGCTTCCGTAACCGATTTATTTTTGCCTTATCTTAGTTTGAATGCAGAATACACGCGCTTGAATCCTTTCATGTACCGCAATTTTATTGCTGCTCAAAATTATTCAAACGCGAATTTTTCACTTGGTGATTGGATGGGCGCCAATGCGGATAGGATCTATTTGAGTGCCAAATACCATCCCAAGGCCAACTTGAGTATCGAAGCTTTTGCCTTTATGATGCGTAAAAATGGCCAAGGATCTATTGAGGCTCAATATTTTGCCATTCCTCAACCTAAATTTGGATTTGATCCTCAATATAAACGCAATAGGTTCGGCCTCAATGCGCAATATGAACTTTGGAATAATTTGATTTTAAACTTTAGTTATGCCAATACCTTCCAAAAACCGACTATCGGCAAAGGCAAATGGTTCACAGATGCTAGTTTAGGTATTTGCTGGAATAAATTTTAGTACTTTTACATATATAAGAAGATAATAATGACATCATTTTTTACAAAAACAAAAAGCATCCTGGTTTTGGTTGCTATTTTGTTCGTTGGAAGCGTAGCCGCTCAAGATTTAAAGAACCTTAAGATCAATCAATTGTCTGATCAACAGATGATGCAGGTTTGGCAGCAATTTTCTGCTAAAGGCATGTCTGAATCCGAAGCCATGAAGATGATGGTGCAAAAAGGATTGGGTCCGAATGAAGTGGGGATGTTTAAAAAAAGATTGGTAGGTATTCAGGCTGCACAAAAATCTAAATTTGGAACAAGTGCTTCCAATAAAGGCTTTATTAAAGACACATCGATGTTTTTACAGGATTCAAGTTGGATCAATGAAGTGCCATTTATACGCACCAATGATAAATATTATGGCTATAGTTTTTTTAGTAATCCCAATACAGAATTCCAGCCTAATTTAAACTTGGCCACTCCTACGAATTATATTTTGGGTCCAGGGGATGAATTGAATATCACTTTAAGTGGTTTGAACGAAACGGATATTGATGCTAAATTAAATCGTGATGGATCCATCAAAGTAGAATATGTCGGACTCATCTCATTAACAGGCCTAACAATAGAACAAGCCAAGCAACGCATTTTTGGACGCATGGCTAAATCTTATCCTGCTTTAACAATGGGTAAAACAAAATTGAATGTAAGTTTATCCAATGGAAGATCTGTTCGTGTAACAGTGATTGGTGAAGTAGAGCGTCCTGGTTCTTATCAAGTATCTGCATTGGCTACTGTATTTAATGTAGTCTATATTACTGGTGGTCCAACTGAGAATGGTACTTTAAGAAATATTCAAGTGATACGTAACAATAAAATGATTGCTACGATTGACTTATATCCTTTTTTACAAAAAGGCTTACTGCCTGCTGATATTCGTTTAGAAGACCAGGATGTATTGGTGTTCACGCCAACATTAAAACGTGTGGAGTTTGGTGGCATGGTGAAGCGTCCAATGATTTATGAATTGTTGCCAACAGAAAATTTAGCCCAAGCTTTAGCCTATGCAGGTGGATTTAGCGATTCAGCTTTTACAGATCGTTTAAAGATTGTTCAACTGAATGGTCGTGAGAAATTATATAAAGATGTGGAGACAAGTTCTTTTATGAACTATATCCCAATGCAAAGCGATTCTATTTTTGCAGAACAAAAACAACCTTTATTTGAAAATAAAGTAACCATTACGGGTGCTGTGTACCGTCCTGGTGAATACGGGTTCACACCTCAACTCTCTTTAAATAGTTTACTTAAAAAAGCAGATGGATTAAGAGCAGATGCATTTTTGACAAGAGCCATCATCAAGCGTGTTGGAGCAAATAGAGAAAAAACAATTGTGTCTGTGGACTTAAATACTTTAAGCACCAATGACATTGCATTGAGTTCAGAAGATTCAATTCATGTATTTGCTAAAGATGATTTAATAGAACAACAATATGTCACCATTGATGGGAATGTGCGCAATCCGGGTAAAGTCTTATTTAGAAAAGGCATGCAGATTCAAGATTTGATTGCACTAGCTGGTGGTTTTATGAATGATGCAGCTTACCATAGAGTAGAGCTTTCTCGTTTAGAGAAAAACAGAACTGACGCCTTGAGCAATCAAATGGTGGACTTAATGAAATTAGAATTAGATGCAGCACTCACTAATAAAGACGCTTCTTTAACTTTAGAACCACAGGATTATATTTATGTGCCAAGATTATTGAACTATAAATTTATTGGTGACGTAAAAGTGCGTGGTGAAGTATTGTTCCCAGGAAATTTTGCTTTAGAGCGTCGTGATGAAACCATTCAAGATATCATTACACGTGCAGGTGGATTAACACAATATGGTGCATTGAAAGATTTGCAAGTGTTCCGCAATGGCACAAGAATAGGGGTGAACCTAGAACAAAATGCAGCAAAAGATATGGGCTTGCTATTGTTACCTGGTGATAGTTTATTTATGTCACGCAACGACCCTTATGTTGAAATTATGGGCGCGGTGTACAATCCTCAATTGATCCGTTTTGAATCAAGTAGTTTTAAATCTTATATCTCTGCAGCAGGCGGTTTAAAGAATAGAGGCTCTTTATCTAAAGCCTATATTCAATATAGCAATGGCATCAATCGCAAGCCAACTAGGTTCTTGTTCTTTAAATTTTATCCTACTGTAAAATCGGGCAGCAAAATTATTGTGCCAGATGTGCCTGAAAAACAAAAAGGATTATCGATTGCCGAAATCACTGCAATTACTTCAATCATTTCTGGATTGGTGAGCTTGGCTGCCATTTTAAAATTATAACCCGATGAATGCTCCGAACGATATGTCTAATTATCCTTACGAACAACCTTTCTCTTTTGCAAGTTGGTTGAATGGCTGGGTCGTAAAAATTAAAAAAGTCATTAGTGCAAATTTTAAATTAGTAGTAATCGTAGTATTGATTGGTGCTGCATTAGGATTAGTGTATAGTATTTTTAAACCTGTTCGTTACAATGCAGAAATAACTTTTTCTGTAGAGGATAGCAAAAGTATTGGTGGTGGATTATTGTCATCACTAGGTGGTTCAATTGGAATGGATATTGGAAGTTTAGCAGGTTCTGGTAATGGGGTATTGTCTGGAGACAATGTACTTTCATTATTAAAAAGCAAGTCCATGATGGCCGAGTGTTTGAAGTCGCCTTATCCAATTGGTAATAACACAAGTTCAACGAATACGAATGCAGCTGCAGATTCAAATAAGCAGTCTACTATTACTAATTATACAATAGCCGATCGTTATGCTGATGTATATGGCTTAAGAGAAAAATGGGCTGGTAATAAAAAGATTGGTCGTGCCATTTATTTTGGACAACCCGATCAAAATCTTCGCTTGCAGGATAGCTTATTGAAATTAATTATTAAGCGCATCGAAGAAAAAGAATTATCTGTGGTTAAGCCGGATAAAAAATTAAGCTTCTTTAATATCGCTATCAATACGAAGGATGAGTTAATGAGCCTAATGATTATTAAAGGCATCATTAAAATTGCAACCGATTTTTATGTGGATGCGAAAGTGGGTAGATTAAAAAATAATATCAACCGACTTGAAAAAAGAACGGATAGTATTTCGAACTTATTAAATCAACGAACTTATTCTGCAACAGAAGATGCTAGACTTTTATTAAATGTTAATCCTGCCGACATCAACGCACCTGTATATTCTGAAATTTCACAACGCGATAAAATGGTTTTAACAACGATTTATGCCGAGTTGATGAAAAACTTAGAAGTCTCTAAAGCTGCATTAATACAAGAAACCCCAACTGTTCAAATTGTAGATCAAACAGGCTTCCCACTTGAGCGCATCGAAACAGAATGGTACGAGGGTATTTTACTTGGAGCAATTTTATCTCTACTTGCGATTACAAGTCTTCTTTTGTTTAGAGAGCAGGATTAAAGGCTCTTCCAAGACTGCCGTCTTTTTAAATCCAAGACTGCCAGTACTCGCTTCGCTCGCACTGTCTTCTTCCGTATTGAACTTACTCAAACCCTCCGCAACAACCTTCGGTCATTGCTGGTTTTATTTCTGCTCATCCGCTCAATCAAGCAAGCTTGTTTCGCGTCTTCACAAAAATAAAACCCCCAACACTGTGTGTTGAGGGTTTGTGGTCTCGCCAAGATTGGCACAACTTGGCGGCAAATAAAATCAATTGTGGTCTCGCCAAGAATCGAACTTGGATCTAGTGTTTAGGAAACACCTATTCTATCCATTGAACTACGGGACCATCGAATCTCTAGGATCCGAGTCTTAAATAGGCCAAAAGACCGTTTAAGGAGGACAAAAATAACTATTCTTTTTTAAGCACCCATACTTTATCCCTGCGGCTCATTATTATGCTATAATTTGGTATCTTCACAGCTCAAATCGACATCATTATGGGCTTTTACAATATCATTATCAAATTTCGTTTTTGGTTGAGCTTAATTGCCATTTTTGGCGCGGGTACACTTCAATTAACCGATCTGGCTAATTTTTGGCCTGTTTTCCCATTGTATTTGCTTGGTTTGATTGGATTATTGAGTCATATTTTTATTGGTCCACTACGTTTGGTTCAAGCGCCGATGGAAGCGGGTAATATCGAAGAAGTGGAGCGTATTTTAGCGACCATCTGGTTTCCTGGTTTATTGTACACGCCAGTGAGAAGCACTTACTATACCATTAAGGGCAATATCGCCATGGCAAAACAAGACTTTGATACAGCCGAAAAGCACCTTAAAATGAGTAGTAGCCTTGGTTCAGCAATGCCTGAAGCCGAGGGTGCCAATAAATTACAATTAGGGATGATGTCGATGCAAAAAGGGGATACCAAGCAAGGCGAAGCCTATATACGTGCCGCTATTCGTGCAGGCATTCCTGATAAAGAATCTGAAGCAGTTGCTTATTTAAGTATGTGTCAAATTTTTATGAATAAGCGCGAGTTCCGCGCAGCTAAAGATTTCTTCCGTAAAGCAAAAGCTTGCAAGCCATCTACTAAGCAAGTGTTGGATCAAATTAAAGAGATCGAGAAATATATTTCTCGAATGCCTGGTTAAAAATTTTTCTATTAAATTATTTTAATTATATATTTTTTATTTGTATATTTTAAAAATTCCATATTTTATACATGTATTGATTTTCATCAATTAGTTGCATTCGTTTAGATCTATTCACGTAATATTGCAACAAATTTTTTTAATGCGCAATCTCCCCCTTGCAGCGTTTGCTTTGCTTTTATCTTTTTGTTCAAATACTTTATTTGCACAAGCAACTAGCAATTCAATCGGAACTCATTCAGGCAGTAATAATATCAAGTCTAGCAACAACGGTAAATTAAATTACAGTTATAGTGTATCCAATAACAATCAATACAGTGTGGAGGTTGTTATTAAAAACGATCAATTCATCTACAAGCAAGATATTGATACGTTGAAAATTCAAAGCCCAGAAGCTTTTATATTGTTAAAACAGGATCTTCAAAATGCTTTGACAGCTTTGCAAAACACGAATACTAATTTTAAAATTCAGCGTCCAAATTATTTGCTTGTTGCAGAAGATAAAGGAGTGACTGGATTTTTTATGGTGTTAAGCAATGCTACTGGGGCCATTAATACAGCCAATACTAAATTTCAAATTAAAGTTTTATTAGAATGGTTGAACACGATTGAGTTCGGGAAAAGCTAATCAGATAAATTATCATCTACATATTTATAGAAGGCCTCGAATTTTCGGGGCCTTCTATATGCACATTAGTTTTTTTTCGAACGTATAATTAATTTAAGTAAATGGGTTAAAGCATCGTAAATTTATTTTATCATGAATCAACCATTGACAAAGGCACAACAAAAAATTAGATTCTTATTGAATATTATACTTGTAGTAAATATCTTTTCGTATTATATAATTACCTTTTTAAAATTGAGTAATAAAACAAATTTATTTTTGGGAATTCATCTTGCTATTTCTATAAGCGTAATGATAATAGCAATTTTAAATTCAGTCATTAATTGGAAGTCTTTTTGCTTTTACTTGTTGATAGCAGTTGCTTTAATATCCATTGCTTTTTTTAGATAAGCCTATTTCAATAAAAGTTGCTCTATCGTTGGTGCAAAATATTGATGTTCCAAAACATGAATTTTATCTGCAACTGTTGTTGGTGTATCGCTAGGATCAACAGCACAACGTGCCTGAAAAATAATATCGCCTTCGTCATAATGCGCATCTACCCAATGTATGCTGATGCCTGTTTCTTTTTCGCCTGCTTCCACCACAGCTTCGTGCACACGTGATCCGTACATGCCCTTTCCGCCATAATTAGGCAACAATGCAGGATGAATATTTACAATGCCTTTAGCAGTATTGACTTTTCCATCCACCACACTAGCATTTATTTTCATCCCTGGCTGATACGCTTGCACCAACACCTCGGGTACTTTCCATAAAAAGCCTGCAAGTACAATAAAATGAATATCCGCATTGTGTAAGCTTTCTACATAGCCTGTGCTTGTAAACTCTTCTTTATTGATCATTAAAGTGGGGATACCATTGGATTTTGCAATTTCTAGGACTCCTGCACCCGGAACATTGCATACAATTAATGAGATTTTAACGGGGGTGGACTTGTTTTCAAAGTATTCGATGATCTTTTTGGCATTGGATCCTGCCCCTGAGGCAAAAATGGCCACGTGAATCGGGCTAGTGAAATTTCCTCCACTCAATCTGCCCCAAATTCTTCCTAAATAACCCTTAAAAAAGGCAAATTGCCCAGTTGCAAAACTGACCAAAATCACCGAAAAAGGCCATAAAATGGTCAATAATAGGGGATAAATGAGCCAATATGCCGCATTTTTCTCCAAAAACACCAAATTCAGGATTTTCTTATTTAAGTACCCGCTCAAGCTTCCGCCCAAGGCAAATGTGGTTATGATCAACCAAAATTGCACTGGCCCTACGCCCCACTTTTGCTGTAATTTATTAATACTTTTCATAATGTATGCGCTAATAACTGTGAAAATCCTCCCTCAAATCCCATCAATCCTCTCTGAAAACTCAAAATCTCACTCTTAAACCCTAAATCTCATCAAATTCAAGGCCCCGAAGGTCCTCTTTTTTTCGAATTTCTACTACAAGATTAAACAAAATTTATAGTGATAAGTTGGATGCTTACAATTTTATGACATTCATCACCTAAAACCCTCCCACACGATTGAAACTCAATTAGTAAAAAGAAAAAAAAACTTGCAATAATCAAGCTTTTTAATGCGTTTCTTAGTTAATTTTGCGCCGTTAAAGGATATTTTTCCATACTTGACATTGTTCGTGCATATGACAACTTTAAGAAACCTAGCTAAGATCGTTACGATCTTCTTATTTATCACCTTTAGTGCTGCTATAGGTAATCAACTAAATGCGCAAGACGGTAAAGCACTTTTCTCTGCGAATTGTGCCTCATGTCATGCGGTTAATAAAAAACTGACTGGTCCTGCTTTAGCTGGCGTGGAAGATCGTTGGCCTGATAAAAAGAATTTGTATTCTTGGATTAAAAACTCTGCTGCATTTTTAAAAACGGGTGATCCTTATGCCAACAATTTGTACAACGAGTACAATAAAACGGCAATGAACTTGTTTACGAATTTAACAGATAAAGATATTGATGCCATCTTAGGTTATATTAAAACTGTTCCTGCTCCAGGCGCAGCGCCAGCAGGCGGTGCAGCTGTAGGGGCTCCTGCTCCTGAATCTGACAACGCTTTAGTGTTTGGAATTTTAAGTTTGGTTTTAGCAGTGCTTGCAATTATTTTAATGCAAGTGAACAGCAACTTAAAAAAATTAACGGACGACAAATTAGGTGTAACGCCTCAAGCGCCAATTCCTTTTTATCGTAATAAAAGATACATCGCTTTCACAGCCATTTTGTTGTTTGTGTTAGGTGGTTATTATACCACAGTGGGTGCGATGAACTTAGGTCGCTCTAAAGATTATCAACCAGAACAACCGATCTACTATTCCCATAAGGTGCACGCTGGTGTAAATCAAATTAACTGTCAATACTGTCATATTGGTACTTATCAAGGCAAGCAAGCGACTATACCTAGTGTGAATGTGTGTATGAACTGTCACCTAGCGATTAACGAATACAAAGGCGATCCTTTAGTAAGAGAGAATGGGGATATTGTTGATGGTACTGCTGAGATTAAAAAATTATACAAGTACGCTGGATTTACAGAAGGTCAACCTTGGGATGCAACGAAAGCGCAACCAATTGAGTGGATTCGTATCCACAACTTACCTGACCACGTTTACTTTAACCACGCGCAACACGTGAACGCTGGACAAGTTGCTTGTCAACAATGTCATGGTGAAATTCAGAATATGGGTGAAGTAAAACAATTCTCTGACTTAAGTATGGGATGGTGTGTGAACTGTCACAGAGAAACAAAAGTGCAATTTAAAGACAATGGTTTCTATAGCATCTACGAAAAGTTCCACGAAGATATTCGTACTGGAAAAATTGATAGCGCTAAAGGTATCACTGTAGAAAAAATTGGTGGTACAGAGTGTCAAAAATGTCACTACTAATCAAAAGATAAAAAAAGAGACGCGTAATATTTTATATACATTACTATGGAGCAAAAAAAGCACTGGTCAAGTTTTGGGGAATTAAATAATTCTGAAGCTTACAACAAAGAGGTGAAAGATGAATTCAATGAGGAACTTCCTTTTGTAGAAGACGAATCTGTTCTTGCAAAGAGCGGTAGTTTTTTACAAGCAAAAGCACCTCGTCGTGATTTCTTAAAATATTTAGGATTCAGCACAGCTGCAGCAGCTGCGGCAGCGAGTTGTGAAATGCCGATTAAAAAAGCGATTCCTTTTGCGAACAAGCCAGAAGATATTGTACCAGGTATTGCAGATTATTATGCAACCACTTATGTGCAAGATGGTGACGTGGTAAGTGTACTTGCAAAAGTGCGTGATGGTCGTCCTATCAAATTAGAAGGGAACGATTTATCTGCTATCACGAATGGTGGAACATCTGCTAGAGTGCAAGCTGCTGTGTTAGATTTATATGATACTGCTCGTTTACGTTTTCCTTTAATCGCTGGTAAAGAAGCGAGCTTCGAAGCCATTGATAAAGCCATTGCTGCTGAATTAGGTGGTAATGTGGTGTTGGTTTCTAGTTCTATTACTTCTCCTTCTACTAAAAATATTATTGCGCAGTTTTTATCTAAACACCCTGGTAGCAAACACGTTACTTATGACGCGGTTTCGCACAGTGCGATGTTGTTAGCAAACGAAGCTGCTTATGGTAAGCGCATTATGCCTTCTTACCATTTTGATAAAGCAAAAGCAATTGTGTCTTTGAGTGCCGATTTCTTAGGTACTTGGTTAAGCCCTGTTGAATTTGCGAAGCAATATGCAGTTGGTAAAAAAATTGACGAGAAAAATATTTCAATGAGCAAGCATATCCACTTTGAAACAGTGGCAAGTATGACTGGTTCTAACGCGGATGAAAAATATTTATGCCGTCCTTCCGAAATGGGCGCCATTGCACTTGGTTTATTGAACGCTGTAAAAGGCGGAACTGTAACTGAAATAAATAATATAAGCGATGCTACGTTAAAAGCTGGTATCATGGCAGCTGCAAAAGCATTGACTGCACACAAAGGTGCTGCCCTAGTAGTAGCTGGTAGCAACGATGTAAATGTTCAAATTCTAGTGAACGCCATCAACGATGCTGTGGGTGCAAATGGCAACACCATCGATTTTGGCACCACATTAAATTACCGTCAAGGTATTGATAGCGATTTTGCCACATTGGTAGAGGACATGAACGGGGGTAAAGTCAACACTGTTTTATTTGTTGGCGCGAATCCTGTTTACGCTTGGCCTAATGCGGATAAAGTAAAAGCTGGTTTAGCGAAAGTAAAAACCACGATTTCTTTCAACGAAAAATTAGACGAAACAACTTCACTTTGTAAATACGTTATTCCTGCGCCGCACTTTTTAGAAAGCTGGGGTGATGCAGAACCTGCAACAGGTCATTTCTCTTTCATCCAACCAACCATTGCGCCTTTATTTAAGACTAGGGCTTTCCAAGATAGTTTGTTGAAGTGGTCGGGCGATGTAAATGATTACACAACGTACTTAAAGAATTTCTGGTCCATTAAATTAGGTGGTGTGACTGCTTGGGATAAAACATTACAAGCGGGTTTGATCAATCCAACTCCATCTGCTGCTGTGGGTGCATCACTTAACGGTGCTGCTGTTGCTTCTGCTTCGAGTGCAGTGGCTGCTAAAAACCCATCGTCTAAAAATAATAATGACAAGAACAAAATCGAATTAGCATTATACCAAAAAGTAGGTATCGGTGCTGGTCAAGGTGCTGCTAACCCTTGGTTACAAGAATTACCTGATCCAGTAACGCGTGCTACTTGGGATAACTATATTATAGTATCACCTGCCATGGCAAGAACATTGTTGAACATTGATTTAAACAATGCCGGTCAAGCAGATGCCTACGAAGTGCAACCTCCTAAAAAAGTGGTGAAAGTAACTGTAGGTAAAACGAGTATCGAATTACCTGTGTTGATTATTCCTGGAACACATCCTTCTACCATTGGTATCGCTGTTGGTTACGGCCGTACAGAAACCTTAGGTAAAGCAGTGATTGGTACTGGTAAAAACGCCTATCCTTTTGCTAGCTTTAATGGTCAAACCATTTCTTTTGATCAAGCAGATGTGCAATTAACATTAACAGATCAAACTTATCCTGTTGCATTAATACAAACGCATTTCCGTTACGACACTGCTCAAGGTAATCGTACCGAAGTGGTGAAGGAATTGTCTTTAGCATCTTTCTTAGCGCATCCAACTGAGATTCGCGAAGAGCGTGCACACGAATTGAAAGGTCAAATCATGGATGGCGATAAAATGACCAATGAAGAAGTGTTAGCGAATTTTGAAAAACAAGGTACCATGTACCCTGTGTATGAAAGACCAGGTATCAAGTGGGGTATGAATGTGGACTTAAACACTTGTAATGGTTGTGGTGCTTGCGTAGTGGCTTGTAATGCAGAGAACAACGTTTCTGTTGTGGGTAAGCCAGAAGTTTTACGCGGCCATGAAATGCATTGGTTACGTATTGATAAATATTTTAGTGGTGATATGGATAACCCGAATGTGGTTTTCCAACCATTGATGTGTCAGCATTGTGACAACGCTCCTTGTGAAAACGTTTGTCCAGTTGCTGCAACCAATCATAGCTCTGAAGGTTTAAACCAAATGACTTATAACAGATGTATTGGTACACGTTATTGCGCGAACAACTGTCCTTTCAAAGTGCGTCGTTTTAACTGGGCCGATTATACTGGTGCGGATAGCTTCCCTGATAACCAAAAAGGTGAAGTGAACGATGTGGTATTGAACATGAACGACGACTTATCAAGAATGGTATTGAATCCAGATGTGACAGTTCGTTCTCGTGGTGTGATTGAAAAATGTTCTTTCTGTGTGCAACGTTTACAAGCTGCTAAATTAGAAGCGAAAAAGGCTTCTCGTCCAATGGTAGATGCAGATGTGAAAGTGGCTTGTCAACAAGCTTGTCCTACGCACGCGATCAGCTTTGGTAATGCAAATGACAAACACAGTGCCATCACGATGGTGCGTGCAGAAAATCCTAACCGCAACTTCACTGTGTTAGAGCAATTACACGTGTTACCTAATGTGACTTACTTAGCAAAAGTTAGAAATGACAATGCAAAAGCAGAAGGACATAAAGAAGAAGGTCACAAAGAAGAAGGTCATACTGAAACTAAAAAAGCGGAAGCAACACACTAAAAAAAGTTGAGCCTGCTTTTAAAAAAGTAGTTTCAAAAATATATAGATTATAAAAATTTAGAAATAGACGAAGATGCATATTAAATACGAATCACAACTGCGCGAACCTTTGGTGTATGGTAATAAAGACTACCACCAAGTAACCGAAGACATTTTGCGCCCGATTGAAACGAAGCCAACACGTTTATGGTATATCGGGTTTTCTATAGCCGTTACATTATTAATGTTTGGTGCCTATAGCGTTTACCGTGAGGTGACTTATGGTATCGGTCAGTGGAACTTGAACAAAACCATTGGATGGGGTTGGGATATCACCAACTTCGTATGGTGGGTTGGTATCGGTCACGCGGGTACATTGATCTCTGCGGTATTATTATTGTTCCGTCAAGGTTGGAGAACAGGTGTGAATCGAGCTGCTGAAGCAATGACCATCTTCGCTGTAATGTGTGCGGGTCAATTCCCGATCTTCCACATGGGTCGTGTTTGGATGGCTTTCTTTGTAATGCCTTATCCTAACTCTCGTGGTCCGTTATGGGTGAACTTTAACTCTCCTTTATTATGGGACGTATTTGCGATCTCTACTTATTTCACAGTATCCTTATTATTCTGGTATTCTGGTTTGATTCCAGATTTCGCTACAGTGCGTGATAGAGCATTTACAAAATTGCGTAAAAAATTATATGGTATCGCTGCATTTGGTTGGACTGGTTCTACTAAACATTGGCAACGTCATGAGAGTTTGTCTTTGGTATTAGCAGGTTTATCTACACCACTTGTATTGTCTGTACACACTATTGTATCTTTTGACTTTGCTACTTCAGTGATTCCTGGATGGCACACCACCATCTTCCCTCCATACTTCGTTGCTGGTGCGATCTTCTCTGGATTCGCGATGGTACAAAGTTTGTTGATCATTGTTCGTAAAGTATTTGCTTTAGAAGATTATATCACCATTGGTCACATCGACTTAATGAATAAAGTAATTGTATTAACAGGTTCTATCGTTGGTATCGCTTACTTAACAGAATTGTTCATGGGTTGGTATTCTCAAAATAAATATGAGGGCTATACTTTCTGGTATTCTCGTGCTTATTTATTTAGCCCTTATGGCTGGAGCTATTGGGGTATGATGGCTTGTAACGTATTGTCTCCTCAAATTTTCTGGTCTAGAAAAATGAGAAGAAACGTATTCGTTACTTTCTTCATGAGTATCATCGTAAACATTGGTATGTGGTTCGAGCGTTTTGTAATCATCGTTACCTCTTTATATCGTGACTATTTACCATCTAGCTGGTCTGTATACTACAGTCCTACCATTTGGGAAATTGGTTTCTATGTAGGAACATTTGGTTTGTTCTTCACTTGCTTCTTCTTATTTGCTAAATACTTCCCAGTAATTGCTGTGGCAGAGATTAAGTATGTATTAAAGAGAAGTGGTGAATCATTCAAACCAGGAATGGAAAGCATTGAGGCGCAACCTCTGGACAAATTTGTTCATGACAACGCGCACTAATCGCTTTATAAAAAAAGAAAT
>Ga0114980_10000804_pt1 | contig 22526 bp, 20 predicted proteins | sample S_140806_EF_Meta_FD_87018 | JGI IMG/M metagenome (GOLD analysis project Ga0114980, IMG submission 87018) | Freshwater microbial communities from Lake Simoncouche, Canada to study carbon cycling - S_140806_EF_MetaG | ecosystem: Environmental > Aquatic > Freshwater > Lake | place: Lake...
CGAATAATCCAATTTGTGAATTCCATCATTCACTACTCCAACGCGGTACCATGTTCCTGTTGCTAACACTGAACTTGAAGCGTAAGTAATTTGTTGCTGAACATTTCGCTGTGTTTCAGCACGCGATGAAATTTTCAAATCAAAACTTACAAGTCGTTCGAGATTTCCTGTGCTTTCATTTCTACGAATCGGAACAATGCGAACATTTGAATAATACTGCTCGCGCGAATTTGAAACATAAGCCTCGATCAACGGTTCTGCACCTACTTCATTAATCTGCGTTCCGACAACTGCAACAGAATTCGGATCCATCACTTCGTAGATCGCATTTTCCAAACGTGCAGAAACAGGGTTGCTTGAAAAAACCTGCTTGCGTTCGAAATAATAGGGCAGGAAGTTTCGTGAAGGATCGAATTGCGCTCCATCGAACCACAAGAAACTCTTGGACTCACTTTCCGTAAAACGATTGTAGATTGGAGTGGTCCATCTAAGCTCCCGATGGTCCAGATTCAAACGCATGAATTGCTGTGCATGGAGTTGTTGCCCACAGAAAAGGACACAAATTCCTGCTATTAAGCGAGTTACATTTCTTCTTACTCTCATTTTCTTACTGTTACTTCCCTTTGAATGAGCTGGCGTGCGGGCCAAAGTTCAGTTTTTCTTCACCACAAAATACGGGTTTGCCACCGTTTAGTTTTGATTTCTCACGGAAATTACGCTTCTTTGTTACGCGTTCATTTTCCGGGGCGAATTTTAACCGGAATAAAAACGCCGGCAAACACGGATTATTGTCTGACAGGCTCATTTTTTTAAAAGTGTGCAACTGTTTCGGGCAAATTCCGTATCATTGTATCTTAACCTAACATCATTTGCTATGATGAAACGTATGGTTATTGCCTTTTCTCTGGTCGTTACGGCTGGATTAGGTGATCTCTTCGCACAGGACCCTGAGTTCACTCAGTTCTATGCGAACCCATTGTATTTGAATCCGGCATTCGCGGGAACAGCGCGTTGTCCGCGTATTTGTCTGAACTATCGTAACCAGTGGCCTGGTATTACAGGAACATTTGTTACGTACAGCGCATCTTATGATCAACATATTGATGCTATACAAGGTGGTGTTGGCTTTCTTTTTACTAATGACCGTGCGGGACAAGCCACAATCAATACAACAAACATCAGCGGTATTTATTCATACCAGTTGAATATCACTCGTGAGTTCTCAATGAAGGTAGGTCTTCAAGCCACTTACGCGCAGAAATCAGTTGATTGGAGCAAATTGAATTTCGGTGATATGATCGACCCCCGTCGCGGGTTTGTTTACAACACAAGCGAAGTTCCAAACGTTACCAGCCGTACAAATGTTGACTTCAGCGCAGGTCTCTTAGGATACAGCCGCCGTTACTTCTTTGGTGCTGCAATTCACCACATTACTGAGCCGGATGAAGGATTCTTGGGCGTTTCTAAACTGCCAATGAAATTTACCGGCCACGCAGGCGCAGTTATTCCATTAGGAGGTCGTTATGGTGATTCATTCATCTCTCCAAACGTACTATACCAACAACAAGGTGATTTCCAGCAACTTAACCTTGGATTATACTTCACTAAAGGCCCTATCGTAGGTGGAGCATGGTACAGAAACCGTGATTCATTCATCCTTCTTTTGGGCTTTCAGCAGGATCTGTTTAAATTTGGATACAGCTATGACGTGACAGTTTCGAAGTTGACCAACGCTACGGCTGGTTCGCACGAATTGTCATTCCAGATGCAATTTGAGTGTAAACCGAAGAAAAAGAAGTTCAGAACAGTAAGCTGTCCTTCGTTTTAAAAATTTATTTTCAGTGCCGTATGTAACGACGGGGGAAAACGCCGTTATATACTTAATTAATAAAAAGGGAAACTACTACAACCAACATCTCTCACCATGAAGAAATCAGTGATGCCGATGATGCTGTTAGCGGGAGCCGCTCTTCTAGGCAGTTGTCAGAAAGAGCGTTCTAACGTTACCGGCTGGGACTACAACAACCCAGACAATGGAGGCTTTGAAGTTGTGCCTTACGAAGAACAGGAAACCGGTCCCGGTCTCGTGTTAGTTGAAGGTGGAACATTCACCATGGGTCGTGTAGAACAGGACGTGAATTATGACTGGAACAACGTTCCACGTCGTGTAACCGTTTCGTCGTTCTATATGGACGAAACAGAAGTGCGTAACCTGGATTATCTGGAGTATTTGTACTGGACCATTCGTGTTTACGGTGCTGACTATCCGGAAATCTATAACCATGCACTTCCTGATACATTGGTTTGGCGCGAAAAACTTGCGTACAACGAACCATACGTATTGTATTATCTCCGTCACCCCTCTTACCGCGATTATCCGGTAGTAGGTGTTAACTGGTTGCAGGCTTCAAACTTCTGCAGCTGGCGTACGGATCGTGTAAACGAATTCATTCTTATTCGTGAAGGTGTCCTTGATTGGGCTCCTGAAGCATTGAATGATCAGGCGTTTAACACCGATCACTACCTTGCCGGTGATAAGGCGAACAACCCATTCGTGGGTAACGTAATCCAGAACATTCCAACACTCAACCCTACAGGTCCTGAAGAGCGCCGTGTACGTATGGAAGATGGTATCCTTCTTCCGAAGTACCGCCTCCCGACCGAAGCTGAGTGGGAATATGCTGCATTCGGTTTGATCGGAAACTCAATTGCTGAACGTATCACAGATCGTCGTCTTTATCCATGGAACGGACACGCAGTTCGTAACCCTGATGAAGCATATATCGGTCAGATGTTGGCTAACTACAAGCGTTCTAATGGTGATAACATGGGAACTGCAGGTTACTTGAATGACGCCGGTGATATCACTACGCCGGTTTATTCTTACTGGCCTAACGATTACGGTCTGTACAACATGGCAGGTAACGTATCTGAGTGGGTAATGGATGTTTACCGTCCACTTTCATTGACAGATAACGATGACTTCCGCGCATTCCGTGGTAACGTATTCCAAACGCAAATGATGGATCCTACAGATCCTACATTGATGTACGTTGAAGATCAAGTTCGTTACGACAGCACTAACGGTAAAGTAGATAGCTCGGTGATTGTTTCAATCCCTGGTATGATCCGCTACCGTAACGTAGATATCTCTTACAAAGAAGATAAACTGGATACACGTCGTAACTACAAGTACGCAGATAACATCAACTACCATGATGGTGATGGATTGTCATCTGTATACTATTCAGACGCAGCGGCTGTAACACCAAACAAACTCATGTATGAGTATGGTATCACTTCATTGATCAATGACAAGGCTCGCGTTTACAAAGGCGGCTCATGGAAAGATCGTGCATACTGGATGGTTCCTGGAACACGTCGATTCCTTGATCAACAGCAGTCAACTGCATTCCTTGGTTTCCGTTGCGCAATGGATCGCGTAGGTTCTCCTGTAGGACTTGGAAGCAAGTAATCAGAGATCTGATAAAGCGTAGAAAAACGCCTTGGGTTGAAAAACCTGAGGCGTTTTTGCGTTGGCCCTATTGCGTAACCTCCGGAATTTGTCAGTCTCGATACATTCCTCATTCTTCGGAATACTCGACCTGACAAATTTTGCAGCTGACTATTCGAACTGACACAGTTCTAATATCATGTTGAGAATTATCAGAAGGTCTCTAACTTTATGCTGTGACTATCGAACAACTCTACGCGCACTTCATTTCAAATCCGACTGTCTGCACAGACACGCGCAACATTACACCCGGCTGCATTTTCTTCGCTCTTAAAGGAGGAAACTTCAATGGAAATCTATTTGCCAAGGATGCATTGAATAAAGGAGCTGCATTTGCGGTTGTAGATGAAGCAGCAGTTGTTGAAGGTGATCAATTTTTATTGGTAACAGATGTACTCCAAGCCTTACAGGATCTTGCTGCACATCATCGTAAAATACTTGGAGCATCCGGATTGCGCGTCATTGCGTTGACAGGAAGTAACGGAAAGACCACAACGAAAGAATTACTGGCACGTGTGCTGTCAGAAAAATTCAAGACGTTGGCAACAGACGGAAATCTCAATAATCACATTGGCGTTCCGCTAACGCTATTGAAATTGAAAGCGGAACATGAGATCGCAGTGGTTGAGATGGGTGCCAATCATCAGAAAGAAATTGAAATGCTGTGCGAAATTGCACAACCTGATTTTGGGTTGATCACAAATATCGGTCTTGCGCATCTCGAAGGATTCGGCGGACCGGAAGGCGTTTTCAAAGGAAAAACAGAAATGTTCCGGCATTTGATTTCGCACAAAGGATTTGCATTCCTATTGGAAGATGAGCCTCGCGTACACGCATTCAAGAATCAGATTCCGCATCTCACGTACGGACTTTCTCCAAGCGCGGATATTTACGGAGAATTGATTCCGGGTCATGAATTTGTTCACTACAAATGGAAAAACATCGACGGAAAAATATTCGAAGTGCATTCACAGATGATCGGAAGTTACAATTTGCCCAACATGTTGGCAGCAACTGCTTGCGGAGTGAAGCTCGGAGTTACGCCGGAACAAATCAATCGCGCAATCAGCAATTACGTTCCGTCCAATAATCGTTCACAAATAGAAAAGCGCGGCACCAATACATTGATTCTTGACTGCTACAATGCCAATCCATCGAGCATGATTGCAGCAATTGAAAACATGGCCGTTACTCCCGCGAAAAACAAAATGCTGATTCTTGGCGATATGTTTGAGTTGGGAGATTCATCTCATGCGGAGCATCAAAGAATAGTAGATTTCATCTCTGAAAAAACTCCGGCAGCCAAAGTAATTCTCGTTGGTAAAAACTTCTTTGCAACAATCGACAAGCATTCTTTTCTACGCATGAACGATTCCGAAGAAGTGAAGAATTGGCTCGCACAGAACCCACCTTCTGAATCATTAATTCTGATCAAAGGATCGCGCGGTATGAAAATGGAAATATCCGCAGAGTCACTATAACTTAATGACAATAAAAAAGGCACTTCGTTACCGCAGCGCCTTTTCTCAATGGAGATATTTTGTATTACCCAAGTACTCCGCGTGAAATCACAATCTTCTGAACCTCTGAAGTTCCTTCGTAGATCTGAGTGATTTTAGCATCGCGCATCAAACGCTCAACGTGGTATTCTTTCACATAACCGTAACCACCGTGTACTTGCACTGCTTCTGTGGTTACCCACATTGCAACACGTGAAGCAAACAGTTTTGCCATCGCACTTGCAATACCATAATCCTGGTGCTGATCTTTCATCCATGCTGAGCGCATACAAAGCAATCGAGCTGCTTCAATTTCAGTTGCCATATCTGCAAGTTTGAAAGCGATAGCCTGGTGCTGGTTGATTGTTTTTCCGAACGCTTTACGTTCTTTCGAATATGCTAGGGCCAGCTCATAAGCACCCGAAGCAATACCCAAGGCCTGCGCAGCAATACCGATACGTCCACCCGTCAATGTTTTCATTGCGAATTTGAAACCGAATCCGTCTTCACCGATACGATTCTCTTTCGGAACTTTTACATCTGTGAACATCAATGAATGCGTATCAGAAGCACGGATACCCATTTTATTTTCTTTCGGACCCACAACGAATCCAGGCATTCCTTTTTCTACGATGAATGCATTGATTCCTTTGCTTCCTTTTTCAGGATATGTTTGTGCGATTACCAGATAAACAGAAGCGCTGTTACCGTTCGTAATCCAGTTCTTTGTTCCGTTCAGAATATAATGATCGCCGTTGTCTATAGCTGTAGTGCGTTGTGAAGTTGCATCTGATCCTGCTTCAGGTTCAGACAAACAGAATGCACCGATAATTTCACCTTTCGCCAGCGGAACAAGATATTTTTGTTTCTGTTCTTCCGTTCCGAACGTTTCAAGTCCCCAGCAAACCAAGGAATTGTTCACCGACATAACAACAGAGCAAGAAGCATCAACTTTTGAAATTTCTTCCATAGCGAGTACGTAGGAAATTGCATCCATTCCGCCTCCGCCATATTTCGGATCAACCATCATTCCCATGAATCCGAGTTCGCCCATCATCTTGATTTGCTCAGTCGGAAATTTCTGATGCTCATCGCGCTCAATAACTCCAGGCTTCAATTCATTCTGGGCGAAATCGCGAGCAGCTTTCTGGATCATCAGGTGTTCTTCACTCAGTTCAAAAAACATGTTCTTATGGTTTAGTCGTTAGTGTCAGTGAGGTGGGCAAATATCGTAAAAAGTTCGAAGCAAAATCCAAGGATTTGGTCATTGCCAATGAAGAGAATGCCTTTCAATCAGAAGAAATTTGCGACCTTCATCCTATGGCAGAACCTGCAACCTTACTCGGAATAATGTCAGGCACGTCGCTGGACGGAATTGACCTTGCTTTGTGCAAGTTTGGCGAAAAAAGCGAGCCGTTTTCTATACAAAAAGCAGTAACCATTCCTTACACCGAAGAATGGGTTCGTAAACTGAAACAGGCAGAGAGCTGTTCCGGGAAAGAGCTCATCGTGTTACATCGTGAATACGGGAAATATCTTGGAGAAATATGTCACGACTTTCTGAAAGATGTTGACGTTAGTCATCAACCAAGTTTTATCTCTTCACACGGGCACACTATTTTTCATGAGCCCAAAAAACATTTGACTTTTCAGCTTGGTTGCGGTGCATCAATAGCGGTAGCTTCAGGAATAGACACCATTTGCGATTTCCGTATTACAGATGTTGCCCGAGGAGGGCAAGGAGCGCCGTTGGTTCCGATCGGAGATGCAATGCTTTTTGGAGCCTATACGTACTGTCTCAACCTCGGTGGTTTTGTCAACATTTCTCACGAAGAGAAAGGGAAGCGCATAGCGTTTGATATTGCGCCCTTAAACTATGTTTTGAATCGCGTTGCTGCCAGAGAAAAACTGAACTATGATGAAGGCGGAGCATTAGCGGCGAGCGGAAAAATCATCGCATCATTAGAAAAGCAATTGGATGCATTGGAGTATTATTCACAATCAGCTCCAAAGTCTTTGGGTCGCGAATGGGTGGAGGAGAGTATTTTTCCTTTGCTCTCAGATCGCTATTCCACAGCAGATATTCTCCATACATTTTGTGTGCATGCGGCCCGTCAAACAGCTAAATGTTGTCCGCAAAAAGGAACAATGCTGGTAACAGGTGGGGGCGCATACAATACGTTTTTCATTGAAGCGTTGCGCAAAGTATGTGTGCCGGAAATTATTCTTCCGGATTCATCCGTAATTGAATTCAAAGAAGCTCTTGTATTTGCTTACCTGGGATATCTGCGCTTGAATAATACATTCAATGCGCTTTCCAGTGTTACCGGTGCGCATTTCGACAGTATTTCCGGGTCAATTTTCAAGGCATAAAAAAAGCCCTTCCGAAGAAGAGCTTTTAAGTAGTATTCTGATGGATCAGAAATTATCGTCGTTGAAATATTTATCATCATCGTCGTCGTCAAGATCGAGATCGTCAAAATCGACATCGTCAATTTTCACGTTCTTGTCATCTGGTTCATCCGAAGAATCTTCTGGATCCGGTTTTTCATAATCGTCGTCGCCTTCTTCGGGAGCGTCTTCACTTTCTTCTTCCGGTAACTCAATGTCGTCATCCTCGTCTTCTTCGCTCTTTTTCTTTGACGTAGAAGCAGGTTTCGCTGCGGATTTACCCTTGGCAGTCGCTGCTGCAGTTTTGATTGTCTTACTTACTTTTTTCATCTTCGGATGATTTCTATCGCATAAAGTTAGAATGATATTTTTCTATTTACTCCACCTGACAAAAAATATTTTTTTGAAAAAAATATTTTTTGGTTGCAGGAATTTCAGTATAGCTCCACCTCGTTTTCATTTGTTACTTTTGCCACAATCAAACTAAACGATGAAAGACCTTCTTTACAAATACGAAAACAAACAGCCAGAAATTGTCTTTGAATGGAAAGACAGTGAAACGGATGCTGAAGGATGGATAGTGATCAACTCCTTGCGCGGTGGTGCTGCGGGTGGAGGAACGCGTATGCGTAAAGGACTTGATCGCCGCGAAGTAGAATCACTTGCAAAAACAATGGAAGTGAAATTCACTGTAGCAGGACCTGCGATTGGGGGAGCTAAATCCGGAATTAATTTCGATCCAGCTGATCCACGTAAACGCGGTGTTTTGGAAAGATGGTTCAAGACGGTGCTTCCTGTGTTGAAAGCATATTATGGCACTGGTGGAGATTTGAACGTGGATGAAATTCATGATGTAATTGCTATTACAAAAGAGTACGGCTTGTTACATCCACAAGAAGGTGTTGTGAGAGGACATTTCGGAACAGATGATTCAGGGGCCAGCAAGCGCATCAGTAATTTGCAACAGGGAGTTACTCACGTGGTAACGAACAGAAATTATGTTCCGGCAGATGGTTACACTGTTTCCGATATGATTACCGGATATGGTGTTGCAGAATCAGTTCGTCACTATTACGCGACGTGGGGCGGAAATGTAAAAGGAAAACGTGCGATCATCCAAGGATGGGGCAATGTTGCATCGGCAGCAGCCTATTATCTTGGACAAATGGGTGCAGTTGTAACGGGAATTATCGATCGCGACGGAGGAATTGTATCGGCAGAAGGTTTGAACTTCGAGGCAATTACAGAACTCTTCAAAACGAAAAACGGCAATAAGCTGAATTCAGATAAGATCATTTCTTTTGATGAAGTGTCTAAGAAAGTTTGGGGCATTGGAGCGGAAATCTTTATTCCGGCAGCAGCATCGCGACTTGTAACACTTGAGCAAATTGATGCAATGGCATCGAATGGTTTAGAAGTAATTGCGTGCGGAGCGAATGTACCATTTGCAGATAAAGAAATTTTCTTTGGTCCGATCAGTGAGTATGCAGATAATAAAGTGAGCATTGTTCCTGACTTTATTTCAAACTGCGGAATGGCACGTGTATTTGCCTATTTGATGAGTGAAAATGCACAACTTACAGATGACGCAATTTTTCAGGATGTGTCGAATACCATTAAAGTAGCGTTAGAAAAAACGCATAAGGAACACGCTTCCAAAACCGGAATTGCACAAGCTGCATTCAGTATTGCGTTGCGCGATCTCGTGTAAGATCTCCTTCAATCAATTTCCTATTTCAATTCAGAGTGGACGAAGAAATTCTTCGTCCACTTGTCTTTTACAGCCCACCACTTATAAAGAACACCTAGCATCGACGCAACATGTGACTTATCATTGCGTAGAAGAAACTGAAAACAAGATTGAAATAAAGAACATTGCAGATTCCGAATTCAAGTAAACACAATGACAATGAGTTAACCCCACGTTACAGTCTTTGATTTTTTGAACTTCGGAATCTGCTTTTAAAAATTAATAACGCTAACACCATCTATGATCTGATTTTACTCCTGACCTGGTTCTAATTCTGTTGTATCCCCGAAAAGCCTGTACACCTTTTCATCCTACACAGCAGCACACATCCCGGATCGAGTAACAGGGCAATTGCAATCCCCATTGGCAATTGCGAAACAGTAAATGTTTAACCTGATAAAAACAGATCGTTATGGATAATAAATTTGTCCTCTCATCCAGCTTCAATGAAATTGTTTTCGAAAAACGGAACAAGAAGTATGGAGCCTATCAAATCCGCACAACATATAAACGCTATGCACTCATAGCCGTTGGAGCTGCGGTACTCTTTTTCACCTGCGGATCAATTACCTGGGCGTATTGCCTTCAGCAGGAAGATCACGACCGTTACAGAATCGTTGAGATTGATAACGGGAATGATATTCCTCCAATCAGCGATCCAATAGACCCGAAACAACCCGAAGAGCCCAAGGAGCAACAGCCTAAAACGGAAACATCAGTTGCCGATCAGGGCCCGAAAGCTCCTGATATGACAACTGAGATTGAGATTGTCGATGAAGGAGAAATAACGCCACCCGGAAATCTCGAAGCGGGAAAAGACCCGAATGGAGTAGTTGGCGGAATTGGAACAGGCACTCCTGTGGAAGGAGGATGCTTAGATTGTCCGAAAGCAGATACCACTTCATCGAAACCAAGCCCGGTTGAGTGGACAGCGTTTCCTCCAACAAGTGATAAGCTGGATATCTATCTGATGAATAACATCCATTATCCGAGCATTTGCAGAGAGCAAGGTATCGAAGGCATCGTTTACATGGAATTCATTGTAGACACTAAAGGCAACTATCGTGATGTAAAAGTGATGAAAGGTGCTCACCCTGCTATGAATGCAGAAGCACTCCGCGTGATGCAGAAAATGCCAGCATGGACTCCGGCAAAAGATGACCAAGGCAGACTGGTAGAGTTTATTATGCGCAAGCCGATCCGGTTTATGCTATCCAAGTAAACCTGCTGAAGATGTCGCGCGGCCGGTGTAATAGCTAGCACGTTACACCGCAAACTCCCGGGGAATCAACACGCAAGTGTTGACAATCGGCTCAGGGCCTACCCCGGGAGTCTTTTTCTTTAAGATAATTTCGGACGATAATCCTCGTTATATACTCAAGAAAAAGCAGATTCGATGTTCAACCACATTCTCCTTCAGATTCAGTCTTCAGCTGATACACTAAATGCGGCGGTCACTACGACTGTTGCTCCTGCAGTTGCAGCAGCTCCCGGTGCAGCACAAGTCTCTATCACTCCAATGGAACTCGTGATGAAAGGCGGATGGGTAATGATCCCTCTCCTAATACTGCTTCTTCTGACCATTTATTTCGCTATTGAGCGCATGATTGTAATATCGAAAGCAGGGAAACTCGATCGTCATTTCATGAGCAATATCAAGGACTATCTGCACAGCGGAAAAATTGATTCTGCCCGTGAGTTGTGTCGCACAACCAATACACCCGTATCACGTACGATCGAAAAAGGAATTTCACGCTTAGGAAAACCAACTCGTGAGATTACAGAAGCGATGGAAACACAAGGGCGAATTGAAATTGCTAACGCAGAAAAGAATCTTCATATCCTCAGCATGGCTGCGCGTATTGCTCCAATGTTAGGATTCATCGGAACCATTGCCGGTGTTGTTACCATTTTCTACGACATTTCATTGTCGGGAGATATCAGTATCAAATCCATCTCAGGAGGTCTTTATCAGAAAATGGTTTCATCCGGAGCCGGCTTGATCATTGGAGTAATTGCGTTTTTGTTCTCTCACTTTCTGAACACTATGGTTGATGGAGTGGCGAAGAAAATTGAGCGCAGTTGCCTTGAATTTCTTGATGTAATTAACGAACCAGGAAAATAGTTTAACACCATCGCCCATGAATCTCCGTAAAAGACATCGTGAAGGAGCAGAAGTGTTCACTGATTCGTTAAACGACATCATGTTCTTCCTGTTGCTGTTCTTCATCATTATTTCAACCTTGGTGAATCCGAACGTCATCAACCTCGACCCGCCAAGTTCAAAAGAAACAAGTACTGCATCAAAAGGCACAGTGACACTAGCAGTTGACGCACAACACAATTTCTTTATCAATAATTTGCCTGTGAATTTTGATCAGGTAGAGCCCGTCTTGCTTGCCGAAACAAATGCCAAAGACACCAAGAGTGTAATCTTGTTTATGGATAAAACACTTAGCGTGCAAGACGTGGCGGATGTGATGCAAATCGGCGCAAAGTTGAAAGTGAAGTTTGCCCTTTCTGTAAACCCAACTAAATAATATCACCATGGCGAGTGCAGTTGCAGATTACAAAGTGCCAGTAGACAAGAAAGCTCACGCTACCGCAGGAATAACAACGGGAGTGGTAGCGATCTTGCTATTACTTGCATTGTGGCTGATCAACATTGTAACGCCACTTCCTCCTATTCCACCCGATCCGGAACCACCCGCAATGGAGTTGTTTGATTTGGGTGCATTAGTTGGAGGTACTGACGAACCAATGGGTGGCGGATCACAAGGTAATACAGGAGATGCCGGCTCACAGAATTCTGAGCCTACTCCAAACGATGCGAATCCATCTAATCCGGGAGCAATTACCAATGAAAATTCAGATGCCGCATACTCTCCAGCCAAACCAACTCCGGGAAGTAATGAAGCATCTGTGAGCGATGAAACAAAAGCGCTCATGGATAAATTGAAGAACAAAAAGAACAATACATCAATTAAGATTGGTGGCGATGGAAGTGGCTCACCGTATTCGAGTGGAAAAGGAGATGGAGATGGCCCAGGTGTTGGTCCGAACAATGGAGGAATTCCAGGTGGTGGGAATGGAAATGGTGGCGGCAAAGTGCGACACATTCTATTCAAGCCAGATATTGCCAATCCAACACAGGAAGAAGCAACAGTGTCTGTAACCGTTCGTGTTCGTCGTGATGGAAGCGTAGAACATGCAGAGTACAATCCAAGCGGATCAACTACCGGTAATTCGTTGTTACTTTCAACTGCTACACAATCTGCCTATAAGATTCGTTTTGATGAAGATCCTACAGGTCCGGAATTGTTATTGCTGACGATCAAAATCAACTTCACACTTACCAAGTGACGTACGCGGCAACGCTGGAATATCTTTATAGTCGCCTTCCAATGTTTCAACGCATTGGTCCGGCGGCTTATAAAGCTGATCTTTCCAATACACAAGCGCTTTGCAAATTATTAGATCATCCGGAAGGAACCTTCAAGTCCATTCATATTGCAGGAACAAATGGGAAGGGATCAACTTCTCATTTGCTTGCATCCGTTTTGCAAGCCGCTGGATACAAAACCGGATTGTATACATCACCACATCTGAAAGATTTCCGTGAGCGTATTCGTGTCAATGGCAAGATGATTCCGAAAGCAGATGTCATGGCATTTGTGGAAGCGCACAAAAAGCAATTTGAAAAAATTGACTTGTCGTTTTTCGAATGGACCGTTGGATTAGCATTCGACTACTTCCGGAAAAAGAAAGTGGATATTGCCATTATAGAAACAGGATTAGGAGGAAGACTCGACTCCACCAACATTATCATTCCAGAAGTTTCTGTCATCACCAATATCAGTTACGATCACATGAATCTGCTTGGCAATACACTCGAAAAGATTGCCAAGGAAAAAGCAGGAATCATAAAGCCCGGCATTCCCGTTATTATTGGAGAGACGCAAAGCGAAACGGCGCGCGTGTTTACAGCCAAAGCCAAGTCAACAAAAAGTCCATTACTCTTTGCAGACAAACAATTCGCCATTCGCAAGTGGGATGTGAGCGATGTTCCTTCACCGCATGTAGTTTGTGATGTTGGTGGTGGAAATGGATATCGCGTTACGCTTCGGTCTTCACTCGTTGGCAACTATCAGAAAAAAAACTTTGTTACTGTAGTTGCAGTGCTGGATGAGCTTCGCCGTCTGGGCTGGAATGTAGACGAGCTGGCAATGCGGAAAGGCTTTCGCGATGTAACAGAAGCAACTGGATTGTTGGGTCGATGGCAAGTATTGGGCAAATCCCCTTTAATAGTTGCAGACACAGGTCACAACGAAGCCGGAATGAAGGAAGTATTGTCGCAATTAAAAAACACCACGTTTAAGAAGTTGCACATGGTGATTGGGATGGTGAATGATAAAGATCCAGGAAAGGTTTTAGCGTTAATGCCGAAGAAAGCGCAGTACTATTTTTGCACTTTTAGCTTGCCTCGGGCCATGAAAGGGGAAGATTTGAAGGAAAAAGCAAAAAATTATAAGTTAGAAGGTGAAGCTTTTTCGAGCGTAAAAAAGGCAGTTAAAGCTGCTAGAAATCAGGCAAATAAGGACGATTTGATTTTTATTGGAGGAAGTAATTTTGTAGTTGCCGAAGCATTATAGCAATACTTTTTTTGGAGATTCAAACCTAGCCATTATATTTGCACCCCGAATTAACGGGAGCTTAGCTCAGCTGGTTCAGAGCATCTGCCTTACAAGCAGAGGGTCACAGGTTCGAATCCTGTAGCTCCCACACTAAAGATCAAAGGGTTACAAGCTTTTAAGTTTGTAGCCCTTTTTTCATTTGCACAGGATTTGCACAATAATGGTGTCTAAACAGAAATAAATACTCCTTTGGCTATGAGGGCAATTATTCAGCAAAGGGTTGTATTCTTGCAATTCACCAACACAAACCTACAAATGGACATTGTAGTACCGAATCCAAAACGCGAAGTGCGAATTGCTTACAACATTGAAGAAGTTAAGGCTGCAATCAAAGCATTAGACAAACACGTCAAACCCACAACCCTTACTACACAGATTGATAACATGAATTTTTATCAGTTCACCGCACCAGCTTCGGGAATATTTAGCTTGGGAATGCTTTTAGAAATTAGTGTTCACGAAATATCTGAAAAACAAACATTGCTTCAATTTGAAGGTCGCAGATCGTTTGGATGGATTGACTCAACACATGAAATTGGGGAGACATACGGTTTTATAAACGGATGCATTAATATGCTTGGAAAAGTATTGAGAGGTGAATTGAAATAGAATGTAGAATAAAATTTCCATTGATTTTCTTCGCTTAATAAAATACTCTTTCAAAACTTAGCTAATCAAAATCAGCATTACCATAAACATTTAAGCCCCTATTCGGGGCTTTTTTGTTGTTCACCTTGCATGATGTTTGCAAGCAATTTGGCGTAAAGTTTGGTAGCTACTCCGTTGTAGCTTCTCTTAAAATGCTTGCTATAGATTTTCTCATACGCTTGCTCAACACCAAACTCTCTTTCATACTGCCTACAAAGCGCACGGGTATTTCTTGAGAATGTTTGCTTTTCGTAGAAACAACTAGAGAACGCGTTGCGATGGTAGAAATAGCCTTGAATCAAATACAGCTTCCTACAGCGGCCAGTCTTAGGACAGACAAAGTACCAGATAAGTACGTTTCCTACCCTAAATCGCACACCAGTGTTAGGGTCACAGTCCCGAAGCCTCGGGACGAATCCTGTAGCTCCCACAAAAGATCAAAGGGTTGCAAGCATTATTGTTTGCGACCCTTTTTTCATTTGCACAAGGCTTGCACAACAAGAGACACCCATAGCGACAGTACGTAATTGGTGCATTGGTAGCTACTTCCTAAAAGCGTCCTATTCTTGCTATGAAACCAAATAAATTCACGATGATTTGTCAGTATCGAATCTCAAACGCAGAGTAAGAATGTTCTAAAACGAATATCCTCTAACAACCACTCATCGCATCGTTCACCCTCTCCATCCACACATTACTACCCATCGTCTAAATAGTAATTCGATATGCCAATCAGTACATAAATTTGCCGCGCTCTTCAGAGAAACAATGAAAACAGTACTTCTCCCAATTCTAGCCGTTACCCTCGCATTTTTTGGTATTACTTACACTGCATGTCAAGAAAGTAAAGCCGACGAAAAAGCTACAGGTGCTGCAGTGGAAATCAGAGAAGAGATTGCGGAGTACCAGACATTGCTAAATGAGTTAAAGCAAATTCAGCAGAGTAACGTTCTGGCTTACGGACAGGATATGGGTGTGACATCAAACAGCCAAGGATTGGAGCAGATCAACAAGCAGAATGAACTTTTAGAAAAGAATCGTCTGCGCTTGGAATATCACCGATTGCAATTGATTCAGGCGGATACCACAAATGCTACACGTAATGAAAACCAGTTGAAAGAGTTAGCTAAGGATATTGCTACATTGAAAACGGAAGGTGAAATCATTCGCGCAGGCATTGATCCTGTGATAAATACAAGAGCTACTAAGTAAAGAAATATAGCAAAAGGGGAACGGGTGTAGTTTTCATGGGTTTGTTCACTACAATACTCCCCCAAAAAGTCCGCTTCGGCGGACTTTTTCATTTCCTAACTACCTTTGTCGAATGAAATCTGGGAAAGGATCAAGACCTCTAGTTTTGTTTTACGTGTTGGTGGTTTACGTCCTACTACAATTTGCATGGTGGACCTACTTGCTTATACGCACAAACAATCAAGTAGCCGTTCTGCAGGAAGAAGTTCTTACACTTCAAGATAAATCTACTCCAACAGGAATTGCAGATGGGAATAAAACACAACTGCACGATAAAGTGCAGAGCGAGCTCAACAAGCGCTGGATGATGATTGCCGGTGAAGGAGTCGTATTCTTGATCCTTCTGAGTCTCGTTATTGTGCGCACACGCAATGGATTTAAGCGAGAAGCATTATTGGCTGAACGTCAGAAAAACTTTTTGCTGTCTGTAACACATGAACTCCGTTCGCCGCTTGCGTCTATTGGCTTGCAAGCAGAAACACTGATTAAACGTGATCTTTCAAAGGAGAAACAATCACAAATTCTTTCGCATGTTCTCGAAGATACGGAACGACTCAATGCGCTCGTCGGAAATATCCTTTTAGCCGCTCGAATTGATGCACACGCATTCTCAATTCAGAAACAGCACCGAAGTGTATCCGAATTTACCGCGCAATTAGCTCGAAAAATTGCTGGGGGAATTGGATCGCAACACAGTTTTGATATTCAAATTGAAGAAGGATTATCTGCCAACTTCGATGACATCGCTGCGCACTCGATTGTTGCCAACCTTCTGGAAAATGCAGTGAAGTATTCTCCACCTGGAACTCATGTAAAAGTGAAACTAATTCGATCGGGAAATCACCTCGCATTTTCAGTTGCTGACCAAGGCAAAGGAATCCCCGATGCACAAAAACAAACTGTATTCGAACGTTTCTATCGTGCGGGCAGTGAAGAAACGAGAAGTACGAAAGGAACAGGATTAGGTCTCTACATTGCCAAATACCTCTCTGAAATGCACGGATGGCAAATCAACGTGAGCGATAATGCAGGAGGCGGAAGTATTTTCACCGTATTAATACCCGAAAAATAAATGAGCACACGCAAAGCAGCATTGATCATTCTTGATGGATGGGGAATTGGAGATGGAAGCCAGTCGGATGCGATTAAACACGCGCAAACACCTTTCTACAACCATTTGATTGCAACACAACCGTGGAGTACATTGAATACTTCTGGAGAAGATGTTGGTTTGCCAGATGGACAAATGGGAAATTCTGAAGTGGGACACTTGAATATTGGAGCTGGTCGCGTAGTGTATCAGGACTTGGTGAAAATCAATATCGCGTGTAGAGAGAAGACCATTGATCGAGAGCCCGCTATTTTATCAATGATCAAGTACGCCAAAGACAACGGAAAAGCATTGCACCTGATGGGACTCGTTTCTGATGGAGGTGTACATTCTTCTCAAGACCATTTGCATCATTTGTTGAATGTGTGCAAAGAGAATAATCTCACCAATGTATATGTTCATGCCTTTACAGATGGACGTGACACAGACCCCAAAAGTGGGCTCGGTTTCATTGGAGAACTAGAAGCGCATATCCGTAACTCTACAGGCGCTCTAGCAACAGTTACAGGTCGTTACTATGCCATGGACAGAGACACGCGTTGGGAGCGCGTGAAAATTGCTTACGATGCGTTAGTCAAAGGAATTGGCAAGAGTGTTGAATCAGGTGTACAAGCAATGAAATCGTCCTATGCTGATGGAGTAACGGATGAATTTGTTCTTCCTGCCATCGTAGATCCAAACGGTATGATCAAAGAAGGAGATGCAGTATTCTGTTTCAATTTTCGAACTGATCGCTGCAGAGAAATTACAACTGTGCTTACACAGCAAGATATGCCTGAGCAAGGAATGAAAACCATTCCGTTGTATTACGTAACCATGACAGTGTATGATCATAGTTACAAAAACGTACATGTCGTTTATTCGAAAGCCGACTTAAAGAATACTATTGGAGAGGTTGTTGCTGGGAATGGAAGAACACAAATTCGAATTGCAGAAACGGAAAAATATCCTCACGTTACGTTCTTTTTCTCGGGAGGAAGAGAAGAGCCGTTTACAGGAGAAAAGCGCATTATGGTTCCTTCTCCTAAAGTCGCAACCTACGACCTTCAACCCGAAATGAGTGCTGCCGAAATAACAGAGAAGATTGTTCCAGAGCTCGAAAGTGGATTGACCGACTTTGTATGTCTCAATTTCGCTAATCCAGATATGGTTGGCCATACAGGTGTATTCTCCGCAGTAGTAAAAGCAGTTGAAACAGTAGATGCTTGTCTGAAGCACGTTGTAGAAGCGGGGCGCAAACACAATTATTCATTCATCATTATTGCAGATCATGGTAATTCTGATTTCATGATTAATCCTGATGGAACACCCAACACAGCGCACACTACAAATCCAGTTCCGTGTATACTCATTGATGATCGTTACACACAAATAGCCAACGGAAGGTTAGCGGATGTTGCTCCTACCCTTCTTCGCTTAATGGAGTTAGCTGTTCCTAAAGAAATGGAAGGTAAAATTCTAGTTTCCTGATTTGACTTGTGCATTCTCGTATTGCATCAAAACGATTTCGCATTAACTGCAAAAACCCGCACAAGGAGGACATCCCGGCGGGTTTTTATTTGCGGAGCAAGGCTGCGGTCCCTGCCACTCTCCGCAGTAACCGATAGCAGTTCCGTGGTTACCGATAGTATAACACGCGCATTAGCGAATAGATACAGTTGAATCTAAAAATCAAATAATCTTAACAGTTCACCTATCCATGGAGAGGAATTACGAGTGATCGATTATTCAAATTTTTGGACTGCTAGTGGACATTTCGCTTAAGTACATGCAAAAGCTCTCTGCTTCCACGCTCCGTTCATTCAAGCTTGGGGATAGATCTTTCATCATCATTCACAGCCATACTATGTCGAGCCGCTTCGTCTGCTGCGCGCGCTTCGTCTTCCTCTGTGGCAATAACTTCTAAGGTAGATTCAATATCGCCGCGGGAGAATATTTCCATCACGGCAACTGAAGTATGACCAGCACCACTTGACACTTCGTCGGGCTTTGCTTTAGCAACCTTATTGTCTGTTACACTAGCGTTTCTTCTCTCTGTGTTTGTACTTGATGTACCTCTTCGCGTGTGCTTGAGTCCGACCGTTTTAATGATCATCACCAAATTACGGGCATGTCGGTCGCGCACATGCTCATACTCGATTAGACTTTTCGCTCTCAAGTCAAGCACCATATCAGTAGCTCCGTAAATTCCCGCAGCCACCATGAGTGTCATTGCAATTAACAGGATCTTTTTCATGCCTTGAGTGTTTTGAAATACGTTTTTGATTGATTGAAGATGAGTGCCTCTGCCAAGAGCGCATTGCCAAGAATGCTAATCCAAAGTGAAATAGAGTAATTGTTAAATCCATCCATTCCCAATTCGTGAAATACAATGTGATAAATTCGGAATGTGACCGCAGTGAGCGCCAATGCATAGGATCTGATCATCCAATATTTGTGCGCCACAAAATCTTTGTCGCGTACTGCTGTTAAAAAACCCTTGTACGTAGTAACGAACCAGAATACAGCCATAACAAGAAATGCACCGCGTTCAGCATATCCACCTTTTGCGAAAAACGTCATGTACAATCCAGACGGCGCTCCAATGAGCAGCACAACGAAAACATAAATCTTACCGGAAATAATATGAATGCGTTTTCTCCTTTTCAATATCCATGAAGAGAATTGGAGCAATGCAGTGGTAATGCATAACGCGCCCGCTGAGATATGTGTGTAGAAACAAATCCGCCAAACAGTTTTCTCCACAAGCACTGCGCGTTCAGCAAGAAACGGCATGTTGTAATTGAACGTGAAATAGGGGATCGTGTTCCAAACGAGCAGCAAACTGAGCAGAATTACTGGAACCCAAAACAAAACAGCAAGGGTTTGTTTGAGCGAAATTTTCAGAGATTGAGGTAATCGACCCATGAGATTGATGTATTTAATACCAATTTCAATTAATCGATTTACTACTCCGCGCGATTTATATAAGTGGCGCGAACAACCCATCATCTAGCCCTTATCTGAGGACAAGTGTTGGTGTATAACAAGAAAAGCGACTCTTAAGATCTGTTAAAACTTCACCATCATCTGAATGGCGAAATTGCGAGGTGGTTTTACATCAGCAGGACGTGAGGTATACTCTCGATTAAATACATTGTTTGTGATCAGTGATACACGCACATAGTCGTTGAGCTGATACAACACACGCGAATCAAAGATCAAATCACCCGTATTGAAGCGATTGCGGTACGCTGCAATTCCAGGCAGCGCTGATTCAAAAAACTGATCGATATTTTCCATGAAACTATTGTAGCGCATGCTCATTCCGATCTTGAATTTCTTGTAGCCCAATTCAGCATCAAACTTTGCTATGTGGCGATAACGGTATTTGAGAATATTCTCATCTGAAGTAGCGAACAACGTATCTACCGCTGGGTTAAAATTCAGTGATTGCGGATCCATGTAAGTGTAGCCTGCAAGAACAGAAAAATCACACTTGCCAATTGTTCCTTCGCCCACGATCGAAATGTCCACTCCGCGTGTACGTGTGCGCCCCACGTTGATCGACTTAAATCCTAAGCCGAACAACGGATCAATCATTGGATTACCGAATTGTCCGAAAGTAAATTCCATCATGTCGGCATATTCCATCCAGAAAATCGCCACATCCAAATAACTCTTAAACTTTCCAATTCGTAAACCTTGTTTGATACCAATCTCAGCAGACTGACCATACTCAGGTTTCAGTTGCTCATTCGGATAGATCTCTAGTCCTGCTGCGCTTGTGCGAATGTATTTTTCTGCAATGCACGGGAAGCGATATCCTTGTCCGTATGAAGCACGGATATAGGTAAACTTCGCTGCTTGGTATGCGACACCAACACGCATCACTGGTCGGAATGGAAGCGTCAAGGTATCATTGCCATTTAGTTCCAGTGTATATTCTGTGGAAGCAGTATCCATTTTGAAATACTCAAATCGGCCACCCACGGTAACGAACAATTTATCCCAGAACTTGCGATCAAATTGCACATATGCCGAAAGGTTTCTTGCTGTACGATCTTTGTACAAATCAGAGTGTACATCAGTATAGGTCCCTACTGCACCCGCAGTAACCGACAGTTTGTTTTCAAAGCGGAATTGATATTGATACTCTCCGTAATAAAATTTCGCTAGCGATCCTTGCTTGGTATCGTTCACATTGTTAGTCACAAACATGCGGGTGCGTAATGCATGGTTATGACCTTTCGCTCCGTGATATACGATGAAAGGATCTACGTTGTAACGATAGTTCGTGTAACTCTGAATGGTTGAATCTGCGGGGATATACGCTAGTGTGTCATTGTACCACAGAATGAAAAGTCCTCCGCTAGTGCGCATCATGTTCGCATTGATCCCAGCAGAAAGTCCATCTACTTTTTTGAAACGGTAACGCGTATTGATATTGAAACGTGCGCGATCTTCAGTTTCTAAATATCGATAACCATCATCATTGAACAGATGTCCACCAACAACTAAATCGAGATTTCCAATTTGACGGGAGTGTCCGAAGTTGATTCCGCTAAATCCAGGATTTGCATTTGGCCACCATTTCAATTCACTTCTTTTCGGCCGATCATAAAATCCGGAGAACATGGTGATATTGGTTTGCGGTGTGCTTGTTGGATATGCTGTTCGAAAATGGATCACACCATTCAGTGCAGAAGAACCGAACAAAGCAGAAGAAGCGCCCTTCATGACTTCAATCTGTGAAACGTTTTCAATTGGGAGGTAATTCCATTTCACATCGCCGGCATCACCCGAAAGCATTGGCATATCATCAACAACCATTAGCACGCGCGATCCTGCTCCATAACTGTAACCACTGCCTCCACGAATGTTTGCTTGATCATCAGTAACATTCACACCTGGAGTTTGGTCGATAACCGACTCAATGTTTGTAGTGTTCTTGTTCTGAATTAATGCAGGCTTAATTACTTCCATAGAAACCGGCACTTCACCAATCTTCTGCTCGTAACGACCAGAAGAAACCACAACGATGTTTAGTTCGCGTGCATCTGTTTCCAATGCAAGATCTACTTTGATGGTGTCACCTGGAGTTCCAGTCACACTTTTTACTACCGGCAGATAGCCCGTGTACGTATACTTGATAACAGCAGCAACTGTATCCATTAAAAATGAGTAATGGCCATCGAGGTCCGTTACTGCTCCGTTACCTGCTGAGGTTGTGATAATTACGCCTACTAATCGATCTCCGCTTTTGGCATCTGTTACCGTTCCGTTTACAAACACTTGCTGCGCACTAGTTTCGCAGATAAACAGGAGATTTGTTAGAATAAGGCTGGTTACGTAAAGAATAGACTTCATAAGAAGTAAGAGTTTGATATTGCAATGTAAAAGAAAAGTTTGTTAAGTATACTATGGGTTTCGACGAATGTGCAGCGCGTATCGCTCTGACTATGATTCCGGGCATTGGACCGGTAATTTCAAAAAGATTAGTACTGCATTGCGGGAGTGCAGAAGCAGTTTTTCGGGAGAAGAAAAAAAATCTTGCCGTCATTCCAGGAATTGGAACGGTAACAGCAAAACTCTTAAGCAACAAGAATTGTCATCAACATGCGCTCGACGAATTTGCACGGATTTCTGAAAAAGGAATTCGCATGCTGTACTTTACAGAGAAAGATTA
>Ga0114980_10000806_pt1 | contig 22453 bp, 19 predicted proteins | sample S_140806_EF_Meta_FD_87018 | JGI IMG/M metagenome (GOLD analysis project Ga0114980, IMG submission 87018) | Freshwater microbial communities from Lake Simoncouche, Canada to study carbon cycling - S_140806_EF_MetaG | ecosystem: Environmental > Aquatic > Freshwater > Lake | place: Lake...
CTAGGCATAACCACCATCATTGATCCTCAAAGAACGTGGATTCTGACAATGGATGCACACTATCTTGTATGTAAAAAACTGCTAGAAGACTAAGCTTCAATCCGCATCCGAGGCACTTGGGCACCGGACGCAAGGAGAAGAATACAGCCACAACAGACCACACGCAAGGAGAATCATGGGTATTTTCACAAGAACTTAATATCGCGGCATCACGTTCTTGTTATTGTATGAAGCCCCGACAGTCCGACATCCATCGAATCCTTACATCCACAGCAAAATGGACACCGTGGAACCCAACCACAGGCTGTACGAAAGTGTCGGATGCATGCCTAAACTGCTATGCGGAAGCAACATCCCTCTTTCTAATGCGTCGCGGGATTCCGGCCTATAGCAAAGGGTTCTTACCTATCTTCCATGATGCGCGCATTAATGACATCGCGAGCTATCGGCACCCACGCAGGATCTTCGTAGATGCGATGAGTGACCTGTTCCATGATCACTTCACGGATGCACAGATTGACTCAGTCTTGGATGTGATTTACGAACATCCACAACACATCTACTTCATCCTTACCAAGCGCCCGGAACGCATGCAGTCGATGCTTACCAATAGACCACCGCATCAAAACCTTTGTATAGGAGTGACAGTTGAATCTGAGGCCTACGCATGGCGAGCTGAATACCTATGTCATCTACAAGACAGGTTTGTCACATTTGTAAATGGCGAACCTCTGCTGGGTCCTATTTCCACACTCCCACGCGATGGCATTGACATTTGCTTTGCAGCTCCCGAAGCTGGCTCACACCGTCGACCAACCGCCCCCGAGTGGTTTGCGGCCCTCGAACACTACTGCGATACAAGCAAAATCCTTTACATAGGACACCGGTTCGATATCCGCTCTGATGCAGGAAAACGGCCCATAATTCCGTAATAAAACTTACGATGATAGGAATTCTCAAGTCAGCGCCACACGCCACACCCGTTGCGCCAGAGAACGTTGACTCTGATTACAAACGCCTCCGCCTTCAGGTCTTCGCCGGCATCTTTGTGGGCTACGCCGCGTCCTACCTGATCCGAAAGAACTTCTCTCTAGCCATCCCTGACATCATGGATGCCTACCCGCAGTACACAAAGGCCGATCTCGGACTCCCGATGACGTGGCTTTCCCTAACCTATGGGGCATCCAAGTTCTTCATGGGCACCGTCTCCGATCGCTCCAACCCGCGCTGGTTCCTCTTCTTTGGACTCATATTTTCTGCCATCATCCAGATCGTCTGCGGAGTAAACAAGGACCTCTACACCAGCCTGCTCCCTCTCATCATCCTCCAAGCACTCAATGGCTGGGTTCAAGGGATGTGCTGGCCACCCTGTGGAAAGACACTTGTCCATTGGTTTAGCCAAAAGGAACGCGGGCGCGCTGTTAGCTTCTGGAATGTGGCTCACAATGTTGGCGGCGGACTCGCACCGCAAATTGCACTCGTTGGCGTAACCGTCTTCCATGACTGGGGCGCTAAGTTCTACGCGAACGCTGCTGTCGCCATCGTGATTGCTTTCGGTACAGTACTTCTACTTAGAGACACACCGCAATCCTGCGGACTCCCTCCCGTGGAAGTACACCGCAATGACATCCCGGATGGCTACACGGCCGACCATGAACGGGAGCTCTCCACGCGAGACATACTCATCAAGTACGTTCTCTGTAACAAGTATCTCTGGTACATCGCCATCGCGAATGCTTTTGTCTACTTCGTCCGCTACGGCATCGCCGACTGGATCCCGACCTATCTGAAAGATGCCAAGGGCTTTGCGTTCAATAAGTCCGCATGGGCAGCCGCTGCATTCGAATACTCTGCCATCCCCGGCACCCTTCTCTGCGGCTGGATGTCGGACAAAGTCTTCAAGAGTAAGCGGGCCCCTGCAACGATGCTCTTTATGGGTCTCTCGCTCCTAGGGCTCCTTCTCTATTGGTTCAATGCCAGAGGACCGCTCTGGATTGACATCGCCGCTCTCATCACCATTGGCTTCCTTATCTACGGACCAATCATGATCATCGGACTCCATGCCCTCGACCTCGTCCCGAAGAAAGCTGCCGGCACCGCCGCAGGCTTCACAGGCTTCTTTGGCTACGTCTTCGGTTCATCGATTGCAGGCGCCGGCGTCGGGGCTATCGCAGACAAATTTGGCTGGAATGGTGTCTTCTCCGTGATGGCAGTTTGCTGCATTCTCACCATCTTCTTCAGCGCATTGACTTTGAAAGGGAAAGCAACCACATTATGAACATCCTCCTCGCCGCTATCGGGATAGCCGCACTCTTGCCCCACACCCCGGTTCAGAATCAGGGGAAAGCTCAGGCGCCCAAGCGACAAATCGTCATCGCACACCGCGGTGCCAGTGGTTATCTTCCTGAACACACCCTTCAGGGCGTCGCGATGGCTTATCAAATGGGCGTCGACTTCATCGAGCCAGACTGCGTCCTTTCAAAAGACAACATCCCAGTGGTGGTCCACGATGTCCATATCGACACCATTTCCGATGTTGCCAAAAAATTCCCTGACCGCAAGCGTAAAGATGGCCGCTACTACGCCATTGACTTCACCCTTGCAGAACTAAAGACGCTGGCCGTCTCAGAGCGATTTGACCCAGTGACTGGCAAAGCCGTTTACCCAAAGCGCTTCCCGCTAGGTGTCTCAGGCTTTACCATCCCGACACTCGCCGAAGAAATCGAGTTAATTCAGGGACTCAACAAGAGCACCGGCAAAAACATCGGTATCTACCCTGAAATTAAGAACCCCGAATGGCACCGTACAGAAGGTCGAGATGTCAGTAAAACTGTCCTCGAAGTCCTCTGGAAATATGGCTATAAAACGAAGGAAGATAAATGCTTTCTGCAGTGCTTCGACTTTGCAGAGACTAAACGCATTCGTACGGAGCTCGGCTGGCAGGGACGCCTCATCCAGCTGACGACAGAAAATGCGGACAAGGAAAGCTCAACGGACTACGAGAAGTTGCTGCTTCCCGCTGGGCTTGCCGAAGTTGCCAAGGTCGCCGATGGCATCGGTCCTTGGATCAATCAGCTTATTGAAGGCAAAGTGGATGGCAAGCTAAAAATCAATGATGTTGCCAAGAATGCAAAGGCCCTTGGGCTTCAGATTCATCCGTATACCTTCCGCTTCGATGCTGTCCAACCCTATGCCGACTCGTTCGATGATCTTCTCCGTGCAGCGTTTGTCGAAGTCGGTGTGGATGGCGTTTTTAGTGATCATCCCGACAAAGCTGTCGCCTTCGTCAAAAAGCTAAACCGTGCCACTCCCAAGCCACAGAATTAATTTGTCAGACACTTAACCGCAGTAAAGGAAAAAATACCATGGATCGACGTCGTTTCATCACATCAACCCTTGCACTCACCGCAAGCGCCGCAGCTGCCCCAAATCTGATGGCCGCCCCTGCACAGAAGTTCAAAATTTCGCTTGCTGAATGGTCATTGCACAAGGCTCTCTTTGAAAAGAAGATGGACAATTTGGACTTTGCACGCGTTGCGCGCGAAGACTATGGCTGTGAAGGCCTTGAGTATGTCAACCAGTTCTGGAAAGATAAGGCAACCGACAAGGCCTACCTAAACGACCTGAAGAAGCGTTCCTCCGACTACGGCCTCACCAATGTCCTAATCATGTGTGATGGCGAAGGCGAGCTCGGTAACCCGGATGAAACCAAGCGGAAGCAAGCTGTCGAAAACCACTACAAGTGGGTGGATGCCGCTAAGTTCCTCGGGTGCCATTCCATCCGTGTGAATGCGTACAGCACTGGTACGTGGGAGCAACAGCGTGACCTCGCCGCCGATGGCCTTGCGCGCCTGACCGAGTACGGCTCCAAAATGAAGATCAACATCATCGTGGAGAACCATGGTGGCCTTTCAAGTAATGGCAAGTGGCTCACCGAAGTGATGAAGAAGGTCGGCAACAAGCGCTGCGGTACGCTTCCAGATTTTGGCAACTTCCGCCTTGGCAACAATCAGGAATATGACCGCTACTTAGGCGTCACCGAAATGATGGTGTTTGCAAAGGGTGTCAGCGCGAAGAGCCATGACTTTGATGACAAGGGCGATGAGATCCATACCGACTATTATAAGATGATGAAAATTGTAGGCGATGCGGGCTACAGCGGGTTTGTCGGTATCGAGTACGAAGGTAGCAAGCTCAGCGAGCCGGATGGCATCAAGGCCACAAAGAAGCTGCTAGAAAAGATTCGTTCAGGCAAGTAGTTTAAATTTCTTGACATTATCTCTTGCCGCCCGGAAGGTTTCCTCCCGGGCGGTTTTTCTTCGCCAGCCTCCACCGGCAAGATCATCATTGCAATGTCCATTGCAGTCTGATTACTCAACATCGCATTTGAGTGTGAGGATACAAATCCCAGTATTGATTGCTTTGCCTATTTGGGAACTGTTATTTAGTTGAATCGTTTCTATTTTCAGGTGGATTTCGGACCTCACGGCACATTATCTGCTAACAATGCTTTGGCAAATCGCCGGCACCTTGCCCGTTCAAATAGCAGTATTCATCCGGTATTGTAGTTTGTAGAGATGCCTCAGCGGAGTGTCAAGTATATTGGCACCGCATACAGGAATGACAGTAGCCCAATGAGACCGAAATCATCACAGCCATCAGCGCCTCAGCCTCCAACCGCAGCACAGCAGGAGCGAAATAAGATGCTGGCCCGTCGCCAGTACGTACGCTTTGCCTTTTACAAGGTAGATCCTGTTTGGCGTCGCCTCCCTGCGGATGAGCAGGCCCAGCAAAAGCTGGAACTAGCAGATGTTATACGGTCGTTCAACCGCCGGATGCTGATGCGCCCCTACAGCCTGATGGGCACACGTGCGGACACCGAACTCTTGCTTTGGCAGATCGCCGAAACACCAGATGCATTTCAGGAGATGTCCACGGCCATCGCCAAAACCCGCATGGGTGGCTACCTAAATATCGTCTATTCCTTCTTCTCCCAAACGAAGCGATCCGTGTACGAAATCCGCGGCGTCGAGGATGCAACCGAAGAGGAAGAACGCCTCGTCATCGATCCAAGCGAAGCCAAATACCTCTTCGTCTATCCGTTCATCAAAACCCGTCCCTGGTACAAGCTCTCGCACCACGCCCGTCAAGGAATCATGGATGAGCACATCGAAGTGGGACGCAAATATCCATCGATCCGCTTGAACACCACCTACAGCTTTGGCATTGATGATTATGAGTTCATCGTGGCGTTCGAAACGGATGAGCCAAGTGACTTCCTGGACTTGGTTCAGGAGCTGCGCGAGACCGAGTCAAGTCTCTACACGCTTCAGGATACGCCGCTGTTCACGTGTACGAACATGCGACTCGAGGATGCCTTGGACAGCCTTGGTGGACCGACGATTGCCGTTCCGCTGTCAGAGACAGTAGCACGTGAAGTCTGGGTCGAAGTGTGCCCGCTTAGCGAGTTTCTCCCCGGTCAGACTCGGACTGTTTTCCTCGAAGGCAAAATGGTTGGGTTGTTCAACATCAAGGGCGAGCTATACGCCATCAACAACCGCTGCTCACATGCACGTGGTCCCCTCTGTGAAGGAACCATCAACGAGGATGAATGCTCTGTCATCTGTCCTTGGCACTATGGCAAGTTTGATATCAAAACGGGCGCCGCCATCGATGGAGTTGTCAGGAAGCCAGTCGAAACATACAAAGTGGATGTCCGTGATGGCATGATTTACGCTGGAACGACGATTGATGGAGCAGCAGAATGAGTATCTATGGAGCCCAGTCGGTAGACTCTCCCCGCCACGATGACACAGCGCAAGCCTACGATGCGCTGCTCTTCCTCTCCTTTGGTGGTCCTGAAGGGATGGATGATGTCATGCCATTCCTTCGTAATGTCTCGCGTGGAAGAAACATCCCGGATGCACGCCTCGCAGAGGTCGCCCATCACTACGAGGGCTTTGACGGAGTTTCGCCGATCAATGAACAAAACCGTGCGCTGATAACATCAATGGAAGCGGACTTTGCAGCGAATGGCGTGCACCTGCCGATTTACTTTGGCAACCGCAACTGGCACCCGATGGTCACCGATACCATCACGCAAATGAGAGCTGATGGCATTAAGCGCGTCCTCGTGTTTGTTACGAGTGCTTTCAGCTGCTATTCGGGTTGTCGACAATACCGTGAAGATGTCACAAATGCCCTTGAGCTCCTCCAACTGACCAAAGACGATATCCAATTCGACAAGATTCGGGTGTATTACAACCACCCCGACTTCATCGGCACGATGGTCACAAAGACCCGAGAAGGGCTTGCAAAGCTTCCAGAGTCCGATGCCCCAGTGCACCTCGTTTTCACGGCACATAGCATCCCGAACAGCATGGCTGCCGGGAGCGACTACGAAGTTCAGCTCACCGAAGCCAGCCGCTTGGTGGCGGAAGAAGCGGGTGTCGCGGATTGGAGTCTTGTCTACCAGAGCCGGAGTGGCCCACCGCAGATTCCATGGCTCGAACCAGATGTCTGCGATTACATCGACACGCTCGCAGAACAAGGTGTAAAGCGCATCGCAATTATTCCGATCGGTTTCATTTCCGACCATATGGAAGTGCTTTTCGACTTGGATAATGAAGCACTTTCCAAGGCTGCTGAGATTGGTATAGATGCGGTTCGTATCTCAACCGTCGGGACAGATCCTCGCTTTGTCGAGATGATTCGTAAGCTGGTTGTCGAACGGATGACCGCATCGCCTGAGCGTGAGTGTATAGGCTGCCGCGGTCCAAATCACGATGTTTGCCCGGTTGGCTGCTGTGCAAAGGGTGAATCTGGGCGGCCTCGTCCACCTGCGAACCTAGTAAGTTAACTATTGTTACGTGTGTCGTTATGTGGCATGAATAATGCAACTTTGAATATGTACAGACTGAGCATTGGTCTGACATCACATAAATACTGAATCGAGAATTGTCGTGTTATTGCGTCGTGATGCGTCCCAACAGTCTTTCCATTACACAACGTCATCCATTGTGGATTATCGTTCCGCGCAGGTAGGCTTTCCAGTATGAAGCTGATTGCCGTTGGTCTTAACTACAAGACTGCCCCAATTGAAATACGCGAAAAGCTGACAATGACTGGGTGCGTGCTTCGCAGTACCCTCGATGACCTCAAGGCGTTGAAAGTCGCGAGCAGTAATGGCTCCAAAACGCTGGTCGTGGATGAAGCGATCATCCTTTCGACGTGTAACCGTCTCGAGATTTACGCCGCAGCCCGCGACTGTGAAGCGGGTCTTACGCAGATTGAACTATTTCTGTCGCGCCTCCAGAACATCCCGTTGGATGACCTTCGGCCGCACTTATACTCGCTATCCGGGGATGCAACGGCTACGCACCTGATGCAGGTTTCGTGTGGCTTGGACTCAATGATTCTTGGTGAAGCACAGATTCTTGGTCAGGTCACCGCGGCATTGGATGCGGCATTTGATGCTCAGACGGTTGGCGCTGGACTGTCTCATCTGTTCTCTCAGGCGATTCACGCCGGCAAGCGGGCTCGAACAGAGACCGTCATCAGTCGTCATACCACCAGTGTTAGCCATGCAGGCGCATCGCTTTTGGTGCAGCAGTTTGCAGCTGATGCCCGTTTGAACGTCCTGATTTTGGGTGCGGGTGAAATGGCCGTTATGGCAGCACAGGCACTTCAGCGTCTTGGCGACCACCGCTTGGCGTTCATGAACCGGACCTTCCACAGAGCTGAGGAGCTGGCTGCGGAATTTGGTGGGATCGCGATGACCTGGAATGATCTGGACATGGCGCTCGAGGTTGCGGATGCGGTCATCTGCTGTACCGGAGCCCCGCATATTGTTCTCGTGAAAGAAAATATTGCGACAGTTCAGGTAACCCGCCAGCACCGCTCTTTAGTGTTGATGGACATCGCTGTTCCACGGGATGTAGACCCAGCAGTAGCCATCGTCGATGGCGTAAAATTATTCGACATCGATGACCTGCAATCCGTTGTGGACTCCAATATCGAGCTGCGCCGCGGTGCCATCCCGGCCGTTGAGCGAATTATTGAAGAAGAAGTGGTCAAGTTTAATGGCTGGCTGTCTAGCCGTGCCGTCACGCCTGTCATCACGGACTTGCGTAAATGGGCCCAAGCGGTCGCGGACGAAGAACTGTCCGCTGCATTGCAAAAGCTTCCTGACCTTGATGAAAAGTCAAAGCGGATGGTCACGCGCCTGGCACATAGAATCATCAACCGATTCCTCCACGAGCCAACAAGCAGACTGCGGGACCAGGCATTTGATGGCAATGCGGCATACTTCACCCACGTCGTGCGGGAGCTTTTCCCACTCGATGAAAACGTAGTAGCGGCAACACACATTTCTGACAACAACAAAACATCGGAGACCAAGCAGGGTAAAGGTCAGGTTGCCTGAGATGCATATCCGATTTGGTACCCGAGGTTCAGCGCTTGCGCTTTGGCAGACGAAATACGTAATGGCGGAACTGACGGCTGCAAACCCATCGGTCACGTCAGCCTATGAGATTTACTCTACAAAGGGCGACCGAGTCATCGATGTCCCACTTCCGCAAGTCGGCGGCAAGGGACTCTTTACTGCGGAGCTTGAGGCGGCCCTGCACGCCATTGAAATCGATTGTGCCGTTCATAGCCTCAAGGACCTCCCTACAGAGCAACCCGCAGGCCTCGTGCTTGGTGCGATTATGCCCCGTGCGGATGCACGTGATGTTCTCATTTCCCGAAGCGGTAAGACCCTTTTAGAGCTACCACAAGGTGCGGTTATAGGAACGAGTTCGCACCGACGCGGCGCTCAACTCAAGGCAATCCGACCAGATATTCAGCTTGCTGACATCCGTGGTAATGTCGACACGCGGATCAAGAAGGCACTCGATCCGAACGGTACGTACGATGCGATTATGCTCGCATCCGCTGGGCTTGACCGCCTGGGATTCATTGATGTCATCACTGAGCGTCTCTCTCCAGAGTTGATGCTTCCTGCTCCCGGACAGGGTGCGGTTACGGTACAAATGCGTGCTGGCTGGGATGACATCGCACATTTCACAGCCCTTCACTGTACGAATACTGCCCTGTGCGTGACGGCTGAGCGTGCATTTCTTGCGGGTCTCGGTGGTGGATGTTCGGTTCCCGTCGCGGCTTATGCCGTCGTGAACAACGGTGTTGTCGAAGTCACCGGACGTGTCTGTGCGCTGGATGGTTCCACGGTTATCACCGTAGCGACACAGGGAACGTGCGATGCGCTCATTGACGCTGATGCCCTTGGCGCAACGCTTGCAGAAATGGCCCTTACACAAGGGGCGGCCACCCTGCTGGTTCACTAAGTGAAGCGGTATTGCGTCGTCAACACGCGGGCCTTACACCAACATCCGGCGCTTACCGAGCTGTGTGTTGACCGCGGTTGGGATGTCTTGACATTTCCGTGCATTGGCGTTGAACTAACCAATACGACGTTGATAAGCGAATACTTGGCAGCAGCTGATATGCCCTTTGCATGGCTGGTACTCACCAGCAGCAATGCAGTGGATGCGGTCGCTGTCGCAGCCAAAAGTCGACCGTTAGTCCTTCCACCGGTCGCCTGTGTTGGCGCGGCCACAGCACTTTATGCCGAGGAGCGGCTCGGTGTACGCGTTACATTTATACCAAACGAAGCGACTGGGAGTGCCCTTGCGTATCAGCTTCCCGTGAACGCTGGTAAGCGTATTCTGTTGCCCCAATCCGCTATCGCAAGCCCTGAAGCAGCAGCTGTCCTGCAATCGCGTGGTGCGATTGTAAATGTGATTACGGCCTATACCGTTCATGCGGGCACCGGTGGGGATGACGTTCCGAGTGCAGTGACAACAGGGAAAGTGGATGCTGTGATGATCACAAGTCCATCTGCCCTGGATGGCTTTCTCACCCGGATGGAAGCAGCAGGTGTCCCTTACCAATCGATTGAAGAGCTGGTTTTCGCCCCCATTGGCCCCACAGCGGCTAAGGCTATTTCCAATAATTCCCTCCATGCGTTACCCGTTCCAACCGAACATTCTCTAGAGGGACTTCTCGATGTCCTTGCCTGCTACTTTGATAGACTTGAAACACCAAACGAATCCCAGCAGACCTGAATGATGCAATCCGAAAACCCAATGCCCATCCCGATGCTGCGGCCACGCCGCTTACGGACATCCGCGACGATGCGCTCCCTCGTGCGAGAGACGATTCTGCATCCGGCCGACTTTATTGCACCTCTCTTCGTGCGTCACGGTAGCGGAATCCGACAGCCCATTAAGTCGATGCCCGGGCAGTTTCAACTCTCTATCGATCAAACCGTGTTAGAAGCGCGTGACCTCGCTGCGCGTGGCATTCCAGCCGTGATTCTCTTTGGGATTCCTGAGCATAAAGATGCGTGTGGAAGCGAAAACTATTCCCCGGATGGCATTGTCCCAAGTGCAATCCGGGCCATAAAAGCAACGTGTCCCGACCTCTTGGTCATTACCGACATGTGTTTTTGCGAGTACACAGACCACGGTCATTGCGGCATCATTAATGTCCCTGGAGATAAGCATCACGTCGCGGCACTCCCCCATGGCTACCTCCTGAATGATCCGACACTTGAGCTTTTGGCTAAGGCATCGGTTGTCCATGCGGATGCCGGCGCGGATATCATCGCTCCAAGCGGGATGATTGATGGGATGATTGCTGCGATTCGTACTGCCCTCGATGCTAACGGCCACAGTCACATTTCTGTGATGTCTTATGCAGCGAAGTATGCGAGTGGATTTTACGGCCCATTTAGGGATGCGGCTGAGAGCACGCCAACCTTTGGCGATCGGCATCAGTACCAAATGGACCCCGGTAACAAACGCGAGGCGATGAAAGAGGTCGCTATCGATGTCGCAGAAGGTGCGGATATTTTGATGGTCAAGCCGGCGATGCCCTACTTAGACATTATCCACCAGATTCGCGATGCCTACGACCACCCGGTTGCGGCGTATCAGGTTAGTGGAGAGTTCGCGATGATACATGCGGCAGCAGCCAACGGATGGGTTGACCTCGAGCGCTGCGCGCTCGAGTCTCTGACCTGTATCAAGCGGGCCGGCGCAGACATGATTTTGACTTACTTTGCCAAGGATGCAACAGATTGGATTTCGAAATGAGCACACAAGACACAACAACCGGTACCGCAGATCTCTCACAGTCACGCTTTTTGAAGGCTTGCCGGGGTGAGCAAACGGATGCAACACCTGTGTGGCTGATGCGTCAGGCGGGGCGGTACATGGCGGAATACCGTGAGCTCCGCAAGAAAAATACAATTCTTGAGCTCATCAAAGATCCTGCACTTGCGACGGAAGTCACGATGCAGCCGATCCAAGCATTCGACCTCGATGCTGCAATTATTTTTGCTGACATCCTCCCACCGCTTGAAGGCATGGGACTCCAGCTTGAGTTTCAAAAGGGCGAAGGCCCGGTAATTCACAACCCTGTTCGCACCGAAGCGGATGTACGTGCATTGCGCCAGCCAGATCCGGAAGAGTTTTTACACTTCACACTGGATGCAATTCGGATGACACGTAAAGAGCTCGATCCACGCGGCGTTCCCCTGATTGGCTTTAGTGGCGCCCCGTTTACGCTGGCATCGTATGCCGTTGAAGGCGGCAGCAGCCGGAACCGTGTTCTTGTAAAGAGCATGATGATGAACCGTCCAGACCTCTGGGACATCATGATGACTAAGCTTGCAAAGCTTGCGGGCGACTATCTGGTCGCGCAAGCCAAGGCAGGCGCGCAGGTCTTGCAGCTGTTTGATAGCTGGGTTGGTGAGCTCAGCCCTTATGAGTATGAAAACTTTGTGCTCCCGTATTCTAAGCTTGCCCTTGATATTGCCGGTACCGCAGGTGTCCCGGTCATACACTTTGGTACAAACACCAGCGGTATGCTGCCGTTGATCCAAAAGGCAGGCGGGGATGTGATTGGTGTTGACTGGCGTATTAACCTCGATGAGGCATGGGAAATTCTTGGCCATTCCACGCCAGTGCAGGGCAACCTCGATCCGGTAACGTTGTTTGCCGAGTGGCCGGCGCTTGAAAAGCGCGCGAAGGATGTACTTGACCGTGCAGCGGGTCGCCCAGGTCACATTTTCAATCTTGGCCATGGCATCGTCATCGAAACCCCAGTTGATAATGTCCGTAAGCTCGTGGATTACATCCATGAATACAGCCGAACGCTTCGGGGTTAGTTACCAGCTCAAATGATAAATGTTCAAGGACAGGCACCTCTCCGCAGGATTGTGATTATCGGCGGAGGCGTGTCAGGTCTCAGCGCAGCTTGGCTACTAAACGAGCAGGCACAGGAAGTGGGCGCTTCTGTGAACATCACGGTGCTGGAAGCGGCACCGCGGTTTGGCGGTAAAGTCCGTACAGAGACTGTAGATGGCTTTGGCGATAAGCCATTTATCATCGAGGCTGGGCCGGACAGCTTTCTGACGCAAAAGCCTTGGGCGCTTAAACTTGCCCGCAAGCTGGGTCTCGAGAAAGACATCCTTGGGACAAACGACAAAGTCCGCAACATTTTTGTGCTCAGCAACGGGCGGCCGGTAAAGCTACCGGAAGGTGTGCTCTTGGTCGTCCCGACCAAAATATGGCCATTTGTGATGTCACCCCTCATCTCCATTTGGGGCAAGCTCCGGATGGGCATGGACCTGATTCTGCCTGCGAAAAAAGATAATGAAGATGAGGCACTTGGCGACTTTGTGCGCAGGCGCCTCGGGCAGGAAGCGCTGGACAAGATTGCCGAGCCACTAATGGCAGGCATTTACAACGCCGAGGTAGACAAGCAAAGTATTCTTGCGACATTCCCCCGCTTCCGTGAGGTTGAGCAGGAGTATGGCAGCTTGATTCGTGGGATGATTTCTCAGAAGGCAAAGGCTCCAAGTGCACCGCCGGCTCCCGGGGATAAGGCGCGCGTCAGTATGTTTGTGTCCTTCAAACAAGGCACAGAAGCATTCATCACGGCGATTGTCGCTAGCCTCGCAGCGCAACCAAATGTTGATCTGCAAATGGGAGCGACTGTGAGCAGTATCCATCGGGTACCCGATGGCCGTGGCTATGCGGTTAGTCTCCCGGATGGCAGTGTTCTCGAAGCGGATGACATTGTTCTAACGTGCCCGGCAAAGGTTGCCGCATCGCTTGTCACATCGCTTGCACCTCCTGCGGCAACGCTACTTGAGAGTATTCGCTATGTCAGCACAGGCGCGATGGCGGTGGGTGTCAAGGTCTCGGACATCGCGAAGCCAGTCAATGGCTTTGGTATTGTTGTGCCGAGTACTGAGAATCGCCCGATCAATGCGATCACCGTTGCCAGTACGAAGTTTGACCATCGTGCACCTAGCGGGTATGCGCTACTCCGAGTTTTCTTTGGTGGCGCACGTTCACCAAAAACCATGGATCTCTCTGACTCTGAGATTGAAGCCATGGTTCAGGAACAGCTCGAGGATTTGGTTGGTCTTCATGCAAAGCCAGTTTTTTCGCGGATTGAGCGCTGGGATGGCGCAAATCCTCAATACGATGTCCACCATTTGGACCTCTGTGACCAGATTGACTCTAGCTTGCCTGCGGGGCTTTGGGTTACGGGATGTTCGTACCGCGGTGTTGGGATGCCGGACTGTGTGTATCAGTCCGAGTTGTTAGTAAAGCGGATGCTGACCGGGCATCCAGAAGGATAATTCACCATGATCACAAACGCATCTGAAGCACTTTTTGCCCGTGCAACCGAGCTTATTCCGGGAGGCGTCAACAGCCCGGTGCGCGCGTTCCGTGGCGTTGGTGGCACACCGCGCTTTATGGAGCGTGGGGCTGGCTCGCGCGTCTGGGACGCGGATGGAAATGCGTACATCGACTATATCCAATCCTGGGGACCTCTCGTGATGGGCCATGCCCACCCAAAGGTCGTCGAAGCGATTGCAACACAAGCGGCTCTCGGAACAAGCTTTGGTGCACCAACGAAAGCAGAAAACATACTCGCCGAGCTGGTGATCGATTTGGTTCCAAGCATCGAGATGATTCGCTTTGTCAACAGCGGCACGGAAGCCACGATGAGTGCGCTGCGCCTTGCCCGTGCAGTTACCGGACGCGAGAAGATTCTAAAGTTCAGTGGCTGCTACCACGGGCACGCGGATATGCTGCTCGTCGCAGCGGGAAGCGGCGTGGCGACGCTTGGCCTTCCTGACTCGCCCGGCGTTACTGCAAGCACCGCAGCCGCGACGCTAACGGTTGAATACAATGACATCGATGCTGTACTAGCGGTCTTTGGCGCACATGGCAGTGATATCGCAGCCGTAATTGTCGAGCCAATCGCGGCGAATATGGGTTTTGTCTTGCCAACAAATGGCTTTCTGCACAAGCTTCAGGACATCTGCCGTGCGAACGGCACATTGTTTGTTCTGGATGAAGTGATGACAGGCTTCCGTGCATCCCTTGGTGGTGCGCAGGAAGCAATGGGCCTCGACCCCGACATCACGTGTCTAGGCAAAGTCATCGGCGGTGGATTGCCAGTCGGCGCGTATGCCGGCAAGCGCGACATTATGCTGAATGTGGCTCCCGCCGGCAAAATGTATCAGGCGGGGACGCTTTCGGGTAACCCTCTTGCCATGGCAGCCGGCCTTGCAACGCTCTCACTCCTTCGTGAGGATGGTGTTTTCGCAGGTATCGCCGCTCAGACAGAAAAGCTTGCTAGCGGAATCAACGCAGTATGTACTGCAGCGGGCGTTCCCATACAAACCGCATCCATGGGCACGATGTTTGGCTGTTACTTCCTGAAATCCGCAGATGGCGTGATTGACTCATATGCCGCGGCGCGTGAGCATGCAAATCCTGCATTCTTTGGGGAAGTCTTCCACGGGATGCTGGAGCGCGGCGTGTATCTCGCACCGAGCCAGTTTGAGGCCGGATTCGTGAGCGCGGCGCACTCGGATGACGACATCGAGACAACCCTTTCGGCTCTTGCTGACACCATCGGCTAAGCTACGTCACCGCAAATGTTACGCAACTTACCTTTCCCAAAGCAAGTAACAATTGATTCTCCCCAGAGTAGACACCATGGACAAAAGTTGGGCGCTTTACTTTCAGGTAAGACGCCCGCTTCCATTATCGAAGATCATTGTCTATTCAAAGAAGTGGTCGAAGAACTCTGGCATGAACTTCCCACGATAACGAGTATGGCTTTTTTCCATGCGATTCCGATCTACACCGCGTATCACTTACGGAGCATCGCTGAGCCAGAACTTTTTGAGGGAGGTCCGGCAAGTTTTCAACTAATGGAGGGGTGCGATTCAAGATTAGCTGGGCTCGCGGATACACATCCTGATCTCTTTCAGTTACTCAGTCCTTCTGAAATCGATGAGCTTTTAGTGTTCACAAAGACCCTTGAGGAAGCTTCATCAAGTCGTCTAGAGCCTTTAATCGAAATTCTTGAGAACATTAAGGAGCTGAGGCTCACGTAGTTGAAACGTAATGATGTTTCTTGTTTCCAGGAGGCAAATCACCTCCTGGACACAGGCATCCACCGACTTACCTGCGGTGTCCAGCGACAGCTCTGAATTTTCCGGAGCTTCGTAAGGGTCATCGATTCCCGTAAAGCCTTTGATTTCTCCCGCGCGTGCTTTTGCGTAGAGACCTTTGACATCCCGGGCCTCGCAGGCTTCAAGCGATGTCGCCACGTGGACTTCAATAAAACAGCCTTCAGGGAGTCTTATGCGAACCGCATCCCGGTGCGCACGCGCAGGCGAGATAAATGCAGACAGCACAATCAACCCGGCATCGAGCATGAGAGCGGCAACTTCCCCGATACGCCGGATGTTTTCAGCACGGTCGTCTGCACTGAATCCGAGATCACGACACAGACCAAATCGGATGTTGTCGCCATCAAGGGAATACGTGTGCAGACCCCGTTTGGTCAGCTCCTGTTCGAGTGCCGCGGAAATTGTAGACTTACCGGCGCCTGAGAGACCCGTAAACCAAACAACAACGCCCCGATGTCCGTTGTTCATTTCACGATCCGCACGGGTTACCGGGTATTCCTGGCGCCGAATGTTTGTGCTCACCTAAATGCCCTCACCTTGAAAGACGCTGACATCGATGGCCAACCAGTGTGGGTACTTTTCACGAATGAGCTTGTTGAGAGCGATTTCCTCGGCTGAGACATGGGATGATGCCCCACCACTGTCTAAGGATGTATCTGCAGCGCCAACGTGGCGAATCAGCCCCGCGGCCGCCGTCGCATTTGTCAGCCTATCGATGAGAATAAAGCTTCCTGTGCCAGGATGGCTTGAATACGTATCCATTGGGATGCCCTGCTCGAGCTCGAGGGATACAACCGCAATGTCATTCATCTCCAATGTGACGGCTGGGTGGTGCTCACCGGTGTTGACATCAACGCGGTAATCTACCCAGGTCACCCTGACGGGCACTTTGCTCGTCGCAAGTTTTAGGTCATAAGGTGTGCCGAGTTTAAGGGCATCGGCATCAAACCAAACCAGCTCCGCCGTGGCGTTTGTCGCGACGGTCACACGCTGCCCCGTTGGAACAAGCCAGTCCCCGCGGCTGATATCAACTTCATCCTGGAGGACAACCGTGATCGCGTCCCCAGCAATCGCTTCTATTAGAGGGCCATCAAAGGTGTCGATTCCGGTGATGATAGATGTCCGCAAGCTTGGATAGACCGTGATGGCATCCCCGATGCGAAGGCTTCCGCTGGAAACGGTTCCACTAAAGCCCCGGTAGTCAAGATTTGGCCGGTTGACGTATTGCACGGGAAAGCGCGTTAGGTCCCCCGTCGACTTTGTAATTTGCACTGTCTCGAGAAATGGGAGTAGCGCTGGTCCGGCATACCAAGGGCTGGCATCGGATTTTGTGACGACATTGTCGCCTTTGAGCGCGCTGACCGGGAAGACGGCGACATCGGTGATGCCTACACGCTTCGCAAGTTTGTGGACATCTGTTTCGATTTCTCTAAAGCGTTGCTCGCTCCAGTCGACGATGTCCATTTTGTTGACGGCGACGGCAATATTCCGGATGCCTAGCAGTGAACAAATCGTAGCGTGGCGGCGGGTTTGGATTTGGACGCCGTATCGGGCATCGATGAGGAGAATCGCAATGTCCGCATGGCTTGCTCCCGTAACCATGTTGCGGGTGTACTGCTCGTGACCAGGTGAGTCCACCAAAATGAACTTGCGCGCGGTAGTGGAGAAGTAGCGATATGCGACATCGATAGTAATGCCCTGCTCGCGTTCCGCCTGGAGGCCATCTACTAGCATCGCCAGTTCAAGGTCCCCGGCCGCATTCACCCCTTTTTGGTCACTGCGCAGCGCGGCTAATTGGTCATCGTAGAGCTGGAGCGAGTCGTGGAGCAGCCTGCCAATCAGAGTTGACTTACCATCATCCACCGAGCCGCATGCCAGCACGCGGAGCAGGCTTTTGTTCTTGTGATGTTCGAGGTAGCCGAGGACGCCAAGGGTGTCCAGCTCGGACATGAGTGTTGGTTCCATTTAGAAGTACCCCTCGCGCTTTTTCTTTTCCATCCCGGCTTGATCGACATCGATGACTCTTCCCTGGCGTTCACTCGTGCGTGCCCGCAGCGTTTCCTCAACGACCTCTTCAAGTGTGGTTGCAGTCGAGCGGACGGCGCCTGTCAGCGGATAGCAACCCAGTGTGCGAAAACGGACCATTTCATGGCGGATTTCCTCTCCAGGAAGGATCTCCATCCGGTCATCGTTGACCATAATCAAGACACCATCACGCTCGACAACCGGTCGCTTGGCGGCGAAGTAGAGAGGAACCATCGGGATGTTTTCCTGGAGAATATAAACCCAAATGTCCAACTCGGTCCAGTTTGAGAGTGGAAAGACGCGGATGCTTTCGCCATCGTTGATCTCACCGTTGTAGATGTTCCAGAGCTCTGGGCGCTGGTTCTTCGGGTCCCAGCGGTGGTTGCGGTCACGGAATGAGTAAACGCGCTCCTTCGCCCGAGACTTTTCTTCATCACGACGGGCTCCACCAAATGCGGCATCAAAGCCGTATTTAGAGAGCGCCTGCTTTAGTCCGACGGTTTTCATGATGTCGGTGTGTTTTGCACTTCCATGGATGAAGGGGTTTATGCCCATCGCAACGCCATCCGGGTTCCGGTGGATCAACAAATCCAAATCAAGGTCACGGGTGATTTGTTCGCGAAACGCGTACATTTCACGAAATTTCCAGGTGGTGTCGACATGGAGAAGTGGAAATGGAATCCGACCAGGAGCGAATGCCTTACGCGCGAGGTGAAGGAGGACACTGCTGTCTTTCCCGATCGAGTAGAGCATCACGGGCTTCTTAAATTCAGCCGCCACCTCCCGCATGATGTGAATGGCTTCCGCCTCCAGCTGTTGTATATGCGTACGCACGACAGACATTCCTTACTTCTCTTATCCTTGCCACTGACATTCAGGGGCTGCTTTCAAACCACTTTTAGGAAGAACAATCAAATTGTCAAATAACAAACGTAAACGAACGGTTTTGTTTCCCAACTGAAAACGGAACAATCAATGAGGGTTGCTGGTAGATGGCTTCGGCTTCTAATTGTTGGATATGGGTTCGCACTTCAGAAATCCCTTACTAAACTTTCATCCCTAAAACGTTGAACACCCCAACGGCATTCTCTAGACACTGCAATCTTGTTTGCTTCCTAATAATCACCTATGGCATTGGTTTCAGCTGCGGTCAGCCCATCCCCGTACCATTGAAGGTGGTTGGCAAGCGCTGCGACTTCACCGATCACAACGAGTGCAGGGCTGGTAATGCCATTTTTCTCGATGAGCTCCGGGAGATTTCCCAACACTCCGGATACGACCCGCTGTGTCGGTCTGGTTCCATCCTCGATGATGGCGACTGGGGTTGTATCCGCTCGTCCATGGGCGATCAGCCGGTCCCGGTAGAGCGTGCTGGTTCCGAGTCCCATGTAGACAACAACGGTCTGCTGGCTTGCAGCAAGCGAATTCCAGTCTGGCTCGCGGCCATCCTTGCGGGTGTGGCCTGTGACCAGCTGAATCGTCTGAGCAAAGTCGCGGTGTGTTAGCGGGATGCCCGCATAGGCGGAGCAGCCAGCCGCGGCGGTGATGCCGGGAACAACTTGAAAGCGTATTCCGTTTGCGACGAGGGCTTCGCATTCTTCCCCACCACGTCCATAAATGAACGGATCGCCACCTTTGAGACGGCAGACGCGCTTCCCCTCTTTGGCAAGCTTGACCAGAAGGGTATTGATTTCATCCTGAGGGAGGGTGTGTTTACCAGCGCTCTTCGCAACACTGATGCGCTCGGCATCCCGGCGGGCAAGTGCGAGGATTTCGTCGGAGACAAGGCCATCATGCACGATGACATCCGCTTTGTGCATGCACTGCAGCGCTTTTATCGTAAGCAGCTCGGGATCCCCGGGGCCCGCACCTACGATATAAACCTCCCCGGATGCATCGGTTCCCCCGTCGAGCACAGTCGAAAAGAGCGTGTCTGCCTCAGCACGCTTCCCCGCAGCAAGAACTCCGGGAATAGCACCCGTAAAGAACATTTCCCAAAACCGCCGCCGCTGGTCAAAAGGCAATACATTCTTGACACGCTGGCGCATTTCTTTAGCAAACTGACCGGCAATCGCCACCGATGCCGGTATCCACGCCTCCAGTTTTTCACGCAGCTGACGGGCGAGGACGGGTGCGTGGCCTCCGCTGCTAATACTGATGATAATCGGGGAACGGTCGATAATTGCCGGAAAGATAAAGCGACTGTGCGCCGGGTCATCCACGGCATTGACCAAAATCCCTGCAGCCTCACACGCTTGGAAGATGACATCGTTAAGCGCCTCATCATCGGTTGCCGCGATCACTAAACGCGCGCCCTGGATATCTGAAACAGCAAAAGCTCGCTCAATAACGGTCAGTCCAGCTTGTGGCAACGTGGAAAATCCCGAATCGACTTCCTCGCCGATAACCGTAACACACGCACCAGCCTCCAGAAGCAGCCGTGTCTTACGTAGCCCAATTTCCCCGGCGCCGACTACGAGGACGGGCTGGTTTGTGATATCGATGTAAAGCGGGAGAAACTCCACGATTAGGCCTTGCCTTCTGGCTTTACGTGGAGGCCACATTCACGAACAAGCCCACCAAAGCGCGTTTCCTCTTCGGTCATCCCGATGGTGAGCGGACGCGTTGAGTGTGTATCTCCGATACTGACATAGCCCTGCTCAAACAGCGGATGGTATGGCAAATCGTGCTGCTCGATGTAGCGGTGAACATCCTGCTTGGTCCAATCCGCAATTGGCTGGACTTTAATGCGACCAGCTGCCACATCAATGAATGGCGTCTCAGCGCGACTGCTGGACTGCTCACGCCGGAGGCCGGTAAACCAGGTTACGACGCCGATCTCATCGAATTTGGCATCGAGGGGTGCGACCTTATTAAGTTGGTTGTAGGCCTTAATGCCATCGATGCCCTGCTCCCACTGCTTTCCGTAGCGGGCTTCCTGCCAGGCAGGTGAGAGCTCCGCCCGGCAGACCACTAAATTGAGGCCCAGCCTAGATGTCAGTGAATCCATAAACTGATACGTCTCAGGAAACAGATAACCCGTATCGACAACGACGACCGGAATCCCTGGATGTACTTGCGTGACCAAATGGAGCATAATCGCCGCCTGCACCCCGAAGCTGCTCGTCACCACATGCAGCCCCGGCGTACTTTCGATGGCCCATGCGATTCGAGCATCCGCAGACAGCCCTGAAAGGAAGCGGTTCGTTTCCTCAAGGGCTGTGCCGGTTGACAAGTCCGCTGCGGTTACCACCTTTTAGGCCCCGACAATCCCGGCGCGGTGTACAAAGTCACCAAAGCGCTCACCTGCGGTTCGCTCAGAAGAATAGCGTGCGAACAGTGCGTCGGTTTCCGCGAGAATTGTCGCTTCCGTGATGTTTTCCTTGTACAGGGTATTTAACCGCGTGCCAAGGCCATCGCCGCCGATATGCATGTTGTAACGGCCAGCAGCCTTGCCTATAAAGCCAATCTCGGCGACATATGGGCGTCCGCAGCCATTTGGGCAGCCGGTCATGCGGACGACGATCGCATCCCTTTCGATGCCATGCTTGACCTGTAAGGCTTCGTAGTGCGTAATCAGGTCAGGGAGATAGCGCTCGGCTTCTGCCATCGCCAGCGCACAGGTTGGAAGCGCGACACACGCCATCGAGTTTTCGCGGAGAACGGTCAGCATTCGGCCATAGAGACCATGTGCTCGCGCGATATCTTCGATTTGCTTACGGTCATCCGGAGCGACCCCTGCGACAATAATGTTCTGGTTTGCCGTCATCCGGAAATCGCCTTTGTGAACCTTTGCGATTTCAAGCAAGCCGGTCTTGAGTGATCGTCCGGGGAAGTCCAGAATGCGTCCATTTTCGATGAACAGCGTCAAGTGATGCTTGCCATCTTCACCCGCAACCCACCCGAGGCGGTCGCCTTGCTGGGTAAACGTAACCGGGACAACCGGTTGGAACGTAACTCCTGAGCGGGCTTCGACTTCTTTGCGGAAGGCATCGACACCCATCCGGTCGATGGTGTATTTGAGACGTGCATGCTTGCGGCTCTCGCGGTTGCCAAAGTCACGCTGCGTGGTCAAGATGGCCTCTGCGACTTTTAAGGTGTCATCCGGATGGATAAAGCCAAGGTCGCTTGCAAGACGTGGATACGTGTCAGGTTCGCCATGCGTTGCGCCCATGCCACCACCGGCAGCTACATTGAAGCCAGTGAGGACACCCTTCTCCGCAATCGCAATAAACCCTAGGTCGTTTGTATAGACATCCACATCGTTGTGCGGGGGTACAACCACAGCCGTTTTGAACTTACGCGGAAGATAGGTCGGGCCGAAAATAGGCTCATCCTCAGGCTCGGAGCTTGCGACCTTTTCATTGTCAATCCAAATCTCATGATATGCGCGCGTCTTTGGCAGGAGGTGCTCACTGATGCGCACCGCCCAGTCATACACCGTTTTATGGAGGCTTGATTCAATCGGATTCGTCGTCGCGAGGACATTTCGGTTGACATCCCCACAAGCCGCAATCGAGTCGAGCAAAACGCTGTGCAGCCCTTGGATCACAGGGCGGATGTCCCCTTTTAGGATGCCGTGGTACTGGAATGTCTGCCGCGTGGTAAGGCGGATGGAGCCGCTCATGGTCAGCTCATCGGCGATGTTGTTGATGCTTAGCCACTGCTCGGGTGTGCAGACGCCTCCAGGGACGCGGGCTCGGAGCATGAATGTATGGAGAGGCTCCAGTTTTTGCTCTTTGCGCTCTGCGCGAATATCGCGGTCATCCTGTTGATAGAAGCCGTGAAACTTCGTGACCTGTGTGTCATCCGCAGCCAATGCACCGATGATTTCGTTTTCGAGGCCATCGGTGA
>Ga0114980_10000807_pt1 | contig 22444 bp, 15 predicted proteins | sample S_140806_EF_Meta_FD_87018 | JGI IMG/M metagenome (GOLD analysis project Ga0114980, IMG submission 87018) | Freshwater microbial communities from Lake Simoncouche, Canada to study carbon cycling - S_140806_EF_MetaG | ecosystem: Environmental > Aquatic > Freshwater > Lake | place: Lake...
AACCGTTATGTGACTACCCGCGAGATCACTAATACAGACGCTCTCTACGGCTTGGACGCCGCACGGGATGATGTGCCGGAAGCCCGAGAGGCTATCTTTTGTGACATTTAGGGCGAAGCCGTGCATTGTGACCCACTGCTTAATGCGCACACCAACCGCAGCTACATACTTGCGTCCAAGCCAGATACCTGCATGAAAGTCGACTGTGTGCAAGCCGGGAACACCAAGGCGCTCTCCGACCTTAAGGAGATTGGTTTCAAGACTCGCAATATAGCTACGGACATCCCGGTTGTTCTCACCAAGGTGGATGATGGGATAACCCGTCAGCTGCCCCGGGCCATGGTAGGTCATGTCGCCACCGCGGTTTGTTCCATAGAGGGCAATGCCATGGTCACCAAGGGCTTGACCGGATGTCAGCAGGTTCGCATTTTCTGCCGTCTTACCATACGTGATGACCGGCTCATGTTCGAGGAGAACAAGCGTATCCGGGATGCCGCCAACTCGGCGGGCGGCGGCGATGCGTTCTTGAATTTCGAGACCCTGCGGATAGGTAACCGCAGGGCCGTTTGTGAAATCCAGGATCACCAAAACTGCCTGATTCATAAATTAGACATTGCTCGGGAGCTTTGCAGCACGGATCTCAACCAGTTTACGGTCAAGCGCAATCCGGGCATCTCCCAATTTCTGCTCAAGCACTGCAAGTGCATTTTCATCGAGGCGGTCAAGCTTAATTTCGGCGATTGCGTCCGCTATGCGCTCCGCAATACCAGCCATCGCACCCGCAGGGCTAGGTGCCGCCGTAGAAACCCGTCCTGTTATTACCGGAATTTCTGCAATGTCTGCTTCCAAAATTCGATCCGCCAGCTCCGGGAAGTCGCGAACAGCGCGTGCAACGCGTGCCGTGTCATCGGATGAAAGCTTTTCTCCACGCACCTTCTGAACGACGCGCTCTTGAAGCTCAGGCTCTTCATTCAGCTGGCGAAGGAAGCGGGCATGCTTTTCGGTGATTTGACCATCGGCTGGACGATTCGGACTCGAAACAACCTGCTCTGCGATGGCTTCTGGCAAGTCGAGGAGATCTAGAAGATGGCCAACCATACGGTCGGAAAGACCGAGGCGCTGTGCGACTTCCTTATTCGTCCCTTGGATTTCGTCCTTGAGCATCTTGATCGCGTTGGCTTTATCGACCGGCGCGAGATCTTCCCGTTGGAGGTTTTCGATAAGCTGTTCGCTACGACGATCAATGGCATCTGCTGGGCGAACCAGACAAGGAACTTCTTCAAGTCCAGCGAGTTGGCTGGCGCGCCAGCGGCGCTCGCCCGTGATGATTCGATATGCATCCACGCCCGCGAGTGGCACAACGGTGATTGGGTTGAGCACCCCGTGTTGGCGCAAGGAATCCGCAAGTCCAGCAAGTCCGGTTTCATCAAAAACCTTCCGGGGCTGATCCGGGTCCTCGACGATTTTATTGATAGCGATGCGGCGTAGTTCCAATGAATGCTCCTGTAGCGAAAATCGTGTCGATACACAACACGCCTGCCATTCTACTCGGAAATTGAAGGGCTCCCCGGAAAGTGGAATGAGAGAAATTTCCCAAATTGTTGGTGGATGTCCGACTGAGCGATGTCCATCATCGCGCTGCTAAAAATAGCCGTATATAGGTGCTATTGACTTGGCGAACCTTCATCAAAGACTCAAAAGCTTCTCATCAACCAACATCCCCGTTACCTCGTAACTGAAAACATCCCGGTATAAGGTCAGCGCGGCGTGTGAACGGCGGTCCCATTGGTGTGTGTCAGACAGGAGTCTTGAAAGCGCCACAGTAAGGTCGTCCTCAGCGGCACTTTCGGCCAATGTAAACGCAGCAGAATACCGCTTGTCACCGTCAAACACCGCGACGGTGCTTGGCCCGCGGTTTGAAACGACAGGGATTCCATGCGCAAGTGCGACCGTCATGGATGACCGCCGGGTTGAAATGCCATCGGAGAATGGACACAAAAAAGCATCCATACACATAAATGCATCCGAAACGCCGCGGGCATCCAGAATGCCTGTTCGTACTACTGTCACCCCGGGGATGCCATCGGGTATCGCCTTGCCAATCCCCCCAACCGCTAGAAGCGTCAACGGGCCAACATCAGCGGCAGTTTTCGAAAGGACTGCCGTAAGGCCATCAACGCCTTTAGAAATGTGTGGCATCCCGAAAACACCAACGACAGTGACATCATCGGGTAAATGTCGCGCGGAACGGGCCTCGATTCGTGAAATGCACGGCGTCCCGGCACTCGAGCCAATCGGGATACATGTGACATCAACGCCAGACCGCACGCGCCCTTCGATTTCGTTCATCCACGGCCCAGTTGAGACAAAGACCTGGTCGGCTTGTTTTAGAATCGATGCGTACATCGGCAGCTGCCACATCGACATAATCGTAAAGCGCCACGGCCAGAGCGGTACGTGACGTTCATGAATCATCACGGCAAGCTTGATCGCTGGAGAGACAGCCCTGATGCGTTTGCGGAGCGAAACCAGTGCCAGATTCCGCCCCCACTTGCCGTAGCAGAATGGGTTGTAGTGGATGTAGACGACATCGATGCCTTGGCCTACCGCGGCGACAATAGCATCCACGACGGAGGTTGCCACTTTCGTCGACCAGCTTGGCTTGACCGTAACTCTAGGAATATCTGCGTATGTGATGCCTTCGGGGACGAGACAAGTCACTGAATGCCCCATCGAAGCAAGGGATTCCGCCATGAGCGCCGCGTGGTCCCCGATGCCATCCACGACGGGGGGCAGCGCTGATGACACCATTAAAATGCGCAGTGGTTTTCCGGCCATCTTAGATGATGTCGGCAAAGGTCCGTTCCATGCTGCGGAAGACAGTGATGCCAGTTATGAGCATCACTATGGTGGTTCCGACAGAGATTGCAAGGAGATTTCCACTTGGGAGCGGCGTTCCCAGAAGGGATGCACGGACGAGCTCAAGGTAACCGGACATCGGGTTGAGGAGCATAAACCAAACCAACTTCCCGGTGTAGAGGGATGCGGGAACGATTACAGGCGAGCCCCAGAAGAGAAGCTGCACCATCACTGGCAGAATGTGTTGGACATCCCGGTATGGCACCGTCAATGCTGAAACCAATATGCCTGCACCAATCGCAAGCAGCATAATTCCAAGTATCCCGAGAGGAAACAACACCAGCATCGCGGTTGCCTTGACCCCGAGGATCACGGCGATGACGGCGAACACAGCGGTTGCGATCAGGGCATCGAGGAGGGCGCCAGGCACTACGGACAATGGAAGGATAAGTCTTGGGAAGAAGATTTTGCTGACGAGCTGCGTGTTACCGACGAGACAGTTTCCACTCTTCGTCAGGATAGCTTGAAAGAGGTTCCATGCCAGCAGACTTGCGAAGGAATAGGCCAGCATTGGAACATCGCCAACCGGAAGCCGCGCCGCTTTACCAACAACGCTAAAAATAATCGCGCCGAGGAGGGGCTGCAGCACAACCCAAATCACACCAAGCGCGGTCTGGCGGTAGCGAAGCCTGATGTCGCGCTTCATCAGCTCGACGAGGAGGTCGCGGTAGTGCCACACCTCAAGAAGATCCGCTGCGTGAAAGCGATTGGATGGTTCAATCGTCACCAATGGTTGCTGGCTCAACATAAATGGCTATCCCGATGGGATGAAATCCCATTCGAGACAATACCACGCACACCCGTTAGAGATGGTAAGTGAATGCTACAATCCGCGGTGTGAAGCAACGTCAATTCCTTGCATTGCCATCTTGGCTGCCACTCGCCTTACTACTGATGGTAGCGTTTTTGCTCCGTGTCATCGGAATTGACTGGGGCGTTCCTGCGCCCGGGAGGCTGTGGTCGTTCCACCCGGATGAAAGCCAGGTTCTGGTCGCGGCCCTCGACCTGAACATCTTTACGGGCAAGCTTGATAATGGCTTCTACAACTATGGTCAGTGGTATCTTCTCGCCGCCGGCACGCTTATCCATATTCTGGAAACCCTAAAGGTCGTCGCAAAGCCTCTGGCCGGAATCGCCCCCACGGCAGAGTCCCTGATCACGGCACGCATCTTCACCGCCATCCTCGGTACAGCCACTATCTGGTTCGTATTTGACACTTCGCGACGGTTAGGCAATAAAGCTGCCGGCTTTCTCGCGGGAACCACGTATGCAGTGATGCCTCTTGCAGTGCAGCATGCGCACTTTGCGACCGTCGATGTCCCCGCAGCCTTCTGGGTTGCCGTCACCATTTGGGCAGCCATCGCATTCCACGCAACCGGAAACAGCAAAATTCTGGCGATTGGCGCGATCGCATGTGGACTTGGCGCCGCGACAAAGTACAATGCGGGTCTTTCGCTATTTCCTCTGATGCTTGCGTGGCTGCTACGCAAGGAACGGAAAGCTACAGAGCTGGTTGGAGTACTCTTGATTACGGCTGTAGCCTTTGTTATCGGATGTCCAGGCTCTGTCCTAAACACAGGACAGTTCATCAAGGACATAGCGTTCGAAGCACGCCACGTCGGCGCCGGCAGTGAACAAATTTTCACAAACACCATCCCCGGCTACCTCTATCACCCTCTCGTGAACGGCCCGTGGGTTGTGGCCTATCTCTGGCCTGCGATTGGACTTGGCATCGTCAACATTGGTTTGCGTAGAAAAGCCGCCGAGCTCATCCCACTAGCCTTCGCCTTGCCCTACTTTCTGCTCATCGGCATCGCGCAGGTCAAATTCGCCCGCTATGCTCTCCCTCTACTGCCAGTTCTCGCGCTCTACACAGGTCTTCTTTTTGTCAGAAAGCCGGATCAGCGACCGTACATCGGTGCCTTCGCAACCCTCTGCTGCGCACTAACACTGTTCGCATCGGTTACCTGGGTCCGTCAGTTCACAGCCACCGACCCTCGTATCGCCGCCGCCGCTGGAATCAAGGCATCGGGTGCAGAAGTCGTCACATTTGCCCGCCGCCCTTGGTTCTGGTCGGCATCCCTTTCGCCGCAAATCGCCCACTTTAGCCCAAAGCTTGCTGCCGACGATGCTCGTGCATTTGATGGCATCCCGCAGCTGGTCGTTCCTCCGGATGGCTCCGAGTGGAGTGTGGATACCCTGTCCCAGTTCAATCAAGCATCTGTGCTAACGCTTTCTGAACTTGAAATCATGGATGCTGTTCGTCTTCGCGACACCCAACCGATGCTCTTTGTGGATGCCGCACACACGCTGCTACCGACTACCAAGGTCTACGGGAGTCCAATCAGCATCCCGTTTATCAGCAGCTTCCGCTCATCAACGTACAACGGATGGCTAACACTTCAAGGTGTTCCCCATGACATGCTTTACGTCAATCCGCAAATTTGGGTGCTCAGTGGACGATGACAAAAGCGGTATTCTAGACCTAGGGACATTCAAAGCGTCCCAGTCAATGTGACCACAAAAGGATCAATTATGTCGACCTCCCTCTCTGCACGTGACCGGATTTTGATTGCGCTGGATGTCGATTCAGCAGATGCCGCAGTAGCCCTGGCGCGTAAAGTCGCGGGCACGGTTGGCGGTCTCAAAGTCGGTCTTGAGCTCATCAATGCAGCGGGATTCGATATCATCAGCCGACTTCAGGATGCCGGTGTCGACAAGATCTTCTACGATGCCAAATTTCACGACATCCCGAACACGGTTCACGGAGCAGTTGCGGCGGCGGTGAAGCGTAACGTCTGGATGGTGAATGTCCATGCGCAGGGCGGATCGGCGATGCTGCGGGCGGCGGCGGATGCGGCACACGCGGCGGCGAATCCCCCACTTCTTATTGGAGTGACAGTCCTTACAAGCCTTAGCCAAGAAGCGCTCAACAGTGACCTCCGGGTTGCCGGGTCCGTGAATGACCATGTGCTTCACCTCGCGGGTTTGTGCCATGCAAATGGCCTCGATGGCGTTGTCTGCTCACCACATGAGGTTGAAGCGATTCGAACATCCCTTGGTAATGAGTTTGTCACCGTCGTGCCTGGCGTTCGCCCAAAGGGCGTGGCTGCACATGACCAGGCGCGCATCGCGACGCCGGAAGCTGCCGTTGCGAGTGGTGCGACGTATTTGGTGATTGGCCGAGCCATTACGGGAGCGGATGATCCCCGTGAGGCTGCCATTAGGATTGCCGCGGATATCGAGCAAGCCGTTTGATGCCCGGTCAGGCGCTGCAGCTCTATACACTGCGCGAGTTTACGAAAACAGCCGATGCCGTACGTACCACCCTCGAACGTGTACGCGAGATTGGGTTTCGGGCGGTTCAGGTGAGTGCGGTTGCCGCCCTCGAAGCTGATCTCTCACCGAATGTGCTAGGCAAGTGGCTGCGGGAGCTGGGTTTGGAGTGCATCGCGACACACCGGCCATGGGCATCGCTTCTAAATGAAACCGAGCGCGAAATCGCGTTTCACAAGGCGCTTGGGTGCGACTATGTGGCGATTGGTGGCATCCCGGATGGCTACGACAAGCTAAAGCCTGCCGAGTACAGCCGGTTTATCGATGAGAGCCGAGCAGTCCGTTCGCAACTGGCAGCTGCAGGTATACGTTTTGGTCACCATAACCACGCATTTGAGTTTGACCGGGGTGACTGCGGAGCCGTTCTCTCCCAGTGGGATGTGCTTATCGCTTCTGGCGGCCCAGATTACTACTTGGAGCTGGATGTTTATTGGGCGTGGCATGCGGGGGTGGACCCGGTGGGCTTGTTTTCCCGGATGACCGGTCGGGTACCCGTGGTGCATATCAAAGATAAGGCAGTAATCGCAGGCAATCCAGTAATGGCGCCCATTGGTGAAGGCAACCTCCCATGGGAATCGATTATCGAAGCCGGGAATGCCGCGGGTGTTGAATGGTGGTGCGTTGAGCAAGATGAGTGTCACAGGGATGCGTTTGCATCGGTTGCTGCGTCCTATCGCTATCTCAAGGAAGTCCACGGTCTCCTCTAATGCCGATTCCATTTGACCGCTACAAGCCCTGGCTTACAGGGACATTTGTTATCGCACCAGGTATTGGTGAGAAGTCTGAGCAGCAGCTTTGGGATGCTGGATTTCGGCACTGGGAAAGTGTTGTGGATGCCAAGTTGCCGGTGAGTGCGACGAAAGCTGATGCGATTAAGCGGGCGGCCGAGCAAGCTCTGGAGGCACATCAAATCGAGGACTGGTCCTGGTTTGCCGCGCGCCTTGGGTCGAAGGAGCATGTTCGGCTTCTGCCATGGCTTTGGGACAAAGCGATGTGTATCGATATCGAAACCAACGGCGGCTACGATGCGAATGACATCACGATCATTGGGATGCACGGAGCTTACGATACGCACATTCTCGTTAAGGGAAGAGACATTGCTCGTTTTCCGGAGCTGTTTAATCCCGTAGGTTTGATGGTTTCCTTTTTTGGTACCGGCTTTGATGTGCCATTTTTAAAGCGGCGATTTCCGGATGTGGACTTCGACATCCCCCATGTGGATGTCTGTAATGTCATGCGTCGTATCGGGATCAAGGGCGGACTTAAAGCAATTGAGCACAGGTTTGGTATCGAGCGCTCAGATGAAGCAGCTGGACTTTCAGGCTGGGATGCCGTTGAGCTGTGGAGGCTTTGGGTCTCCCGCCGGGATGAAAGTGCCCTGAATCGCTTGATTCGCTACAACCGCGAAGATATCGAGAATCTCCCGGCGCTCCTGCAAATCGCATACCCAAAGCTCATAGTGCAAACAGGAGCCAGCTGGCTGCATCAGATAGAATAAAGGCCATGCCTATCTACGAATTCAAGTGCAAGTCCTGTAGTAACCAGTTCGAGACGATGCGTCCGTTCTCCCGCAAGGATGAACCAGAAGGCTGTCCAGCGTGTGGATCAGCGGAAACTTCTAGGCAGCTCTCGATGTTTGCAGCGACGGGCTTTGCTGATCCCAGCTGCTCCACCAGTCAGGCATCCGGGACGCCTTGCTGCCGGACAATCGCGCCAGGCGGTGGCTGAGGGGTTCCTCGCCGGTAGCCCGTGTGGTTGCCATCACCCTCAATAACACTTTCGCGGCGCTGCCGCATAACTCCAGGATTCCCCCATGCGAACGTACATCACAACCCCTATCTACTATGTCAACGCCGTCCCACACGTCGGAACGGCAACCACGACACTACTAGCAGATGCGCAAGCGCGTTATCACCGCATGCAGGGGCTGGATACGTGGTTTTTAACCGGCACGGATGAGCATGCTCAGAAGGTATCCGATGCAGCATTTGCCGCAGGTGAAACGCCACAGGCGTTTGTCGACAAGGTTTCACAAAGCTTTGTCGAAGCCTGGAAGTTCCTCGATTGTCGCTATGACACGTTCATTAGGACGAGCGAGGACCGTCATAAAGATGTCGTCCGTGAAGTCTTCAAACAGCTTGAAAAGTCCGGCGATATTTATCTAGGCGTTTATGAAGGCTGGTACTCCGTCGCCGATGAAACGTTCTTCCGCGACACGGATGTCGATGACAATGGCATCGTCAAAGAAACCGGAGCAAAGGTCGAGCGCATCAGCGAGGATGTCCATTATTTCAGACTTTCGGCCTATGGAGAGCGTCTGAAGGAGCATATTCTTACAAACCCGGGTTTTCTCATTCCTGATACGCGCCGTAATGAAGTCCTCGCCTTTATTGAACAGGGCCTTAGGGATATCGCCATCTCGCGCAAGAACGCGGGCTGGGGAATCGAAGTCCCTGGGGATGCCAGTAAGGTTGTTTATGTCTGGTTTGATGCGCTGATCAACTACCTGACGGAGTCAGGTTGGCCAAACAATCCAGCGTGGGACCAGACGTGGCCGGCAACGGCACACCTGATGGCCAAAGAGATCTTCACGCGGTTCCACGCAACTTTGTGGCCTGCGATGCTGATGGCCCTCGAGCTCCCCCTTCCTAAGCATGTCGTTGGGCACGGTTGGTGGGTGGTCCGTGATGATGAAGGCCTCCTTGGCAAGGCCAGCAAGAGCAAAGGCAATATTCCAACGCCGCAGGCAGTTGTTGAGAAGGTCGTGGATGCGAGTGGTTGCAATCCGTTGGTCGCACGGGATGCCCTGCGTTACTACCTCCTCCGCGATATACGCTTCTCGGATGACACTGAATTTGCACTCGCGATGCTTCAGTCTCGCTACAATGCCGAGCTTGGAAACGATCTTGGAAATGTCCTTAACCGTGTTCTCAAGGCTGGCTACTTCGGTGGAACGCTGCCAACAGAGGCAGCGCTTGATGCAGGACTGCAGGCCGATGCACAGAAAGCAAAGGATGCTTACACATCAGCGCTAGCCACTTACGACTGGGGTACTGCTCTGCAGGCAGTCAATGGACTGCTGGCCTGTGTCAATCGCTACCTTGCGACCACCGCACCGTGGAAAGCCGCCAAGGCTGGTAACACGGAAGATGTCGACACAGCTATCTACAATGCCCTGGAAGGCGTTCGGTTTGCGGCAGTCCTGTTGCTTCCGGCGATGCCACACGCTGCCGGAGAAGTCCTCCGTCAGCTTGGACTAAGTCCAAATGTCGCATCCGGTGACTTTGACCGCCTGACGACCTTTGGAGCCCTCCCATTTGGTGGGCAAACCGCGGTTGGCGATGTCATCTTTCCTCGCCTTGCCTTCCCGGCACCGACCGTCGAAGCCGCACCTAAAGCCGCTAAAGCCGAACAAAAGTCATCAGGAGAGACCAAACCTGTGGATCAAACATCCCCTGCTGCCGATGTAACATCGAGTGAAATCACCATCGATGACTTTATCAAGGTCCAGTTCCGTATTGCGGACATCACCCATGCAGAAAAGATTGAAGGTGCGAAAAAGCTTCTGCGCCTCGAAGTCCAGCTCGGCGAAGAGAAGCGGCAGATTGTAAGTGGAATCGCTGATTCGTATACACCCGAAGAGCTGATTGGGATGCAGATTGTCGTCGTCTACAATCTGAAGCCTGCAAAGCTCCGCGGCGTTGAGAGCCAAGGGATGCTGCTTGCGGCCACCGACACCGATGGCAAAGCAATCCTGCTGCAGCCAGCCAAGCGTGTTGTATCCGGAGCAGAGGTTCGATAGCGACGGTTCGTAGAGGGAGTTGACGATGTACCAAAGCCATGCAACGCGCCCAGGACCCGCCAGGATCCAGCCATGGTGCTCATCCTGAGTCTGGTCACCTGCGGCATTTATTACTTGGTATGGATGCATCGCGTCAGTCAGGAAGTTCAGGATGCCCTGGGCGAAACAGACACCAACCCAGGCCTCGAAGTGCTGCTTACAATCGTCACGTGCTTTCTCTATAGCTACTTCTGGGACTGGAAAATGGCTCAGAAAATTGTGCGGCTTCAGGAAAACGTCGGGATACGGCCAGTTGATAATGGCGTTTTGTACCTAATCCTGAATTTCGCTGTAGTTGGTGTTGTCAACTCATTAATGCAGCAGCAGCAGCTCAACGATGTGTGGCGTAACTGGGACCGCTCCAGTCACTAAGCCGATGAGGGCGCAAACGCATCAGAGTGCCAAAGTCCTGTTCACGGTCTTGACAGCCGATTGGTTTTGGACGCTGTCTATTGTAATCGGGGCCGTGGTCATCCCGGCACCGTCGGTCGGAGCATCCACTGTCCTTGGACTTCCGAAGCTCTGCCTGTTTCGTAACATCACGGGAATCGCCTGCCCCGGCTGTGGAATGACGCGTTCACTCATTGCAACAGCGCACCTCCACTTCGAAGATGCCATTTTGTTTCATCCGCTCGGACCACCGGTACTGATACTGCTGCTGTCCTACATTCTCATGCATGTGATGAAGCTTAGTCTCCGTACAGGACACTTGCAGCAAATCCCGAAGGTCATTCCGATAGCACTGACATTGTGCTTTGCAATCGTGTGGGTTGTGAGGCTTCTCGGATTCCTTCCGACGCCTTCCTAAGATTATAAGACCGTACATAGGTAGTGTCAGTAGGTGAAATAAACCAGCACAATTACTAGCCAGTAGCGTTTGCAGGTCAACATCCGATATACACATTCCAGATACACCAAGCCCGACATAAATCTCATTATCGAAAGAATATTTAGACGTCGTTCATCCAAGTTAAGACCTCTTACAGCAATTGGAAGCTGCAGACTTCATCATGCACCGTTCAAAACAAACATCTGAAAACAACAACAATGGTTAACTTTGTGAACCACAGTAAACTTTGATGTCATCGATTAATCTCTGGACCATCAACTCACAAAGAACACCCGGCAATTGCAGCCGTCTTAGCACAATGCTAAGGCTAATTAAAGGTATTTGAACCACCATTTGACCTATATTAATTCAAACCAATTCAAGTTCTACATTAGTTAACTTTACGTATTATTTCAGTGTTTATCGTGAGGACAAACCCAGTATTGTTACGAATACAGAATAATTCTAATCTGTCTATACTCCCCACATCGGATCAACCTCATTGATTCGTTTCAATCAAAGAGATTGCCGACTGTTGGATATCAACGTGTATCCAAGATCGATAGGAGACTAGTCAGATGAATCATCACCGCGTAGGGACATCTAAGACAGTAACCAAATGGGTTGCTGTTCTTGGTTTGTCTGGAGTTGCAATTGCAGCTCAGTTCACATCGCTTAACCCGGCACTTGCGCAGGTTCCACCTCCACCGCCGGCGCTGCCACTTGCACCACTGTCAACCATCACTCCTCCACTGCCTGCTGACCTCGATGTTTACATCAAGGATCGTGCAGCAGCGATCCGTCTTGGAAAGGCACTCTTCTGGGACCAGCAACTAGGTTCAGAAGGAACTGCATGTGCAAGTTGCCATTATCAGGCTGGCGCTGATGGGCGTGATGTCAATCAGATTGCAATGGGCCCAGATGCCAAGTTTGACTACGGCCACGCTGTCAACTTCCAGCTCAAACTGGATACCCACTTCCCATTCACAAAGTTCAGCGAATCCCTCAACAATGCATCACTGAAGATTCGAAGCTCCAACGACATCGTCGGTAGCCAAGGCGTCTTCAAAGCAGACTTCCTTGGTCTGTCGATTGGTGCGCTGGGAGTTGGTTCTGTTGGTGCAACGGATGCTAGCGTAATCCGCCCAGATGCAACATTCAACAAGTTGAATGTCAATACACGTCAGGTAACAGGCCGTAACTCTCCAAGTGTTATCAATGCAGTGTTCAACAATCGTAACTTCTGGGATGGCCGTGCTCACAACGAATTCAATGGTGTCAATCCTTTTGGCAACTCTGATGTCAATGCACGTGTCTATGAAACTGATCCGGTTACCGGTCTTGGAACCGCCACCCAAGTTTCTATTCTAAATGCATCACTTGCATCCCAAGCCGTGGGTCCAGTCAACAGCAGTGTCGAAATGGCACATGGTGGCCGAAACTTTGCCCAGGTTGGTAAGAAGATTCTTGGACTTAAGCCACTTGCTATGCAGAAGGTCGCCGGCGATGACTCTGTATTGGGAACCATCGCGAGTACCACAAAGGGTCTAAACACGACATACGATGCGTTGATCCGTGCCGCAATTCAGGACAAATGGTGGAACGGAACGAACAAGTTTACGGTCAATGTTCAGGACCGTATTGTTCCTAGTGCAACAGGGCAGTACAGCCATATGGAAGGTAACTTTTCGTTAATCTTCGGCCTTGCTGTAATGATGTACGAATCCACACTTGTATCGGATCAAACTCCATACGATGCATACCTTGCTGGAAACAACACCGCTCTGACGGCATCCGCTGTCCGTGGACTCGAAGTGTTCCAGACCAACGGTTGTGTAACTTGCCATGCAGGCCCTGCACTAAGCAGTGCTACAACTCCATTCCTGGCAGCGGATGCAGCATTACTTGGTATTCGTATCTTCACAGAAGTGATGCCAATGGCGGACACGCTTCTATCGGCATATGACATCGGCTACTACAACATCGGTGTACGGCCAACTGCAGAAGATATTGGAGTTGGAGCCAATGACCCATTCGGCAACCCATTGTCCTTTAGCCGCAGTGTGCAGCTGGGTATCCTCTTAGATCCCAACCGCCCACTCGGACAAGAGATCACTGGAGATACCCGTCTTGCAATCAATGGTGCCTTCAAGACTCCGATGCTTCGTAATGTTGCCTTGACGGCTCCATATATGCACACAGGTGGATATGCGACCCTGTCGCAGGTAATCAACAACTATCACCGAAATGGCGACTTTGGCCGTGAGAACTTTATAGATCTATCACCAGACATCGCATTGGCAGCGGCACTGACAGTAGTTCAAAAGCGTGACCTCATTCAGCTGATGTTGGAAATGACGGACCCACGTGTTGAGAAGATGTCTGCACCGTTTGATCACCCTGAGTTGACCATTCCAAACGGTCACACAATCAAGGCTGGTACAACGAGCACAGTTATCAACCGTGGCGATGGAGCAGCCAAGGATAACATCTTGACAATCCCAGCAACGGGAGCCAATGGTGGAACTCCACTTCGTCGTTTCCTTGGAAACATCGAGACCCGTTTGTTCTGATTAGGAGACTAATCGACAATACACCCGCCGGGAGGCTTCTCCCGGCGGGTGTTTTGCTTTATCGGATCTGTACATTTGGAAGCGTCGGACATCATCGATGACACTGTTATTAAATTCCCCAGAATCAATATCGTCTGTACACCATCGCAAATACATGATGTGACATTGACCTGTATACAAAACACACCAAGCACACTTACAACCATCTTGCACACCTGAAAATGCCAGCATTTGTAACAATATGAATACTCGTAATTGTAGCAATGGCAAACACCAAATCCATCTCTATACTTCGACCTGTGTATGAACTTGTAACTATTCCAAGTACATATCGATGATTTCTACATAAAGTTTTCAGAAAAAGACAAATGTTTAAATCGCCCTTAGTCAGTGTCAGAGAGATGAATCAATCATGGTAAAAAATAAACAGAACACGCTACGCTGTGTAGCGGCCCTCGGCCTTAGTGGCCTCGCGGTCGCCGCTCAGTTGTACACACAACTTCCTGCAAATGCGCAGGTACCAGCTCCAGCCGGAGCCGGCGGACTTGTTGCCATCCTTCCTGTACCGCTGGATACGGTACCGGTTCCGATGCCAGCAGATCTCGATGTATACATCAAGGACCGTGCGGCAGCAATCAAGCTCGGTAAAGCCCTCTTCTGGGATATGCAGGCTGGATCTGATGGAATCACAGCATGTGCATCCTGCCACTATCAGGCAGGCGCTGATGGCCGTGATCGCAACCAGATTGCAATCGGCCCAGACGCCAAGTTTGACAATGGCCACACAGTCAACTTCCAGCTCAAGATCGACACACACTTCCCATTCACAAAGTTCTCTGTCGCACTTGACCCACTTTCCACTAAGGTTCGCTCTTCCAACGACATCGTCGGCAGCCAGGGAGTCTTCAAGACAATCTTCACCGGCATCACCGGAACAGCAGTGGATGCCGGAATCGTTCAAAAGGACCCGATCTTTACCAAGGCAGCCATCAACACCCGTCAGGTAACGGGCCGCAACGCACCTTCCGTCATCAACTCCATCTTCAACAACCGTAACTTCTGGGATGGCCGTGCTCACAACGAGTTCAACGGTGTAAACCCATTCGGCTCATCCGATACCGAAGCACGTGTTTACGAAACAGATCCAGTCACGGGCGAAGCGCTTCCAGTGCAGGTTCTTATCGCTGATGCATCCCTTGCATCCCAAGCTGTTGGACCAGTCAACAGTGATGTTGAAATGGCACACGGTGGACGTAACTTTGCGGTTGTAGGTAAGAAGCTCTTAGGACTAAAGCCCCTTGGACTTCAAAAGGTTGCTGCTGATGACTCCGTTCTCGGAGCCGTTGCTCATGCAACCAAGGGATTGACAACCACATACGATGCGCTGATTCAAGCAGCCATCCAGGATAAGTGGTGGAACGGAACCAACAAGTTCACTGTCAACGCACAGGGCCGTGTTATTCCATCTGTAACGGGTGAATACACTCATATGCAGGCAAACATGTCGCTGATCTTCGGGATGTCGGTTCTGATGTATGAATCAACCCTGATCTCCGACCAGACGCCTCTTGATAAGTGGCTGAAGGGTGATACGACAGCGATGTCGGCAAGTGCAGTCCGTGGCTACAACCTCTTTATTGGTAAAGCTGGATGTATCAACTGCCATGCTGGTGGACCACTGTCCAATGCAACAACTCCAGTTCAGAATCAGGAAGTGTTGCTCGGCCTCGGCTTCCTGTTCCCAGCTGAGTTCATGCCAATGGCGGATGCAATCAACTCTGCTTACGACATCGGGTACTACAACATCGGAATTCGCCCAACGATCGAAGACCTCGGCATTGGCGGAAACGATCCATTCGGTGTTCCACTGTCCTATGCAAAGCGCATTCAGCTTGGCCTGTTGATCGATGACAACCGTCTCTTTGACAACGTCATCTACCCTGACAGCCGCTTGGCAATCGAGGGTGCATTCAAGACCCCAATGCTCCGCAACGTCGCATTGACCGGACCTTATATGCACACTGGTGGTTATGCTACGCTGCATGAAGCACTCAACAACTACCATCGTGGTGGTGACTTCGGCCTCGAGAACATGCCTAACACAGCTCCTGAGCTTGGCCTGATCGGCGTAGTCTCTGTCTTCGATAAGCGTGACATCCTTCAGTTCCTCCTCGAACTGACCGACCCACGTGTTGAGAAGATGAGCGCTCCATTCGATCACCCTGAACTCCGCGTCCCTAATGGGCACAATATCAAGGCTGGAACAACATCTACCTTGGTAAACAACGGACTGGGAAATGCAACGGACACGATCATCACAGTCCCTGCAACAGGTAGGCTTGGAGGAGCACCGCTCCGCCGCTTCCTTGGAAACATGGAAACACGTTTCTTCCAATAGAGAGTAAGGTTTGCACGCCCCCCTCTCTGGATTCATTCAGGGAGGGGGGTTCTTTGTTTATTGGCGGCCAGCTTAGTACATATGACTATCGACTAGCCATTTTTTGAAGAAAATAACAGTGGGCGCAGACGCGAACGGCAAGAGACACGTTTCTTCCAATAAGTTAGGTTTCAGCAAAACACCCTCTCCAGCGCAAGCTTGGGAGGGTGTTTTTTTGCTACTGATCGCACCGTGCAGACAAACAGAAACTCAGGCAGCAATTGGGCCCGAGACAGTTATGATGCTCCGAGCTTTTTGGCCTCTAGCAACTCCCAGCGTGCATACACTTGTTCGACTTTTGTTTTAGCAGTCGGCAATTGCTTGGTCCAAATTTCTGCTAAGCGTGCTGCATCCGATGCAACCGCATCCGTGGCCATTAAGGCCTCTAGGCGCACAACTTCCGCCTCTGCCGAAGCAATGGCATCATCGATGCTGGCGAGCTCACGACGCTCACTTGCCGAAAGCAGATTCCGCTGTGCCACAGGCTTTACCGGAGCACTAAAATCAGGAGTAAACCCTTTGGCCTGGCGCTCAGAATAGCGCTCCATGAACTGCACAAAGTCGGCATATTCCGTGACATTTCCGGCTTCAAAATGCAATACCCTGTTTGACACGGCATCCATAAAATAGCGGTCGTGCGTCACAAGGATGACACATCCTGGAAATGTAGAGAGCGCCCCCTCAAGGACCTCAAGGCTGGCAAGGTCCAAGTCGTTTGTAGGCTCATCGACAATCAGGACATCCGCCACCACCGTTGACAGTTTCGCAAGCAAAAGCCTCGCCTGCTCGCCACCCGAAAGCACGCCCACCAAGCTCCCCAGTTGATTTTCGGAAAAACCAAAGCGCTTCGCCCACGCAGTTACGTGCCACGCATGACCATTATGTTGGACCGTATCGCCATTTGGACACAGCACATCACGCACTGTCTCCTTCATATTCAGCTGTGCTCGCGACTGGTCAAACCACACGACGCGCAGCTTTTCAGCACGCATCAAGTCTCCGGCATCTGCCTCAAGGTCACCCACCAGCACGCGAATCAATGTCGTCTTTCCAACACCATTCGCGCCGACGAGACCAATCCGGTCGCCTGGACTTGCGATCAGATCCAATCCATCGAAGAGTAGCTTCCCACCAAGCGACTTGCTAAGACCTCTTGCCCGAATGAGCTCTTTGGTTGACCGCTGACTGGCTGCAAATGCCGTTTGCTTCACCGTATTTTTCGCAGCGATGCGCTGCTCAATCACGTCCAAATCCGCCATCAGCTCATGGACATCCTGAATGCGTCCCTTCGCTTTTGTCGTACGGGCCTTTGCACCACGACGTAGCCATGCAAGCTCTCTACGGGCATCACCAGACATCGCGTGCTGCTGCTTGTCAAGAGATGCCATGTAGTTTGCACGTGCTTCAAGAAAGTCTGAATAAGCTCCATCCACCTGGAGACAGCCATCGGCATACACCGGGCCAAGTTCAATAATCCGGCTCGCGGTGTTCTCGAGAAAATAGCGGTCGTGGGTGATGGTAATACTAGCAAAGCTGGCGCTTGCAAGCCAATCTTCCAGCCACTGAACCGCCTCGAGGTCCAAATGGTTTGTCGGTTCATCCAACAACATCACATCTGGTTGCCGGATCCGCGCAGCCGCGAGCGCGAGGCGCTTTTTCCAGCCACCTGAGAGCGTATCGACGACGGCATCGGTCGTAAACCCACACATCGCCATTGCAATCGCGACTTCAGTCACGATGTCGTCCACTCCAGCTTCCCGCGCAGCATTGGAGAGCACACTTTCAATCGTGGCCCCTGCGGGAAATGTGTCATCCTGATTAACCCGGAGAACACGCGTGCCCCGGCGCATCGAAAGGTCTCCCCCTCCTGGCTTTTCCTCTCCTGCCAGAATCTTTAGAAGCGTAGACTTCCCCGAACCATTCGGCCCGATAAGACCGATTCGGTCTCCATCTCCGATGCCAAATGTGAGCGATGTAAAGAGCTGGCGACCCGCGATGCGGAAGCTGAGGTCACGAACAGAAAGGAGCGTTGCCATAAGTCCCTAGTGTACGTCTGGACACGTAATTCTTACAGCAAATGTCGAGGTGATTACACAATCTAAGGATGCAGCTGCGGCCAGCGCATTGCGAGCACGACCATTGTCGTGCCAAAACCCGCCGCCGCATTAATGACTGGAAAGATTCGGTAGTGGTCAAACGTAACGCGCTCGGATGCCCCGCGCAGCAAACAGGATGCAATCATCCCCAAATAGGCACCGCCAAGGACTACCGCCCAAATCACTCCATAGAGTGTGCCAGAGAGCGAGATCCCAAGGAGCACCGCACTCCCAAGCCAACACAACCCGCAATAAATGAGTGCACCCCGGACACCAAGCCAGGTTGCTGTCGTCGCGAGACCCGCTTTTTTATCGGCTGAGACATCGGGTATTGCAGAAAATGTATGCATCGCCATACACCACAGCCAGCTGGCGGCGATTGCCGTCAAGGGAATCGCCGATGTCGGAGCCCAGATCGCTGCCGCCATAAATCCGGGCATCGCGTAGAGCACATTGCTGACAGAATCGAACACGGGGCGCGCCTTGAAGCGCAGCGGCGGCACGCTGTAACCGATACTAAGGACCAGGAAAACACCCATGAGGACAGCCGTGAGCATCGATTGTCCGATAACGGACACCACCAGAGTGCCAAAGGCAAGGCCTGAGGCAACGACGGTCGCCGCGCGCTGCTGCTTTTGTAATCGAACTTCGTAAGAACCTTTTTTGTCGTTGTGACGATCCGTATCGGCGTCAGCAAGGTCATTTACTCCGTAGATAAGCACATTTGCTGCAATCACAAAGATAAGCAGATAAATCCAAAAGCGAGCCGAAATAAACGTCGCATAGCCTGGAGCGGTGGCAAATGTGCCAAGAATGTATGGCCCAGCGGTATACATCCAGAATCGTGGCCGGCTGATGCGCCACAAATGCTTAATATCAGCAATCATGGATGCTTTAGCTTCGGGCAAGGTAGTCTCCCGTTGCAATCCACTTATAGCTCGTGAGAGCGTCCGATCCAAGTGGCCCACGCGCATGGACTTTTTGCGTTGACACTGCGACCTCCGCTCCGAGACCAAACTGACTGCCATCGTGGAAACGCGTGCTTGCATTCACAAACACTGCCGGCGAATCGACTTCCTCAACAAACCGCGCGATGGCATCCGGGTCATCCGACAGAATGCCATCCGAGTGGCTTCCATACTCCGCGATATGGTCGATTGCAGCATCGATGTCCGCCACGACAACCACATTACAGTCCATGGACAGCCATTCAGTTTCCAAGTCGCCCGCCTTGCCAGCGACAAACGGGATAGCTGCATTAGCCAATGCAACAGCCGCGGCATCAGCGGCATGCAGGGTTACACCGGCATCGGAGAGTGCACGACACGCGCGGCACCCAAGTATTTCCATAGATGCTTGATGCACGAGGACTGTATCTAATGCATTGCACACCGATGTCTTTTGTGTCTTTGCGTTTAAAACTACGGAAAGGGCGCGCTCACTGGTAACGGTTTTATCGATGTAAATGTGACACACACCGGCACCACCAATAATGACTGGGATGGTCCCCTGTTCGGCACACAACCGACCGAGTCCGGCTCCACCGCGCGGTATCAGGACATCAACAAATTTATCTGCGCAAATCAGCTCTCGAACACGCTCACGGGATGCATCATTGATGAACTGAACCGCATCCCTGTATTGGCCCAGTGCACTCTTTATTGCCATCGTAAGTGTACGGTTCGTAGACAACGTTTCACTGCCACCACGTAGAATGACAGCATTGCCGCTTCTAATACACAGAGCCGTGATATCGGTGGTCACATTTGGTCGGGATTCATAGACAACACCGACGACGCCAAGCGGAATCGTGACCCTTTCAACACAGAGGCCACTCGGCTGAACACCCATGGGTATTTGCTTACCAAGCGGATCGGGCAGCGCAGCCACAGCCTTGATATCGGCTACCATCCCGAAAAGTTTCGAAGCGTTCAGCCGCAAGCGGTCGACGAGGGCAGCGGACATCCCGGCAGCTTCCGCCGCCGCAACATCAGTGGCATTCGCCTCCAAAATCGTGTCGCAATTGGATTCAACGGCATTGGCGACAGCGAGGACTAGGGCCGCACGGGCATCGCCAGTCAACCTGCCAAGCGTACGTCCAGCCACTTTTGCAGCGCGTAATTGGGTTTCGAGGTGCTGGTCCATCAGGCAATCCTACCGGCTACCCTGACGGCTTGCACACTAGAAACGTGCTGAGACATCAAAGTTAAATGTGCGTGCCGAATAGGAATATGCAGCGTTGTCACGGTCCCGGAGCCGGGCAAATCGGACATCAAGCGTTGCCCCAAACAGCTGTGTAAGCCGGAAGTCAACTCCGAGCCGCGCTTCCATCCGGTGGTAGTTCGAGCTGGCATAATAGGCGCCCTGTCCTCCACCTCCAGATGTGTTTGTAAGTGGATTACTCGCATTTAGGTCGTTCAGCTCAACAAAAGGCACAAAGCGCTTTGCGGGGACGTCCACTCGAACCGTGATGACATCGTTGGTGCCCTGTTGCATGCTAAAGCTTCCGCCGCCGATTCCTCCACCAATGCCGCCTCCGATACCACCAATCCCACCGCCACCCATCATCGTGGATGACCCATAGTTCATCCGCATAAAGCCCGTCCGCACCTGAAGGCCATCCGGGCGGCCATGCGTCGTCATAAACGACCAGTTCGTGTTATCAAAATCGCCCTGTCCACCCACATAGCGGCCGATTTGCTGACTAACAGTGGCATTGACATTGAATTCAGCGGATGGCGAATACGTTAGCAAGAGGTCATTGCTGGTCATATCGGTGTTGTCGTAGTTGGGGACAAGCATCAACGATGAGCTTCGCCGCACCTCGGCACGGATGGCCTGCGATGGTGTGAAGGACAAGCGAATATCCCGCGTTCGAGTCTGCTGCCCTGTTGATGTCAACCCGGTCGTGCCGCCGCCTCCAATGGAGCCGCCATTGCCGTAGAAGCCATCCAGGCTCTGGCCATTCTGACTATCCGTTAACTGCACATCCAGCTGTATCTTGTCTGGCGCAATCCAGTATAAAAGCGACATTTGATTGTCATTGGCACTGCTGGCACTTCCGCCAGATCGGTTGCGGCTTGTCCCAAGGTTTGAACTAAGAGAGAGGCGCGTGCTTGGCGTAAAGGTCGAGTTAAAGCGAATGTTGGTGCTCGCGCCATTGGTCATATTGGCATTTGCGTTCCCATTTTGGATGCCGCCAAGGTAGCCACCGCCCGTATTACCGCTTCCGGTACCTACCGTTTGCGAATAGGCATTTGCAAAAACCGAGCGGCCCTGACTCGTCGTCTGGTCAATCGTCAGACCAAGCTGGACATTGGTGAAACCCCAATCAATGCCAACAGAGTCGCTGGCATACGATGACTTTGTTGGCTGCGTGGTACTCGATCCTGTGCCAGTCCCAGTTGAGGTATACGTCAGCCGCTGGCCGGTCTGATTGTGACTGGCCCGCACAACAGGCGCCTGTCCACCCTTTGGAGCCGTCAACTTTTGACTGACGGTAAAGCCAAGCCCTGTCGAATCAGACAACGATGTCGGCGCGGTCGGGGTGGATCCCGTCGTTGATGTGTTGTAGATGTTCGGAAATTGGCTGGTCAGAAAATTACCGCTGAGGTCTGTTGACTCGGTCGGCGAGAACCTCCATTGGGTTTTGAGCTCACGCCCCGTGCGCAGAAATGCGCCTGCTGTAGAGTCAACACTTGAGAAACCCGAGCCGACATTGCGGATGCCCGTCGACACGCTCCACTTGTTACTCTTTTGTTTTTCACTGCTTGCGAAGCGGGTTTGGATGTCGATCCCGGTGCCACTGGTTGCCGCGGATATACCTTCACTCTGGCCAACCTGAAGCTTTACCAGTCCATTCAGACCAGCGGGCACCTGCGTATCGATACCAACAACCTGACGGTCTCCACCAATGCCTTGTTGCCGAACCGGCTTATAGGTAATTCTAAGACTGGAAATTCCCGTAAGAGAAGTATCCGGTGGAAGCGGGCGTCGCAGCTGAATGTAGTTTAGCTCGCGGTTGATAAAGTAATCGGCGGCAATCCCTTCGACGAGGAGACGCTCCTGGTAACGGACTTCAACAGGAGATGTGGGGTCGATTGGCGATGCCAGCGTATACCGCGTTGAGACGATCGCATTGACTGGGTAGTATTCGGTGACGGTACCCGACGTGTTTCCAGCTGCCGATGTCGTCTGCCGCAGCATCGTGACACCAACATTCCGCCCTCCTTGGAGCGGAACGTCCCACCGGAACCCCGTTAGAACGCCGCGACCACTGTTATAGTTCATGAGCTCATAGGTGTACTCAACGGTGTCAGCACGGTTGATGATTCGACCTTTGAGAAAGCGTATGATGCCCAGCTGATAGTCGACATCGTAGTCAATGCCCGAGTCCAGCGGTTGACCATTGAG
>Ga0114980_10000808_pt1 | contig 22436 bp, 35 predicted proteins | sample S_140806_EF_Meta_FD_87018 | JGI IMG/M metagenome (GOLD analysis project Ga0114980, IMG submission 87018) | Freshwater microbial communities from Lake Simoncouche, Canada to study carbon cycling - S_140806_EF_MetaG | ecosystem: Environmental > Aquatic > Freshwater > Lake | place: Lake...
ACCAAAACCTACCGGGTTTTCATGGTTGTGTTTCGTCGGAGCTATATGACGCGCAATTTCCCATTGCGACAGATTGAGGCAGTTATGACGATCCGCGAGAAATTGCCCAAAGGGCTTCCAACTCCGAAAAGTCGGAACTGGCTGATTATGCCGCCGAAAATTAGCAAGCGAGGCCGAGACTGGGAAGTCACCGAGGAATGGATGCTGTCCGCTCCCGGGAAAAAATGGAATTCTGAAACATACAAATCGCTCGCTGGCGGTTTTGGCGGAGATAATTATGTATGAGGATCGATGATTTGAAAGTCCGGCCTGGTCAGCCAGTCGCTCCCGCCTGGGACAAGCTGCTCGATTTCCTCCGGCGGTTCAAACTCGTTGCCGGACCAGGCGTCAGCCTCTCCCAGACGCCCGATGGAACATTCATCGCTGTTGAGCCCGTCAGGGCCGCATTCGATCATCCATTCCGGGTTACCGCAGCCCTGACCGAAGCGCGGATCACGAAGGGCACAATCGAGGGTATTGTCCCAACAATCGGATCCGATCCGATTGATGCGGACCATCCGCCGCAATTAAAGCTCAATGGTGGGCCTGGAAAAAACGGTCGCTCCTATGTTGCGCTCCAGGTGAGGACGACGATGGGTGGTCTCGACCCCGAAACCAAAGGCGTCGCCGAAATTGTTCATGTTCAAACGATTGCCAGGACCGCAAATGAAATCGGGCTGCAACCTCTCGCAGTGCTGAAATGGACCCAAGGCATTCCGACCGCGTTTCAGATCGTATACCACAACCTAGGTCACTATTACGTTATTCAAACGGAGACCAGAGGATCAAGACACCTATTCTATGCCGTCTGAGGATATACCGGCACGCACCTGGAATGCGATGATCGATCGCCTGAGGAGATCGCAGATCATGGGCGTGCTGGCATACCCTCAGGGCGAATGGCAGCACCCGTGGACGGCCGCCTGTTCCTACGACAACACGCAGTTGTGCTGGACCGCAAAAATCAAACCCGGGTTCGTAGGCGGCCTGGATCCATCGGTCAGCGTTGTTGGAGAATTTGCGCCCCCCGAAACGCTTGAAAGGCTTGGCCACACTCCGATTTCCGCCAGATCTCTCCGTTTGGACGCGCATCTGACCGAGGGGCCTAGGATGGCTCTCAATTTGTGGAGAGCCATCGGAGCAGACGGCGCCGCTGGCGTTTCGACGACCGGAGAGCCCAGTTACGATCCGGTTCCTCCCGCATTGATCGCCTTGGGAGCTAGTCCTCCGCCAACGTCCAGCCTGCCCATCAATCAGGCTCCACCCCCTGCAACGGCGCAAGATAGCGGGAGAAAACGGTTTGTGCGGGCGACCGAACTGGTCATTTTCCAGCGGCGGATCGCGACCAGGACCCAATGGACGTTCGGCCAGGGCATCGACGAAACAGCCGCCCAGTTTGACGTATTTTACGAGCCCGCTGGAGATGAAAGGCCGACGATCCGGGCCGAACGAAAACCAACGCTTCCACCGCCGGATGATCCGATCGCAACATTTTTAGGAGCAGCGCAAGATACTGGCGTCGATCGTATTCCGCTGGCGACCATTTACGCTATTTCTCCGCCGCTCTACGAAGCTGATGAGATGCCCGGGCCTGACTGGCAAATCCATGTTCGTTATTATTTGTTCTGGAATCTTTTTCGGGACATCAACGTGGCTCCGAGGCTGGATGAATCCGACGGCCTTGGAATACCGCGAGGGCTGGGCCTCGGCGTTGCTGACGTTTCGATCAACAATCTGGCGGCTCGGATCAACGACACCAATGACCAACTCCAAGAATTCTTGAACGCCAACAAAGCAGAGGCGAAGTATTGGTCGGTATGACAGGACTCGACAAAGCTGCCAGACTCGAGAAAAAGCGGAAGGATGAGCGGGCGAAAGTCGAAAAGCCTCTGCCGTTGAATCCGCCCTTTCCATACGCTATCCTACCGTTCAGCTTACCCGACCGTTGACACCCTGAAAAACCGACCCTATGGAAGCCCTCCTCTACGGAAATCTCACTAACGGAAGCCTCGCCGAAACGATCGGCGGCACTGCATTCGACTGGCCGACTCTGACCGAGGGCGACACCGTCAAGTTGGCCCTCCGGTTGGTGGCGCGGGTCGATGAGTCGGAATTGGAGGTCTATCCGACCGTTAATACCGTTAAGTTGTCGCTGGGACGGGTTGATGCCCGCCCGACTGCTGGTTCGTTCGCTCTCCGATTGAGGCCCGCAAATACCAACGATCCCAACGATACTGCCAGCCTGGCCTTTAATGCCACGGCGGCCGCCATGCAGACCACGATCAATAACATGCTGACGGCGGGACTGGATTGGGATACCGCAACGCCGCCAACTTCGGCAACCGTTGAGCTAATCGATCAGAGCTACGTGATCCGCCTTTTTCGCAACGGGTCGCCCTATGCCGAAGCCGTTCGATGGTCAGCGGCGGCGAACGCCCTTGAGCCGTCAGCCTGGGTTCGAGCCTACTCAATAGGAGGCAACGATGCGAACTGGGAGGTTCGATTGACTCAATCGCCCGTTGCTTTCGCGGACATTTGGGCGCGAGTTGCTCCCGACCCGCCTGCAATCGCGTCGATCCGGGAAGGCGGAGAGGATTCGGATGTCCTTTATAACGAGATTCAGTCGCTGACGGTGCCTGCAAATTTTCGCGGCGCTTACTATTTGCAGCGCCCGGAAACCTCGGTCAAATCCGGTCTTTTGAGCATCGAGGACGGGCCTGACGAAATCGCGGCAGCGATCGCTCCGCTGGCTGACGAGGGCGGCGAATTTTTTGTTACCAACCCAGTCACCGATTCGGCGTATATTGAGTTCGCGGGCGAGATGGGCGGGATCGATCACGATCTGCTTGACGTTTACGTCGTCAGCGCGCCGCCTGGCGACCTGACCATCGAAATGAGCCTTGCGACTGCGGAGGTCGGCCGGATCCTCCGAGCCGCTCCGCTCGTCGAAGGACTCGCCCTCGAGGTCGAAGTCGGCTACGAAGGACCGGATGAAGAACCTCGCGTGTGGACCTATCGCGGAACGGTTTCCATTCAGAGGGACATCATCGATGATTCGCTCGCGACGGCGCAAAATATCGACTGGCTGCGGCCTCCGCTCCCGGTCGATTATATTCCATTCACAGCCGATCAGGTCATTACCGGGAACCAGCATTACGAAGTAGTGATCGGCGATGGCGAAACCGAGAATTTCGTCATCGATCACGAACTCGACACCGAGGCCCTGCATATCACCCTGCGCGAAAACGCGGCGGGCGGCGAGATCCTGACCGACGGGTTCACGGTTTCGATTGATTCGGCGAATTCCATCAGTGTCGATTTTGTGGATCCGCCGGATGAGGATTCGGTGGCGGTCCTCATCACCTCGGCTGGCCCGGTTTCGGCCTTCCAGGCCCACAACCACACGATCGCCCAGATTGAGACGCTACAGACCATTCTTGACGGACTAGGCGAGCGGATCTCCGACCTAGAGGACCTCGCTCCTAGTGGCGTTCTGGCTTCTCCAGAGGTCATTGGTTATTCCTCCGAGTGGACTTTGCCGACTATTTTCGAAGTCTACCCGACCAAACAGTCAATCGAGGTCTCGACGATCGCCGATCTGGTCGCTCTTCCAAAGACCGAACTGCCCAAAATCGGCGGGCTCTTGGCAGCGGTCCATGACGCGGCCGTCGAGGCATTGCCGTCGCCGCTGACCCTTCCTTCCTCAAGCCATGCCGGTCGCGTTTTCCAAAACCAAACGGGCTCGACGGTGACGCTTCCCGGCGGTCTCGGTCGGCGCGGCGTCGCCCTTAAAAACAACGAGTTCGCGGCTTCCGATGGTCGCGTTTGGTATCGGGTCGAACGGTTCGACAACGGTTCGAGCTACTACCCGAGCGACTTTACGCGGGAGCTTTTTTCGATCTTTGTCAATGAGCAGCAATTGAGGCTTCGGACTGAGTTTTCGCTCCAGTTTGCGGTTGAGGCAGCGGTCATCAACTCGAGCACAAATTGCCAATGGGTCGTGGTCGTCGAAACCGGGACCGCTCCGCAGGATTCATCTCCAGGAACTCCCGGACTCAACCTCCAGAACGTCGTCTGGTCCAGCACGCCTGCACTGACGCAACGACTGATCGTTACGCCCGTTTCCTGCCGCCACCTATTCGGCGTTCGGGTCAAACGGAGCTTGATCAGCAACGTCGAAACCTTGACGCTTGATCGGATCCTCTACGGGGCGTCCAGCGCCGGAACCGCGCCAGCCAGCGCGAATTTCGCGATGCGCGGTCGATTGATCCGCTTTGACACCGAGAACAGCGTTTCGGACGCTCGCGGCCTCGTCGCTCTGGCGGGCTTGACGATTCCCGGAGACGCCGGTTCGGAGTTCCCTGACGTCGGTCGAGCCATCATTCGCGGTTAGTATTAGCGAAAACCGAATGGTCGCCATCGATCATTCGATCTTTTTGAACAGGCGTGAATTCCTGTTGCGCGGTTTCGATTTTTTTGTTAATCCTTCCGCCGTGACGAACAACGACCAACTCCACACACTCCGGTGGTGGGCGACCAAGCGTGTCGCCGATCAGGAAACCCGCGACGCCATGATTAGCATCATTGATGGCCTCCTGGGCGAGCAAGCGCAATCGCCTCCCACGCCATTGATCCCCCTTTACCCGGGGCCGGAGTTTCCGGTCATCGGGAGGCCGCTGTTGGCCGACGGTATCGATGCCTACGTCAGATCCGCCGACCCGAGGTGGATTCGCGGAATTACGATCCATCACACTTCTGCTCCCTCTCTGGCTCAGCGGCCAAACGGGTTTCTCGAAACCCACATCCATAATTTTCGATCGTATTATCGAGGTTTGGGGTGGAGTTCTGGGCCGCATTTTTTCATTGATGAGGACCAGGCCTGGGCGTTCTCGCCCTTGACTAAACCAGGAATTCACGCGCGGTCGTTTAACAAAACTCACATCGGCGTTGAAATGCTCGGCGATTACGATCGGGAGGATCCATGGAGTGGCCGCGGACGTCAGGTGCTAACAATGACGGCATCAATCGTGGCCGAGTTGTTGCGATCCCTAAATCTCGACACCTCGGCGGTCAATTTTCATCGGGAAGATCCAAAGACGGACAAGACCTGTCCCGGGTCGCGGATTGAGAAGGCAAAATTCCTCCAACTGATCGCATGAAGCCAGGCTATTACCCATTTTTGAGCGAAGACGAACATCACGCCATCCCTGCATTAAGCAAATCGGGCATCAAGAAGCTGCTCGTTTCGCCAATGGAATACTGGGCGAGCGCGCCCTGGAATCACGACGCCGAGAGGCCTGGAGAGACTCGATATATGCGACTCGGCAGGGCCCGGCATGCGATGCTTCTTGAGGGCCCGGAGCGATTCGCCCAACGGTTCGCGGCAGCCCCTGCGCCCGAGGAGTTTCCTAGCGCGTTGCGCACCGTTGAGGATCTCCGCGAGTGGCTCAAAAGGCGGGGGCTAAAGCCTCCGACTGCCGGAGGGAAAGCGGCCCTCATCGAGGCCGTTCTGGCCGTCGATCCGAATGCTCAAATCTGGGACCGGATCGCTGAATCATCCAGGGCGGATGGGAAAACGCTCCTCCCGGGAGGTGAGTATCGTGCGATCTTGGAATCGGAGATTGCATTTCGTGGCGTCTCCGAACGTATCGGCGAGGGGCTCCCCGAAGTCTCCGTTGTTTGGGAGGACAGGGCTCTCGGCTGCCTTTGCAAGGCACGGATCGACTGGATGGGCATCAGCCATACCGGGCACGCTCGCATCGTTGAACTGAAGGATTTTTCGCACCAAGGGCGGAAATGCTCGCTAGGGCAGCGGACCAGCCAGGTATTCAGCCAGGAGCGCCACGATATTGACGCCCTGTTTCAGATTCGGGCGATTGCCCAGGCTCCGCTCGATATCTGGCACGCGACTCTGGCGGAAGAGGAAATCATCCGGGCCGTCAAAAATGCTCCGAGTCATCTGCTCCCGCAGAATCATCCTGAGTTCGTCGTCCTGTATCATCGGAATGACGGACCTTCGGAGTTCATTCTCCGCTCTGTCTGGATCAGCGACCAGGGCGGCAGCTACACTGACATGGGCCAAATCGCATGGTGTTCGGTTCTTTCGGCAGCCGAGACCTACAACCGCTACATGCACTCCCACGGTACCCAGACGCCCTGGCTAACGGGCTGGCAGATTGAGCCCGTTGAATTCGAGCAAACGTCTTTGAAATACCTATGACTACGACACCATTTATCATTGCGGACGCAGTCCGGCTAAACGCGCCCGTAACGGCGGCATTCATTGGACCAAGCGGCTCCGGCAAAACCTACAGCGCACTGCTTTTCGCCCGAGGACTGGTTGGTCCGGGCGGTCGGATCGGCGTTATCGATACCGAAGGAAAACGATCCCTTATCTACGCGGACGATCCGAAAATCGGCGGATTCCGGCACCTGCAAATGCCGCCTCCCTATTCTCCTGAGAGTTGCTCGGGGGCCTTTGACGCTGCGATCGCGGACGGTTGGCAGGCCATCATTTTTGACAGCGCTTCGCTTGAGCATGACGGCGAGGGCGGGCTGCTGGAGATGGCTGAGCTGGAGCTCGAGCGGCTGGAGGCCGAGGCGGTCAAGCGAGGTCGGGACAACAGGGGGGTCAGCCAACAGAAATGGTCGATGCCGAAATTGCGGCATCGCAGGTTTTTGAATCATATTGGGGGTTTGCCTGCACACGTCATCCTGACGTTTCGGCAGGTTTTGACGACCGATTTCAGCGCAAAACCGCCCACGACGGTCCTCAGTGAAGTGTGTGAAAAAAACACCAAATTCGCGCTCGAATTGCACGTCTTTTTCGGAGCCGATCACAAAGCCACGTGGACTCGGGTGCCGGAACCATTCAGGCCGCATATCACACAGGGCGCTCCGGTAACGGTCGAGATCGGCGCGGCCATCGCTGGCGGGCTCGGTCCGGTAGCGGCGACCAGGCCGGGGCCTGCACCAATCCAGGCCAGGCCGATCTCTGTTGCGGCACCGGTCGCAGCATCGCCCGACATGGTCAGGCTGGTCCGCGACTGGATGAGTCGCGAATACCTCGAGGACGACGAACTCTCCGAGGCATTCGCCCGCCTCGGAAAAACGCTGACGTGGTCGGTCGCCCAGTGCGACTGGCTACTCTCCGATGCCGGACAACGGAAAATCCTCTCCCTGATTGAAAAAGACCAACCTCTGATCTGAAGCGTAACCTACTGCCCTGTATAGGGTCCGAAACACCAAACTTTTCCTGTCTGATACCTGCCATGAGCTACGCCCGACTACTTGAGCAAAAGCGCCACGTCTACGACGACGCCGGTTTTGAACCCCTGTTTATGCCGTCGAAGCTTTTCGACTTTCAGCAATCGCTTGTCCGGTGGGCGGTGCGAAAGGGACGGGCCGCGATCTTCGCCGACTGCGGGCTTGGTAAGTCGGCGATGCAAATGACATTCGCCGCCAACGTAGTCCGCAAGACAAATGGCCGGGTGTTGGTCCTGACTCCGCTGGCCGTCGCTTCTCAGATGGTTGAAGAGGCGGCAAAGTTTGGGATTGACGCTCACCGGTCCAACGATGGGACGTGCCCGGCTGGGGCAAAGATTCTCGTGACCAACTACCAACGCCTCCACTATTTCAACGCCGCCGATTTTGTCGGGTGCGTTGCCGATGAATCGTCTATCCTCAAAAACTGCGACGGCGTGACACGGGCGCTGGTGACGGACTTCATGCGCAAGATGTCTTACCGACTCCTTTGCACGGCGACGCCTTCACCGAATGACCTGATCGAGCTTGGAACATCCAGCGAAGCCCTTGGCTACATGGGATTCAACGACATGCTGGGGACGTTTTTCAAAAAAGACGCCGATCGCAAGACCAACAGCCGCAAGGATGAATTCCGTTCCGGTGTCTGGCGCTTCCGGGGCCATGCCGAAGATCACTTTTTCACGTGGGTCTGCTCATGGGCGCGGGCCGCGCGCAAGCCGTCTGATATTGGATTCTCGGACGATGCGTTCGCCCTGCCTCCGCTCATCACTCGGGAAACCGTAGTGCGAAATGATTCGCCGCTTCCCGGGATGTTATTCACCATGCCCGCCGTGGGATTGAGCGAGCAACGCCAGGAGCGCCGCCGGACGCTGGAGCAACGGTGCGAGTCCGCTTCCCGACTGATCAACGCTCACAACGAATCTGCGGTGGCGTGGTGCTATCTCAATGATGAAAGTGCTGCGCTCAAAGCCGCCATCCCTGGCGCGGTCGAAGTATCCGGGAGCGATAGCATGGAATCCAAAGAGGAGTCCTTTATGGCATTCGCTCACGGTCAGATTCGCGTGCTGGTCACGAAGCCAGAAATTGCCGGGTTCGGCCTCAACTGGCAGCACTGCGCCCATCAAACCTTTTTCCCGTCGCACTCCTTCGAGCAGTTCCACCAAGCCATTCGGCGATCGTGGCGATTCGGCCAAAAGAATCCCGTGACGGTGGACATTATCGCGAGCGAAGGAGAACGCGGCGTTCTCGCCAACCTCATGCGCAAGGCGGATAACGCCGAGATCCTTTTCGCCAACCTCGTTTCACTCATGGGCGAGGCGAACTCTGTCACTAAATCCACCCAACACACAACCACCACCGCAATTCCATCATGGCTGTAATCGACCAACATATCACCGACCGCTTCGCCCTCTACAATGGAGATTGCATCGAGGTCATGTCTGACATGCCGAAAGCGTCGCTAGACCTCTCGGTGTATTCCCCTCCATTCTGCGCCCTTTACACGTATTCGAATGATCTCCGCGACCTTTCCAACTCACGCAACTACAAGGAATTCTTCGAACACTACGAATACGTGGTTGAGCAAATTGCCAGGATCACCAAGCCGGGTCGCTGCACGGGAGTTCACGCGATGGATGTCCCGGATTCGTGCAACCTAGGGAATTTCTTAACGGACTTCCCAGGTGACATTATCCGGCTCCATCAAAAGCACGGGTTCCAATACGTGGCCCGCCATCATATCTGGAAGGAGCCGCTTGCGGTGCGAAACCGCACGATGGCCAAGGGCTTGGCTCACAAGACGGTCTGCGTTGATTCATCCTTGTGCGATGTCGCCGGGGCGGATTACCTTTTGATGTTCCGCCGTGACGGCAAAAATCAAGTGCCAGTCGTTCACGAGCGAGGGTTGCTCAAATACTACGGTACCGATCAACCCCCGCATGATCTTCACCACCTGCGCGGGATGGAGGGCGACCAGAAACTCAACCGGTTCTCCCACTGGTGTTGGCGGCGCTATGCGTCCTCGTCCTGGCATGACATCGACATCTCCAACGTCTTGCCCTACGAGGCGGCGCGGGATGCCGAGGACGAGAAACATGTTCACCCTCTCCAGCTTGACGTGATCGCCCGATGTATCGAACTCCGCAGCAACCCCGGCGAGATTGTGTTCACCCCTTTCATGGGCGTCGGCTCCGAGGTTTATCAGGCTGTCGTGATGGGACGGAAAGGAGTCGGCGCGGAACTCAAGCCCTCCTACTACCGGCAGGCCGTCAAAAACATCGACGCCGCTGGCGAACGTCGGGACCAAGAGGAGATGCCGCTTTTCGCATCTCAGCCCGCATGATGCCGTTTGCAACATCCGGCAGTTACGACAATACTGATGAACACACGCGAGACAATTGAATGGATCTCGGCATTCGACGAAAAGCCGGACGCTGAAATGAAGGTTGTTGTCCTGGACGATTTGGACGACCTTTGGTTGGGTTTTTGGGACGGAAGCGAATGGTGGATCTATGCCGATACCGGAGCCGTTACGGTGTTATCGGACGGCGGCGGCATCATGGCGTGGGCGGCTGTGGAGGGGCCGCGTCATGCCTGACATTGACGATCCGAACGACGAATACCCAGCCGGAGGCTGTCTGGACTGGCTGGAGCGAAATTACCCTTCGTTGCTCTACATGTTGATCGACGAACCGTGTGATGGGTGCGACGGAGGCATCTATCGACTGCACAATGGCGACGGGATGGAAACGCCCAGTGCATGGGTGATATGCGATCGCTGCGACGATGTGAAGCTCGGTTCATGAAGTCTCAAATAATCACGATCCAGGGCCAACCCGTTCCTCAGAAGCGCCATCGATCCGTCAGGCTCGGTGGCGGTCTGAGAATTTACGATCCGAGCGCGGCAGAAAAGAAGCGATTTGCCGCGCTTGCGATCGCGGGTGGACTCACAACCTGGCATGGTCCGCTCCACGTACAATTGGAGTTCGGCATGGTCCGACCAAAAACGCATTTTCGGAATGGCATCCGTCGCGAAGATGCGCCCAGCTCGCCAACCGGACGGCCGGACTTGGATAACCTGATTAAATTCGTCCTGGATGCACTCAACGGCCTAGCCTGGCCCGACGATTCAGCCGTTGTCTCAATCAGCGCCACAAAGATTTATCTGTATGAACCTCAAACCTATCTGAAAATTACACAAAAATGAACTACGAAATGCCAAAAAACATGCCAGCGGACCAGTTGGCTATCCTAACCGAATGCCGAATCCGCGCTTTTTTCTGGGCGCGGGAGGCCAACCGTAATTTCCTTGCCAGCCATCACGTGCGCGACTTGATCGTCTCCTACGAGGACGCCTCCGGGCAACGGATCGAGCTGACCGGAGACCAACACCAATTGACCGTTCGTCGTCAACCTGCGTCCGAATGAACGCCGACCCGAGCATGGATCCATCGACGATCCATACCGCTATAGTCCATGTCGACATTGCCTTTGAAGCGGGCGAATTGGCCTTTTCGAGGGCCGAATTCGCGAAGTACGAAAACCTCTGCTGGCGCGCTGGAGAGGATGATTATGAGCCGACTTGCGCGGACTACGAATTGCTGACCTCCCTCCTTGAGAGGATCCCGCCATTTCCGATTGGGCGGAATTGAAGACTTTTTGATTTTTTGAGCTAATAGCTCAGTTTGTAGCTGAGCTATTAACTGAATGAATGAAAACGTATGAACTGGATCAACATTCGGACCGAATTCCTCCAAGGCGAGGTTTTTCGTGGCTGTGAACCAACCGATCGGGCTACCTGGTTGTGCATTCTTGGCTACTGCCACTCGCAGGAAAATCACGGTGTTCTCGTGAACTGTCGTGACTGGCCGGACCGCAAGTGGCAGCAGGTCGTGGCTGTCACAAAGGAGGAGGTCAATCGGGTATGCGGTTTGTGGCTTTGGGACGGCGACGACCTTGTCGTGCGCGAATACCCGGTTGAAAAGCAAGCGGAAATTGCAGCCAAGCGGGAAGCCGGAAAAAGGCGGGCAGCTAATCGCTGGAACACTAAGGAAAACCCTAGCTCTGGCGATAGCTCAGCTACAAACTCAGCTGGCGGCGGCGACGATAGCTCAGCTACTAGCTTCAACGCTCAGGAGCTACATGCGGAAAGAGAAGGAGAAGGAGAAATAGAGATAGAGAGTGTACGCGCGGATGCGAGAGCAATTGAACAGATCCAGAAATCGCTGATGGGTTACTGCTCGGCTGCCGAGAAACGATTTTCGCAACCGGCGCTTGTTTCCGCCGTTCGTTTGGTGCAAAGTGGCGCCGTTAGTGCCATGGAACTCGTCGAAAAGCTCGATCAGATCAGCGAAGTTGCCCGGAAAAATCGGAAACCGGACAAACGTTTTTTGCCGTCGGTCTACGACCTGGTTGAGCTTGAACAGTGGCGCTCCCCCCTTGAGGCGTTCTCGGTGGCGCCCTCCGATCGATCGCTCACTTTTCCCGGATCCGGCCAGACCGCGACCGGAAAACGGCAGCGGTGGCAGGTCGAGAGAGATCTCCAATCCGCGAGGGATCAGCTAGGCAACGTTCGGGAACGGCTCTCGAACTACGAAATGGTCCGAGTCTCGGAGGATCCAGAAGTTCCTGAGCGAAAAACGCTCAGGCGGAAATATACGCCCGGGGCCCAGGCTGAGATCGATCGATTGAAAATTCGGGTCGCGGAACTGACCGCTGAGCTAAAAACGGCATGAACTCCTACGAGGCGACCCAGTCCGACAGGGATCGCGAATACAGGGACGCCTATTCCGCATGGGTAAGCTCGCTCGAACCGGAGGAGCTGCGGGAACTGGAGCGGTTGGGGGTCGCCGAACCATCGATCCCGGGCCGCGCCGGAGGATGCCTCTCCGGCGATGCGGCTGACTCTCCGGCGGCTCGATGCGAGGCTCAAGAAGTCACAGAGTCAGAGCCCGAAACCGATGACCGGCTCCATCATGTTATTCGGCGGATGGTCGGCGAGCTACTGCACGACTCCAACCCTCGGCTCTCGCTCGAATGCCTGGCCCTGGTCACCGGCCTAGCCTACCTCGGCGACTCGATGACCGAGATCGGCAGGCGCCACGGCGTGACACGGGCGGCGGTCAGCAAACGATGCGTCGCTCTCACCCTGACCCTGGGCCTGCCTCCCTCCCGGGCTATGCGTTCGCTAGCCGCGAGAGACGCCTACCGGGCTGCTCGCACAAACAATTTGACTTAATTGTAAGGCCACATTAAACGATTGCCGTGCTCACTGCCCCGAAAATTAACGCCTCTAGGTTGGGCCTCAAATTCGATGGAGATCTCGACTACCACGAGTGGCTCGCGATCGCTCCGCAGATCGGCGAGATCGCTCAGTCTGTCGGATTCGTGGTCGGTGACTGGCTCGTTTACGGCCAGGACCATTTCGCATCCGCGGTCGGGAAAATCCCAGCCGCCGTCATCGATGACGCGGTTCGGATCACCGGCATTGATCGCTCAACGCTCCTGAACTACGCGTACGTTTCGCGAAAGATTCCCACCAGATCCCGCACCGCCACCCTCAGCTGGGAGCATCACAAGGTCGTCGCCAAACTGCCCCCCGTTGAGCAACGTGAATGGCTTGACGCTGCGGCTCAATCGGTTTCGGCTGGCACCCCGGTTTCAACTCGCGCCCTTCGTCGCTCGATCAACTCGGGTCGCATGTTGGAACCGGAGGAAACTCGCCAACCGGAGTCCGACAAATCCATCGACAACCATATTCCGTGGGTCAATCGCCTCGTCGGCTGGTGGTCCCGGGTCAAGTCGTCCGGCTGGCTTGACCGGGCAGCAAGCTCGCAACGTGCCGCCCTCAAGCGGGACTTGGAACCAATCATCACGATCTACAACGAACTCTGACATTCTTGGCGGTCTAAAGCGGTCTAAAGCGGTCTATCATAACAATCTACAATGAACTCTGAAATTTTTCTCGAACGCACGACTTCGGCAATTGCCGAACTCGTAACTTCTCACTGGGCCACGGTCCTTGATTCCCGCGGTGACGATGGCCAAGCCAGTTTCGGCCTTCGGGTCAAAATCGAGGACGGAGATCCGGCGCGGATCAGGGCCTCCATTCGAGTCTCCGGGCCCTCCATGAGCGATCAGATTGAAGTCGTCGTCCATGACAACCCGTAAATGCGAAAGCCGCTCCCAAGGAGGCGGCCTTGCGTCCCGGTGACCTGAGCGCCGGGAGGGATGTGAAGAAATTCTAACGCACCCAACGGAAATCGTCAATGGCTGAAAAACTAACAGAGCGCGGGGTCGCGATGACCGTCGAGACCCAGAGGGCGAAGAACATGGAGCTGGCGGCTCAGCTGGCCGCCGAAACCCGTCGCCGGGAGGAAGCTGTCAAGGCCTTGGAGAAATCGCGCGCCGCCAGCCGGAAAAAACGCCCTGCCCTGCCGAAGGCTCCGAGGCTGAAGGGCGACCTAGTCGAGGTTACCACCGGCGACTGGCACGGGAACAAGATCGATCCATCGGGGTTTTCGGCGTTCATTGCTGACCTCAAAATGATCCAGCCCGATCGTTTGATCCTCGGCGGAGACATCCTCGATTGCGGCGGGTTCCTCGCCGAACACCATACGCTCGGCTACGTCGCCGAGAGTGCCGACAGTTACGAGGATGACGTGGCGACCGCAAACGGTCTGCTAGATCAGGTGCAGCCGTTTTCCTCGGAAATTCACTATCTTGAGGGAAACCATGAATGGCGGGTGGAGCGATGGGCCTTGGGCCAAAAGTTGAGCCACGCAAGAGACATTGAACTGCTCCGCCGAACATTCGCAGCCGAGCATGTTCTCGGCTTAGCTGATCGCGGGATTCGTTACTATCGATCCGGCGAAACCCACGGAGATTCGCACGTGCCCGGTTGGGTGCGATTTGATGACGTTTGGTTTGTTCATCGATTGTCGAGATCCGCAAACTCTGCTCGGGCAGCCGTGCAGTCAGCGGCCGCAAACGTCGTCTATTTCGACACGCACAGAGCGGACTATCTGCCTGTTAGGAAAATCGGAACGGGCCACATCGCGGCCTGGAACCCGGGCTGCCTGTGCCGCTTCCAGCCGCTTTATTGCCAGACTCGACCGACCGAATGGACGCATGGTTATTTAGTTCGGTGGATCAGCCGGACCGGGAAATTTTTGATGATCAATGTTCCGATCATTGACGGAGTAAGCCTCGGATCGTCGATTTTCAGCAAATGACCGCAAATCAAAACCTCGTGCGCCACGCGCAACTCGCTCCTGATGAAGTTCCCGACGGTTGGAGAACCGTGCGGCAGATCGCGAACGACGAGAAGATCTCTCGATGCTGGGCGAGTCAGCTGCTCAACCGGTGCGTTGAGCAACGAACCTGGGAACGAGCGGTTTACCGAATCCGAGTGGGCGAATTCGTTCGGGCAACTCCGCATTTTCGACCCGTATCTGCTCAAAAAGGCATATGAGCGGTTGTCAAAAAAAATCTCTCACAAAATTTCAGGATGGGCGCCAAGGCTCGGGCGGACTTTCAGCCAGCCTAATAGATTCCTTTTTTCTGCGCCAGAAATGGCCGAATTTCGAGGTTTTCGACCAAAATCGACTCACGGTAGCAGACAGCCATGAACCATTCCAAAAATACCCTTCCTGCTCGTTTTTTGATTATGAAACCAATTGAACACCTGTCCTGGCTCATTTTAGTCGCCATTGTCGGCGGTTCCGTCGCCATCGCAGTTTCCGAATTCTGGCGACTCGGCCAAATCCTTCAGGAGGCCGCACGATGAAACCGATCCGCATCAAAATCAATTTGTCGAAGCTCGACAAGACGGCTTTTTTCGAAAGCCGATCCGGCGACAAGTGGCTGAACTTGGTAGCCTGGCCGACAAGGGAAAGCCGTTACGGCGAAACGCACAGCCTCAAACAGAGCTACCCAGCCGGAGATGAACGCGCAAAAGGATCGCCGTTCGTTGGATCGCTGACCCTGCCAGACACCCAGCCATCTACCCGGCCAGTAAACCAGCCAATCCCGTTCGACCAACCGCCCGAAACCGATGACATCCCGTTCTGAAATGAGCTACCGAATCGAATCCAAATACAAGGGAGAATGGGTCAAGGTCACGTCCGCATCGGCTACCATGTATTTCGGAGTTGTTGGCAACCGGGACTACATCAAACTGCAAGGCGAGAAACGCCCGTTCTGGGAGTTTCTTGATGAGCAACCTTCCGGGTGGTTGACCTCCCTCACCTATCGGCGCAAAGACCTCCCTACGGGCAAGCCGATGATTTACGACTGCGGGGCGTGGTCCTACAAAGACGACGAGATTCCCCCGGTGAATTCGGAACAGGTTGCAGCGCTCTATGCTGCGCACGCACCTGCGGGTAGCATGGTAATTGCCCCCGACCACATGCTAATTGAGGGTTCCGATGTCGAGTATCGCCGCGCATGGAATGCCGACCAAGCCAAACTGTTCCTCGGTGATTGCCCGCCTGGTATGAATGCCATGGCTTGCGTCCACGGCATGAACCTCGACGAACGGGTCGAACACGCGAAATGGTTGGTCTCCATCGGCTACCGATACATTGCTATCGGAGGTCTCGCAGCCCGTGCAAGCCAGAAAAAACTCGTGGTCTCATGGGTCCGTGCGATTCGCGATGCGGTCCCTGACGTGTGGTTGCACGTCCTCGGCTTGTCCTCGCCGGACTTCATGAAGACGTGGAACGAGATCGGCATCCAGTCCGCTGACGGTAGCTCCCACTTTAAACAGGCTTTCACCGGGGGCGCATTCTTCACTCAGAACGGCGCAAAGTTGACGAAGCGTTCGGCGGCACGCACTCGGGATGGTGAAACGGTTCCCGAGGATATGGTCTCGTGCGACTGCAAGGCGTGCTCCGTCCTTCGCGGAGAAGGCGTGGACACTCGGTCCTATGGATCGAACGAGCACAACATGGGGCGAGCGGCCCACAATCTCAACATGCTCATGAGGGCGCAAAAGGAAGCGATGCACCGCAAGCTGGTTCTTGTGGCGTGTTGCGGACCGAAGCTCAAGGGCCGTCACCGAGCGGAGGACATCTATCAATCCGACCTTTTCCGCAAGTCGGCAGCATGGGCCAAACAGAATGGCGACGACTGGGCGATCCTGTCCGCACTTCATGGGGTCGTCAGTCCGTCAACGGTAATCGAAGGCTACGACGTGACGCTCAACGAGATGCCGGTGATTCACCGTAAGGCATGGGCCGAAACCGTGCGGACGCAACTTGCCGGGAGGATCGGCGACGAAATCGTCGTTCTTGCTGGCAACCGTTACTGCGAATGGATCACCGACGAGTTCAAGACCTACCGTCCGATGCAAGGTCTTGGGATCGGTCAGCAACTCCAATGGCTCACCCAAAACACCAACAGATACGACCATGAAAACGACAGTCTTCAAATGCTTCTCCTTTAGTGCGGCCCATCACCTCGACATTCCGGGGCATCCATGCAGCAAGACGCACGGACACAACTACACCCTGCGGATCGAAATCACCGGAGAACGAAAAGCGAACGGGTTTGTGATCGACTTCCACGACATCAGGTCGGTCGTCGCTCCGTTGGTCGAAATGTTGGATCATTCGCTTTTGAATGACCTGGTTCCCGACACGACGGCAGAAGGACTTTGCGAATGGTTCCTTGACAAACTCGACGGAATCCTTCCAGGTATCTCGCGGATTGAAGTCAGGGAGACAGACTCATGCGGAGCGTTTATCACCCTCTGAGTGTAATGCGCGAAAATTGCAGGTTAAGCCAATCCCGATTACAGAAACCTACATTAAATGAGTTGGCACTATTTGCAGGAGGGGGTTTTCGTCCGTTCCGCCGAGGGCAACGCCATGTTTCGGAGAACGTCCAGGATCAGACACGCGAACCCAAAACGAAGATATGACACCAGACCCCATAGAGCGTTGTCTGCATCCTAAAGAAAACCAAACCTAACTTTAATGAATCAGCCATACACTTACAAGGCTCAAATCGCCCGGGTCGTTGACGGAGATACCGTCATTGCCGATATCGACCTTGGCATGGATCTCTGGCGGAAAAACGTCCGGCTGCGGTTGGCCGGAATTAACGCGCCGGAATTGGAAACGCCACAGGGCGAAGCAGCTGCCATCGGACTTCGGGAGATGTTCGAGCAGGGCCGGGATCAGGTTTTGATCTCGACCCAAAAAGACCGCTCCGACAAATACGGCAGGCTGCTGGCAACCATTTATGTTTCCGGCGGAACTTCCGTCAATCAGCGGATGATCGATCTGGGCCATGCCGTGAAAATGTAACGGGCGAACCTTTTTCGGATCCGCCCGCCCGTCCATATTGGCTGCGATTAAATTAGCTCGTCGTCGCGTCACTGGACGCATCCGAGAATTTGTTTGCGCCCATCAGGTCCCGGCAAAGGGCCAGCATAGCCAGCCAGGCCTCCCGTTTGATTTGGATTTTTCCGCGCTCCCGAAGGCAGATGGTGGCGGTCGTCAACCCCAGCAATTTGGCAACCTCGAGCTGGCTTCCCAATAGTTTTCGAAGTAGCAAATAATGCTCCGCCGAAATTTCGCTCCATTCATGTAGGTCGATAGTCATGCTGAAACATTTGAGCGAGTTCCGCTTTTTGCAACAAAAAACCAAAAAATGCAATTTCTTGTTGCGCGCACGAAAAAATTACGTATTGTCCGAATCGTGACTACGAATCGCATCCTCAGGGTGCATTGATACAACCAACGATAAACTATGAAAAGCATTATTAACGGTGTGCGGTATAACACAGAAAACGCTACGCGAATTTGTGCCGGGTGGCATAGTCATCGCACTGATTTCTCCCACTGGGAGGCTACGGTTTATCGGACACCGAAATCGGGCAGGTTTTTCATTGCCGGACTCGGGGGTCCGCTCTCTCGGTTCGCCCGTTCGCTTGACGGGAACACGCGGACGGGAGGTGAGGCAATCATCCCCCTGTCCGAAGAGGAGGCTTTCCAGTTTGCGCAGCACCACGGCACGCAGGAAGAGGTGGAATCGTGTTTCAGCCATTTGATTGACGATTGACCGGCCTCGCGAGGGTGCATTAATGCCAAACGACAAATTATGAAAATTTTGCACACTTGGTTCGAAGAGGACGGCGGCGATGAATTGGGCTGGGCCGTATTTTCGAAAAAAAAATTAGCTGGTGAGGATTGGAGAATCCCGGCCGGATGGATAGTCTGCGAGACGGCTGACAATGAAAACGAAACCGAGGGGATCTGCCTAACCAGGAAAACCAAATGAAGCGGATACTCCAATCAACGCAGCAGAAAATCGTCAGGGACATCCTCAGGCGCGAAACCATCGCCTTGGTCAAGCGAAAACCCGGCCACACGACCGGAGATCTCGCCTACGGATGGTTCCAAGCCATCCGGCCATGGCGCAAGATCGGGCGGATAGAAGCCGCACTCAGACTGGGAGAAATCCTCCGGGAATTGGAGGTCGAATGCGTCGTGCGACGCGAGGATCGGAAATGGTATCCGATTTCATGAGCGAAGTTCCAAACGCAGTCTTCCCGACCGACAATCTGGCGGAGGTTCCAACCCTCCGCCTGGCTCTACAGGCCGATGCGATCGATCAACCATTTTTGCCGTGGGGCGGCGAGTCCAAACACTGGCGAATTTCGCGTCAATCGGCCTTTCGCGGCACCTGGCATTTCTACGTTGCGGACAAATATTTCAGTGCGCTAAAACGCGAGCCGGATCTGCCAATGAGGACATCGGCTCCGACGTTGGTCGAGCCGAATTTTTCGATAGGCGACTCCACGCCGCACTGGCTCGGGCTGCACGAAATTGGATGGAAGCGTTGGATTGCGCGTTACTGGCAGGCCCAGGGTCGCCGGATTTTGGTCGACCTTCATGTGCCAGCGAAATTCCAGATGACGAACCTCATCGGCGTTCCAGCCGGATGGAACGCGTATGCGACCCGAGCCGCCGAAACTCGGATCGCCGATCTCGAAAACGAGCATATGCTGGCGATGGCGCACGCCGAGGTCGATGATCCCTCGGAACTGGTTTTTGCCGTCTACGGAGGTGGAGATCGCGTTCGGGATTGGTGCCGCCGCCGCTCAGCGGAATGGATTCCGGCGACGGGACGGGGCCGCCCGTCATAAGTCCGGGAAGGTTAGTCCGGGGTCTGCAATTTGATTCCGCAACTTACGATAGACCCTTAGCTGGTCACTTAAGGTTGTCTGAATGTTATGCTGCCTGAGGAAATTGATGCTTTGTTTTGACAAAAAAGCGGCCTGAACTGTTTGATACCCAATTTCGCCCGCCAAAAAAACCAACCTTGCTTGTTTTGCGGCGATTTCCGGCTGATCGCCGCCATCAAGGGCGGCTCGAAACTCCTGGGAGGCGACAACCTTATCCTGATTTAGCGTGGTCAATTCCCTCAAGGCGTCCTCGACAAGACCTGCAAGTCGCGCGGCCTCGCCTAACACGGCGACGCTCGATCCCTCGGGGTTGACAGGCTCCCGACCGGGCAAACCTACGCCCGCAGTCTTGTTCGATCCCATGACTACCGACAGCCCGAGTCAACCAGCCGCGCCGCTTGATATTGAATGGCCGACGGACAACCCGCTTGAGCTTCCGACGCTCCGACTCGACCGCCAGGCCTTGGCTATCGTCGCGCCGATGGCCTGCTGGGGAACGGTCCGGAGGCGGGATCAAAACAACGTCAACTCGTGGCATTTTTACACCGACGATTACCGGTTCAGCCGACTCTGGAGTCATCCGCAGGATGTCGTCGCGACCGGAGCAAAAATTTGCGTCGAGCCCAATTTCTCGGCTCTCGACTCGATGCCGTTCCCAGTCGGATGGAACAACCTCTACCGAAAACGATGGGTGGCTCGATGGTGGCAGGATCAGGGAATAGATGTCATCGCCGATCTCTACGTCGGAGCGAAATACCAATCGCACAACTGGATGGGCATTCCGCAAGGTTGGCGTGCCTACGCAACCCGAGGGAGCGCGGAGGATCCCGAGGCGACCGTCTCTCTATTTTACCGAGCATCCGAGCATGCAGGAACGGATCAGATCCTATACTACGTCTACGGCGGCGGCATCACTCAAGCCCGCGTCCTCCGCGATGCCAAAATCCCGGTTGTGCTCTCCGACTACTACCGGGACCATGACGCAAGGGTTTGGCTCGCAACCAACGGAGCCGCCGATCCAGTTCCTCGGTTGACACTCCTCGCCGACTAGTATATGCCCGCACCCGTAATCGACTCGACGACGTCCGTCCTCGCCTGGCAACGAGGCCGATACTATGCTTTTCAGCCCGCTCTGGTCGGCACTTCATCTGCCGCCGATTCGTGGACGATCGCCAGCGGAAGCCTCCCGACCGGAGTTTCGATCGACGAGGGTTCCGGCCTCATTTCCGGCGTCGTTTCGACCGAGGCGCAAGGCTCGATTTGGGTGGCCCAGCTAGTCGCGACCAATGGCAGCGGGCCGTCATCTCCGGTCCGCCTGACGTTCGGCGTCGAATACCCTGAGGTGGAGATCGATGGCGCAATTCATTGCGTTTTCGATTTAGACTCCGGTGCCGTCGCGTTTCGCGGGTTGGATCAGGTTTCCGACGATGGCCTGGCTGTCGTTCATTGCAAAGCCAATGACCAATTCCCATTGTCGGTCCAATTCGTCCGGCGCGAGCAGATCGTCGAGCTTCCTATTGTCGAACTGTCCATCGCTGGCAAAATCAACGAGCCCGAGCCTGCTGTCGCATTGCAGGCGGCAGGCGACGACGTCATCCTACAGGTTGGATCCGGCGAGACTACCCGCTACATTATTTGGGTCGATTTGACCTCTGCTGCCCTTGATTCCGCTCTCTACGATTACGAGGATGACGACGGAACAAACGTTAGCCTGTTGGCGGAAATTCGGGCCGAATATACCGTCGACCTCGGTGAGGAATTAACCCGGACCGCCAACCGTTCATCTCTCAATTTCTGGCTGGTATTGCACCGCGACCTCGCATGACGACGATTCCCGCCAAGCTTCATTTTCCATATGCTCTCCGGGTTCTCCGGGCAGGCCATGCTGTGCGCCGGGTCGGCTGGACGGATCGGTGGTGGATCTGGCGGGGCGGGATCGTCATCCAGATTGAGGCAGGCGAACCAAACGCTCCGGTGCGATCGATCGATTACGATGCCGATGACCTGCTAAGCTGGGACTGGACGACCCTGCCAGTCGATTGCGAGCTGCTGACGAAGGAGCCGGACATGCAGGAACTGATGACGATCCGACCGTATGATGGCCTGCCCGACTCCGCCGATCCGCTCGGATTGGGCTGCAACCTTCCAACCATTGAATCAATTCGGAAATGATCAAGCCGCCGAAAATTTCCGGTCGCCGGGTCGCAGTTACGTTTTCGCGGCCTGCGTTTCCTCCCGGGCCTGCGATTCCCAAAGCGAGCTGGCCTTCGGTTGTTTGGACGCCGCGCCGGGATCGCGGACGTCCTTACGAGCCCCTGGTGCCTCCGCCGACTCCTCCGCCTCCGCCCGCTCCGCTCTCTGCGGTCATAACAATGACCCGAGCCTGCGTTGATGAACTGCCGATCACCTATCCGTATAGCGCAACGTTTTATCGAAGCGAGGAATCCGAACTCCCGCCGTTCGTTACGCTCAATGGAGGAATCGCGGGCGCGCCGTACATTTTACGGCTGTATTGGCACCGGTTCGTTGGCGACAACCTCACAGAAGAGATCATCTGGTCCGAAACAATTGTTCGGACAGGCGGGTCGCAGATTGTTAATTTCGCGGAGGAAGGCTCGGCCTTCACTCGGACATTCGACGGTCCTGTCGGGCAGACTTTTCTCAACGGATCAACGAGTGTAGCGCCGCTTTATTTTGAGGTATTCTCAAGCGCGGGCCGGGTCCTGACGCTATTCCCATTTGTGCCGCACGTTGAATGCGGAGTTGCGCCAAGCTCAACTCCGCCTCCAAGTTCGACTCCTCCTCCGAGTTCGACTCCTCCTCCGAGTTCGACTCCTCCTCCGAGTTCGACTCCTCCTCCATCCTCGACTCCTCCTCCATCCTCGACTCCTCCTCCATCCTCGAGTCCTCCTCCATCCTCGACTCCTCCTCCATCCTC
>Ga0114980_10000809_pt1 | contig 22424 bp, 23 predicted proteins | sample S_140806_EF_Meta_FD_87018 | JGI IMG/M metagenome (GOLD analysis project Ga0114980, IMG submission 87018) | Freshwater microbial communities from Lake Simoncouche, Canada to study carbon cycling - S_140806_EF_MetaG | ecosystem: Environmental > Aquatic > Freshwater > Lake | place: Lake...
CGCGGAGTAATGTTTGACTTACGCTTCGTGACAGGCAGCCAAGTCCCGCAGGGACTTGGCGCCATTGCTCTGCCCTGATCAGCTAACCGCATCCTCGATCCGCTTCAACGTAGCGAGCAGTTCGGACAAGTCAGCCAGATTCAAGACCGTTGCAGCATCGGACATCGCGTTTTTAGGATCAGGATGCACCTCTAAAAACAAAGCATCAATCCCAACCGCCACCGCAGCTTTTGCCAAGTGAGGGACATATTCACGCGTTCCACCTGTTGCATGTCCCTGAGCTGCAGGCTGTTGAACTGCATGTGTCGCATCGAAGACCACTGGAACACCTGATGCAGCAGCCATAATCGGAAGCGAGCGGAAATCGACTACGAGATTGTGATACCCAAAACTAACTCCACGCTCCGTAACAAGAATGCGGTTGTTTCCCGTCGACTCAACCTTTCGAACTGCCTGCGCAATATCTTCTGGTGCCATGAATTGACCTTTTTTGATATTGACGACGCGCCCAGTCTCACCGGCTGCGATCAAAAGGTCTGTTTGTCGGCATAGAAATGCGGGAATTTGAATAACATCAGCGACTTCTCCCACGGCTGCACACTGGTCTGCCTGATGGACATCCGTGACGACGGGAACACCAAACTCAGCTTTGATCGCCGCAAGAACGTCGAGACCCGCCTGCATGCCATCTCCACGAAACGACTGAACGGATGTCCGATTTGCCTTATCAAAGGATGCTTTGAAAATGTACGGAATTCCAAGTTCGCATGTAATCCGTTGCACCTCGCGGCAGATCATGCGGCAAAGCTCAAGATCTTCAATCACACACGGACCAGCCATCAATGTAAATGGAAGACCATCACCAATATGAACATCACTTGTAACTTCAACCCGTCGTGTCATCAATCTAGACATCTCTTACTCCTCTGAAAACAGTGCTCGCACGCGCTGAAGGTCTTCGGCTGTGTCTACAGATTCTGGCACATGGGATGTGTGCACAACACGAATTCTGTAGCCATGTTCAAGCGCCCGCAGCTGTTCAAGTGACTCAGTTTGCTCTAGTGGACTTCTTTCCAACGTAGGAAATGTGGAAAGAAACGACCTGCGATACGCATAGAGCCCAACGTGCTGCAGCGGCGTGACGATGCCCATCGCCCGTGGAAATGGAATACCGGCGCGGGAGAAGTACAACGCATCACCATTGAGTTTCACGACAACCTTTACCGTGTTCGGATCATCAAATCGGTCGTTAGGTAGCTTGCATGCAAGCGTTGACATCGCAAGCTCCAAATCTTCAAGCAATGGGGTAATCACGCTGTTTATGGCATCCGACGTGATACGAGGTTCATCGCCTTGAACATTTACGATGATGTCAACCGATTCAGGAAGCGATGCGACGGCTTCAGCCAGTCGATCTGTGCCCGTTTGGTGCGCATGACTTGTCATAATAACCGGTGCGTTGAACCCCTCGGCCACCGCTGCAATCTCATCATCGGGAGTCACTATAAACACAGCATCGGCACGGCTCGCCAATGATTTCTCGTAAACCCACTGGAGCATTGGTTTACCGGCGATGTCGACCAATGGCTTGTTTGGCAGACGGGTTGCCGCAAGCCTTGCGGGGATCATTACAACAACATTCATGGATTGTGCTCCTGCATTTTCTTCACGATATTTGTGGTGGATTTGCCATCGACTAGCTGAAGAATTACGACATCCCCGCCATACGCACGCACTACTTCCGTTTCAGGAAGTGCATCCGGAGTCTTATAATCTCCACCTTTGGCATGAATATCAGGTCGAAGGATACGGAGTAGGGGAATGGGAGTGTCGTCATTGAAAATGGTAACGCCATCCACAAAGTGAAGGGATGCTATTACTTCTGCGCGGTCCAGATCAGCATTAATGGGCCGCATCGGTCCCTTGAGCCGCCGAACGGAGTCATCAGAGTTGATACCGACAACAAGCCTGTCTCCAAGACATCTCGCCTCACGAAGGTAGCGTGTATGTCCAACATGCAGAATGTCAAATACGCCATTCGTGAACACAACACGGTCACCAGCAGCTTGCCAGCTTCGAATCTGTTCCGAGAGGTCATTCCAATTCAGAACTATAGGGATGTTCATCCGGCCTTTATTCGCCTTTCTACGGCATCCACCACACTTGCTACGGTCATTTGCGTCATACACGCGATATCGCCGCGTTTACAGGTCCTGTCCTGGCAGGGGACACAAGGGAGTGAGCGATTAATGACAATGAGATCAAACGGATTATTGGATGGTCCGGTCCGGTCGGGATCGGCAGCGCCACTGAGACAAACAATACGAGCTCCTACGGCTGCCGCAATATGAAGCGGACCGGTGTCACCCGTAACCGTTACCGCAGCTTGTTGCAGAACGGCTCCAAGTTCCTGTAATGACAACTTGCCGATGAGGGACTTTACTGGACGTCCGAGGTGGCGGACGATGGAATCTTCCAACCATGCATCACCGGGACCACCTACGAGTATAGGTGTGTAGCCTCCAAGGTTTACGCCAATCCAATCAATGAACTCAGCTAATTTATCAGGAGGCCAGCGATTGATATCCCGCGTTCCGGCGGGGTTGATAACAATGGCAGCTGAAAGATTGATGCCTAGCTCTGTTGCCTTCTTCTCCGCTTTCGATTTAGCATCTGCCGGGATAACAAACTCCATCGTCCTGTTGGCGTCACTAGGAACTCCATCTGGAATGACATTGAGAAAATCATCGATTGCATGTCGAACTTTCCCGGTCGCCGTCTGAATTCGTCGATCTTTCTTGAACGTCCACGTTACCTTCGGCATCAATCCAATTCCAAGGGCAATGGACTTCAAAGATGGCTGGAGGTTTACGTATAGGTCGATGCTTCCCGTTTGTTGTCGTATCGAAGATCCGGCGGCATAGCTTCCGTAGACAGATGACCGGGTTTCCTTATCAAGGCCATGTGTTGATACGACAAGCGTTGATTTTGCGAGAATACTTGTGTTTCCAGCTTCTGTCACGAATGTAATTGAAGCAGCGGGATACTTTTTTTTGATGATTCGTAAAAGTGGTGTGGCTAGCAGAATATCGCCAAGCCCTCCATAGCGGAGCACAACGATGTTCATAAAAGCTGTTCCTGTACGACTGCAGCGACCGTGTCGGGAGACAGCTTGGACATATCGGCATCGGGTGCCTGAAGCGCACGATGCGGAGCGTAATTGCGTCCCCATTTATGGATGGGGGTCGGTCCAAAGAGCGTCAATGTAGGTGTTCCAACGGCGGCCGCAACATGACTAACCCCTGTATCTGCAGAAATCACCAGGTTGAATGCTTGCAAGGTCGCCATAAGGGATCGCAGTGACGTCTTGCCAACAAGTGAAATCGCTGGCGTATCTCCCAGCAACTCTTGAAGACTGTCGACGGCATTCTGTTCTTCCGGCCCGCCCACAAGGTAAATCTCGGCACCAATTGATCGAATGTTGTGAATCAAGGCCTTCCAGGCTGAGATTGGATATTGTTTGTAATCGTGGGATGCACCTGGTTGCACCGCTACCCGACGGGTGGACGTGTCGTTTTGGGGAAGCACAGACATATCACTTGGACCGAGGTAGAGACGGGGCGTTTGCCCCGATATCGCTTGGTCCGTTCCAGCCAATGCTAGAATTGTGTCAACCTCAGTTGCTGTTTGACTGTACGGAATACGTTTATGGAGAAGAAAGCCACGCCCTTCCGTTGGAAATCCAACAATCACTTTTGCACCGGTCAAGCGGGCAAAAATAGCCGACCTGAACGAGCGGTCCGCGAGATAGCACGCATCGGGTGCCCCGTTTGCCCGAACCTCAGCTGCCATCCGGAGGTATTCCTTCCATAACAGACGGCTTGCAGTACTCGAACGCTTACTGGCATCCCGTGAGATGGTCAGAAGCGAGCCAGCATCGGGATGATTTTCGAGGAGGACAGCGGGACCTCTACCCGTTACGAGCGTTGGAAGCGTATGGCCAGCGGCACGTGAAATCACTGCAAGGTGCTGGAACAGCGGCAAGGTAACCATTGTGTCACCCAGAAATCGATGCTTGGCGACAACAAGACTTCGTCCTAACATTACGGCATCCGCCTTGCTACTTTATGTACAGCCTCGATGATGTCCGACGTCGGAATTTCATTAACAGCTTTGGCATCTGCTGGAATATCTCGGAAGTTACGATTCTCTGCCGAGCCGCCAACATCCAGTGTTACGTACGCTGCGTTTCCCCAGCGGTTTCCAGTGCCGACTGGATCCGTCACGCCAAAAAGTCCGACAGTTGGAGTACCAACAGCAACCGCAAGGTGCAGCGCTCCTGTGTCACTTGAAACAACTACAGCAGACTTTGCTAGAACGCCTGCAAGCTCTGAAAAGGATGTCTTTGCGACAAGGTTGATTACTGGCACCGCTGTCAACGCTTGTATTTTTTGAGAAACAGATTGTTCCAGGGTCCCACCTATAAGGACAGGTATAAATCCATCATCAAAGAGTTGATTCGCAATACGCGCCCAATGCTCTGGTGACAACGTTTTAGTTGCGACAGATGCCCCGACGACGAGGGCAGCGACACGCCGGTGTTCACCAGCATCATCAATGGACGTTGGTTTAGAAGCAAGATAATCATCACTCACAAATGGAAATCGAGAGGCACCAACGGCATCACCCAAGCGCAATATTTTCTCAACCATGTGCGCGCGGTCGTTTGCGATTACGCTTGTGTCCGTCATGAAAATGTTGTTTGCCTCACGGCGCCAATTGTATCCAATGCGCGTAGGAGCATTGGACAACCGCCCTACCAAAGCGGAGACAAACAAGCCCTGTGCATCGAGCACGATGTCGTATTTTTCATTACGAAGCTCTTTGCCAAGTTTCAGACATGGGCCAAGTTTTTTGGATTCCAATATGTGCAGGTTATCTATTAGGGGATGCCCTTGCAGCAGGGACGCAAAGGTGCGCTGAACTGCCCACCCGATGGTGGCAGATGGAAATGAATTTCGAAGCCCATGAAGCAACGGTAGTGTCTGCACGACATCGCCAAAAGCGCTAAGTTTGACAATTAGGATGCGATTTACATTTGACACGAGCTTCAGTATACAAGTTTGACATCGCTAGCTTCTATGTAGATAGAGAACACAGGTGCTGCTGTGTATACTTGATGTATGTCCGACTTCGTTTACATCAATGGCGACTTCGTCCCTGCGGAGCTAGCCACCGTACCCATTTTCGACCATGGTCACCTTTATGGTGATGGTGTCTTCGAGGGTGTTCGTGTTTACAACGGCAGAATTTTCCGCCTGATTGAACACACGAAGCGCTTATTGTTTTCCGCTCGCGCTCTTGGCTACAATCTCGGCAACCTCACTGAAGACTATGTCAATGATGCGATTGTTGAGACGTGTAAGCGAAACGATCATCAAAATGGCTACATCCGCGTCAATGTAACGCGTGGGACCGGACTTGGTCTCGATCCAACACACATCGATACAACACCCCGTCTGGTCATTGCAACAAAGCAGCTCTCCATGTATCCAGAGTCCATGTACGTCAATGGCCTGACCATGATCACTTGTGCAACGAGGGTACCAAGCCCGGATGCCATCGACCCGCGCATCAAATGCACGGGCAAGTACATCAACAACATCATGGCCAAAATGGAAGCCAACCGCGTCGGAGCGGGTGAAGGCATCATGCTGAACCAGCAAGGGTATGTTGCAGAAGCAACTGGGGACAATGTCTTTGTCATTCGGGATGGCGTTATCGTCACCCCACCACCAAGCAGCGGTTGTCTTAAGGGCATTACCCGCCAGGCGGCGATGGACCTTGCAACAGAGCTCGGTTTAACGGTCCGTGAAGAAACGCTGTCGGTATATGACATTTATACCGCTGATGAATGTTTTCTCACGGGCACTGCGGCTGAAGTAATCCCTGCGGTCATGTTGGATGACCGTACGATTGGAGCTGGAAAGCCGGGGCCTGTTACCAACCGCGTCATTGATGCCTTCCGTGCTCATGTAAAAGTCTCAGGCATGGTGATTGGTTAGTCGTGGCGACTGAAAACTTTACAAACGCTGTCCTTATCATCCATGGTGGCGCTGGAATCATCACACGAGAACAACTTGGAGAGCGTGAAAATGCCTTTCATGATGTCCTGATCGAGGCACTCTCGCGTGGTTACGCAGAGTGGAAGGCTAGATATTCGTCTGTTGACATCGTAACAACCGCAGTTAGCCACCTTGAGAATTCACCTTTGTTCAACGCTGGGCATGGGAGCGTCCTGACGCACACGGGCTCTGTTGAAATGGATGCAGCTGTCATGCGCGGCAGTGACTTAGCGGCGGGTTCTGTGACCCAGCTCACCACAGCGCGCAATCCCATTCTGGTTGCTCGCCATGTCATGGATCATAGTCCTTTCGTGATGCTAGCCGGGGCTGGTGCTGATCAGTATGTGGAAGAAAATGAGTTACCTACTGAGCCCCCGTCGTACTTCATCACGCCTTTAAGGCAACACCAGCTGGACCAACAGAGAACATCAGGAACTATTTCGCTTTCGGAAGATAACAAGTTTGGTACGGTAGGGGCGGTTGCAGTCGATGACAATGGCGATGTTGCAGCGGCAACAAGTACGGGTGGAATGACGAATAAACACTACGGCCGAGTTGGTGATTCTCCAATCATCGGGGCTGGTACTTACGCGGATAATCGATCCTGTGCTGTAAGTGCAACTGGCCACGGCGAATACTTCATCCGTACAACCTGCGCAGCATCGATCGCATCTAGGATCCGTTGGGGCTCTCAATCGTTACATGATGCTTCCGAGGCTGTTGTCTGCGATGAACTCATGACGCTCGGCGGAAGCGGCGGCATCATTGCGCTGCAATCAGACGGAATCGGCGTCGCTACCATCAACTGCTCCGGCATGTATCGCGGGGTTGTTACGACATCGGGTGATGTTTACATAGCAACATTTGAAGCTGATTCGGGCATCTGGAAGGACATCGCATGAGAGCCTTTACGCTTATCGAGCTGCTTGTTGTCATCGCAATAATTGCAATCCTAGCTGCCATCCTTTTTCCTGTTTTTGCATCGGCACGTGAAAGTGCACGTTCAACTGCGTGTCTATCGAATATGCGGCAGATTGGTCTAGCGGTCGGGATGTACGTAAATGATTACGATGAATCCTTTCCAGATCGGCGTGATCTCAAGATTGTTCCTGCGCAGCGACCTTGGGCACCATCCTGGCCACCGTCTGACCCGCGTTGCGGTTGGGCCGCGATTGTCCTCAATCCGTACATCAAGTCAACATCACTGTTCACTTGCCCATCGGGAATCGGGAAGTTTGTAAATCGTAAACAAGTGCTTGAAACGACACCCTTTGGTGTAACAACGTATTGGATGTGGCGTTTTGACAGGCCTGATCAACCCGTGCCTCTGGACAATCTGTGGGGCAAACCGCTGGTCGGTGCCTTGTCCGACCTAGTGCTGGCGGGGTATCCAGACTCCGATGCATCCATTGAGCTGTTGGTAGACCCCTATTTCCCAAAAACGATTCCATCCGTTGCCAGTGATATGAAGGGGCTGACCGCACATCGTGGCGGCAGAAACCGCATCTTTCTGGACTTTCATGCTAAGTGGATGCGGGACAGCAGGACCGATTAGCCATGAGTATGCGCATTAAGTTGGCATCGGTCCGTGTATACGACCGCCTTAAGGAGCGACCTGGAGCATCGACCAGGCAATCTGGCGCGCGTGATCGTGAACTACTGAAGGACATTGAACAGCGCCTCCGCGAGCTGATCTCCGATGGACGCCTCAATGCCAACTGGGATCAAAACGGACAAGTGTATGTCTTCATGTCTGATATTGACTCACTGATGCGTGTGGGTCTTCTCGATGAGCTCATCTATCGACTGTAAATGCGATGCTGTTTTACTTACTTGTGAATGTCGCAGACAGTTGCTAATGTTTAGCGTGTCGAACATCACCGGTGTCTCTTTGTTGATTACGGTCGGTGTCTGGCCTTAAGCGGCAAGAACTGCACACCCAGTGAAACAAGTTCTGATATCAGAAGAATGACACACGCCGTCGGGAGAGCTGCAAATTGACTCGCTCGTGCAAGCCACAAACAACCGATCAAGGTAACGATGCCTACCACCATCCCGGCGGAAACGAGAAGGCTCTGTTTTTTGTAGGCAAGAATACCCCGGTGCGCGGATAGGAGTGACGTACTCAAGGGTAGTCCAATGCACCACGGAAGCGCTTGCTCCAGTGCCACACGAATCTCACGGTTGCGTCCATCAAGGTTGAGGATTTTCTCAATACCCTGCATCAGTGCGGGTACGAGGCAGATCATAATCACGACTGCAGATGTGAGCACTCCGACAAAGATTGCAAACAGCCAAATTCCGCGCTCAGTTGATCGTTTTTGTTTCAGTCTCCCAACCGCAAGCTCCTGAACACTGATTCCCCAACCGCGTAGCTCAAGGACAATACCAAAAAGCACCGGCCATACCGCAAGGCTGACATAACTGTCGGGTTTTCCTGCGAGAAACTGACTGACGACGGGTTGTACGATTAGGCCAAGTAGCGATGTGGCAGCGAGAGGTGTATGAAACCGGATGAGCTTACGCATCAGTGTCGATGCATCGTTTCCGCAGGAAACATTGGTAACCAACTTCACCGCAGGCTTAGAGACTACCGTCACATAAACACTCTCGATTAGCACACCAACCATGATGGCTGTTGCAGCAATCGCGGCTCCGCCGACGTTTACTGTTCGCGCCATCGTCACCGTAGTCAAAAAGATGACTGTCAAGCGGAGCAATGTTCCATGAACGAGGCGCTGTGCTTGTCCTTGATGAATCAGGATGCCTTGTAAAAAGCGTCTCCATCCGATGGCCGCCGACCAGAACAACATGATGCGAAGCGGGTTGCGCGATGCGTCAACAGTCTCCATCGGAAAACCAAGCCACCCATGTGCCACGATGTCAAGCAGGGGAGTCCATCCCGCAAGAAATGTCAGAACTGTGCAGTACCAACATAAGATAATGGTAAGTTTCCGGGTTACTGCATATGTCTCGGCAGAGTGCACGAATGCGAGACTCGATGCAAGCAGCATGATCACAGGGCTCTCAATACAGAGCGAGAGCTGCATCGTCAATCCCCAAGCGCGGAGCTGCCTAGCCGAGTCTGGTAATCCGGCGATCGTAGAAGAAAACAAGGGTGCCTCTAGCACCATCAGCTGAAACGCTAACGCAAGTGGCAGGTATGCAAGAAAAATCCGCCGAAATGCCTTAGGCAACGCGGCGGATTTTTGTCTTGTGGGCGGGGTGGATGTCAGCCTGAGACCTTGACCAGAGCAGGGCGAAGGACACGTCCGCCAATCTTGTAACCGGGCTGGAGAACTTCAACAACCGTATCGGCTGGTGCGCCAGAGTCTTCGACCCGCATCACGGCATTGTGGAGATTAGGGTCAAAGGAGGCACCAGCTGCTTCGATTTGTTCAACGCCATTTTTCTCCAACAAGGTTGCCAACTGACGGTGAATGCCTGTAATTCCATCGCGGAGCTTGTCGATATCCGACGAGGCATTCATGGACTCAACGGCTCGGCCGAAGTTGTCAACGATCGGCAGGAGGCTTTCCATAACTCCAGTTAGCAAGAATCCCTTCAAGCTTTCGCGTTCTTCGTCTGTTCTACGGCGATAGTTTTGAAATTCGGCGAGCGCTCGCAAACGTGCATCGTTGGCATCGGCAACCTGTTGTTCTAAATCCGCAATGGTTACATCGTTGGATTGGCTCTCAGCAGCGGTAGTCGTGCTCTCAGTATTTGCTGCTTCATCAGGCTCGGACATTGTGTGATACCTCTCAAATGGGATATTTATTGACCTATCCAGAATACCCTGAACATCAGGAAAAGGTCAGACGCTGAAGAACCTTACCTACGGTCTTTGCGACATGCTTCACGGATGCAATCACTTCTGGGTATCGCATCCGGGTTGGGCCAATGACACCAATTGTTCCTTGCTGACTGTTACCCACGGAATATGTAGCCGTTACCATCGAGTAGCTCCCAAGATTGCTCGAGCCCAGTTCAGCGCCGATGCGGACGCTTGATTCGGATAGGGCTGGACCAGCCAAAAGTTCGAGAAGGGCTGCGCGTTCCTGCATTAGCGTAAGGAAGTGTCCAAAGCGCTCTACATCCCGAAACTCAGGATGCTGTAGCGCCGCTTCGCTTCGGTGGACAACGACCTGCACACCGGAACTCATATCGCGAGCCGCCGTTCGAACATCAGACGAGATGACACTCCATATAGCACTGAACGAAATCAACTCGCGTGGAATACTTGGCAGTCCGTGGTCGCCAAGATTTGTAAGAGAAACACCTGCAGCTGCCTCGTTTAGCGCATCGGCAAGTATCCACGATTCCTTTGCCGTTAGGGAAAAGCCTGCAAGTATTCGATTCTCTGAGCGACCATTGGAATACAAGATAACCAACAGCGTCTGGGTCGATGTAACAGGAGACAGAAAAATGCGGTGAATGCTTACAACGCCTGTGGCAGGAGGTGTAGCCAGCGATGGGAGTCCGGTTATATCCGCGAGTGCCTGACAGCATGCATCCAGAACGGCTTCCACATGATGATCGTTTCCGCGGATCCGGTTGTCTACACAATCGATAGCGGTGTTTGGAACAGTAACGTCACGCATGAGTTGATTGACGTAGTACCGATAGCCTACATTTGATGGAACTCGTCCTGAGCTGGTATGAGGTTGAACCAAAAAGCCACGCTCAGCAAGAAGCGCCATTTCAGACCGTAGTGTAGCGGATCGAATGCCGAGGGGATGCCGTTCAAGCAACGCAGCCGACCCGACTGGCTCTGCAGTTTCGACATAATCATGAACAACAGCCTCGAGAATTCGCTGCTGGCGGTCATCCAACGATAAGGGGGGATTAGATGGTGACATTGACTAGTCATATAATAACGATATCCGTGCAGTGCGTCAATCAGCACAATTGACATCGGTTACCAGCAGCGAGTAGAATAGCAACACTGCAGCGGTGGCAACGCCGTCTGCTTCGCGAAAAGGAAGGTAACTACAGCCCATGCCTCGTATCCTCGTCACGGATGACGAACCGAATATTGTCCGTCTGATCCAAGTCAACTTGGAGCGACAAGGTTTTCAGGTGGAGACTGCGAATAATGGAGCGCAAGCTCTTGAGAAGATTCGGGCAAATCGACCAGATTTGTTGGTTTCCGACGTAATGATGCCTGAGATGGATGGCTTTGAGTTACTTTCGAACATCCGTCGTGACCCAGCGCTCGAAGACCTCCCCGTCATTATGCTGACGGCAAAAGCGCAGGACCGTGATGTTCTTGAAGGCTATACCCGTGGTGCTGACATGTATCTTACAAAGCCGTTCAACCCGATTGAGCTAGTTACGTTTGCGAAGCGTTTGTTGCAATCCGGACCGGATGATGGCCGCACAGTCATCTAAGTACTGTTTTGTTAGTCAGTCTTCGACGCCCTGCGCTCCCCGCAGGGCGTTTTCGTTACACGGCAACATTGTCGCCACCGCCTCACTGTAGCCATCTGATTTCCACTCAAGCATCCCACATTGATCCGTACGGTAGATCTGTGTCCCTGCACCTTCAAAGCGCCGGATGACGTCTAAAGATGGATGCCCATAGCGATTACGTTTTCCACACGAGATAAATGCGACTCCAGGATGTGTCCGCCTGACAAAGTCTGGTGTACTCGATGAATCAGAGCCGTGGTGTGCTACTTTTAGTAGGGAAATGCCCTTAACTTCCGATTGTGCCGACCGTAGCAGCTCTCCTTCGCCAGCTTCTTCGACATCACCTGTTAGCAAAATTGATTTACCTCTGTACGTGATTAGCAGAATGACACTGTTCTCATTTTCAGGACTTCGGGTCCCAAGAATCGGAGACGGTGGGGGGCTCAACACAGCGACTGCCACATCACCGACGTTCGTTCTACTCCCTGCTGAGACAGCTTCAACACTAGTCCCCTTTTGTCCAAATGTTGCACGAACCCTTTGTTCGGTTCGACTCCCTTCAAAACCATTCCAATAAACACGACCAACAGGTACATGACGTGCCACGGCGAGCATTCCTTGTACGTGGTCTTCATCAGGATGTGTCATGACGACCACATCGAGGGATTGAATAGCCTTTGCCCGTAAGACAGGGAGCACGTTCCGATGCCCAGGATCGATACCAGCTTCGGTGTCACCTGCAGGGTTACCGCCGGCATCAACAAGCCAATGCTTGCCATTTGGAAAGGAAATCAAAACTGCATCGCCCTGCCCGACATCGATGCAAGTCACCGTCAATTCACTGCGTTTACAACCAGCGCCAGCAGTAACCGTAACGATGATGAAACAAAAGAGTGTTGTGCGAAACATACATACTTAACGTCCAATAGCCGCCGATTCCTACACTTTCCTAACATCATAAGAAGAAATATTTGTAGTGATAACAAATATCTGCATTGCGGGTTTGAGTAGATTCAAACAGGCATCTGGCAGAGTAAAACCATCATGCAAGCGGTTTTGATGGCGACCAAGGAATATAAAATTTTGGTTCGGAGGCGAGAACACCTATACATAGTTTTCGTCCCAGATGTCCAAAAGCAACAACTAATCCTACAGTCGTCAGAGAGACTAAATAGGGATTCGCTACGCCTGTTGCGATATCTGAATAAGGCACATCTGCCAGGATTTTTGCTATGAAAATCAAAGATTGCAGAACGCCATTTAGAAGTATCCAGATGAACGTGCCAGCGATCGGAATGTCTCCAATGGTAACTGCTGCAGCACCAATCAGCAGCGCCCATTCACTCAGAAATCCAACTGGGATGTTTGCGATTGGCGAGATTACACTCAAATGTTGCATATGAAATGCCACTGCTGGTCCAGTTATCAACGTCACAATGAACGAAACTATAACCCCCTGCAACAGTGTAAGTGCGATTTTCAAGGCAACAGATGGCGACTGCCGAATGCGCTGCGTAATGACATCGGCGAATGGCGCTGCGACGATTAGCCCGCACACAGCAAGAAATGACAGCTGCGCGCCTGCATCCATCACGACAAGCGGATCACGAAGCATCGCGACACACCCGCAAAGACACAACAAATGCCACGGTTCTGGAGAACGGGCAAAAAGGCGTGCCAACAATCTTGCCATCAACGATGTCACTGCCCTCAGGGGAGCCGGTCCGCCTCCACTCGCATAACCAACTAAAATAGAAAGCCCAAAACCTACACCTGTTGAGCCCATTCGCCCAGACCAAACCAAAATGGTTCCAACGGTTGCAACCAAAACTGAGATATGCATCCCACTGGTTGACAAAACATGAACGGTCCCTGTTCGTCCAAAGGATTCCTGAAGCTCAAAAGGAAGGTCATCCGTGATCGATAACAGAATCCCACTCGCAAGAGGAGCCGTTTCCGCGGGAAGGCCAGAATGACATCGATTATCAATCCAGGTTCGAACCATTGAAATGAACAGACCAATGGTGTTTGTCCTGGATTCGAGGAGGACTACATTGGATCTTGCAGCTGACACGGCTCGAATATGATGAAATTTGCACCACTGTTGATAGTCAAACTCACCGATATTTCGAGGTGGCTCGGGAACCGAAAAGTCGGATGTTACACGAACATGGTCCAAATAACTGAGTGCTTGCTCTGTGTTCGTTCGAATTGCATACTTTCCAGTCGCATTACAAACGATGAACCTGATTGATGTTTGCCCTCGCCGGATAGGTGAGCATACATCTCCAGTTATTTCTGCCGGTAGAGCGTTAGGAATGACAGCATTTGTCAGTGGATGCAGCGTAATCGCAGCGGAACTGAGTACTGCTGCGATGATTATCGCGAGACGCTTGTATGCACCTGCAGGCGGCATCGCGACTAACAGCAAGACACCAACCGTCATTACGATCAGTGCCAAGCCGCGGTTAGATATTGTTGCTACCGCAAACGATGCGATAAGCATCCCAATCGTTACAGCAAACAGTGGGCGCACTTAACTAGAAGTCATTACGGCAACGGGCACATCGCCTGGGGTCATCAGGTCCACACGGCGCAATCAAATCACCGCAGGTACGACAAGGAAGCCACCCTGAGCGTAAACGTGCTTTGTCGCGCTCGGTTGCGATATCCGCCAATATCGCAATACGCTCTACGACACTCAACTCTTTGGACCGTTTTGGAATCTTTGCTGCATCCATCCACGGATGATTGAAGTCCGGTTCTGGAGGCGGTTCTGCCCACGGTTGATTGACGAATCGGATGTCCATAACCGACTTTTTTGCTGACCCACTCAAGTAGCGATTGACCTTTGCGAGAAGCTCAGCCTTTTGCATACTGAGCTCTGCTGCCCATGCAGAACTTTTAACGGCAACGGTAAGGGTTCCATTGGTAACGTGAAGTGCTTTAGTGGCCTTTGCAATCACGGGAGATACGACAGCTTTCCATGCAAATGGAGCCATATGTTCGCGTAGAGCATCCGCTTGCCCCGGACGTACCAACGCGCGAAACACAGTTCTTGCAACACCTGTGGGCCCGGTGTTGACCTTGCGCCCTATGTTTCTGGCCATGCTGCACGATCTAAAACAATCCAAAGCTTCCCGTGTGGGTTGACCCCAGATAAGGGGAAGGTCGAAATGTCATTGTTGCCAGCTAACAAGGCATCTATCCAAGGGAGCTTTTTCGCACCCGTTGCAATAACAACAACGTTTCGTGCATTGTTGATGAGTGGATACGTAAACGTCAGTCGCTTAACCGGGGGAGGTAACGAACCATAGTCAGCAAGGCAAATTAAGTTCGTATCCGTCAAGGAAGCCTTTCCTGGAAACAGGGATGCTGTGTGACCATCTTCGCCAAGCCCAAGCATCATGCAATCAAAGGACGGCCGCTCTCCAAGGACGCTTACCATCTCCGCTTGGTAATGCGAAGCCATGGATTCCTCAGCATGGGCTGTATCAGGAAGGTAGACCTGCCCATGGTTAACATCTGGCCAAAGTCGAAGCATCATTCCATGATTGGAATCATTGCTTGATGTGGGGACGAGACGTTCATCGGACATGAAAATCTTTACCGATGCAAGGTCAGGAAAAGTTTCCGACTGCCAGAGTTTGAATAGTGCCTGAGGCGTAGAACCTCCACTGATTGCTAACGACGCGCTACTGCGTTCGATAATGGCTTCCGTGCATAAGCGTTGAATGAGGTCCGAAGACATTCTTGTAACATCATCAGCTGTGTCACAAACAACAAACTCTCTGTTCATAGCACGCATCCTACCCCGGGTTGACCGTTCGAACCGGCTCACACTATAATCAATACAACAACCTAAATGCCACTAACAAAACCAGCCCCACGAAGATCAACATCGTCTGCATCTCAACGTCGTACCTCCACCAAAAAGCCACGCGCAAACGGTCGTTTGAAATTGGACTTTTTCGGAATACTTTTAGTTGCACTTGGTCTTGGTTTAAGTGCGACATTGCTCGTTCCATCGTCGACAGAAGTTGGTAACTTTATTGGATCGACCGCTGCGTTTGGAATCCGCTATGTATTTGGCATTGCAAGCTATCTGGTTGGAATCACCATTTTCGCATCTGGTATATGGATATGCCTTGGCAAGCAAATCAACACCATAAAAGTAGTGAAGGCAACATTTGCCGTGATGCTCTTCCTAACGGCAATACACATCTTTTTTGCTCCGCCTGAGCGACAGGTGAGCGACCTCATCGAAACAAAAGTTCTACAGGGCTATGGCGGATTTATTGGAGGACAGATCAGCTATCTTTTAGTCGGGCTGATCGGACGACTAGGGTCAAAAATCCTCATGATTCTTCCTGTTATTGGGGGCATTTTGGTTATTGTGGACAAACCACTCCCAGACCTTCTCGCTCCAATTGAAGCGCTCATCGTTCGCTTCCTCAAAACTACATCCTCAACTGCTGTTACACATGCATCCGCAATGAAGGCTGCCTCAGAAACTAGAAAGCAGTCCTCATCACGTGCACAGGACCGCGTCTTTGGTGACAATGATGAAGATGAGTATCTTGCTCCAGATTCATCACTTGATCCCGTTAAGCCACCAGCAAAACGCAGAGAGTTTGTTCGTTCACCCGAGCTGGAACAAGGTCCCATTGGAAGCGTAACGCCCAATGTTGTTCCATCCAATCTGGCCCCTGGCAAATCTCTGTTTGATTTGGAGTCCGAGCCACAGACATCTGAAGTTGTCGGTGATGACGGTACTGGAGGTGCAGAAAATACATCTAATGTTCCTGAGCCAGTATCAAAACTCGTTTTCCAGATGCCTTCGACCAGCCTTTTGGCACCAGCTGTACCGCTTGCAAATCCGCAGGCTGGTGCGAGTGAAGCGCGCAGACAGCGAATCATCCAGTGTCTTGAAGACTTTGGCATCGGAGCAGAGATTGAGCGAATCAGTTATGGTCCAACGATCACCCGCTATGAAGTCGCACTCGAGCGTGGCATCAAGGTCAGTAAAATTGTCTCCCTCGCGGACAACCTCGCGATGGACTTGGCGGCAATCGATGTACGCGTAGAGGCACCGATTCCCGGACGCAGCGCCATTGGCATCGAAGTTCCGACCGATACACCGACACCAGTCATGCTCAGAGAGTGTCTGGAATCACCCGAATTCAAAAATGCGCCTGGGCGTCTTACCTTTGTCCTCGGCAAAGATGTGACTGGAAATGTCCGTGTGGCAGACCTAGCCAAAATGCCACACCTCCTGGTCGGTGGCTCAACAGGCTCAGGTAAGTCTGTCGGGCTTAACGTTCTTATCACCAGCTTGATCTACCGAAACTCACCGCGCGAGCTCAAGTTTCTGATGATTGATCCAAAAAAGGTCGAACTTTCTTTGTACGCTGGTATCCCGCATCTGGCATCACCTGTAGTGACTAATCCAAAGCAGGCTCCCAGTGTCTTTAAACAAGCCATTCGCGAAATGGAGAGTCGCTACGACAAGTTCGCACGACTCGGGACTCGCAACATTGAAGGCTATAACACAAAAGTCGATGAACTGGAACGGTTACCGTATTGGGTCCTTGTTGTGGATGAGCTCGCGGACTTAATGATGACATCCGGGCCGGAAATTGAAACCTGTATCTGCCGACTTGCTCAGCTTGCACGTGCTACAGGGATACACCTTGTGATCGCAACGCAGCGGCCAAGCGTAAATGTGATTACCGGCACCATCAAGGCCAACATTTCCAGCCGTATTGCCTTCGCAGTCAATTCAGCGGTGGATTCTCGGACGATTCTCGACCAAGTCGGTGCTGACAGATTGATTGGCCGGGGAGACATGCTCTTTATGCCGATGGATGCTGCCAAGCCATTTCGTATACAAGGCGCGTTTCTCTCGGAAGGGGAGACAGAGGCACTTGTCAAGTTTCTCCGTCATCAGGGTTCCCCGAACTACGATGTCCAACCAAGCACGCTTGCCGAAGCATCGCTTGAAGCAGACCAAGCAGAATCTGGCCATGAGGATGACCTCTTTGAAAGCGCAGTGCGCCTTGTGGTTACCGGAGGCTCAGCAAGCACATCGATGCTCCAACGCCGCTTCAAGATTGGGTATACCAGAGCGGCGCGTCTGGTTGACATGATGGAGCATAAGGGCATTGTTGGTGCCCTTGATGGCGCTAAGCCCCGTGAGATTCTGATTTCACGCGATGAGATGGAAGCAATGTTTGGTACTCCCGATGTGCATATGGAGGAATAGGGATGGCATTGAATCTGATTCTGGGAGATATACGAACTCAGGAATACGTCGGTGCGCAAGCCGGGGCGATGGTAACTCAGGATGACCAGATTGTTTATGTCGGCACACCGGATGCCGCGCTTACGGTCATTAATGATTCTCCGTACACGGTGCAAGATTACGGTAACAACGTTGTCCTACCTGGTTTCATCGATTCCCATATTCACTTTTTAGCCTACGGAATGGGCCGCCTGCGGCAATCTGACCTGATGGGGTGTTCAAACATCGATGAGCTTCTAGAGCGCTTACGGACACAGGCAAACAAGACCGCTAGCGGTTGGATTGAAGGCCGAGGCTTTGACCAACAAGCCTATCCAAACAATGAATGGCCAACCCGCGAACATCTTGACAGAGTCAGCTCATCACGCCCAGTGATTATCACCCGCGTCTGCGGTCATGCAGTCGTCGCGAATAGTACTGCTCTTGCTCTGTTGACTCCTGATGAACTAGCGGAAGGAAATGCAAAGACCGGCCTGTTTACTGAGGTCGCAATTAGACATCTCCGTCGTCATATTCCAAAACCAACACATACTGACCAAGAGGCAGCCGTGCTGGAGGCTGCTGATGTTGCATTATCTCAAGGAATCACTTCTGTTGGGACCCTCCTTGATACTCCTGACCAACTCGGGGCCTATCTCCGCCTCGAGCAGACGAATCGGCTTCCAATCCGCATGACGGGAATGCCTCCCTATGCAAGTATCCAAAACCTGAAAGCCTTTGCAATACAAACCGGGTTTGGGAGTGATCGTGTCAAGATTGGAGGTGCCAAGCTATTCTCCGACGGCTCCCTTGGTGCACGAACAGCGCTCATGGCCGATGATTATTCAGATGCACCGGGTGTGCTGGGTGAACGAATCTATTCGCCAGCGCACCTCAAAGAAATGTGCCTTGATGCCGCCCAGCACGGATTTCAACTTGTTATTCATGCCATCGGCGATCAAGCCAACAGCGAATCGCTGGAAGCCATCATTGGATCGATGGGGGATGACCGATCGAACCCACTCCGTCACCGTGTCGAGCACATTAGCGTCTTGGACAGTAACCTCGTTGAGCAGATAGTGGATTGGAACATTATTTGTGCCATCCAGCCACAGTTCGTCACCAGTGACACCTGGACCATCGACCGTATCGGTGCTGAGCGAAGCAAATGGGCTTACGCATTCAGAACTTTATGGGACAGGGGAGTACGCCTTGCCCTTGGAAGCGATTGTCCGGTGGAAGTTCTGAGCAGTGCAAACGTGCTAAGTGCCGCGATTCACCGGTCGCCTTGGTCACCAAGTGAAACACTTACACTCGACGAAGCTCTCTATGGCTATACATTGAATAGTGCTTATTCCATTTTTAGGGATGACATTATTGGTTCGTTGGAAAAAGGGAAGTTCGCAGACTTCATCGTCTACGATTGTGATTTCGAGAATCTCGGAAACCGTCTTGCGGCAGGTATAGTCCCCTGTGAAGTGTGGAGTAGTGGCGTTCGTGTCCGATAAGGGGCTGCCGAATCGATGCGCATAGGTGATATTGAAATCCTGAATCCAGTTGTGCTCGCCCCGATGGCCGGCGTGACTTCGCATCCTTTCCGTGCTATCTGCAAGGAGCACGGTGATGTGGGTTTGGTCGTTACTGAGCTCATCTCAAGCATGGCCATTCACTATAAGAACCAAAAAACCTTCGGAATGTTTGACTGGACAGAATCTGAGCAGCCATCCTTTTGCCAGCTATTTGGTGCGGATCCAGAAACGATGGCAGAGGCAGCACGCGTCGTCGTAGACCGCGGTGCCACAGGGGTGGACATCAATATGGGATGTTGGGTACCAAAAGTCGCAAAAACGGGTGCGGGAGCAGCGCTTCTGAAAGACCTTTGTCAAGCCGAGGCCGTCGTTAAAGCCGTTGTTGATGCTGTACCCAGCGTTCCAGTCACGGTAAAGGTTCGGTCCGGCTATACGCAGGGCCAGCTGACGGCAGTGAAGTTTGCTCGTGCAGCTGCCAACATCGGGGCAAAAGCCATTGCCGTACATGCACGGTACGCATCCCAAGGTTTCAGTGGCGTCGCAGACTGGGATGTTATCGCGCAGGTGAAGGAAACCGTTGGCAACGACATTCCAGTTATTGGAAATGGCGATATCGAAACGCCTGCTGATGCACTCCGGATGCTTCGGGAAACTGGTTGTGATGGCGTCATGATTGGGCGTGCGGCAATGGGCAACCCTTGGCTGTTGGGACAGATTGGTGATGCGATTGCTGGCGAGCCAATCCGTCGTGAACCCACGGTTGAAGACCGTGCTGCCGTTGCGCGGCAACATGCTGCTTTGCAAGTGAGTGTTCAAGGAGAGGGAGTTGCGTGCCGCGAGCTCCGTGGTCTCCTCGGACACTACTTCAAAGGAGTTCCGGGAGCGACCAGACTCAGAGGTACGTTGGCAAAAGAGTCGACACTTGATGGCATTAATCGAACACTGGATGAGTACTTAGCGTGGTACCAGTCCCACGACCACGATGCACAGCTGCAGGAAGCGATGGGTACATGATGCGCCATCCCTTAAGTCCGCTCACCTACTTGACACGAAATCCGTCCAAGGTACTTCCGATGGGTTTTGTTATTGTTTTGTGTGTGTTTCTAATTGCAGCAGTGGCATCCATTGCAAACTCCATTGACCTTACTGTCCGAACGATTTACCGTTACACCGAGTTTTTCACCTATGTGATTCCGCAGCGCTCAACGCAAAGTGTTCCAATGGACCAGCGAGCCGTACTTGAAATGCAACCAGAGATTGACCGCATTATCGAAGGTGGCGTCTTCTTTGTAAACATCAAGACAGTCGTTGGAAGATTACCGTTTGTTGTCATTGGCTCCACACCTGAAGAACGCGGTTACCTGTTGAAGCGAATCGGTGCAACCCTTATTGAGGGCAGAATGCCTGAAGATGGTAAGCCTGAAGTGGTTGTCTCACAGCCGATCCTAGAAAATCGAAATCTAAAGCTGGGGGATGTCATTGCTGGACCATTGGATGATGGCGGGATCGCCGGATCACCCGTTCCCGTCAAAGTCGTCGGTGTCCTGAAGAGCGAAATATGGGTCGCGATGTCTAGCCGTACATTTACAGACAAGACGTTTCTTCTGACACCAAAATGTTTACTGTTTACGACGAAGGTTCCATCGGACCTTGATGTCGTAAACGAGCGGCTCATGCCGGTCGGGCGAAAAGGAGATGGTTTCTTGTCTCCAGAAAAAGTCAACGTCCTTACGCGAGCAAATCTTCTGGCTGAGGTCCGTGATTCTTTGTCATCCATGTACATGATCATGGAGGTTGTCAGCGCTACAGTTATCTTTGTGATTGCGTTGATGAGCGGGATGTTGAGTAATATCTACTTCACGCAACGCATTCCAGAGTTCGGTGTTTTAGCGGCTCTTGGAATCAGCCGGGCCCGATTGATGATGAAGATTGTTTGGGAGACCGTTATTCTCACCGTGATTGCATGGGGAATCGGTAGTGTCCTGTCTGTATTTTTGCTGACCTATCTGGCCGCAAACGTGTTCAAACAAAGGGGACTTTTCTTGGATGCCATGGACCCATGGGCCTATCAACATACGCTCCCGATACCCGTCGCAATCACGATTTTTGCCATGGTTACGGTTTGGGTTCGTTTGAAGCGACTGGATGCTGTATCTGTAATAGAGAGACGATAGGTGGAATTTTATGCTGACATGCAATAATATTTGCCTCGATTACGTTGAAGCGACCCGCATCACGCATGCTCTTAGAGGCGTAAGCCTGAACTTTTCACCTAACAAGCTCCATGGAATCATGGGTCCAAGTGGTTCGGGGAAGTCGTCCTTGCTATACATCCTGTGCGGGCTCAAGTCACCGACTACTGGAAATGTTGAACTAGATGGCACATCGATCACCGATATGTCAGATGTAGCATGTGCACGTCTTCGGAGCCAGAAGTTTGGCTTTGTGTTTCAGCAACCATTCCTACTCAACTACCTGACGGCCCTCGAGAACATTCTCGTTGGGATCAATCCTGATGAGCTGTCTGTATCTATTCAGAAGGCTGAATCCCTGCTCTCCTATCTTGGTCTTGACGGGATGGGGGACAAGTATCCAGCGATGTTGTCTGGAGGTGAGAGACAGCGTGTCGCCGTCGCGCGAGCCTTGATTGGCAATCCTGATATTGTTTTTGCCGATGAGCCAACGGCGGCATTAGACAAGGATAATGGCTACAAGGTGATGAGCGCATTGGCCGACTGGGCGGTGGATCATACCGTCATCGTGGTCACTCACGATGCTGACATGCTCAAGGGAGCCGATGTCGTTCATCATTTGATAGGCGGATGTCTGGTGGACGGCCAACCATCTAATGTCCGATAACACTCCAAGCCAATTCAGTGTTTCTCCTGAATTAGTCTTGGATGTCCTGCATACGCCGAGTATTCTACGGCTATCGCTACGGTCTCCAGGCTACATGAATGTCAATGGCTGTAGCCTCGTGGTGTTCACCCTGTTTTGTAACTTTGTCCTCGCGATGCTTGCGATTGTGTCTCGTAAGTCGGTGTCACGCGAAGCTAGTGATTTTTTCAGCCCATC
>Ga0114980_10000810_pt1 | contig 22400 bp, 23 predicted proteins | sample S_140806_EF_Meta_FD_87018 | JGI IMG/M metagenome (GOLD analysis project Ga0114980, IMG submission 87018) | Freshwater microbial communities from Lake Simoncouche, Canada to study carbon cycling - S_140806_EF_MetaG | ecosystem: Environmental > Aquatic > Freshwater > Lake | place: Lake...
AAATATTTTACCTCTGCAATAGGCATTTCATTACCAAATACAAAACCTGAAAAAATTGTTTTACAATTTAATCCAGCACAAGCAAACTATTTAAAATCACAACCCATTCATCACTCTCAAAAAATAATAAAAGATACAAAAACAAACTTTACTATTTCAGTAGAGCTAGTTATCAATTATGAATTAATGGCTTTGTTATTAAGTTTTGGTGATAAACTAAAAGTTCTGAAACCATTGACATTAGCAGCCAATATGAAATTAATAGCAAAAAATGTATATGAGCAATACTAATTTTCAATACAGCTAACAAGGATATAAAAAATCAAAAGTTTATATTGAATTATAATTTTATTCTATTCAAAGGATATTTTCTGAATACAAAGAGTATCCTTACTTTTGCAACACAAAATTATACATTTAAAATAATTTGAAGTTGAGATTTTTGAAGTTCATTATCAAATTTTCGCATCATCAAATTTTCAATTTAGAATTATGACGTCATCAGAAATACGACAACAGTTTTTAGATTTTTTTAAAAGCAAGCAACATACCATAGTACCCAGCGCACCGATAGTTGTAAAAAACGATCCTACTTTGATGTTTACCAATGCGGGTATGAATCAGTTTAAAGATTATTTTTTAGGAAATGAGACGCCCATTGCAACTCGTATTGCCGATACACAAAAATGTTTACGGGTAAGTGGCAAACACAATGATTTGGAAGAAGTAGGTGTTGATACTTACCACCATACCATGTTTGAAATGTTGGGAAATTGGAGTTTTGGAGATTATTTCAAAGCAGAAGCCATCGCTTGGAGTTGGGAATTATTAACTGAAGTATATAAATTAGATAAAGATAGATTATATGTTTCTGTTTTTGAAGGTGACGAAAAAGAAGGTATTCCATCTTCTAAAATAGCTTTAGAAGAATGGAACAAATTAATTGAAGACAAAGACCATATAGTATACGGTAATAAAAAAGATAATTTTTGGGAAATGGGCGATACAGGTCCTTGTGGGCCTTGCAGTGAAATTCATGTGGATATGCGCCCTGATGCTGAACGTGCATTAATTCCTGGACACAAACTAGTAAATGCTGACCATCCTCAAGTAATTGAAATATGGAACAATGTATTCATCCAATATAACAGAAAAAAAGATGGTTCATTAGAAGAATTACCTGCACGTCATGTTGATACAGGGATGGGATTTGAACGATTAGTTCGAGTAATTCAAGGTAAAACGTCCAATTACGACACGGATGTTTTTACACCTACGATTGAATTGACAGAAACAATAACAGGTTTAAAATATGATTTTAGCGATAGCAAACAAGCAATTGCTTTTCGTGTTTTAGCTGATCATATTCGTGCCATATCTTTTACGATTGCTGATGGGCAATTGCCTGCTAGCAATGGTGCAGGTTATGTAATACGAAGAATTTTACGTAGAGCAGTGCGCTATTATTTTTCTTTTTTAAATTACAAACAACCTTTATTGCATCAGTTAGTACCTTTAATTGCGAATCAATTTGCCAATGTTTTTCCTGAACTTAAAAAACAAGAAGAGTTTGTTAAAAAAGTAATTTTAGAAGAAGAAAATGGATTTTTAAGAACCTTAGAAAGTGGATTAAAAAATTTAGATGATGTATTTAATAACGAAAGTTCAAAGACAAAAAGTATTAATGGTGTGGATGCATTTGAACTATCCGATACATTTGGTTTTCCTTTAGACTTAACCCAATTAATTGCCTCTGAAAAAGGCTTTACTGTGGATGTTGATGGTTTTAACATAGAACTTCAAAAACAAAAAGACAGAAGTCGTAAAGCTGCTGTAATTGATACAGATGACTGGATAGAATTGGATGCCAATGCAAAATGTATATCAAGTGCCTATACCAAAATAGAAACTACAACACAAATTATTAAATATCGAAAAGTTTCTGCCAAAGGCAAAACACAATATCAAATCGTATTAGCAGAAACTCCTTTTTATGCTGAAAGTGGCGGACAAGTGGGGGATACAGGTAAATTACAAATAAACAATCACGAACTGCTTGTTACAGATACGAAGAAAGAAAATGATTTAATTATTCATTATGTAGATGAGTTACCAGAAGATTTAAGTGGGAATGTGGTTGCAAAAATTGATGCTTCACGAAGAAGAAAAATAACTCGTCACCACAGCGTTACCCATTTAATGCAAGCAGCTATGCGGGATGTTTTAGGCAGTCATGTAGTACAAAAAGGAAGCTTAAACAACGAAGATAACTTACGTTTTGACTTTAGTCATTTTGCAAAAGTGACCGAAGAAGAAATCGCTCAAATTGAAAAAATAGTTAACCGTAAAATTCGTCAAAACATTCCTGTTGTTATTCAAGAAATGCCAAAAGACGAAGCCATGAAACTTGGAGCAATGGCCTTGTTTGGTGAAAAATATGGCGATACCGTTCGTGTAGTCATCATGGATGAAAATTTCTCAATTGAACTTTGTGGTGGTACGCATGTTATGCATACAGGCGAATTAAATATGTTTAAAATCATTAGCGAAAGTGCAGTGGCTGCAGGTGTTCGTCGATTTGAAGCCTTGGCTGGTTGCAAAGCTGAAGCCTATATTATGGGGCAATTGAAACAATTGAATGATATTAAAACAGAATTTAAAAACCCCAAAGACATTTTAGGCTCTATAAAAAACTTACAAGATGAAAAAACAGCTTTGCAAAAACAATTAGAGCGTTTAGAAGCAAAAGCCTTGGTAGGAATTAGAGGTCAGTTATTAGTTAAAGGAGAGAAAATAAATGGCATTACTTTTATTGCCGACGAATTGGAAGTAAGCAATGGCGATGCATTAAAAAAATTATGTATCGATTTAAAAAATGATATTCAAGGACCCTACCTATTCTGTTTAACCGCCAATATTGAGGGTAAAGCAAGTGTTGCTGTTTCTGTGGATGATCATTCTTCATTTGATGCTGGAAAAATAATTAAAGAACATATTGCACCTTTAATAAAAGGTGGTGGTGGTGGAAACAAAACCCTTGCTACTGCTGGTGGACAAGATGCAAGCCAATTGGCAAATGTTATAGAAACCGTAAAAAGTTTATTATAAATAAATCTTCTGAATCTTCAAAAACTAACTACTTACTATAAAATAGAAATGCCATGCAATAGCATGGCATTTCACATATTAGTTATAATTAATTTTATAAACTCATTTGAGCATTCAAATACTCTCTATTTAAACGAGCTATATTAGAAATTGAAATTTGTTTCGGACATTCTGCTTCACAAGCACCAGTGTTTGTACAAGCACCAAATCCTTCTTTATCCATTTGTGCAACCATATTTAAAACACGAGTTTTACGTTCTGGCTCACCTTGAGGTAACAATGCATATTGAGATACTTTAGCAGACGTAAATAACATAGCACTTGAGTTTTTACAAGCCGCAACACATGCTCCACAACCAATGCACATCGCTGCATCAAATGAAGCATCGGCCATTTCTTTATTAATTGGTAAAGAATTTCCATCTTGAGCGTTTCCTGTATTGACACTTATATAACCTCCTGCTTGCTGAATTCTATCAAATGCACTTCTGTCTACCGTTAAATCTTTTAATACCGGGAAAGCAGCAGCTCTCCATGGCTCCACAGTAATTGTTTCACCATCTTTAAAAGCCCTCATGTGTAATTGACATGTGGTTGTACCATCCCATGGACCATGAGCACGGCCATTGATATGCATGCTGCATGAACCACAAATACCTTCACGACAATCATGGTCAAAAGCAATTGGATCTTCACCATTATTAATTAATTTTTCATTAACCACATCAAACATTTCTAAGAAAGACATTTCTGTTGAAATATTTTCAGCTTTGTAGGTTTCAAATTTACCTGCTGCATTTGAATTTGGTTGACGCCAAACTTTCAAGTTTAAATTTATATTACTATGTTCCATATTGAACGATATTTAAAAGTATTTATTATTAATTATTCTATTTATAGTTACGTTGACTTGGATGAATGACATCATACACTAAATCTTCTTTGTGTAATTCCCATTCATTGTTGCCTTTATTTTCCCAACAAGAAACATACATAAATTTATCATCATGACGCAATGCTTCACCATCAGCGGTTTGATGTTCTTCTCTAAAATGACCTCCGCAACTTTCTTCTCTAGTCAATGCATCAAGGCACATCAATTCTCCTAATTCTAAGAAATCGGCAACTCGCCCCGCTTTATCTAATTCTGGATTTAAACTATCCATAGTACCTGGCACTCGAACATCTTTCCAAAACTCCTCGCGAAGTGCTCTAATGTCAGCAATTGCTTGTTTCAATCCTTTTTCATTTCGTGCCATACCACATTCATTCCACATGATTAAGCCTAATTTTTTGTGGAAATAATCAACAGACTTTGTTCCTTTCACATTCATGAAATGATTAATTCTATCTTTCACTGCTTTTTCAGCTTCTTCAAATGCAGCTTGATTGGTATTTATTTTTGGTGTAGAAATTTCATCTGCTAAATAATTTCCTATTGTGTAAGGAATTACAAAGTATCCATCTGCTAACCCTTGCATCAAAGCACTTGCCCCTAGACGGTTTGCACCATGGTCACTAAAGTTAGCTTCGCCCAAAGCGTAAAGTCCTGGTACATTGGTCATTAATTCGTAATCTACCCAAAGGCCACCCATTGTGTAATGCACAGCTGGATAAATTCTCATAGGAACTTCGTATGGATCTTCTCCTGTTATTTTTGCATACATTTCAAAAAGGTTGCCATATTTTTCTTTAACAACAGCCTTACCCATTTTTAAAATTTCTTCTTTAGAAGCATTTGTCTTACCTGTTTTAATAGCTTCTGTTTTGCCATAACGTTCAAATGCTGCTGCATAATCTAAATAAACTGCCATTTTACTATTCCCTACACCATAGCCTGCATCACAACGCTCTTTAGCAGCACGAGATGCCACATCACGAGGAACTAAATTTCCAAATGCAGGATAACGACGCTCTAAGTAATAATCTCTTTCTTCTTCTGGAATTTCTGTTGCTTTTCTATTATCCCCTTGTTTTTTAGGAACCCAAATACGTCCATCGTTTCTTAAGGATTCCGACATTAAGGTTAATTTACTTTGATGATCACCACTTACAGGAATACATGTTGGATGTATTTGTGTAAAGCAAGGATTGCCAAACATAGCACCTTTTTTGTGCGCTTTCCAAGCTGCAGTTACATTTGATCCCATGGCATTAGTAGACAAGAAAAATACATTTCCATATCCACCAGTACATAATAAGACTGCATGAGCTCCATGTCTTTCAATCTCACCTGTAACTAAATTTCGAGCAATTATTCCACGAGCTTTGCCATCAATAGTAACAACATCCAACATTTCGTGTCTGTTGTGTTCAACTATTTTCCCTAAAGATACTTGACGCATTTGTGCTGAATAAGCACCTAATAAAAGTTGTTGTCCAGTTTGTCCAGCTGCATAAAACGTACGTTGAACTTGTGTTCCACCAAACGAACGATTACTTAACAATCCACCATATTCACGCGCAAAAGGTACCCCTTGAGCAACGCACTGATCAATAATATTTCCACTCACTTCGGCTAAGCGATGTACATTAGCTTCACGAGCACGGTAGTCACCTCCTTTAATAGTATCGTAAAACAAGCGAAATACGCTGTCTCCATCATTTTGATAATTTTTTGCAGCATTAATTCCACCTTGTGCTGCAATAGAATGTGCACGACGAGCGCTGTCTTGAAAACAGAAAGTTTTAACGTTATAGCCTAATTCTGCTAAACTAGCTGCTGCAGAAGCTCCAGCCAATCCAGTTCCTACTACTATAATATCAATACTTCGCTTATTTGCTGGATTTACTAATTTACATGTACTTTTATAAGTACTCCATTTTTGTGCTAATTCACCAGCTGGTATTCTATTATTAATTGCCATAATTATTTTATTTTTTACCACAAAGTTCACAAAGAATTTTACAAGAAGAACACTGTGAGCTTTGTGGCCAAATGAGTGCTCTTAGTAGTTATTTACTATTTTATTAAACCAAAATGAAATGCAATTGGCATGGCAGCAAATGCTGCGCAAATCAAGATGGTATAAACATATCCTACATTTTTAATGATGCCATTGTATTTAGGACTATTCACTCCAATGGTTTGAAAAGCACTAGAAAATCCATGAATTAAATGCCAACACAATGCAATAACACCTGCTAGATAAACGCCTACTATAACCGGATTTTGAAACTCTTCTTTCATTTCTTTAAATAAATTATGAGGTGCATCACCACTGTATAAAGCAATTTTAGTTCCTATGAAGAAGTCTTTTAAATGAATTACTAAAAATATCAATAATAGACTCCCTAAAATTCCCATACTGCGACTATACCATTTGCTAGTTGCATTTCCTGGGTTAACCGCGTATTTTACTGGTCTTTTGTTATTGTTTTGCATCGTCAACATTAGACCTTGTATGATGTGGGCAAAAAGTCCTACAAACAATCCAAGTTCTAAAAATCGTACAATCCAATTATGACTTAAAAAACGGGCTACCCCATTGTAAGTAACACCTCCATCGTTTAAGAAAATACAGCTATTGGCTACTGCATGAACGATTAAAAATAAAATTAAAAAAATTCCAGTAAATGCCATTACAAGCTTTTTACCGATAGAAGACGTAAAGTATTCTTTCCAAGTCATAATAAAAAATTGAATTTTCGAAGTGCGAAGATACTGAATCATAAACGCATTGTCAATAATTTGTATAAAAAGATAACATAATTCATGTTGAATTACTATAGATAATTACTCTTGACCCATCCACAAAGCACCGCCTACACTGTTTCTAGATGCGCCGGTGACACTTGATAATACATTATTTTCTTCTCTCCAACGGAGTGTGCCGATCAGGGCCATCACCAATGCTTCTTTGTATTGTATTAATTTCAAATCAGGGATCACTACTTCAACGTTTTTAGTCAATAATTTTTCTGAAATTAATTTCATTAAAAAAGTATTGAAAGCACCTCCACCCGTCACCAACATTTTTTGTGATTCACCAAGAACAACAGATTCGGCAATTTGATGAGCAATGTGTTCACACATTGTTCTTAGTTTATCTTGATTAGAGATAGCATATTTTTGAATAATAGGAAAAATAACCTCTAAACCAAATTGATTGGAAAGTGATTTAGGATAAGGCTTTTGATAATAATCTAAATCGTTTAGCTCGTTTAATAAATCATCTTTAATACTGCCTTTGCTAGCTTCAATGCCTTCTTTATCATAAGTCATGCCCATTTCGTTGGCAATTAAGTTTAAAATTCTGTTGGCTGGACAAACATCAAATGCTAGAAATTTATCGGCTGATTGAATGGTTATATTAGAGATGCCGCCAATATTTAAAAAATATTGATAGTCGCTCCAAAATAACTGTTCACCTATGGGCACAATGGGAGCTCCTTGTCCGCCTAAAGCAACATCTAAGTTTCGCAAATCGCTCACTATGGGCAATTGAGTTTCGGCTGCAATGCTGGCAGCATCACCCATTTGAAAGGTCATCCCTAAAGCTGGCTCATGAAAAACAGTATGCCCATGACTAGCAATTAAATGCACTTTGTGGGTCAAATTGTGTTCTTCAATAAACTGATGTATGTATTTTCCCATCCAATGTCCAAATTCAACATGGGTGAGTAATAGTTCTTTCGCTGAAACATCGGCTATGTTAGTTAGTTTTTGTTTCCATTGTTCGTCAAATTCTATGCAAGCTGCCTGTTCAATTTCAAAATTCCATTTGCCCCCAACTTCTTCAATTCTACAATAAGCTATATCTAATCCATCGATCGAACTACCGCTCATTGTTCCAATAACATAATATACCATCCTGCAAAGTTATAGCAATTCTATTTTTAAAAATATTTCAAGTCCTCAAAATATTTTATATATTGACAGAAGTAACTAAATATTATATTTTTAATTCATTAAAACTGACCTGTGCTCAACATGACTAACGTACAAGCCTCTAAACATTCAATATTTTGAGCTTTAGCCATTTCTATAAATGCATCATTTTCAGTTCCTGGATTAAAAATTATACGAGTAGGATTTAATGAAAGCACATAATCATAATATGCTGGCTGATGTTTTTCACCAATATATAAGGTTACGGTATGAATATTCTCGAAGGGTATTTTTTCGATTCCAAATGAAACATCTTCAATTTTTCCAACTTTATTGCCAATGGCTACAACATCAAAATGGTATTTTCGCAACATGCGAATCGCTTTGTTACTATATCGGTCTGTATTTTCAGATGCACCAATAACCAATGTTTTTTGAGTACTCATTTTTGAATGTATTTATTTGCAATGTACTTCATTTCATTAACATGATTAAATACAAAAGTCAGACTATCTGTTAAATAATTTCAAGTGCAGGGTAATTCATACATCTGAAAAATAAAAATATTACATTTGCAAAATAATTTAGAGGATAAATTTTGTGGATGACAAATTTTATTATGCTCTGTTTACTTTCTAAATTATTTCAACTCAATGAATATTAAACACAAACTGAAAAGCATGAAATACATATTTACATTCATATTTTTTTGCTCCATATCCATGATTGCAAAGGCACAGATTACTCTTACTGATTCAATATTAGAAGATGAAAATGTAATTATTTTTAAAGATCCTCGATTGGATATTTTAGATAAACGCCCAGCATTGATGTTGAAACTAGAAGCTATGGAAAAAGCAGAAATCAAAGCAAAGGAAATTCCATTGTATAAACCCATTGTATCTGCTGATGGCAAGAAACAAGTTACTGGAAGTATTTATACTGTTAAAGGATATCGAATTGTAATTTATAATGGCGCTGATAAAAATGCTGCATTAACTGCAAAAAATAATTTTTCAAGGGCTTTTCCAGGCACTCGTTCTTATTTAAGTTATAACGTACCCTCTTATAAAATTAAAGTAGGGGATTTTGATAATAAAAATGATGCAAACAAATTTTTGCGTCGTTTAATGGGAGCTTTTCCAGCCTCGTTTATTGTACCTGATTTAGTGACAATAAAAAATATTAATGTAATTCAATAAAAACAGTCTACTTATTTAAGTTGGATATAAATAAAAAATAATTTCAATGGATTTAAAAAAAATAGTTGCTGAGCATTTAGAAGAGTTTATTTCATTCAGACATCACATTCATTCGAATCCAGAATTATCTTTTCAAGAAAAAAATACTGCTGATTTTATTGCAGAAAAATTAACGAGTTGGAATATAGACTTCACTCGTGGTTTAGGTGCTTTAGAACCAGGTGAAAATGGCAACGGAATTTTAGCAATTATTAAAGGTAAAAATCCTGACAGTAAAATAATTGCGCTCCGAGCCGATATGGATGCATTACCAATTACTGAATTGAATGAAGTTTCTTATAAATCAAAAAATGTAGGCGTAATGCATGCTTGTGGGCATGATGTGCATGCAACTTGCCTATTAGGAGCCGCTAAAATTTTACAACAAAACAAAGAAAATTGGGAAGGTACAATTAAAATGATTTTTCAACCAGGCGAAGAAAAACATCCTGGAGGTGCTAGTCTATTAATTAGAGATAAAGTGCTAGAAAATCCAAAACCTCAAGCCATATTTGCATTGCATGTGTATCCTCATTTGCCATACGGAAAAGTGGGTTACAGGGCAGGACAATATATGGCCAGTGCCGATGAAATTTATATCACTGTAAAAGGGAAAGGGGGTCATGCTGCTTTGCCTCATCAAACGGTAGATCCTGTTATTATTTCAGCGAATTTATTGGTGAGTTTACAACAAATTATTTCTCGAAATTGCAATCCCTTACAACCATCAGTATTAAGTTTTGGAAAAATTCAAGGGGGGAATGCTGGCAATGTAATTCCAAGTGAAGTTAAAATTGAAGGTACCTTGCGATGTATGGATGAAGCTTGGAGATCAAAAGCACATGAATTAATTAAAAAACATACTATTGAATTGTGCCATGCTTTGGGTGGTGATGCTGATGTGGAAATTCCAATGGGTTATCCATCTTTATACAATCATCCTGAGGTAACTGCAAAAGTAAAATCCATTGCTGAAAATACGCTAGGAAAAGAAAATACGGTTGAGTTAGACTTACGTATGGCTGCAGAAGATTTTAGTTTTTATACACATGAAGTACCTGGTTGTTTTTTCAGAATAGGTACTTCATTTGAAGATAAATTTACTTATCCAGTTCATAATGCACAATTCGACATTTATGACCAAGCAATTGGTATTGGTGTAGAAATGTTTTGTGCCATTGCAATGAATTTTGAATAATAACTACAATACCACCCCTTTTTCTACCATAGCTTTTCGCAAATTTATTAGACCATATCGCATTCTTCCTAATGCCGTGTTTACACTTACATCCGTAATTTTAGCTATTTCATTAAAACTTAAATTGCCGAATATTCGAAGGGTAATCACTTCTCGTTGCTCATGAGAAAGTTGTAGTAACATTTCTTTTGCCTTATTGCCTGTTCTTTCCAAATGTATTTCATCTATTACAGGACTTTCTTCAAATTCAAGTACAGAAAATAAATCAGTTCCATCTGGAAAAGTAATTTTAGGTATTCGTTTTTCATGACGTAAATAATCCATTGCTAAATTTCTAATAATGCGCATAGCCCATGGCAAAAATTTTCCAGCTTCATTGTATTTTCCATTTCTTATTAAATGAATGATTTTAATGCAACCATCTTGAAAAATATCATCGGCCACATAGTGGTCTTTCACAATATAAAAGACAGTCGTGTAAAATTTGTTTTTATATCGATTTAAAAATGTAGCAATCGCAACTTCATCATTTCGATTAATTAATGCAATCAGCTCCTGATCAGTAAATTTATTGTGTGTAGTAGTCATAAAAAACCTGCTTAATTGAGTGAACAATAAAATAATTAAGTAGAAGTTTTGACTATAAGCGAATCTCTGTTTTTAAGTAATAAAATAATATACTCGTTCAAATTAGTTTCTACTATGTAGAAGCTTTGCGTTAAAAAAAGTATAAATTAAATGTAGAGATTTGTCAGATTGTATAATTTGAAGTAAAAATATAGCATTAATTTCTATTTACCAAAAATTCGAACGGTCTAAAATCGTCATATAAAATTTTTCTAGTTAACCTCTGAGAAGGTTTATTAATTCGTTTAGTGTATATATTAATTAGTTCGGAAGAACATTCGATTTTTTCTTTCACATTAACCTCACTCAAAATATACAAGATTTTTTTAGCTGTTTGGTTATTTTGCTCAACGGGAGATTTCAATTTTTTCTTGTTGAATAATATTTCACTGCTTCTATAACCCATTTTTTATCTTTTAGTAATAAAATATAAGTCAAACATTATGCCAAAGAATAAATACTTGAAATAAAAAGAAATATTATAAAGAATATATAAAATTGAAAAACAAACTACGAGCAGGAAATAGTTGCATTCCAGTACTGCTTGTGTGAGCACTTCCTTGCACATCAGTAGCTCCATTTAATCTAGCATTTTGAATATTGAATAAATTTTTTATTCCAAATTGTGCTTGTAAATAATTTTTAAAGAAACTTCGCTGCATTGAAAAATTACCGATATGAATAGGAGAAGTAAATAAATATTTATCATCTATCGTTAATACAGGTTGTTTGCTATTAAATTTGTAATTAAAATTAAATGTGGTTTTTAAATAATCATTTTTGTATGAAATAGTAGTTGAAACTTCATAAATAGTATGCTTGGGAACAACTACAGATGCTAAAACATGTGTAAATCCTAAACTTTGTTGCACACTCATTTTTTTAAAATCAAGTTTGGCTTGTCCAATAGCAATAAAATTTCTATAATGATCTAAATTATCATAAACACGGAGCACACCTTGACCATTATAAACTGCGAGTGTAATTAAATTTTGAATGGCATTATAATACCCTGTCAACCCATATTGTGCAGTTAACTTATTTAATTTTCGAGTATGTGTAATTCCTACCTCTAAATGATCGCCAATTTCTGGTTTTAAATCGGCATTGCCAATGATCGTATGATTTTGGTCTACAAATTGTAAATACATTTCTTTTAAAGTAGGTGCTCTAAAACCTCTTGCAAAAGATGCCCTTAATTGAGTGTTTTTAGAAATTTCTATTTTAGAATGTATGGCTGGTGAAATCGCTTTTGCAAATTTACTATTGTAAGTATAACGTACAGAAGGTTGAAAATTAATTATTTTGTACTTAAATAAAAATGAGGCAAACAAACCTATTTCTCCAATTTGTTGTGTTTGATCTGCTAATTTAAAACTATTTGCTTTTTCGAATGAATATTCATAGCCGCCCAAAAAATCTATATTTTTAAATCTTGTGGAAGTGAAGGTTCCTCTTAAATTCCAATTATTAAAAATGGAAGTATCTTGATCGCCCACATTTTTGGTTTCATATTGGTCTAATGAAACTAAATCTTTTTTAAATCTATTTTTTGTGCGTTTGTAATTTGTAAAACTATTTGCAAATGATAAATTCTCTTTTACTGATAATTTTATATTAGCACCTAATGAATTGATAAATCGGTGCGTTCTATAATATTCATCGAATGCATAACCTTCATATGGATTGACGATAGGCGTACCCTTATTCGTTATTTTTTCATTTAATAAAGAGGAAAAATAAGTTAATTTAACTTTTTTAAAGTCATAGGTATACTGTAAGTCGCTCAAATATTGTGTTTTAGGTTTCCAAAGCTGATATCGATCTATAGAGTCTTTGGGCGTCCAACCTTGAAAAAAATTGCGAGCAAATGATAATTGCAAACTGTGTTTATTTTTATTTAAACTAAAATTCCCACATAGATTATAACGGCCTATGCTTTCTAAATATGATTTTACTGAAATAGTATATGGTTTTTGAGTCGTAGCTGTAATTAAATTAATTACACCACCCAATGCATTGGATCCATACATTACACTCATAGGACCTTGTATCATTTCAACTTTTTTGATATTAGGCAAATTAATTTGGCCTAAATCGATATTTCCATTTTCTCTGCCGGTAAGGGGAATGCCATTAATTAATATTTTAACATTTTGACCACCTACTCCTCCCATGTTTACCGATGAACCTAAAATATTATCATTCGAAACGAAATTATTGGTTTCATAATTTAATACCTCATTCAGGTTGGCAGCACCCCGCTGTCCTATCTGAGTAGCTGAAATGGTATTGACTTTATAAATCGATTGCGTAGCCAATACTGGTGCTGATTGACCAGTAATAACAATATCATTAATAGATGTATATTTTGTTTTTAAAAAAACAGTAAAATGTCCTTTTTTTTCTGCTTTTTGACCAGCCTCTTTTTCGGTTATGGTTTGTGTAAAATTTTCAAACCCTACATAACTACAACTAATTGTGAGAGGATACCCAATTTCTTTTAACTCCACTTTACCATAGGCATTGGTTGTAGCATGTTTTATAGTTGTGCCATACTCATAACTAATTTTTGCCGAAGGTAAATTTTCTTTTGTTTGACTATCTCTCACCTCAATTACTAAATTAGCAGCCTTCGTTTGGAAGGCTGCTAATAGCAATAATAGGATGGTAAAAAATCTCGTCATTAATTTATTTATCTTATTTAGAAATAGTTACTTTTTGACTGATGTTCATATTTTCTCCTTTGATAGATAAAACATAGTTTCCATTAGATAATTGATTACATGGAATATCTAAAGCATTTAAACCACTGTTAATTGAACTAGAGAAAGATGAAACTATTTTTCCTGTAAAGTCTATAATCATTACTTGTACTTTAGAAGCATTTTTTACATCCAATAATACATGCATATTTTGTTGAGCAGGATTTGGGTAAACATTCATTGCTTGGATGTTAGAATTTACATTGGTAACGGCTAAAGGAAACAACATTCTTTTTCTAAAAATCATTTTTCCTGCACTGTATGCTAAAGGTTGCATTTGCCATAAATCGCCCCCTTTATCTTTCATAAAATAAGAAGTAGAATCTGGAACATCATATGAAATAGGCTGGATACTAGCTAATGTTTTCCAATCCCATCCAATTACAGAGATCATTTTACTCATAGAGGCGGTATAAGTTGCGTAGTTATTATAAGCTGAATCCACATGAACAGGTTTTGCTTTGGTAACCAAAACACCTTTATTGGTTAATACACCCACAATATTATTATTGGTTCCTTGCCCGCTTCCTACAGAGTTTGTTGTATATCTATTGATCACAAAATCCCAATCAGTAATCGCAGGTTCTCTGTTCGTATCGGCTTCGGTAGCAAAATTAAAATAAGCAAACAAATTGTTGTCATATTTAGGACTTTTTACAATGGTTTTTTGAACGGCTGCGCCTGGATTAGATAAATTTTCATAAGAAAAAGTCCAAGTAATTGGTGCAGTAGCTTGTAATTTTTCAATTATTAATTTGTAGTAAATGCCATTTGCTCTTACAATAAAAACAGAATCTCCTATAATATTGTGTGAAACTACGTCATAATAGCCCCATCCAAAATTGAATGCATCATTACTTGGCACATCATTAAATGCACCTTGAAACCAACCTTGATCATTGTTGAAACACAAGGTTGCAGCTGCCGTATCAGCCAATGTAATGGTATTCCATTGTGAAGAATCTTTGTGTATGTTAAAAACTTTTGTGTACGCATTTCCATTTTGATGATTAGCCCAAACTGCAGCACTGTCTCCTATAGGACTTAATGTAAAACCTAAATGCCAGTTTTTGCTGTTTTCAATCCGTTGACTGCCATTTTTTAAGCTATAATATTCATCTTGTGCACTTGCTCCAATAGATACAGAATCTATCACCCATGCTTGTTGTGCTTGTGTTGCAATTCCCATTGTCAACATCGAAATCATTGATAAAAATATTTTCTTCATTTCTCTTAATTTTTTATGATGCAAATGTACTTTTCATGTAAAGCTTTTACATCAATCAAAATGAAATATGACAATTTGATGACAAATTTTAACTAGTGGCTGTAAGTCAATAAAATCAATCATTTATAACTAAAATAAATATAATAGAATGCAAAAAATGAGAATAATTATGTATAAGGAATTAAGCTGTTTTTTTGTAAATCATCTATCCTTTTTGATGCATGTTTTGCAACCATTTGCAATATTCGAAAATGAGTATGTGTTGCCATAGGAAGATGTTTAGATTTCCTTTCTAATTTTTCTGTTTACTTAATCATCTTATTCGTTTATAAAATATGAATTGCGTAGAATAGTAACTAAAAAAAATCCGACGTTACATTAACGCCGGATTATATTTTTGATACAGGAATTATTTATTTGTCGATGGAACCCATCACACGTTTCATAAAACCATTGATAGCATCTGTTTTTGACTTGCCTTCTTGAATTTCTTTTGTTACTTCAATAGCTGCGGAAAGATTCGACATGAGTTCGCCTATTACATCTAATTCTTGATCAGAAATTCTATCACACTCAATCAAATTTTCTAGTGTTGCCAAAGTATCATGCAAAAAATCAACGTCTTTCTCTTCAGCAAAGTTGACAAATTGTTTAATGATGGGTAGTTTCATAATTGGATTAATTTTGTTTTACTACTTCGTCAATAAATGCATTTAAAACCTCTGCCTTATTCGTTTGCACTTGTGTATGTAACTGTCCATTTAAAAATGAAGCAAAGGTTGGCAAATTATCTACTTTCGCTAGTTTTCTAGATTCTGTAAATTTTTCTGCATCTACCATTATATACATCATATCTGGATGTTCTGTTTCACTTTTTTTAAATTTAGGTTTCATTATTTTGCAATTCCCGCACCATCCAGCACTAAATTGTACTATTGTTTTAGGGTTACTAGCAATCATTTCAGCTAAATTATCATTTTCTAATTCTGTATACATATTCGTAATTTTTGTTTTTGCAAGTAACTATCAACTCATTCATTTCTAATTACAATAGAAAGAATTAAGTATTGATTATTAATGTTTAGCTAAATAATCGGCTACACCATCTCTGTTAGCGTTCATGGCATCTTTTCCTTGTTCCCAGTTAGCAGGACAAACTTCACCATGTGTTTGAACATGTGTGTATGCATCAATGATTCTTAAAAACTCATGAACGTTTCTACCAATTGGCATGTGGTTTATCCCTTCATGCACAACCGTTCCGTTTTCATCAATGATATACGTTGCTCTATATGAAACATTATCTCCTTGGATCAAATAGTCATCATTTTCTGCATTCATTTTACCATCTAATATATCTAATAATGCTGATAAATTTCGATTGCTATCGGATAGAATTGGATAAGTAACTCCCTCAATTCCACCATTGTCTTTTGCTGTATTCAACCAAGCAAAATGAACTTCTGCTGTATCGCATGAAGCACCAATAACAATTGTATTTCTTTTTTCAAATTCGGGCAATGCTGCTTGAAAAGCATGCAATTCTGTTGGACACACAAATGTGAAGTCTTTTGGATACCAGAATAACAATACTTTCTTTTTTTCGCTTACTGCTTTTTCAAAAATATTAATTTCATACGCGTCGCCCATTGAGTCGATCGCTTTTACTGACATGTTTGGGAAATTTTTACCTACAAATGACATAATTTTTCTTTTTTAAATTTATTTATTTTACAAAGGTAAGCATTTTTCTCATTGATAAAATTGATATTTATCATGTTTATTTATAGATTTTATCTATATATTAAAGGGTCATTATCTGGTTTTTCTGAATATAAATCAAGGATTCACTTCATTCTCTGTGAATGTGTAAATGAAAGTCATTTTAACTTACATTTGCTTAAAATAATTTAAGTGAAATTAAAACACGTCGCCTTTACCGTATTGATTGTATTGTTGCTTGATCAACTATTAAAAATATATATTAAAACACATTTTTCTTATGGTGAAGAGCACAATGTGATAGGAGATTGGTTTAAACTCCATTTTATCGAAAATGAAGGCATGGCTTTCGGAATGAAGTTCGGTGAGCATTGGGGTAAATTATTTTTGACTTTGTTCAGATTAGTGGCTGTTGCTTGGGGATTTTATTTTATTCAAAACACTTTAATCAAAGAAAAATATTCTAACGGATTGATTTTTTGTGCATCCCTTATTTTAGCCGGAGCATTAGGGAATTCAATTGACAGTGTTTTTTATGGTAAAATATTTACTGAAAGCAGCTTTCATGTGGCTAAATGGACCGCTTGGGGGCAAGGTTATACCGACATGTTTCATGGAAGAGTAGTTGATATGCTTTATTTTCCAATATTAAAAGGAACATATCCTACTTGGTTTCCTATTTGGGGTGGTGAAGATTTTGAATTTTTTAGACCTGTATTCAACATAGCTGATGCTGCCATTTCTGGAGGCGTGATTTCCATATTTGTTTTTCAAGGTAAAATGCTTTCAAAAGGAAAAAATCCAATAGATGAAATAAAAAGAAATGTAGAATCGTCGACTGAATCAGAAACAGCTTAAAAAAGTAAACCTGCGCTGGAAAATCATATGAAAAATACATTTAGAAAACGTAGATCGATCCATATTAATCGTATTACGTTACTAATATTATTTTATTTGGGCATTTCAGTTATTATCAGTGCACAGCCATTTTTTTTAAAGAAAAATTATCCGATTACATTTCAAAACCCACTCGACATTCCCATTTCAATTATTGGAAATTTTGGTGAATGTCGTCCCAATCATTTTCACTCAGGAATAGATATTAGAACCGAAAGTAAAGAAAACCAAATCGTGCGGTCTGTAGCTGATGGCTATGTTTCTAGAGTAAAAATTGGCGCTGGCGAATTTGGTAATGCCATTTACATTACACATGGAGCTTATACTACTTTGTATGCTCATTTGAATCAATTTTATCCCGAACTTGAGAACTATATCAAAGTACAGCAATACAATAATAAAGATTGGAATATTGACATTCTGTTTTTGCCTCATCAGTTTCCTGTAAGAAAAGGTACATTTATTGCATGGAGTGGTAACACAGGTTCATCACAAGGCCCACATCTTCATTTAGAAATAAGAGATTCCAAAACAGAAGCCCCTTTAAATGGATTGTTATTTTTTAATTGGAAAGATAACAAAGCGCCCTTACTAAAAAAATTAGCAATATATGATGGTGCTAAAAGTATATACGAACAAAGCCCAATATTACTGCCTGTTTTCAAGAGTAAATTATCGAGAGAAAATATTACAGTCCATTCTGATAAAGTATATTTTGGTATTGTTGCTAATGATTTGATGGAAATAGCCAAAGGTACCCTAGGTATTTTTGAAATGAATATGTATGTAGATGACAAACCTTTTTTCGGATGGAAAATGGATAATATTCCCTATGACATTACAAAATATATGAATGCCATTGTGGATTATAAAACAAAGAAAAGAAATGGTCCTTGGATCCAGCTTTGCAGAAAACTTCCAAATGACAAATTACCAATTTACAGAGATTTTAGTAACAGCAATGGTGTAATAGACTTGCCAGTAGGCACTTCAAAAATAATTCGAATTGAAATATTTGATACCCGTTACAATAAATCAACCTTGGCATTTACTATTAAAAGTGATAGAGCTGCTTTTAAAGCAGTGGGAAATAATAAATTTGTAGCCGGTATCAAAAACACATTTCAAAATGCTCACCTAAGCTTTGTATTAGCTCCCGAACAATTATATGATAATATCCATTTTACCTCATCAATAAAACCATCCAATGCTGAATATTCTCATATATATAAAGTGCATACTCCCGAAGTTCCTTTGCATAATTTTTTCGATATACTATTTGTACCAAAATCAACAATCCCTATGTCCCTAAAAGATAAAATTGCTGTTGTTCGATATCCTTATGGTAATGAAACGGCAAAAAAAGGGATGGCGGCTACCTTGATAAATGGAAAAGTAAAAGCAACCATTGGGGAATTTGGGAATTACAAAATCGTCATTGATCAAAAGGCTCCAACCATTCTATCTACTATAAAAAATAACTCTATGATAGGACATCTTAAACAACTTAATTTTGTTGTAAAAGACGAAACTACATCTGTAAAAAAAGTAGAAGCTTTTTTAGATGGGCAATGGTTGAGAATAGTACAAAAGGGAGATCATTTTTATTATGAAATGGACAATCATTTTCCTTTAGGATCTCATGAATTAATTGTTTCGGCTTATGATGAAAATAATAATATTCAAAAAATAAGTTACACATTAACACGATAAAATTATGGCAACAACACTCGAAGTAGGAAAAAAAGCACCCGCATTTAATTTAAAAAATCAAGAAGGGAAAAAAATATCCTTAAAGGATTTAATTGGTAAAAAAGTAGTTTTGTTTTTTTATCCTAAAGATATGACCCCTACATGTACCGTAGAAGCATGCAACCTACGTGACCACTATTCTTCTTTGACAAAAGCTGGAATGGAAATAATTGGCATTAGTCCCGATGATGAATCTTCTCATATAAAATTTATTGAAAAACAACAATTACCCTATCATTTACTAGCGGATACGGATCATGCTATTTTAGAAAAATACGGAGTGTGGGGTGAAAAAAGCATGTATGGAAGAAAATATATGGGTGTTTTGCGAACTACTTTTTTAATTGATGAAGAAGGGAAAATTGCTCATATTATTGACAAGGTAAAAGCAAAAGAACATGCTCAACAGATTTTAAAACTATGGAAATAAATGAAGGTATTTATAAAAGAAAAATCATGGATTGCAAAATTAGCTTCATTGAAACTACGAACTGACAATTGTGCCATTGTTTTCATGAACACCATTTATTTACATCAAATAACAAAACAAGAACTTCTTGCCTCAAAAAATTTACTGCGACATGAAATCATGCATGTAAAACAGTGGAAAAGAGAAGGTGCTTTTGTATTTTTATATAAATACATCAAATACAGTTTTCAATTGGGCTACTTCAACAATCCTTTTGAAATTGAAGCACGAAAAGCATCGCTAAACTCAGCTATTCTTGATGGAATTACAATCTCTTGAAGAATAAAAAAATAATCTTATTTTTACATAACTCTAGCTATCATGGTACAACTTATAACACAAGGAATTAGCATAACAGTAGAAACTTACTACAACTATGAACAATCTAACCCATTGCTGAATGAACATGCATTTACTTACAAAGTAACTATTGATAATTTTTCAAATTTCCCTGTCAAATTATTGCGCCGACATTGGCAAATTTTTGATAGCAATGCTACTCACAGAGAGGTAGAAGGGGAAGGAGTTGTAGGACAACAACCTATTTTAGAGCCCGGGGAATCATTTCAATATATGTCGGGTGTATGTATTCGCACAGAAATAGGTCGAATGTTAGGGAAGTACCAAATGGAAAACATGTTGAATAAAAATATGTTCAGCATCAATATTCCTGAGTTTGAATTGGTAGCACCCCATAAATTGAATTAAGTTTTCAAACAAAACGTCGAATTTTTGGATTAATTTTTATTTTACCGATTCCTTAAACAAACTTTTCTTGTAGTAATTTCTCCGCAATTTGTACTGCATTGGTTGCAGCCCCTTTGCGTAAATTATCGGAAACTATCCAGCAATTTAGAGTGTTGTTTTGGGTTTCATCTCTACGAAGCCGGCCTACAAATACATCATCTTTATCATGTGCGTGCAAAGGCATTGGGTATTGCAAATTGGCAATATCATCTACTACGCTTATACCTTCAAAATTTTCTAATAGTTTCTTTACGTCCTCTAAATCGAAATCATTTTCAAACTCAATATTGACACTCTCGCTATGGCCACCCATTACTGGAATGCGCACACATGTAGCCGTTACTTTGATACTATCATCTTGCAGAATTTTTTTAGTTTCTAATATCATTTTCATCTCTTCTTTAGTGTAGCCATTTTCGGTAAACACATCTATTTGAGGAATGATATTCATATCTATTTGATAAGGATACGCTTTTTCTCCTTCTAAGTTATTACGTTCATTGTTGAGTTGTGACACTGCTTTTACGCCAGTACCTGTTACTGATTGATAAGTGGAAACGATTACTCGTTTAATTTTATATTTCAAGTGTAAAGGTTTCAAAACCATTACCATTTGTATGGTGGAGCAATTTGGATTGGCAATGATGTAATCATTTTTGGTCAAAACCTTTCCATTAACTTCTGGAACAATTAATTTATTATTGGGATTCATTCTCCAAGCAGATGAATTATCGATTACATAAATACCTGCTTCAGCAAATTTAGGAGCTAATTCTAACGAAGTTGATCCTCCTGCTGAAAATATAGCGATACTTGGTTTTGCTGCGATAGCATCTTGATAGGAAACCACTTTATATTGCTTTCCTTTAAATGAAATTGCTTTTCCAATAGATTTTTGAGATGCAACGGGAATAAGCTCTGTTACTGGGAAATTTCGTTCTTCTAAAACCTGTAATATTTTACTGCCCACCAATCCTGTAGCACCCACAACTGCTATTTTCATTATTTATTCCTTTTATTATTTATTAGTAATATCATTAATTAGTTTCATGGTTTCTTCATCATCATCCAAATTATTCATTTGTTTCAAAATCCATTTATGTTTTTTTACCAAAGATGAAGATGGATTGTCTATGCTCCAAACTGCCGGATTGGGTAGGATTGTGGCAATCCATGCCGCTTCGCTTTTCGATAATTTGTTAGCTTCTTTTTTAAAATAATATTGAGAAGCTGCTTGAATACCAAAAATGCCCTCACCCATTTCGGCAACATTTAAATAGGTTTCTAAAATTCTTTTTTTACCCCAAATCAGCTCTATCATAAACGTGTGATACACTTCTAGTCCTTTACGAAACCAATTTCTACCATTCCAAAGAAAAACATTTTTTGCTGTTTGTTGCGATATAGTTGAAGCGCCTAAAATCTTTTTATGTTTTGGATCATTATTGTATTTGACTGCTTTTTTTATCGCATCCATATCAAATCCATTGTGATCAGGAAAAAGCTGATCTTCGCTACAAATGACTGCTAGCTTTGCATTTCGACCCATTTTATCGTACGAAATATACTCTCTTGTCAAACCATTTCCTTTCAAGATGGATCCAATCATAACTGAGGTAATAGGAGTGTTTATCCATTTTGTTAATACAATGAATAATACATTCGCGATAATTAATACTAAAACAAAACGTTTCAGTTTGATCAAAAATGTAGATGGAGTTTTCTTTTTAGCCACAGCAACAAAAGTAATATCAAATTTCAAATTCTACACCATCGATTTATCATTTAACAGAATGAATTTGCTTGCAATAAAAT
>Ga0114980_10000811_pt1 | contig 22393 bp, 54 predicted proteins | sample S_140806_EF_Meta_FD_87018 | JGI IMG/M metagenome (GOLD analysis project Ga0114980, IMG submission 87018) | Freshwater microbial communities from Lake Simoncouche, Canada to study carbon cycling - S_140806_EF_MetaG | ecosystem: Environmental > Aquatic > Freshwater > Lake | place: Lake...
CGTTCTAGCGCAGCTACATCACCATTCAATGCACGTTTCAATGCACGATTGTATCTCAATACACGGGCTCGTTCTTTTCGTGAATAGTCAATATGCCCTTGAATATTCGAGCACAGTCGATCAATAATATTGTACCATCCGGGACCGTGCTCGAACCCCCAGCACATAGCTGTGACGCGCATATCCGCGTGACGATTCACAAAAATCTTTGGATACTTTTCACAAAGTTGTTTATCTAGTTCTTGTTTCATTAGAATGCTACCTCAAATTCGTCTACGCTAGGCTCACGATAATCATATTTAATAATTAGCGTCAAAATATTCGTTAGACTGCGGACTTTAAAACTACGCCAGTCTTCAGCTTCTACATCCCACACTGTGATATTTTCTTTGTTTTCTCTTGGTTTAGGACGAGACTTTTTTGGCTCAGATTGACCAGTAGTTTCTGACTTACTGACTCGCTTTTCTTCTAACAGCATTACACCAGAAGTTAGTATTAGAGCATCAAGCGTACACTTCATTACTCGCTGAGTTCCATCACTTTTGATAAAAACCAACTCTACAATCTCATTGTGTAGCAAATTTTTCAGCCAGTACTTGAAATTTGCCCATTGTTCATCATTCCATTCAGACACTGTGCCCGCTGAGCTATCTACAATTTCATTCATTACTATTCCTAATTTTTAGAACGGTTAGTACAGATCAATTCAAAATTCTTTGTAATCATCTGAATCATCAGACTTATCAAAGTATCAACATTTATGGGATTTTAATAATGATTAATAACTTTATCTCTATAATAGAGATTGTTTTTCTACTCTATCAAGGACGACTTGGATATATACCGCTAGTGACAATTACTGCACGAGGACCATTACCCCAGTCAGCTTGTCCATTTTGATTTTTTGGACGTAGATCTGGTACACAGAATGTCTGACGACCATCACCACCGTATCTATTGCCCACTAAACTATATAATGCTGCATTTTGAGCAATACTTAAACATTGACCTTCTGCAAGCATGGTGCCCACGGGAGCCCACTGAAATGTTAACCAAATAATAGAACCTAATAAGTAGTCCATATGTTTCTCCTAAAAATATTTAAATGAATTAAATTAGTTTTCAACCAAGATTAATCCAAAATTCTTTGTAATCATCCGAATCATCAGCACGTAGTACACTAATTGGTGTACCATTTTTCATTGTGCTAGTTCAACGTTCGCCTTCACTAAAAGTAATATCTCGCAATGATATTTATAATTCATCACTACTCCTTAATTTTTATTTCTTCATCGCGCAAGATAGAAACTAATATGCGATTTCGTTCATCCTGTTCTTTGCGCTCACGCTTGGTATTATCACTTAACTTAATCATTCTGTCATAATCTCGTGCCCACTCAATGCCGTGTATCCAGACTTCAAGTTGTTCAAGTGTGCCCACAAACAATTCAGCATCGCGACTATAGATTGGCAGACTATTCGCACACTTGGGAATTACCGCTACTGAATCTGTATAATTATGCCTGCTAGGACACATCATAAAACCCAATCTCTCACAGCGTTCTTCTAGTTCATGCACTTTGCGAACAAGACTATATCCAGCCATTTTAGTTACCAACTTGAATTATAAAATACTTTTAGACCAGTAAACAACTCTGCTTTAGCCGTTCTGCAAAATTTCAAATCATATTCACGGTAGTGATAATCGCTATGATTACCAAAAAAGAATCCTCGCGTATCCAGTTTAGCTACCACACCGGACAGAATATCCTTTTCAAGTCTGTCAATATCATCCCAACTTAGTTGGAGTTCAACACAATTGAAATCTTGCGGCGGATAATTATATTCAATAAACCGATCACCTTCGTTATTGGGCACATCAAGTTTTTTAAGCCAAAGTCGCTTCATCCATCCTTGAAGGTTCGGATGTTTTCTCCAGTAAGCCAATTCTCGCCTACTGGGATCACCATGTTCTGTGTCGGCTCGGGCCGCGACATATGCGTATTGATCTAGTCCCATGATTGCGTCAGCGTTTACTCAACGACGAACTTGGATGGCCAGGGCTTGAACGGAATAACTTCGCCAATGGAATTGTAGCGACCAATAGCATGACTGGTATCTTCCCTGTCATATGCAAGACGACCACTGTAGTATAGTGCCTTAGATTCTGCCTTTGCTTCTTCAGTAAGAACCCACTTGCCATCACTGTTTTGAACATAACCATTTACAACGCGAACTTCATTTTCCATGATTTACTCCTTTGAACAAATATTATATCAGATATCTAAATTATTGCGTGACTATTTGGAAAAAGTATCCATCAGCCATTCGGGTTTTCAATACAATCCAAGATCATCAAGTTCAGACTGAGTGAACAGTTCACGCACCTTGATCATCAATTGACGCTTGCGTTCAGCACGTGCCCGCCAATGTCGCTCAATGTCAACAGAGCGCTCTTTGGACACCTTACGGTTGTAGGCAGCAATCTGCTCGTCAATCTTTTGTAATTGTGCTCGGGCCTTGCTACTGCCCGAGTCTTGGATATCTTCACTCATGTTTACTCTCCTGTCTTTGCTTTACACTCATATACAGTGTTGCCCACGTAGAATGAACCAAGTCGTTGACACTCTTTTGCAACAGTGTTGTGAGCAACAGCCCATCCTAGGAACACTGCTGCCCAAAACACCATAACCAGAAACACTCCCAGAAGGAACACGGATCCTAAAGGATAGTCACTCAGTGTTTTTTCATCATCACGCATGTTTACTCTCCATGTTTGATTAGCCATGAATTACTCACAGCCTTAAACATAAATGACCCATCAATTGACTTAAATACCACACCTTCACGAGATGCTGCATTCAAAGATGGACCCTCAGCGAACTTCAAAATCTGTTCAACTGTTTCCAATCCTAGATCACGCAGGGTAACAGAATCATGAATTACTGGAGCATGCTTAAGACCAAGTTCTCGTACAATAATCATACGCTCTTCACTTGAAATGTATTCTCCGCGAACAGGGTCCCAAATGTTAAACACATAGAAATCATGCCCCTTAATCTTTTCCTGGTTCTTCTGAATTCCTTCGCCGAGGCACTCCCCAGAAATCATAAGTGGTCGTCCAAGTGACCGCATCTTGTCTTCTAGGTTATACATCTTGGCTACATCAACATAAGTGTTTCCAATTTGATCCAGTTTCAATGAAAGATTACGTGAACATACATGAAATTCACCATCTGGTCCAATCCCCGCAGACATTGAAGTTCCATCCAACTTAATGGTAACCTCAAATTTTACATCATTATTGTATGCTTCTGTAATTTCTGTGGTAATATTCTGACACCGTTCTGCATCAGTCCGCTTACCCCACGAAGGGAACATACCACGAACTTGACCAGCCAATTGCGCAGGAACAGGTGCTTCCCACTTTTGGATGCCAAGTGCTTCAGTCATATCCGTGCCTTCTGAAAAAGTACCCAGTGCAGGAATAAGCAAACCTTGTGATAGAGTGTTTCTCAAACGCACAGTACGCAGACGTTCACCCTTGACACCATTGTATTCACGTGGCTCACTACCTTTGGTCAAGAATGGTGCTAGTTCAGTGGGCACCCAACTGTCAACGGAAACATATACGCAGATGTCGTTGACTTTGTAGGCACTTTTCTTGTCTACTACCCACCATCCACCAACACGATATGCCTCAATTGAGTCGGCATTAGGAATAGGAGAAACTTCGTCTATTTTGGCAATCCATGCCATCTTGCGGTCAGTCATGATTTATCCTTGTAATCTCAATACTTAGTATTATACTGAAAAAAAGTTTATTGTCAAGTGATATGTAATAAATAATTTATGCCCTCTAAGAAAAATTGCCACAGTAGAAATTGTTACACCTACAGAATAGGTTGGTCAAAACTGAATATAAATTATTATGGGTCCCGCTATGCTAAGGGCTGTGACCCGTCTGACTTTTGGGTGACGTATTATACATCGAGTACCCTAGTCAAAAGGATGACAAGTCAGCACGGCGAACCTGATATAAAAGAAATTCGACGAGTTTTTGGAAATAACCCAAAAGAAACCGTGTCATGAGAGTCAAGAGTTCTTAAAAAATTGAAAGTCCCGGCTAACAAAAATTACCTAAATGGGCACTGTGCGGGTGGCGGATATTCGGCATCGTTAGCGGCTTCAAAAGTAAATTCAGGGATGATCACTGCCAAACATAAGACGACAGGGGAAATAAGAAAATTATCTAAGCTTTCTCAGATTTATTGTCAAACTCTTTCACTCATAGGGTCAATCTTGGTCAGAATGGTGCGCAGACTCTTGATACGCCAGAACATACGGTAACGGCAACCTGAACGACTCCGGTGCAGGCTCTGTGTCCCACAAATAAGCCTACCTTCCCATACCCGACAGTACTTCTTGGGTTTGGATAGTCCAACTAACAGTCGTTGGCTGGTGCGTTCGTATGCCCGTGTCATCATTCAACTCCAACATGTTTATTGATAAGTTACACTGATAATTCTGAAATTCTTATAGAATTTTGATAGATTTTTATTACAATACTTCTCTACCGCATCATGGGCACTTTTGCTATTAGCCCAAATAGTCTCTTCAATTTGACTATAAAATCCTTCTTGATTTATATACCAAAACTTTACACTGTAAGATTCTGTCATACCATAGGGAGATTCTGATACTTTCATCATTCAACTCCGAAATGTTCCTTCATTTCTCCGGTATCAGCATACCATCCATTGTCAATCATATCTTCAACTTTACGAGCACATTCCTGAATAATCAGAACGGCGAACTTGTCCTCCCAAACCCGACCATATCCATTTGTTTCTTCAGAATATTGCTCGGGAATATTCTTATCACACCATAGCGATGCTTGATGCTTGAGTTCCTTAATTCGTTCGTTCATCACTTGACTCCGAAATGTTCCCTGATATTAGTGTAAATTGCGGTTGCTCTGTCGTCAGCAGCAGCCGACGCGCTGGAGTAGCTATAATCGTATAGACCACCCGGACCGTAGGTATTTTCGTCCACGATCCTTAGGCACTCACGCACAATCAACTCGGCGAACTTCTCTAAATCATAAGGTGTTACTGTAGCAGTATCAACACCGTAATTGTCAGAAGAAACATCAAATTTGATGTCAGCTTGATTAACAAGTTCAAGGATTCGTTCGTTCATTTTCTCAGTATGACAATCAATTCATTATACAATTTTGCTTTGATAATAGCAATCTCTTTAAGCACATCAGCATCACCTGTGTTACTAATTTCCAATATAAAATTCATAAGTTCATTATATGTATTAGCATTTAACGAGTATGTCAAGTACAGATTTTGTAGCCGTCTGATTACTTTTCTTGCATCGCTGGTGACTTCAGCAATCTTCATACAATGTTGTTTTTGATTTCGTACTCTTTGATTGCTAGTTCTAGCTCAGTGATGTCACCCAGCTCTTGCCACTGCGACAAAGATTTCTTGATGCTCACATACCATGCATACTGTTGTTCTTTCGTGAGAGTATCAATCCAGTTCGGATATTTTTTTAATTCGTTTATCTGAGTAGTCATTCCGAAACTCCGAAATGTTTGAACAGACGATCTTCCTTGAAGGCAGTCCATTCTGGTTCATTCTTCCAAAGGTAGAGGCTACATTTCCTCACCATATCTTCTGCGAACCTCTCGACCTCATGGGTTAAGGTTCTATCAGAATCAGTAGGGAGTCCGCATTCTCTCGCCAGTTCTTTGATTTGTTCGTTCATTGTGTGCTCCTTGCCCACATCACACAAACTGGTCGGCGTTGTGGGTGTAGCGAACCTGGAAATTCCAGGCATCCTTTTCGTGAAGGCTTCCATCAACGGTGTTACGATAGGTCACGCTATAGTCGTCAGTGTGATCCTCGGTGACACCAGGATACTTGACCACCTCAACGATTTCCACCTTGACGCCAGTGACGCTAACCCACACTTCGCCCACATTGAACGCGGGACCCGTTGCCTTATGAAACTTGATCTTGCCGTTCATGATGTTTCTCCTGTTTTTCTAACTTGAATACAGTGTATCACCAAACCGAATTATTGTCAAATTTCTTCAATAACTTCAGAGATACGAACAACTCGCAGAGTCTTTTTCTCTTTTTCGGAATACTGATGACTTGCAAGCATCTGTCCCAGACTCTTTCTGTCCTGTTTTTCCGTGCTTTCCAAGCCAGTGACAAAGGTAACTCTAAGTATCTCATCGCGACCTTGCACAGAGTAACCACGAATTTTGGTGCTGGTCTTCATCGCTGCATCCTCTTATCTACTATGAGAGCAGTATATCAGAATTCCAATTTATTGACAAATTTTGTCTTGGAATTCTCTCTTAATATAGTACTGAATTAGCTGAGACCTGATCATACTGAGTAGATCCCCGTGGTCCTCGTTGACAAAGAACCTAACGGGACAACTACCCCAAGTTTTTGTTCGCTCAAAGTCCGCATACCAACGACGATGATTTTCGTTCATTGGATCAAAGCTGACCCACTGACGACCAACCGAGGATAACCTACTCATTATAAGTCCTTAAACTGTTTTTGTTACAGTTTCAGTCGCGACTACCGCAGCCAGAACATCATCGGCAGTAGCACGGCTCTTACGAACACGACTCTTGATGCTGTCCAGACTTGGAGCAGTCTTCTTTGAAGAACGGGTAGCAGTTACCTTGGTAGTCTTTGCAGTCTTTGGTACGCGACTATCAATAGCGTCCTGAATTAGTGCCTGATCCGATGAAGATTGAAACTCAGATGCAGCAAGAGCAAATTTTAGTGCATCCAGACGCAACATGGGAGTAGGTAGAGAAATAAAGTCAGTACGAACTTCTTTAAGTTTTTCGCCGCGACTCTTTACATAAGACGCAGACTGACTAGACTTGATGCGACGAGCCAAGTCAACGCCGCAACGAACTTTTACAACTTCCTTACCATTAGCACCAACATGCTTGGTGATTCCAACACAAGTCCAAAGAGTATTAAGAGTAGCCATGAAATTTCCTTATAACCCGATGATTAAAAATGAACAATCAGAACTCGGGAAGATCCCAATTGCTCAACAGTAAACAGTAGTATAACTCAACGACGATTATTTGTCAACCAATTAACTCTTCCAAATTACCGATAAAAACGGTCGTTGTAATCCGAATAGTTCTTACGATGTTTGTCATTACGACGATATTCTCGTTGTGTGTTCTCAACTCGCGGCTTGAATGGGCCATCACGGTTCAACATATCGCGAGCAACAAAATTGCGCGACTTAGCAACAGAAAACGAAATAATTTCACGCTTCATTATACGGTCCTCAAATATTCAGGGTCTTCACAAACCAGAGCAAATTGGCTCCAGTTCATTTCCAATTCAACTTCTGTGATGTAGTCCGCAGACACACTCAAATCTTTGGAAATACTCTCAACAGATTGATTGTCGTTCAGTCGGTCTTCAATTTCAAGCAAAATTTCTTTAATTTTTCCCATGTCATTTTATGTTCATAGTTAGTCAAAAACACTAGTAATGTTTAAAACCTTTACTAGTATCCATACAATAATCATTACCCAAATCGGTAAGCCAATCAACAACAAACCAGCCAACAGTTCTGGACTCATTATTACATCCGTGCAGTAGATTGATCAGTGATAAATTGTTTGTATCCAGCCGCAGTAACTGGATAGTTTTGTTGCTTGAGCCATCGCACAATGTGTGGCAAAATGTATCCGCGATTCTGAAGAACTTGCAGTGGAGTCAATCCAGCATCCAGTTCTGCAAAGTACTCTTCAACAGTGAAATTCTTGCACAGAAACGAAATGAAAGAAGCACGACCTCCACGCTTGAAGCGAGCCACAAATCGTCCATTGTAAGTTGCAACTTCACCACTAGTAAACTGAGACTTGTCAAACTTGGTCATGTTTCTCTCCGTTTCTGACTATGAGAGCAGTATATCACTGAACCGATTTATTGTCAAAAATTGGTTGTAATGTAGCAAGCTTGCTCAGTTGATAGTGCGGAACGGGCGTGTTGTAAAAATCAAATTGTCCAGTAAAAATCAGTGATTTTGAAGTTGAAACCACGGAATCAAACGCCGACGCAAGTGTATTTGGCAGAGCCACGCCGTATGACACTAACGCTCCATCCGTTCGCTTGAACCAATAGATAGCAGACTTTCTGTATCTAATATTTCGTTCAAACTTTTTCAGAAAAATATACTCATCATCCGTGTTTTTAATATCAAAACTAGTAGCTTCACAATAGTGTTGTTCATGGAATGCTTCTAGCTGAAGATCATAGTAGTAAAACTCAGGAAGCTTAGTAAGTAGACCTAGCTCACTACTGTAGTAGTAGTTGTCAGTTCTAACAAGATATTTCTCTAGATCGGTCCTAAATCGTGTCAGTTCAATACCCTTTAGCTTCCAGAACACTAACTTCTTTTGATAGTAGGACCGTATGTTTGCAGCAGTAAGATAATCTGATGGATTGACCCGAGCATACAACAGATTATTGTCAAAATGATCAATATATGGAATTGTAGAAGATTTTGCAGTACGAAGACGATGATAAGTCACACTGACAGTCAATGGATCTATCTGTGTGAAAATTTTTGTCTGATTGTCATCTAGCGAGATTGTTTCAAATAAATTATTAAACATACTAAATTCCTATTCCAACGCAGCCCAACTTCATTAATTCTGTACGCGCCGCGGGTGTTCTTCCATGAGTTACTTCTAGCGTGATTGGAGTAGCACGACTGTCTGCCAATGACTCATACATATCCTTTGCCTCTTTTAAGCCAAGATTACGACGATCATAGGTTCTAATCGCTTTGATCACTCCTACCTTGTCTGGAGGATATCTGGGCAATGCGGTAATCACAATGGTTTCGCTCATGCGACCCAGCAACATTGCCTCAAATGTCCAGCCCTTAAGGTCTGGGTTTACCGTGTCTGCAATGGTATTCCACATTTCCATTGCACGGTCACTTCCATAAATGTTACCGATAGCCCGCATAAAATGTAGACTAGCATCTACCAATTGTTGGCGATCAAGCGGGGTCATTTCCATGATCAAGTTCATATTAACTCGGTTTACTGACTATGAGAACAGTATATCGGAGAACCGATTTATTGTCAAATCAACGAGATACTATTTTGGCAATATCTTGTAGAATACTCAAATATTCCAATTGATTAGCATATAGACGACCACCATCGCGGCGAATAGATTGCAAGTATCGTACTTCTCCTGCCAAAACAGTCATAAATTCTTGCATATTTGATGATTGATATTTAGATAGCAAGTTTCGCTGAGGATATGTTTCTTGAGCCCGTTGAACCAGCGGTAAAACACGGTCTGTAATCGTTGGAACTGTGCTTTTAGCTTTAGGAGTATATACTACTGACGACTGTTTTGACGCCACAGTAGCAGTAGATGATTTTGATGGCGATGGTGCTAGATCGCTAGTACTAAAGGGTTCACTAACACTATTGTTCCAACGGTCGGCCCAAGAATCCTGACGACGAACATTTGGCGGCTGACCTGTTCCAATATCATCATGGGTATAAATGCCATATAATTCTAGTACATCATCACTAATACGATAGACAACACTGATATTGTGTGTCAAGTGAGCATGACTTATACCGCGAATAGCATTTCCAAAATGGCCAGTAGTATGAAACTGCTTATCATTACTTCCAAACGGAGGATGAATTCCAGGCGCAGACCCGTTGGCTGGGTGCTTCATCTTGTGATAGATGAAGTCCTTTAGTTTAGACTTTATTTGGTCGGTGTTATGTGATAACAGTGAGTTTCTGAAGGTTTTCTTTTGTATTATTTGCATCCACGATCACTTGACACCATCCAACCATTCAAAGAATTGCTCGGCGGTCATCGCTGGTTCAAATTCGCTATTTGAAACTGTATCAGCAATTTCCATCAGCGTGGACTTGCTAAAAGGATGATCCGAATCGTAGCTAAGACTTTCAAAGATAGCCCTACTTTTGGATTGAACAACTTCATTGATTTTCATGTGTATACTCCAACAACTATTTATCATCTAGCTATGAATGCAGTATAGCACTAATCCGATTATTTGTCAAATTACATAATCAGTAGCCTTGTTAACGCGATAGTGTCAATTGTAACCAACAAACCATAATTAGCTAGCATTCCGCTACTGCGACGAGACCATGCCGCCCAAGCAAATACACCACACTGTATAATGAACAATGGATATAACAGTAAAAAAGGAGGATGTGGAACTGTAAGCATCATAATAATGCTACAACTTATGCTTAGAACCCATGCAAATACTTCTAATGCACATCTAAGCGGATTGCTGCGATAATCTTCTTTGATCCAGTTTAGTGTTGAGTAGAATAATTCAAACATAAAAGTTAGGGGCATTAATGCCCCTGTATTTAGTAAGTAGTCAAAAATTACTTTTTGTTATTGAATGCAGTAACAAATGCATACATTTTTTCAGCCGTACTCAATACTTGCTCTAAGCCTGGAAATGCAGGCATATCAACCTTGGTAATAAGATTTCCATCTTTATCACGCTGTTGTGACATTTCCCAGTCTTGCCATTTGAACTTAAATTCTTGAGCAACTAGTTCTTGTGCTTGCTGTAAAATTTGAGCACGAATTTCATATCCTGATTTTGTTGCTTTAATCTCAGGCATCTTTGGTAATTGAAAGTCAGACATGATTTATCTCCTTTAATGTGTGTATGTCTATATTACAACTTTTGTGTTAGAGTTGTCAACTATTTTTGGGCAGTGTGCCATAATTGACCCACTGCCAGTCCTCCTCCGTCATTGGTTGCCATTGTGTCATTTTTATCTCCTTAATACATAGAACGAATACCATTCTTGCGACGATGTTCGTTAATTTCTTCTGCCCAGTCCATTAGAGCATTCCATAGATTTCTTAGAGTATTCATAGCATGAGCCCTCGTGATTGATTACGCTGCCATTCCAAAGTAAGACGATCAATGTCTGAACTGTCTTTTGGATGTTTGGATACTATGTATTGTTCTAGAGTTTCACCGTAGCTTGGTGATCGGAATAGGGATCTTAATCCCATTAAGATGGTTGTTATATCTAACATAAATTTTCCTCTGTGTGTAGTGTGTGACAACATTAGTTGTGTCAAATGTATTTATGCATAAAAAAAGAGAGACAGTATTTGTCTCTCTTTTTAGTGAAGTAAAGATTGTTTACTTCTTAGCTGGAGCAGAAGCAGCAGGTGCCGTCTCAGACTTCTTTTCAACCTTTTTGACTTCCTTTTTAGCTGGAGCAGAAGCAGCAGGTGCCGTCTCAGACTTCTTTTCAACCTTTTTGACTTCCTTTTTAGCTGGAGCAGAAGCAGCAGATGCTGACTTAGCGGCGTCCTTGGCTGGTGCTGAAGCGGGAGATTGAGCGAATGCTGTGCCGGCAAATGCTAGTGCTACGATTGTGATTAGTTGTTTCATGTTGTTTCCTTTGTTAGTGTTAAAATTATAGAACAAAAATATTGCGTTGTAAACAAGAGTGGAATAACAAATTCTTTATGCTCTTCCTGTTTTCTTAACTACTCTAGACCCAAAACCCGGTGTTGGCTTTGGAGCTTTTGTATTTATTAGCATTTTTAGTTGATCATTTTTATTCGCCAGTGTCTGTTGCGACTGTTGCGCTTCTGTTGCTTTCTGAGCCATGCGAATGAATGGATTTGAGTTTCGTTTTTTATCAGTCATAAGAATTATTTATGCTATTAATATATGACGCAAAATCACCGTGTAATTGAATTATTGATGCTATTCGCGTGTCATATACAGTGACATATCTATCCTTCTTTATATATCTAAGATAGTAGGGACACTGCAACTTTCTATCTATTTCTACTCCATATACAGCCAAGCTGGGAGTAGTTTTTTGTATATGAAAAGTATAACTTTCAAGTTCTGCTCGTTGAAAGCAATCATATCCAAGATCAGTCAACCCTAGACCACCAGTACTGCGTAAGTTTATCCACCATAGACGATTAGCATCTTCAATATCCTTGGCGGCGTGATCTGGTTTTATAATGTGAAGAATAGCCGTTACTATTGCAGAACGATTTTTTACAAAATCACTCATCTGGATATATTTTTGTTCCTTGATTTAGCAATACAACAGTAAATCTGTTTGTTTTGAACTGTGCATTCAGTTTTCTACATAGATTTCTGGCATGTCCTGGATTACTGAAACTTGTTTTCTTGTATTTTGGAACACTATTGCTGTCCAAATAGTGCTGATTTTTTAAGTTTATTGGCTGATTATCCAGAAATACGGCCCAAATTCCAGATGCCTCTACTATCTGGTCACACTTGTAGGTTTTCTTATCTACAATCTCCATCAAAATTTTTGGTTGAGTTCTGGACATTACCATTTTCCTCCCATAATCTCAACTTGAATTACTTCATTTGAAGACTTAGATGAGAAATTTCGTTGTTGCTCTACCTTATCTGCTAGTAACTTTGCAATTTCATCGCGTAGCATTCGCGCTTCATCCAGAGATAAAATTAAATCTCTGGATGATCTAACATCCATTACTGATACTTTGTCAAAGAATTTTTTAATATTTACCATGCATGTATTTATGCATTGTCGGCCTGTTCCTTTGTCATAAAGGGGCCCACATAAGAGTATCGTTGAATTAAAATATACTTTGGGCAAAAATAAGAATGCCAGTGATTATTTACCTTTATCTTATACCAACCACTGGCATAGTATGATTTACTGTGCTGAGTTTTAGTGTACAAATGAATTTTTCGCTTGATATCAAACATATCATTGTGCGTTTTGTCATTCGTTGGCCAATAACTATACAGTGGATTTTTTAATTTTGATGTTTTGCTTGGCCGTTCAAACTCAATCTTGGCAAATTCTTCAATGCTGTCAGTGCTGGAAAACTTATTGTAATTTTTTCCAATATTTACTACATAGCCGTCTTCTTCTGCTTTTACATTTCCAACTTTTAATTGTCCATTTACCACAATCCAAAGCTTGTTTTTTACTAAGGGTTTTGCTATCAGCGTCATATAATTTCAGATACGGTTAATAGTGTCTGGCTTGACCTTGATCATAGTGTGAATGATATTGTTACTGTCTTTGATTGGAAGATCACTATACACAATCACATACGGGCCATCATATTCATCAACTAATGTATCAATCTGTACTGTTCCACTAAATGGAATTCCATTCCATCGTCCACGAACACGATCACCCAAATGATAGGTTGATTTATATCTGTTCTCGGAAAAATACGTAGCATAATTACTCATTTGTTGACCTCAAAATATTCTGTTAGTGCTTGAATGCTGCTATCTACTCCATCGTGCCACTGATTTGAATGATTTTGATTATTCACTGCCTGACTATATTGAAGACTATTCAATTGCTTAATGCACTCTTCTAGAGTTAATTGAACCAATAATTGTAAGCGATCTGCTTCATAAGTATGACTAAACCCAGCATTATTGATAAGTTTGGATACAACAAGCTTGTTCATTTTTGTTTCTCGGACTCAATCATATTACGAAGAATACGCTCAATGTATTGATTGAGTGTAATATCTTGCTTGTGTGCCTCTAGTGCAGCATTAAGAATAACTTCATCATCCAACTCTATCGGGACTTCTACCCGAGTATCATAATCTTCACCAGCAACAATAGCACGAGTTTTTTCTAGCATATCTTTCTCAGTTTCTAAGTCAATATAAGTAACATTGTCCCAAGCTTGATTTGCGTCAACATATCGTTCTTTTGATTCAGTTTGAAACTTTTCACGGAAGTCGGAATTAATCCAACGATAAGCTCGTTGATTTTTGTAATCACTAACGTTCATTTCGTAGACCGTTTGCGTTACAGTATCAAACACAATATCAACGCTATATCCAGTGTCACTATCACCGTTCCAGCTACCTAGCGTATACGCATTGTATCCATAACAACTCCAACAGTAATCACTGCCTTCAGTAATACGATAGTTAACAGTTTCCATGAAATCTTTTAGTGTCAGCATGTTTTCTCCTCTTCTGTGTAAGTCATCCAACAATTGTTTGTGTAGTCCCAATGTCTACTATCATATAGTCTAGCATCAAAATGATATCCTAGCAAGATCAATTCAACCGAAATTCCCGCATGATCATGTCCTCGCCAGCGTGTATCAACACTGAGCCCGATGTATTCTGGTTTATATCTAGTAAGTTGCAATTCCCAGTGCTTATGTTTAGTAAAACTACCACTTTTATCCCAGATGCTCTTAAAGTCTTCTTTGCACCACATATTATGTAGTACTAAGTTAAAGTTAATCATTCTTCGTCAACCTCTCTGACATCGGTCCATTCTGACCACACCATTTGTTTTAGAAAATCTCCATGTGGACCCATACCACCATATATGGTTTTGTCATAATAGATCCGAAATTGAAGAACTTTTACCGTTTCATCATAGTAAAATCCATGATCATTCATCAATTGATTGCCGGTTTTTCGTTTAATCCAACGTAGTTCCATGTTCATAATTCACCTGTAAAAGTAAACTATAAACTAATTACAATTAAATATCAATAGATATTGGAATATTAAATTCCAACTGAATTTGGTTTCGTTAGCACATCTAGTGCAGTTGTGCAAATAATCTTAGAAATGATTGAACTGATTGTATTTGAAGCAAAGCTAAACTCGGTTTTTAGCACTATTTTCCCGTTTTTGTCAGCCATATAAAAAGTACCCTGTTTTTTCAAACAGTCGCCTGCAGTAACAATCCATGCATTTACTTCTGTGTCAGCAGTAGACTCGGTCGCATGCTTGCCCAATACCATAAATATATACTCGTTGTCTTGTTGAATTTTATTAATTCTTAAAGACTGTTCTAAAATATAGAAAGAGGACTTGTCTGTTTTGACTATAGGAATCCACTCTTGAGCAAAAATCAATTCTGATACTACTAGTAGCAGTAGTGTTATTGTCCACTTCAAGTGCTTCATACACTTATTTATGGATTTATTGAAAAATGTACTAGATACGCTTGTTAAGTAGAGGATGCTCTGACAGAATAATTATTGACTAAATTAGGTGTCATATTATTCCTGAATGCCCATAACTGTGCTACACGCCGTGCATCAGATTGATCATCGGCCTGAAATCTATACACTGTAATATTATTATTACGATTGTATACTTCCCAATTTCCGTTGTCATCTTCTGCTGGGAGAATTCCTCCTCCACCAGTAGTAGATAGTGTTATACCACTCTCATCTTCGTATGGACGCAGCACTGTTGCCTTCATTTGAAGATCTCTCACATCTGAAGCTCTCCAACCGTATTCCGCCCGTGCATTGTTTTTTGCTTCCTGTTCACTGCTGGCAACAACTTCTATAGAAGAGGAATTAAATTCAACCTTCCACCAATATTTTTTATCTGCTGATAAACTGCGCTGTAGTTGAGCCTGTTTAATAAAACTCTTTAGTGCAGCTTGTGGCAAATCACCGATTGCATAACGGGTAAAAATATTAATAAGATCTTTACTGTACTCAGGAGAAACAGTTATCTGTCTAAATCCGCGCTGTGGTTTATCAACAAATACTGTTGGCTGTTTTGCGTTGTCTGGCAATGTTGGATCGTAATATTTCGTAACAGATTTACGACCAACCAATATGGATGAAAGCAGTGATATTAATTTTTTCGCGTATGTATTTTTCTCTAACGCTGAATTTGAAGCAATATAAGTAGTATATGCAAATCTTTTTATAGTGTTTAATACCAATGGTAAATTTTCTTCTTTGAAGTATTTTTCCCCACCCGCTGCACGAAATTCAATAGCATTCCATGCATCTTTAAGATGAATACTGGATCTTTTTTCCGCGCCAGTCTTACGTCTTAATATTTTTTCTGCATTATCTTGTAGATTGTGTCTCAAGTCAATCATCAGTTGTTCAATGTCCATTAACTGAAAACTGTCTCGTATTTTTAACATACTACTGTAGCAGTAATCTGCAAGCTCTCTATCAAACTGTTGACCAACATACTGATCGCCAAGCAGTAAAGCCAACTTTAAGTAATCAATCTGTTCAAATGGAATATCAGCAATACTTACATTAATATGTAATCCAGTGCTTTCTTTACTGTAGGCAGAATATTTCTGTGCCCAATCACAAAAAGTTTTATATACAGTTTCTACTTGGTCTAGTGGTATTGGAGGTGCAATAATCTCTGCACCCATATGCGGGCCTGGATAATCAGGCTCTGTCAAACTTCCATCTGGTTCTACGATCCATAAGTTAGGACGTGTATCGTAATTTCTTCTGACACTCTTGTATCTTTCACCAGCTACTGCTTCTGGCGCGTATTGTTTTCCATTAACTACAATAGGCATCATTGATGTTTGTAAATCATATGCCAGTTCTTGTGCGGCTTGAAAACAGTATCCAGTAGTTTCATCAAACTCAGTTGATGATGTGTTCAAATATGGCCATTGAACTTCCGAAAATACATTCGGAACATCGCTATATCTGCGAATACCAATATCAATTAAAAATGATTCTTCGTCGTAATCACCATCTTCAGTTTTCTCTTGAACAAACTCATCATACGCTGTTCTGTAATTATAATCTCTAAATCTTATAGCACTATTGACTTCATCATCAAGTTCTGTTCCTGCATTTTGTTTGGCTTCTTTATACAACTTAATGGATTCATCATATGTGAATAATTCACTCTGCTCTGTTTTTGATAGTTTTGATACAAGTACTACATGTTCAGCATCTGATTCGGATAAGCCTAAATCTACAAGATGCTCTGTTATTTTTTCATCCCAGTCCCAATCGTTATCTTCAATATATTGTCTGATTAGATCCTCTCGTTCATTTTTCCATGTTTCATCCATTTTATCGGATTGCCAATCTTCGTAGCGTTGTTGTAATGTTGATCTTAGACGACGGCTATCATCAAAAAAATCACAAATATTATCTATTGATCTGGCTCTTCCATCCTCACTGTAATCGGGCTCTGGTTCATCATCTTCGTAATTTGGCATGTCTGTAAAATACAATTCTGCCTCAAATCCACATTTGATGTTACTAGACGCATCGCTTCTGATAAACTTATCAAAAGCACGTGGATTCATACGAATCTCATTTATTTGATTGATTGAAAAGTCTTTATATCTCATAAAATCAGTAATACTGTACTGATTTATTTATGCTCGGCATCATCATTTACATAACGATTTTTCCATAAGAGTGCGTCCGCCTCATAATCAAACCGTGGGCTAAGAATGATGCTGTCATCAGCATCATCAACCCAGAACCAAATCTGTTTATAAATATCTTCAACAAGCTTCATAATTAACTACTCAATATTGCCCAAACGGCAGTTTTCTCTAAATCACTTTGAAATTCTGGGTAAACTTGATCTAGATCACTTCGGTCAATTTGACGATATCCCTTGTCGCGCTTTGAGTCAATCAAGCGTGATATTTTGTTGGTGTTGTAATCTAACTTGGTTTGTAATTTAGAGCCGCGGCGACCCCAGAATACTAAAACCCGTTCTCCAGTGTATGTTCGTTCTTCCGATTGATCAATAAATATAACACCCCATACTTTGTCATGGCTGCTATCTTTACACCATCCAATGAACTTGAATTTCAGCATAGTTTACTTTCCAGTAAAGATTTTTTTCATACGCTTCTGCCATTGAACCGCATAAAATTCTTCATCAAACTGTGGGCTTAGCTCAACATCCTCATCTGTCTCAGACACCCAAACCCAAACACCATTAAAGTCATCAAAAATAAGTTTCATTTATACTTCTCTTGTTAAGATCAAATTAAGACACTAGTTTCCCAGCATATGAGTTATTCAACCATCGTGCATACGAATCCGGGCTGTCGCTGATTTTATTCAGTTCAAACTTACCGCAGAATTTCATAAAATAAATGCCAACATTGGACACTCTCGTCTTCTTTATTCCAGCTTTGATGGACTCATCAACAGTTTGTCTAATCTGTTCTGGATGACATTTCAAATCAATCAACACTCGGTTACGCTCATAATCAACAAGAACTTTGTGCTCCTCGTTGTTATGATCGGTCCATCGTTGCAGCATAAGATTATTCCATGCAAAGCCACGACGATCACGATCATCAAATGCTTCTTTTAGTCCCGGCTTATTTTTTGTTCCCCGCTCACGAACACCAGGATAGGCACTAAACACATTGTCACCAGTATCGCCGCGCACACACTTGAGAAACAATCCATACTCAACCCAGTTTTCTGGAGAAACAAAATTAGCATCGGGTTTACCGATCTTGATCTTGCTTTTGCCGTCCAATGTAAATGCAACCTTGCGTCCACGATCATCGTAGATTCCACTGTCAGTGATCAACATTGCATTCAAACTGTTGTATTGCTTTACATTTGATGACACCAACTGATAAAAATCACCATCACTACTAACAATAGTGTGTTCATCATCTGGATGTAGTGCAATAAATCTAGCAATAATGTCATCTGCCTCAGCAGTAGGACAACGCAACACACTGGTATTTGTCTGCTCAATCAAAAAGTTAGTAAACTGCTCATACGCGGTCCAATACATTTGATCCTGCTTAAGCTCAGCCTCGGTCAGTGCTTGTTTAGCAACAACACGATTAGCCTTGTAGGGAGCATAAAAATCCTTGCGCCAACTGCGACCCTCTAGTGCAAATACAACATGAGTTGGCTGTCCGTCGCTGAATTTACGCACAAGACTGTTGACACTGGCCAGCGTCAGATGAATTGCCATTCCAATTCGTTCCCAGTCTGTGCTTTGACGACTGGCAACATGTCTACTCTTAAAGAAAAGATTAGCCGTGTCTACGATGATGTACTTCATGTGAATGATTAGATATAGCTATGTAAGTTGATTAAGTATACTACTATTATCAATTAATGTCAATTTTCCACATAATTACTGAAATGTTTTCTTCCGGGAGTGATGTAGTCCTTATTTTCATGTGTTTTGAAAACATGACATAGCACACATAATGTTTGTAGATTCTTCTCACGATTGTCAGTTGGATTGCCATTGATATGGTCAACTTGTAATTGAGCAGAATGTCTTATCTTAACTCTACACTTATAGCCCAACCGCCCATCGCGATTTTCACAATAATCTTTACGATATTTTCTATAAGGATGTTTTGAGTTCTTGTACTCTGTAACAGACTCGTATCCCTTCTTTTTCGCTGTTTTCTCATGCACAGCGAATTGAAAATCGGCAATGGAACTGTAACCCAGAGATTTAGCCACGCTGATCATGTGATGTTTAAAGCATAGTTTTCTAAAATGAGGTGTGCCATCTAAACGATACGTGCCCATATGCTGCGCGGGCTCATTACAATTTGGGTGTGTGCATCTAGGTCTTTGATCCATAGGAACAAAAATCTTATTAATTGAAACTTTTGATTTAGCCATTTAAATAATCAAGTAGTAGAAAATTAAATTATATATTAATTATTAATTTTAACTGACTTCAGTACGCCCGTTTCCAAGATCGCGAGCCTGAACCGATCTAACATCAGAGTTTACATTCTTTCTGTCAGTAAGATCGGCTGCCTGTTGTTCATATACTTCCAAAGCGATATTTCTGCAAACAGTTTGAAACCAACGATCCACTATATTATTGTCTGTATCGTCCTCGCGGATTTTGTAACCAGCACGAATCAAATTCAATACAAACTTATCGTTCCAATCCAACTCAAATTGTCCAGAATTGATATTGGTTGGATCAACATCCACTTTCAAAATAGAAATATAGGGCTTATCTGCTAGCGTCGCTTGTTCTTTTTCCGATAGCTCAATCTTCGGTGAAGTGACTACAGCTTTTTTTGGTAGACGCGGCTTTCTTGGCTTTTTCGCGGGCGGCTGTTTCGTCTCAGGCTTGGAATCGGTCGCACTAACTTTCTGAGATTGTGTAGAGTCAGACTTACTGAATAACTTTTTAATCTTATCAAACATAATATCTATTTATATATTTCTGGTGAATACAAGTTCTCAGGTGGGCCAAAAAAAGGATACAAACAGCAGATTGTAACTTGCTGTTATTGTGGAATAACTGGAGGCAAAAGTAATTTATCGCGTCATCATTTTGATAATTGCAAGGCTAAGTCTTAGACCATTGCTCAAACAATTCTTTGCTGGCGATATTCTTCATTTTTGCTTCTATCATACAATCGGCCCATTCCCAATGCTGTCGTGCCCACTTATTTGTCGCGATATTCCACATGCGATCACTGTGAGCACGAAGTTTTGCCTTTTTATGCCCAGATTCTATCAGTGCGTCACGAAACGGCTGTTGATCAATAGAATGTTCGTCAAGAACATCTTCGCGACTAACACTGTAATGAATGGTGGGTCTCCGATTACCGCCGTCACGACACCAGCTTTCAATAACTTCTTTAATACGCGAGTCATTTGCATTGATGTATTCTCCCGTGTTAATCCAATGATGATGTAGATCGAGCACCACCCCGACTTTATGTTTCAATTGTAACACTGCATCAAGTCCAGCCTGAAATTCATCGTTCTCTAAGGTTAGCATATTACGCAATTCCGGACTCATACGATTCCATGCCGCATCGAATCCATTTACTCCTAGCTTTCCACTAAGATGCACATTTATTTTAGTCTCAAGAAGGTTATTACCATATCCCATCCAACGCATCATATCGGTATGATACTCTAATTCTGCTAGACTGTTTTGAACAATGCCTTCATTTTCGCTGGCAATAACGGTAAATTGCCCTGGGTGAAAACTAAGACGAACATCGTTTGCGCGTGCAATTTCTCCAACAGTAGCAAAATGTCGTTCCATGTAACTGACAACATCAGACTGACGATAAAAATATTTCCAGTCTGCTTCAGTATACAAGGGCAAAATCTCAGATGACAGACGAACCATTCGCAGAGAAGGTTCCAGTGTACCAACACGCTGAACAAGTAGTCTGATTGACTCAATATTGTCTTTCATTAAAGACCACAACTTGTCTTCAGCCACACCACGAGATTGACGATTTAGCCAAGCACGAGTAGTTGTGCCAGTGTTGTACTTTGCACAATCGTCCTTTGGCTTGATGCCGTCACATTGATCTGGACGATCAATCCATTTACAAGCAAATCCAATACGCTTTATAGTCACAATATAAAATTAATTGTTAAGACAGTGAATAGTATCATGTAGCTGATTTGCTGTCAAATCTTTTTGACAATCCATAAATCTTCGTAATTGTCGTTTCTTGTTTTATGACACTAGATTATAGAAATACCTAGAGTATATCGCTAACTTGATTTACCAACAAAACAATATGGCCCCACAGGGCCATATTAATTCTGAATTTCTTCAGCAGCTAATTAGACTTTAGAAGTTACTTACAGTCGCATTAAACTTCTTTGCGTCCTCGGTCCACATGTTTTTTGCGTTCTTTCCACTTGCAAATTTCATGTATTGTTGAAAAGCATAACTACGCATGTTATATAGATTGGACTCGTCAAAACGATATCCATAGTTTACGCAAAATTCGCGAAAGTTTTCTAGATCTTCAAAAATCTTGTTAAGTTGATTTGTCATGTTTTAATCCTTAAATTTTAATTACTTGTTGAGGGATATTGTTGTAGTAATTTGTGGTAAATCCACAGCCGATTTTGTCAGTAATGTTAATACTAATCTTGTTATCGTTATATGTTTCGCTTAATAGCAAAAACAAGTCATCCGCACACTTCCAAATGTCTTCTGATTCTGGAGAACAATTAGTAAAAATATCATTGATCTGTTGTCTAATACCATTGAAATCAAAGTCATCGCAAACTTTTGCTTCAATTTTAACTGAGATCTTTAGATCTTTAACATCGTTTGAAATGAGAGTACTATGCTTGGAACACTTTAGTACTCTCATTGCACGATCAGTATTTGCAGCCCGACGAGCATCTTCAATCATTTTAATTTCAGTCCAAATTAATTTAACGGTCGTCGGCCCAGTCTTCTGTCTCTCGTCCACTTGACATTTCAAATTGTTTACGACGAAGAGAATTCAATTCATCACGAATCGCTAGTCGCTGCTTTTTCATTTCATGTAGATGAACTTCATCAACATGAGGATGAATAGTATCCAAATTAGTGATCTGATTATCTAAGTCGCGATGCATTTGTTCCAAATGTTTAATACGATTTTCAAACATGATTTACCTCTTTTGCGCCAAAGCAACAATAATATCAAGCTGCTCTTTAGCTTTGGCAAATTGTTCAAGAGCCGCTTGTACTGAAACACACTCAGCAGCAAGTGTACTATA
>Ga0114980_10000814_pt1 | contig 22312 bp, 20 predicted proteins | sample S_140806_EF_Meta_FD_87018 | JGI IMG/M metagenome (GOLD analysis project Ga0114980, IMG submission 87018) | Freshwater microbial communities from Lake Simoncouche, Canada to study carbon cycling - S_140806_EF_MetaG | ecosystem: Environmental > Aquatic > Freshwater > Lake | place: Lake...
GAAGATGTAATTAATAAAATAATTATGGCCGTTGAAGGAGAAAATGCTGCAGTTTGGGCATTTGGGTATTTACTATCATTTATTCCTGATGAAAATAAAGATTATGCATTCTCTGTTTTTAATTTACATCGTGATAACAGAGATAGATTGAGACTTATCTTAAGAGATTTAGGATTAAATCCTCCTCGACCAAAAGAAGTTTATGAAGTTCCAATTGTCGTCAAAGACATGGTAACTGCTTACGAATTAGCCAGCTTTGTTGAAAATCGATTGATTGGAATATATATACAACTTTATGCTATTGAGAATAAGTCTGTGCGTAGTAAAACTTTGCAATACGCACTTGATGGAGCAATAAGAATATTAGAATTTAAACAAACACCAATTGCACTTCCTGGAAGTATTTCTTAACCCCAAATTTGTAAAGCAAGTCTTAAAGCACTAGCAAATGCCACCGTTGCAACTATTACTTTTACAAAACTAGAACCTTTGCCAATTGCTGTTTTTGCGCCAAAAATTCCACCTGTAAAATTAGCTAGTGCCATCAGAAGTGCCAATGACCAAATAATTGAACCTGAAATTGAAAAAATGATTACTGCACCAAAATTTGTGGCAAGGTTAACTACTTTTGCCCCAGCACTTGCTGCTAAATATTGTTTACCTAAAGCTCCCACAAAAATGGCAATTAAAAACGCTCCCGTTCCTGGACCAAAGGCTCCGTCATAAAAACCAATAGCTGCCCCACCAACAATCATCACAAATGAATTCTTTAGTTTCGTTGGTACTTCTTTATTTTGAATATTTGGTGAAAATAAAATCCATGATCCAACAACTATTAGCACCACAAAAACGATTGGTTCAAAAGAACTACGAGGTAAATTACTAGAAAAAATTGCCCCAACCAGGGATCCGACAAATGCAATCAATGCCATTGGAATTGTGGCTTTTACCTCATTTGGCATTTTTTTAAAATAAGTAGTAGTCGCACCAGCGGTACCAAATATGCTTGATGCTTTATTTGTTCCTAATAATTGTGCGGGAGTTGCATTTGGTAAACCAAAAAGTAATGCAGGAAATTGGATTAATCCACCACCGCCACCAATTGCATCTACCCAGCCTGCTGTAAATGCTGCAAGCATAAGAAAAATTATGACAATTAGATCTGGCATTAAATTAAATAATTGATTTTAAGTGTGAAACTATTTTTGAAACCGCAATGTCTTGACGCTCACCAGTTTTACGATTCTTTACTTCTACAAGTCCTTCTGCCAATTTCTTTCCAACAACCACTATCCATGGCATGCCTAACAATTCGGCATCATTAAATTTCACACCTGGAGAAACTGATTTTCTATCATCAAACATCACAGCAATTCCTTCTTGATCAAGACTTTGGGCAATCTTTTCGGCTTCAGCAAATATGGAATCTTCTTTTCCAGCTGCAACTAATTGCACACTTATTGGCGCAACTGTTTCTGGCCAGACGATTCCTTGCTCATCATGATTTTGTTCAATAATTGCTGCCACTGCTCTTGATACACCGATTCCATATGAACCCATGGTCACAACTTGGGTTTTACCGTTTTCATCTAGCACCTTTAGATCAAGTGCTTCAGCATATTTTTTACCTAATTGGAAAATATGTCCTATTTCTATTCCTCTAGCAATTGTTAATTTGCCGGCACAACTTGGACAAATATCGCCTTCTTTAATTTCAGCTGCTTCAATAGTTCCATCCGCAGTGAAATCTCTTCCTGAAACTAAATCGTAAACATGTTTTCCAGCAATATTTGATCCAGTGATCCAACGAGTTCCAGAAACTATTCTTGGATCTACTAAGTATTTGATTTTGCTTGAAGATTTTAATCCCAAGGCTTGAGGTCCAATGTAGCCACGAACCAATGCCGGATACTTAGGAAAATCTGTTTCTTCAAACACTCTCACAGTTGCAGGAGACACAACAGCTTCTAGCCTTCTCATATCAACTTCACGATCTCCAGGAACTCCAACTACTAATGGTTCATTTTTCCCATCAGGATGAGTAAGCATGACTACAACATTTTTCAATGTGTCTGCAGCATTCCAATCTCGATCTTCTCTTCTCAAATCTTTTCTTGAATTAGAGACTTCAACCAAAGTGTCAATAGTTGGAGTATTTGGAGTATCTTCAGCGTGAGCTGCTGGAACTTTAGAAAAATCTAAATCTTTGGGAACAGGAGTTGTTACTGCTTCTACGTTTGCTGCATATTCACATTTTTCACACTTCACATAAGTGTCTTCACCAAATTCACACGGGGCTAAAAACTCTTCACTCTTTGATCCACCCATTGCCCCAGACATAGCTGAAACTATTACAAAATCTAAACCTAATCTTTTGAAAGTCTTAATATAAGCATCGCGATGTTTTTGATATGAAACATCTAAACCACTTTGATCTGTATCAAAAGAATATGCATCCTTCATCACAAATTCTCGACCACGAAGAATTCCAGCACGAGGACGTGCTTCGTCGCGATATTTTGTTTGGATTTGATAAATAACCAAAGGTAAATCTTTGTAGGAACTGTAGAGATCTTTAACCATCAAAGTAAACATTTCTTCATGAGTTGGGCCAAGTAAGTAATCCACACCACGTCTGTCTTTTAATCTGAAAAGATTTGGTCCATATTCTGTCCATCTGTTTGTAGCTTCGTAAGGCTCTGTTGGAAGTAGTGCTGGAAAATGAACTTCTTGAAATCCGACAAGATTCATTTCTTCTCTAACGATTTCTTCTACTTTTCTATAAGTTAAATAACCCAATGGAAGCCAACTGAAAACTCCAGGAGCAACTCTGCGGACATAACCGCCACGAGTTAATAATTTGTCACTTGGCACAACTGCATCTGCAGGATCATCTCTGAGGGTGCGCAGAAAATAAGTAGACATTCGAAGCAACATGGAAACAGCCTACTTCTTAATCAGAATTTAGAAGAGAACCGTTGCAAATGTGGAGTGTTCTTGGAATCCCACTGATTTATAAACCGCACGAGCACGCTCGTTGTAATCATTTACATACAAGCTCACCATTGGCGAGAAATACTTTCTGGTTAAATCAACAACCGCAGCCATCCCAGCTTTGCCATAATTTCTTCCTCTTAGTTGAGGTGGAACCCACACTCCTTGAATCTGGCACACCTGATCTGTGGCAACTCCAATTTCTGCTTTAAACGTAACTTGAGCTTGATCAATTCTGGCAAACATTTTTCTTTGTTGAATTACTTCAGAAATTCTTGCTCGATAAATTTGTTCACTACTTCCCACAACTGGGGATACGCCAACTTCTTCGGTAAACATCGAAACACAAGCCGGCAATAAAATCTCTAAGTCTCTTACTACTGCTGGTCTAACTAATGGATCAGGAGAAAGCAGAGGTGCATCATTAATTACCAAAACTGGTTGATTACTTCTTATTTCTCGAGGTTTATTCCAAAAAGGTTTCAATAAATTCCATAAATCTAAAACTTGAGTCTTATCCCCCACAATTGATGAAGCTCTTCTGGGTGTATCAAGCAAATATTGCGCGAAGGCAACTCTTGATTCTTCATTGGTTTCTAAAGGAATTATGTTTGCGCCGTTATAGACAACAGACTCAATCTCTTTGTTGTTTTCGAAAACACTTATTTCATTTTGCAATGACCAAGAATTATTGCTTAAATCATTTAATCTGCTCAGAATAAAGCAATTGCTAATGGGATCTTTTAAAGCAAGATTTCTTACCTGATCAATATCTGTGCGCAACATTGGACGCACATGTTTGTTATTTGACCAGTACCGTAGGTTCACCGGCCACACCTTCGCCCATTGCCGCAGCGATTCGCGTTGCCTCTTCAATTAGTACTTGCACGATTTCAGATTCTGGAACTGTTTTTATTACTTCACCTTTAACAAAAATTTGACCTTTACCGTTTCCAGAAGCAACACCTAAATCTGCTTCGCGAGCTTCTCCCGGTCCATTAACAACACAACCCATAACTGCAACTCTCATTGGAACTTTAAATCCTTGTAAAGCTTCGGTAACTTGTTCTGCCAATGTGTAAACATCAACTTGGGCACGACCACAAGATGGACAAGAAACAATTTCAAATCCACGTTTTTTCAAATTAAGTGCTTCTAAAATTCCAATACCAACTTTTACTTCTTCAACTGGAGGAGCAGAAAGTGAAACTCTAATTGTGTCGCCAATTCCTTTACTCAACAATGCACCAAAAGCTGTGGCAGATTTAATTGTTCCTTGAAATGCAGGACCAGCTTCTGTAACACCTAAATGAAGTGGGTAATCACAAGCTGCAGAAAGTTTTGTGTAAGCAGAAACCATCACAACAGGATCATTGTGTTTAACAGAAATTTTGATATCGCGGAAATCATGTTCTTCAAATAATGATGCTTCCCAAAGAGCTGATTCCACTAGAGCATCAGGAGTTGCTTTGCCGTATTTTTCTAACAATCTTTTATCTAAGGATCCAGCATTTACACCAATTCTAATTGGGATGCCGGCATCTTTAGCAGCTTTGGCGATTTCTCCAACGCGATCATCAAATTGTTTAATGTTTCCTGGATTTACTCTTACTCCAGCACATCCTGCATCAATTGCGGCAAAAACATATTTTGGTTGAAAATGAATATCAGCTATTACTGGAATTGGAGATTTTCTAGCAATTGCAGCTAAAGCATCTGCATCATCTTGACTAGGAACAGCAACTCGTACTGCTTGGCAGCCTGCTGCATTTAATTCTGCAATTTGTTGCAAAGTTGAATTTACATCTGCAGTAAGTGTTGTACACATTGATTGCACCGAAACAGGTGCATCTCCACCAATTTCCAAAGGATGAGAATGATGTTTCAAAGTAATTTTGCGAGTTTTACGACGTGGGGCCAATACTGGTGGTGGTCCTTCTGGAATTCCCAAGTTAATCGCGGTCATAATTTAATCCTATCCCCCAAGTCGAACTGGGTTAACAACATCAACGTAAAGAAGCAGCATGGATAAACCTATTAACAATATTGCCACGGAATAAGCAAATGGCAACATCTTTGAAGTATCAGCCGGTCCTGGATCTGGCAATCTGCGCAATTTTGCAACTTGTCGTCTCAGACCTTCATAAATTGCACCTGCAGCATGGCCACCATCCAGTGGCAGCAGAGGTAACAAGTTAAACAAAAACAAAGCCATATTTAATCCACCAGCAAGATTTAAGAGTGTGGCAACTCTCCACACAACTGGAATATCGGCTGCTGCAATTTCTCCACCAACTCTTGTCACACCAACTATGCCTACTAAACCTTCAGGATCTCTTTGTTCCCCCAAAAATGCAGCACCAAATAATTGGCTCACTCTGTTTGGCAAATTCCACAACACTTTTCCTGTGCCAACTGTGATTTCGCCCAAAGTTTGAAAGACACTACTTATTGGTTGCTTCTCCATAATTATTTGTGGAGCAATTCCTAAATATGGAGACGCCTTATTTTCCTCAGTTGCGTTTGCGGATTGGGGTCTAACGGCTTTAACAATTTCAGCATTTAATTCAACAGTTTTCCCTTCTCGCAAAACTGAAATTATCACCGATTCAGCACGACTACTTTGAATTGCTGAGGCTAATTCTTCCCAATTAGAAATTTCTTTGCCTGAGAATTTGATAATTTCATCTCCAGCTTTGATACCAGCGGCAAGTGCAGGAGATGGGGTGGTTCCAACTAAACAATCACCTAAAACATCAACATCACTTGGTAAACATGACACGACTTGTTTTACTTGATTGGTCGCTGCAGGAAAACCTATGGCTGAGAAAGAAATTGCAAAAAATACGAAAGCAAGAACAAGATTCATAAACGGTCCACCAACCATGACCGTAAGTTTTTTTGGCACACTTAATTTATAGAAGACTTTATTTTCGTCTCCTGGTTCAATTTCATCCATGCTTTGTTTTCTAGCTGAGTTAACAATTTCAGCAAAAGGACCTGTGGCATCCTTGCCATCTCTAGCAGGTGGCACCATTCCAATCATTCGAATGTAGCCACCAAGTGGAATTGCTTTTAGTCCATACTCAGTATCGCCTTTTTTCTTTGACCAAATTGTTGGTCCAAAGCCAATCATGTATTGAGTTACTTTTACTCCAAATTTCTTTGCAGGCGCTAGGTGTCCTATTTCATGTAAACCAATAGAAATCATTACTACAAAAACTAAAAATAGAATCCCAAGAATTTCCACTTACTTTGAAACCTCACTAATTAATTGTTTAGTATCAACTCTGGCTTGTTTGTCAGCTGCAAATAACTTATCAATAGTTAGAACATTATTTGAAATAAATTGGCTGCTGGGAATATGTTTTTCCAAAACTTTATTCACAATTTCTACTATAGACAGGAATGATAGCTTTCGCTCGATGAAAGAAGCAACACATTCTTCATTTGCAGCATTCATCACAGCCGGAGCACTTCCTGCTGCTTGCCCAGCTTTTCTTGCAACATTTAAGGCTGAAAAGACTTCTTCATCAACTTGATCAAAATTCCAATTAGAAGACTTAGTCCAATCAATAGCTGGAGAAATGTTTTCAAGTCGATCTGGCCAACTTAAGGCAAGTGCAATTGGAACTTTCATATTTGGGGGTGATGCTTGAGCCATGGTTGAACCGTCAACAAATTCCACCATTGAATGCACAATTGATTGTGGGTGAACTACAACTTCAATATCTTTGAAATCTATTCCAAAAAGTAAATGTGCCTCTATAACTTCTAAACCCTTATTCATTAATGTTGCTGAATTAATGGTGACGACCTGGCCCATTGCCCAAGTTGGATGTTTCAACGTTTCTTCTAAAGTTACTTTTTCTAATTCACTTTTTGATTTGCCTCTAAATGGTCCACCACTTGCAGTTAAAATCAGTTTCTTAATTTGAGATTTATTTTCTCCTCTTAAACATTGAGCAAGAGCAGAGTGTTCTGAGTCAACAGGAATGATTTGATCTTTAGATGCAATATCTAAGACAAGCTTTCCACCAATTACTAATGACTCTTTGTTAGCAAGTGCCAACTTTGCGCCTGATTTTAGTGCAGAAATTGTGGCGGGTAATCCTGCTGCACCAGTTATGCCATTTAGAACAACGTCACTTCCTAGTTGAGCAATTTCGGCACTAGCGTTTTCGCCTACAATTATTTCGGTTTTAGTTGAACCAAGATTTTGTTTCAATAAATCAGCAGTTTTATCATCTGTTACCGAAACCTTGTGCGGCTTGAATTTTCTAATTTGATCGGCCAAAAGTTCAAAATTTTTGCCTGCAGAAAGTCCAACTATTTCAAATTTGTCATTATGTTTCTCAATTACTTCTAATCCTTGAGTTCCTATTGATCCTGTGGAACCCAGCACAGTTATTCGGCGTTTTGGCACACTCCAATTGTGCGATATTGCTCATTACGCGTAATCTTGCGGTAGGAAATTAAGCACAGGAGCAACATGTCAAGCAAAGTAGTCGGTGGACCAACTCTCGAACAAAAGCGTCGCATAGTTACCGCAATCCCAGGCCCTAAGTCTGTTGAGATGCAAAAGCGTCGAGTTGAAGTTGTCAGCGCTGGAGTAAGTAGTACTTTGCCAGTTTATGTAAAAAGAGCCGGTGGAGGAATCATTGAAGACATTGATGGAAACTCTTTTATTGATTTAGCTTCTGGAATTGCTGTTACAACTGTTGGAAATTCAAATCCTCGAGTCGTAGCAAATGTGCAAGAAGCAGTAGAACAATTTACTCACACTTGTTTCATGATTGCACCGTATGAATCTTATGTTGAAGTTTGTGAAGCGCTTTCTCGCTTAACTCCAGGCAAGCATGCTAAAAGATCAGCACTATTTAATTCAGGTGCAGAAGCTTTAGAAAATGCAGTAAAAATTGCAAGATACTTCACAAAACGTGATGCCGTTGTTGTTGTTGAACATGGATATCACGGCAGAACTAATTTAACGATGGCAATGACTGCCAAAAATATGCCTTACAAAAAAGGCTTTGGCCCATTTGCTCCAGAAATTTATCGCGTCCCAACTTCTTATCCTTTCCATGATGGTTTAACAGGAGCAGAAGCTGCCGCTAATGCCATTTCTCGAATTGAAAAAGAAGTAGGACCAGATCAAGTCGCAGCAATTGTTATTGAACCAATTCAAGGTGAAGGTGGATTCATTGTTCCAGCCCCAGGATTCTTAACCGCTTTAGCTAAATGGGCAAAAGAAAATGGTGTTTTGTTTATCGCTGATGAAGTGCAAACAGGATTTGCCAGAACTGGATCAATGTTTGCATCTGATCATGAACAAATAGTTCCAGATTTAATAACTATGGCAAAAGGTATGGGTGGTGGACTTCCTGTTGCTGCTGTAACTGGTCGAGCAGATGTAATGGATTCAATTCATGCTGGTGGACTTGGTGGCACATATGGTGGAAACCCAATTTCGTTAGCTGGAGCGTTAGGTGCAATTGAAACAATTGAAAAAGATAATTTAGTGGAAGCTGCAAAACATATTGAATCAATAATGATTCCAAGATTAAAAAATATGGCTAAGCAACACCAATTAATTGGTGATGTTCGTGGAAGAGGTGCCATGGTTGCAATTGAAATTGTAAAACCTGGAACCACTACCCCAGATCCAGAAACTACAACCAAAATTGTTAAGTCTTGTCATGCAGAGGGTGTACTAGTTTTGACTGCTGGAACATATGGAAACGTATTGAGATTCTTACCACCACTTTTAATTAGTGATGAATTGCTCAATGAAGGACTAGACGTTCTCGAAAAAGCAATCGTTTCAGCTAGTTAATTCTTTTTATAAACTGCCAAATAGGCAGGATGAATTGGAATTAATCTTGTTAACCAAGCGGGAAAATGTGGCAAGAAAGAATCACGCAAAGTCTTAAGCCCATTTACTTCAAACATTCTTCTAATTTCTGAGCCCTTTGGTCTGTAAATATGAGTTGGATCTGAGTCATAGAGATACTTGTATTCCCACTTATTAAAGGCGTTATTAATTGTTGGTAAATGCACCAACGCAATTCCTCCAGGATTTAGCGCATCACATATTGCTTTGATTCCAGCAGCAGGATTAGGCAAATGCTCAATTACGTTAATCGCTAAAACTAAGTCAAATTTGTTATCAAAGGCCACACCATTTTGAATGTCTGCAACTTTGAATTCACGATTTGGTGAGCGCTTCTTTGCCACTTCGATTGCATGATCTGAAATATCTGAGCCACAAACTCTTTTAGCTGAGTCGAAATAATCTAGTAACCAGCCATATCCGCAACCAATATCAACCACACTGGCATTCTTTAAATCAACAGCTCCATACTTGGCAAACATTTTTACAAGCATGTTATCGCGTAATTTATCTATCTTTGTTTGGCTGGGATTTCCTGATTCATCTGTTGCGCCATATAGGTTGGCAAAATATTCTTTCGTTTCATAGGTTTCGTTTAAACTTTGATGGTCTTTTTCACTTTGGCTCATAATTCCTCTATTCCTAAACTTCACTCGCCGCTAATTGACCACAAGCACCATCAATTTCTCGACCTCTGGTGTCTCTTACAGTTACTGCAATATCTGATTGTTCCAAAATTTCCACAAAAGTCTTTTCATCTTCAGGTTCAGATGCAGTCCATTTTGATCCTGATGTTGGATTAAGGGGAATTAAATTAACATGAACGTCTTTGCCTCTTAATAGATTTGCTAATTGCTTGGCGTGAATTACCTGGTCATTCATTGATTTGATCATGGCGTATTCAATTGAAACTCTTCGACCACTAGTTTCGGCATATTTCCAAGATGCATCCAATACTTGCTTGATTGGATATCGCTCATTGATTGGCACAAGTGTGTCTCTTAACTCATCAGTTGGTGCGTGCAAACTTACAGCTAATCTCACCGGTAATCCAAGTGATGCTAGATCATTAATTCTTGGCACAAGTCCCACGGTGCTCACAGTTATATTTCGAGCACTAATTCCTAATCCTTCAGGTGATTCATCGTGGATGCGATGAATGGTTCCTACAACAGCATTGAAATTTGCCATTGGCTCACCCATTCCCATAAAAACTATGTTTGAAAGTCGAGTTGGACCTTCAGGAAGTAAACCTTGTGCTGCATATCTTGCACCAGCTTGTACTTGCGCAACAATTTCTGCTGTTGAAAGATTTCTTTTTAATCCACCTTGACCAGTTGCGCAAAATGGACAACCCATCCCACAACCTGCTTGTGAAGAAATACAAATTGTTGTTCTATTTGGATAGTGCATTAAAACACTTTCAATTAACAAACCATCATGTAATTTCCATAATGTTTTTACGGTATTGCCACCATCTGCTTTTTGTACCTTTAATTCATTAATCAATTTTGGAGTTAAGGATTCAGCAATTTTTTGCCTCTCTCCTGCAGGAAGATCAGTCCATTCATCATGGTTATCTGAAAGTTGTCCAAACCAATGTCTGCTCACCTGATCTGCTCTAAAACCAGGTAAACCTAATTCTTCTGCAAATTTCTTTCGCTCTTTTAAATCAAAATCAGCAATATGCTTAGGTGGTTTTTTTCTGTTGGATTCTTTTTCATTTTCAATTATTTCTAACATGTCAATTAAATCCTAAGAACAAGCCAAATAGCAAAAATGACATAAGTGCATTTGGTGCTAAGGAATCTAAACGATCAAACATGCCACCATGTCCAGGAATCAACGTGGAGAAATCTTTGATGCCTAGTTTTCTTTTAATTGAGCTTTCAAAAAGGTCTCCAACTGTTCCAGAGATTGCTAACACAACTCCAATAATTAATCCTTCGGTAAACTGTATGTCAACAAATTTAGGTCCGATGAGGCTTGCGAAAAGAGCAGCGAAAACAATTGAACCGACTAAGCCTTCATAAGATTTATTGGGCGATATATTTGGTGCGATTCGGTGTTTGCCAATGACTATTCCAGTTAAATAGCCACCGGTATCACTTAAAGCTGTGATTGCAATAAACAAGAAAACTCGCCCTGCTCCATCTTCTGTACGAAGCATCAACATTGCTAAAGAGCCAAATATTCCTAGATAGCTAAAAGTAAACAATGAAATTCCAAAAATACTTCTAAAGCTAGATTTGTTTCTTGAAATGTAGGAATAAATTAAGTTGATCAAAATTGAACCTATGAATGAAAGAATCAATCCTGTTACTCCATAGATAACAGATGAAACAGTCATTGCCAATATAGATAAAGCAACTAACGTAAATGAGGCAGAAACGTTTTTTGTTTTAATCCACTGCGTAACAATTTCTCGTGCCGCCAATAAAAGTGAAGCTAAGGCAAGAATTACAAATGCGTATTTATTGATAAACAATGAAGCAATCACAAGCGAGATAAGAATCAAGCCAATTGCTGTAGCAAGGGGAAGATTTCTACCGGTTTGAATTTTGCTCATTATTGGACTTTAGCCCAGACTTATTTAAAAAGAGGTTTAAGTTAAACCTCTAGGAGTTCAGATTCTTTATGTTTAAGCACATCATCAATACCGTGAACGCCCTTATTGGTGATTTCATCTAGTGCTTTTTCAGCTCTCTTAACATCATCTTCGCTGACATCGCCATCTTTTTTGGATTTATCAAGAGCATCCTTGGCATTTCTTCTAATATTTCTAATTGAGATACGAGCATCTTCTGCTTTATTTTTTGCTACTTTAATAAATTCTTTACGACGCTCTTCTGTTAATTGCGGAATTGCCACTCTAATAATTCCACCATCATTGGAAGGATTTACTCCAAGATCACTTTCTCTAATTGCTTTTTCAATTGCCTGAATAGCACTCTTGTCGAAAGGAGTAATAATGATCATTCTTGCTTCCGGAGTTTGAAAAGTTGCCATTTGATTCAAAGGAGTTTGGGTTCCGTAGTAGTCGGCAGAAATTTTGTTGAACATCGAAGCATTAGCTCTACCAGTTCTAATGGTGGCAAAATCTTCTTTGGCTACTTCAATTGCTTTATCAATTTTTGATTGTGCTTCTTTAAGAATTGCTTCAGTCATTTCTAGGCTCCCTGAATTATGGTGCCAATAGTTTTACCGGCAACTGCTTTGGCAATATTGCCATTTTCTAATAAATTGAAAACTACAATCGGTAAATCATTATCTCTACATAGACTGATTGCGGTTGCATCTGCAACTTTTAAGCCTTTTTGTAATACTTCGTCATAAGTTAATTTGTCAAACTTCTTGGCATCTGGATTTTTTCTAGGATCTGAATCATAAACGCCATCAACACCTTTTGCCATCAACACAACTTCAGCGCCAATTTCTAAAGCTCTTTGAGCAGCGGTTGTATCTGTGGAGAAAAATGGTGCACCAAGTCCTGCCCCAAAAATTACTACTCGACCTTTTTCTAAATGTCTTATTGCTCGTCTAGGAACATATGATTCAGCAACTTGGCCCATAGTAATTGCGGTTTGAACTCTTGTTTCTACTTTTTGTTTTTCTAGAAAATCTTGTAACGCTAAACAATTCATTACCGTGCCAAGCATTCCCATATAATCTGCTCTTGCTCGATCCATGCCACGCTCAGATAATTCAGCACCACGGAAATAATTTCCGCCACCAATAACAACAGCTACTTGTGCGCCATCTTGAACAACGTCAGCAATTTGAGCAGCAATACTTGAAACAACGTCTGGATCAACACCCAATGCCCCACTTCCGGCAAATGCTTCACCGGAAAGTTTGAGAAGGACGCGACCGTAGCGTTTAGACATTTAGCTTTGGCCAACCTTGAATCTGGCGAATTGTTTTACACTGACGCCATTTTCTTTCAAGTGATCTGCAATTGTTTTCTTGTTATCTCTTACCCATGCTTGTTCTAACAAACAGAAGTCTTTGTAATAAGAACCAACGCGACCTTCCACAATTTTTGTGATGGCAGCTTCTGGTTTTCCTTCTTCGCGTGCAGTTTGTTCCGCAACGCGTTTTTCAGATTCAATTACTTCAGCTGGAACACTTTCGCGAGAAAGATAGATCGGAGCCATAGCTGCGATTTGTTGAGCAACATCTTTTGCAACTTGATCATTTTCTTTATCAAGTTGAACCATCGCACCAACACCTGCTGGAAGGGAAGGATCTGGTTTGTGAAGGTAAACAGAAACATGTCCACCTGAGAATTGCGCAAATCTTCTGATTTCAACTTTTTCACCCATAAATGCATTTGCTTCATCAAGGAGTTGTTGCACAGATTTTCCATCTGATTGCACATTCATTAATGCTTCAACATCTTTAGGTTTCTCACTCAAAATCAAACTTGCAACTTTGTCACCTAATTTGATGAAGTCATCAGTTTTAGCAACGAAGTCTGTTTCGCAATTAACTTCAACGAAAGCACCATCTGTCTTGTTACTTACTATTCCTGAAACAATTCCTGCAGATGCATTTCTTCCTTCGCGCTTACCTACGTCTTTGGCGCCTTTAACTCTTAAGAGTTCAATGGCTGCATTGAAATCGCCATTAGTTTCATCCAAGGCTTTCTTGCAATCCATCATGCCCGAACCGGTTTTTTCGCGTAACTTCTTTACATCTTCTGCAGAATAATTTGACATTTACTTTTCGTTTCCTATTCGCGTTTTAGTTAGTTACTTTTCTTCAGGTGTTGTTGCAGCTACTGCTTCAACTACGGCTTCTGTGTTTCCTGCTAATAATTCTTTTTCCCAGTCAGCTAAAGGTTCAGCAATAACTCCTGCTGCTTCAGCATTCTTGGTGGAACGAAGTTGTAATCCTTCAGCAACTGCATCAGCAATTACTCTTGTTAATAGAGAAATTGATCTGATTGCATCATCGTTTCCTGGAATTGGGAAGTTAACTTCATCTGGATCACAGTTGGTATCAAGTATTGCTACAACTGGAATTCCTAGTTTGCGTGCTTCGTCAACTGCAATTTGTTCTTTCTTGGTATCAATAACCCAAAGTACGTTTGGTACTTTTGCCATATCGCGAATACCGCTTAGCACTGAATCTAATTTGTCTTTTTCACGACGCATCATCAAAAGTTCTTTTTTGGTGTAACCAGAACTGGTGTCATCAAAATTGATTAATTCAAGTTCTTTTAATCTTTGAATTCTTTTTTGGATTGTTCCAAAGTTTGTAAGCATTCCACCAAGCCAACGTTGGGTAACAAAAGGCATACCCACTCTTTTTGCTTGTTCGTGAATTGCTTCGTGTGCTTGACGTTTTGTTCCAACAAACATGATGGAACCACCGCGAGCAACAGTGTCTTTAATGAATTCGTAAGCCTGATCGATAAAGGCTAATGATTGAGTTAGATCAATTACATAAATACCATTGCGTTCGGTCAAGATGAAACGTTTCATCTTTGGATTCCAACGACGGGTTTGATGCCCGAAGTGAACACCTGACTCAAGCAATTGGCGCATTGTTACTACGGCCATGAAAATATCCTTGTTCTGTTTATTTAGTTTTAACTAAATAAACCATTTGGTTGTTTTGAATTAATCAATTTGATTAATTCACCTGACATCCGCTCATTTGCATTAGCGCTACAAGATTTCTGTAGACCGTGCCCGCAAGTGGTCTGGGGTGAATTTCTTCCAGCTACCGGATGTGCGAAGTCACCTGAATTTTTAGGTCCTGGTGCTAGAAATAAATATTACTTACGAGGAACTTTCCTTCTTGCCCTTACCCCTGGAATGCTTCCACAGCCCGTGCTTATGCACATATAAGTAGTAAGAATCTCACTCTTACCTAGTTTTTTATGAAGAATTACTAGATGCCCACCTTTTTGATCCTTGTTTCCTTAATTCTGATTCCCCCGATTCCAGGGGCAACTCAAGTTAAAGATTTTGATTTACCCGTTTCTACCTATGCTGCAGGACATCGAGGTGTGGACTACTTATCTACTTTTGGCACACCAGTTTTAGCTGCAGCTGATGGAGTGATTACTCATGCAGGAGTAATTGCCAATCGATGGACCATCACAGTTACTCATAACAATTCAAGAACAACTTATGAACCAGTAAAGCCAGTAATTAATTTTGGAGATTTTGTTAAGCAAGGACAAATTATTGGATATTTACAACAAAATGGTTCTCATTGTTTTCCTGAAAGCTGTTTACACTTTGGACTTAAAGAAGGAAAGACTTATTTAAATCCCATAATTAATAATTTAAAGACTTATCCTCGACTTTTGCCGCTTTTTTCTTAAGCTCTTGGATGAGCATTTGCAAAAACTTCTCTTAATCTTTCAATCGTGACATGGGTGTATTTTTGAGTGGTAGCAAGTGAGGAATGACCTAAGAGTTCTTGCACAATTCTTAAATCTGCACCACCTTCCAACATGTGAGTTGCTGCACTATGTCTTAAATCATGAGGTGAGATTTCTGGTGCTCCTTCAACCCGCAAGATTGCACTAGTGACAATTCTTCTAACTTGTCTGGTATCTAAACGTTTACCTCTAGAGCCAATAAACAAAGCATTACCTGATTTATCATTCATAAATTCAGATCTTGATTCATCGATATAGGTTCGAAGCGCATCTTTAGCAGGTTGTCCAAATGGAACAACTCTTTCTTTATTTCCTTTTCCAATTACTCTCATCGTGCAGCGTGAAAAATCTAAATCTTTGATATCAAGTCCAGTTAATTCACCAACTCTTATGCCAGATGAGTAAAGAACTTCCAAGATTGCATGATCACGCATCCTTAGTGCTACTGAATTTTCTTCATCTTCCATATTGGAAGCTGTTTGCATCAAAGTATTTGCTTGTTTTTGACCCAATACATTTGGCAGAGTTTTGTTTACTTTAGGAGAAATTAACCTGATTGCAGGATCTGTTTTAATCAGTCCTTTTTGAAAAGCCCAGGTACTGAAAATTCTTGCAGTGCTACTTCTTCTAGAAATAGTGGAATTAGATGATCCTTTATTTTTTTGATCAGCTAACCAGAGTCTGAAAGAATTTAAATCAAGATCTGATAATTGTTTAATTCCTTGATTTGTCGCAAATTGTAAGAATAGTTCTAAATCAGTTCGATAAGTTCTAACTGTGTTTAAACTTCGATTCTTTTCAACTGATAGATATTTGACAAAGTCCTCGACAATCGATGAGAACCAATCGTTTGATTTTGTCATGTTTCAATATTCTCACACCTTTATTGATTTATCTTTCTAAACTTACCTTCGTGGGGACTTGTCCTAGGGGCAAAATCAATTCCAGAACTTGTTGCAAATTGGTCACTGACTCTGCTTCCCTATTTCTGATTAACTCATTAGTTCCTGCACTCGATTTGGAGTGAATAGAACCTGGAACTGCTAAAACCAATCGTTGCATTCTTAATGCATGTCTGGCCGTAGAAAGTGCACCAGAAATTTCTGCAGCTTCAACCACCATCGTTGATTTAGACAGAGCTGCAATGATTCGATTTCGATTAAGAAAAGAGTTTTTAGTTGGATTTCTACCGGGTGGATATTCACTAATCATCAATCCATTCTTAATGATTTTTTCGAAAAGAATTTCATTTTTTGATGGATAAAGATTATGTAATCCATTTGCTTGCACACAAATTGTTTTACCTTGTGCATTTAATGCACCATGGTGACTTGCAGTATCAATTCCAATAGCCCCTCCCGAGACAATATTGAATCCAATAGAAGCCAAATCAAAAGCAAATTCACCAGCGATGCTGTTTCCATAATTTGAAGATTTCCTTGTCCCAACAATGGAGATATTTTCCTGATCTAACAAATCAAGATTGCCTTTAAAAAACAATCCCAAAGGTTTATTGAAACCCAGATCATTTAAGGATTTTGACCAATAAGTTTCAATGGCTGATATGTAATTAATTGAATTACGCTTTAAAACATATTTCAATTCCTGAATCTCACCTAAATTACTTAGCCTATTTTTTCGTCTTTTCTCAACTGCATTTCTAGGAGAAGACTGGCTTATTACATTAAGAGTTTCGATTGCTCCAAATTTAGTTATCAATTTGTAAGTGTCTAGATCGCAAATATCTGATATCCAACTCAAAGCTAAATAGGCATCAGGTTCTGTATTTATATCTTTAAATTGGGCCATTGTTAAATAATGACCAATTTCAGACTTTCCTGATGAATCAAATACAAATAATGTGGATAACTAATAGTTGTGGATAAAACTAGTTGCCGAGAATTTTTTGCCATTCTGCGCGATAAAGTGCATCTTTTGTCGCATCCATAATGATGAAAAACTTAACAAGATCAAATTGCTCTTGACTTGGGAAAACCCAACGATTTTGTGCCAATTCAGGATCTAATTGTTTAGCTGCTTCTTGTGCTCCAACTACTGGACTTACGTAACCTACATATTGAGCAACTTCTGCAGCAATTTTTGGTTCGTAGAAATAGTCAACAATTTTCTCAGCCCATTGTTTGTTTTCAGCCCCTACCGGAATCAATAAATTGTCAGCAAAAACTAATCCGCCAGATTCTGGTACTTCAAAACCAAATTCATCTCCTAATTGCCATAAGTCACCGGCATAACCAACAATTGCTGCAACGTCGCCATTTTCTAGAGACAAAGCTGATTCATTACCAACTATTTGTTGGATTTGTCCTGAATCGATTTGCTTTTGAATAAAAGCTAAAGCATTACTAAATTCAGCATCTGTGAAATTATCAAGATTTGCTCCCTGCCAAGCCATTACTAAACCAATTGAGTCACCCATTTCAGAAGACATCAAAATTTGTCCTTTTAGTCTTGGATCAAAGAATTGATCTAACGAGGTAATTGTGTCTACTCCTAATAGTTCTTTTATTTTTTGTTTATTAAATCCAATACCGGTAAATCCTGATTGCCAAGGAATTGTGAATTTTCTCTCCGGATCATAAGCTGCACCTAAATATGATGGAATTAAATTATTTGAAACATTAGGCATATTCGTTTTATCAAATTCTTGAACAAATCCACCACGAATCCAGGGCATAACAAAATCATCGGTGACAACGATTAAATCTCTGCCAACTGAATCACCTTTATCTAAAACAGGTTAATTTCGCGAAAAATGCAGAATTATCATCTATGTCTTCGGTGTAAGAAATTTCAACGCCTAAATCTTTCGCACAAGATTCAACTAAAGGAAAACCTCCTTGATCATCAACTGGCATATAAAGAGTGAAATTAGACCAATTAACTTTTACTGAATTTGTGTTGGTTGATTCTGGAGAACTACTTGAACATGCACTGACTGCTCCCACTATTGGAAGACTTAGTGAAGTTAGGGCAACATTTTTTAATAAATTGCGTCTGGCTAATTGAGGACGCGGGGGCCAAGGATCAGTCACTTCACCTCTCTTAAATGTCTTAGCGATCTTCTAACAACGGTCTTGCATGATTAACAGTTTTACCATCTTTTATTGCTTTTCGTCTAGCCGCAATTCCAGAAAGTGCTTCCAAAACAACTCTGTTTGCAAGTAATGCTGTTATTTCGGCGTGGTCATAAGCAGGAGCAACCTCGACGACATCCATTCCCACAACTGGTAATTCAATAGCAATTTTTCTTACGGCATCTAGTAATTGTCTTGAAGTTAGTCCGCCTGGCTCTGGTGTTCCAGTGCCTGGAGCTGAACCTGGGTCAACCACATCAATATCAACGCTAAGAAAAATTCCATCAACATCTTTAATGGCGTTTTTCATAACTTCATCCATGATCACATCAAAACCGCGAGAAACAATTTCACTCATTTCATAGGATCGCATTTCTTGCTTTGCCATCCACGCCAAAATATCTGCTGGTGGCCAGTAACCTCTTAAACCAATTTGAAAAAACTTGCTTCCTTTAACCGCACCTGATTCAATTAATTGACGCATTGGCTGACCGTGGCCTACTAAAGATCCAAAAGTAATTTCGCCAGTGTCAGCATGTGCATCGAAATGTAAAATGGCAATTTTTCCCCAACCAACAGCTTTTGCAACACCTGTGGCATTTGGCCAAGTAACAGTGTGATCTCCACCAAGAATTACTGGAATTGCACCAGATTTGGCAACTTTTTCAACAACTATTTCTAATGCGGCACATGATTTATTAATGTCTCCTGAAAACATTTCCACGTCACCAGCATCTTTAACAACAATGTCTTTTAATCCATCCATTCGTGTTGCTAGATGGGGACGAGAACCATCGTGAGGTAAATAATCTGTGCCTCTAATTGCAGAAGGTCCAAGTCTGGCACCGGATCGATAACTTGTTCCACCATCAAATGGTGCACCAATTATTACGACATCAGCATCTTTATAAGAATTAATTTCAGCAACATCGCATTCTGGAATTCCCAAGAATGTTATGTTTGGCCCAAACATTGATCCGTAACGCATTAGTTTTGTGGGAAACCTAAATTAATTCCACCATGACTTGGGTCAAGCCATCTGGAAGTTATAACTTTTCCTCTGGTGTAGAAATGCACACCTTCTGTTCCATGTGCATGTGAATCTCCAAATAATGAATTCTTCCATCCACCAAATGAATAGTAAGCAACTGGAACAGGAATAGGCACGTTAATTCCTACCATTCCAACTTCGATTTCATTTTGAAATCTCCTTGCAGCTCCACCGTCATTGGTAAAGATTGCAGTTCCGTTTCCATATGGATGATCGTTAACAATTTTTAACGCTTCTTCATAAGTTTTGACTCGAACAACGCTTAATACTGGACCAAATATTTCATCGGTGTAAATGGTCATATTTGTTTTTACATTGTCAAATAAAGTTGGTCCTAGCCAATAACCATCTTTGGCACCGTCTGCTTGTACGTTTCGTCCATCAACAACAGCAGTTGCGCCTTCTTTAATTCCTGCTTCAACATAAGAAGCAACTTTGTCTCGGTGTTGTTTAGTAACAAGTGGACCCATATCAGAATTCTTTGTGCCATCACCGGTTACAAGTTTGCCCATGCGATCAACAATTCTTTTTATTAATTCATCAGCTACAGGCTCAACTGCTACTACAACAGAAATTGCCATGCAACGCTCTCCTGCTGAACCAAAGCCAGCATTAATTGCAGCATCAGCTGTTAATTCAAGATCTGCATCAGGCAAAACCACCATGTGGTTCTTTGCTCCACCTAATGCTTGAACTCTCTTACCATTTTTTGTTCCTGTTTCATAAACGTATTTTGCAATTGGAGTTGAACCAACAAAAGAAATAGCTTTAACTTTTGGATGTTCCAAAATGCGATCAACTGCTACTTTGTCGCCGTTAATTACAGTAAAAACTCCGTCAGGTAAACCCGCTTCTTTCCAAAGTTTTGCTAACCAAATTGCTGCACTTGGATCTTTTTCACTTGGTTTTAAAATAAAAGTATTTCCTGCAGCAATTGCCACTGGGAAAAACCACATAGGAACCATTGCTGGGAAGTTAAAAGGTGTAATTCCGGCAACTACTCCAACTGGTTGTCTTATGGAATAAACATCAACACCGTTACTTACTCCCTCACTGAATCCACCTTTTAATAAGTGTGGGATTCCGCAAGCAAATTCAACTACTTCTTGTCCTCTAGTTACTTCACCTAAAGCATCAGATAAGACTTTCCCATGTTCACTAGTAATAATTGCAGCTAATTCTTCTTTTTTGTTATTTAATAATTCTCTAAATTTAAATACAATTTGTGCACGTTTTGTTAAAGAGGTATCTCGCCACATTGGAAAGGCTTTAGCAGCAGATTCAATTGCTTCATCAATAGTGGCAATTTCAGCAAAATCAACTTCACCTGTTTTTAAACCAGTGGCAGGATTAAAAACTTCACCCTTTCTAGCAGCAGTTCCTGACCAACTTGAACCATTAATCCAATGAGTGATGTGGTTGGTCATTTTCAGCTATCCCCTTTGATTTGTTTAACTAAAACTTATCTTGGTGTTAAGAGTAATCAGGAGTCAAAGCCTAGGCCAAGCCAGTCAAGCAGTTTTAGCCATAAATTTCTTTTTCCACCATTGTGATCTGCCCTATCGATGGACCAACGAGTCAAAGCAATAACCCAAGACTTAAAAGGTTCTGGAGGAAAAGGCAGAGGTTTGGTTCTGACCATGGAAAGTTTTGTTCTCTCACTTTTTCGACCATAAACCAAATCCAACAGAGTTAAAGCTGCAAATCTGGAAGAACCAACGCCAAGTCCTGTGAAACCTGCAACGTAGGCAACATTGCCGCGCATTGAAGTTCCCCAGAAAGGAGTAAATCTGGAACAAGTGTCAATTGCTCCACCCCATTTATGAGAAAAATCAATTCCTCTCAAACTTGGAAACGTTCTATATAAATGTTCTGCCAGCATCGCAAAAGATTCATCTGATTGTTCGTATTCTTTTATAACTTCGTTGCCATAATGATAAACAGCGTCATATCCGCCCCACAACATTCTTCCATCTTTGGTTAAGCGGAAATAATGAAATTGATTAAATGCATCACTGCAACCAAATGGTTCATCCCAACCAATCGATTGTTTTTGTTCTTCAGTTAAAGGCTCAGTTACTAATACATAGTCATAAACTGGAGCAATCATTCGATTCACCTTAGGAACTAGAGACGGAAATGCTCCGGTGGCCAAAATGCAACGTCTAGCTTTAATGCTTCCCAAAGCTGTTTTTAGTTTTACCCCATTAACGCTTTGATCAAGTTCTAGAACTGGTGAATTCTCATAAATTTCTACACCCAGTTTCAAAGCAACTTTTCTTAATCCCCAAGCAAGTTTGGCAGGATTTACTAATGCACAATCTGCATCAAGCATCGCACCTTTATAGAGAGGTGATTTAACATATTTAGAGAATTCGTTTGCATCAAAGAAAGTAAAGTCTTCGCCGTATTTTTTAGCAGTTGCTGTCATCTCTCTTAACTCATCAGCGTGCTCTTGAGTTATGGCAACGTCGAATTCACCAAACCATTCAAAGTCTGCATCGATTTTGTGTTCAATTAAGAAGTCTTCAATTTCATCTAAGTTTTCATGCCCAAGAGCAACCAATTGAGTTAATTCATGTTCCCATCGACCAAAACCATTTGGGAAACCATGAGTTAAGGATGCTGAAACAAAACCACCGTTTCGTCCCGCTGCCCCATCACCAATTCTTAAAGAATCAATTAAGACCACATCTAAATTTGGTTGATGAATTTTGGCATTAATGGCAGTCCATAACCCGGTAAAGCCCCCACCGACAATTACTAAACCTGTTGAAATATCTTTAGCTAATCCTGGAGCTGCTTTTGGTCTTGATTTTGAATCTAACCAAAATGATTTTGGTTTTGCTTTGGAAATTGCATCTTTTGCTTCTTGGGAC
>Ga0114980_10000815_pt1 | contig 22303 bp, 32 predicted proteins | sample S_140806_EF_Meta_FD_87018 | JGI IMG/M metagenome (GOLD analysis project Ga0114980, IMG submission 87018) | Freshwater microbial communities from Lake Simoncouche, Canada to study carbon cycling - S_140806_EF_MetaG | ecosystem: Environmental > Aquatic > Freshwater > Lake | place: Lake...
CCAGAAGCATTTCTGTAGGCTCGCGTTCGTCAACAACGTATGGTCCGAAATGAGTGAGAATTTTCATGGTATGACCTCAACAAGCACAACGGAAGTAGATTTCTTCTGGATCGACATTTCTACCAGTGATCCGATTATACAGACCAAAAAACTCATCCTTGACTTGGTAGAATCTATCTGGTTCGTCGTCGTCGCCGAAACAGAATGTTCCATTGAATGCGGCCTTCTCGGCAATGCTCATCATACTTTCGTATGAATAGCCTAGAGTCTTGCCGAGTTCTTCCATATTTTTCTTAGCTAGTTCTATCATCGACTTGCCTTTCATTGACTATGAACTGACCTTCACCATATCGTCTGCAAACATTGAATGCCATAACGATTTCCTGTACACATTCTTCTCGTAGAGAAAGATCCGATAGCACGTAGATGTTTTCGAATCTTATTCCACAAACTTTTGAGCCATCATGAGTTCTGGGATTCACAACCGCTGGGTTAGATCTCAAATCTTCAGAAAGCCCATACGCTGCCGGAGTAGAGGTCATGATACAAGATCGACTTTTAGTCAGTGCGTGTAATACCAACTCGATATCATCACAACACACGACTCCGGCTAGCACCAAATCCAATACGTGCTTCATTTCGTTGGCTCTGCGATTTGAATGAATGGAATGGATTCGCCAGTAACCTTCGGGAGAATACCATCCCATCGCTGCAATGCTTCGTACTGAAGAAGAGGTGGTGACAAAGATTCTGTCAAAAGCCTATTTGCATCAGCCTTAGCTTTAGCCACTAGGCTAATACTCTCAGCCTCACCACGAGCATCTTCAATCTTCTGGTCAGCTTCTGCCTTTGATTGCAAGACCTTATTCTGTGCCTCAATAGCCTTCTGCGAAGCCGAAATCGTCATGTTGATGGACTGTTCAACAATTGGGTCGACACGCATCTGTCCGATAAAGGCGATCATATCGATCTTGAAACCTAGATCACCAAGTTCTCGTTCCAGTTCCTTCTTCGTGTCAAGTAGAAGCTTTTGCTTTCCAGATCCAAAGATTTCAGTCACCTTGACTTCGGAAGATAGACGATTCAATGCATCACGAGCTTTACCACGCATATAGGTGTGCGTGATATAGTCTGCATCCTGTCGTAGGTTCACGAAGATATTCGGAATCTTCTCTGGGTCCATTTGGTATGACAGAGCAATATCTGTATTTACCATAGCCCCTTCACTAGAGTTGAAGGTAACGGACTCATCCGTTGGAGAACCTTCATCGTTAGCTTTCGTCCATACAGCATTTTGCATGTATGTCGGAAACTCGTAGATCTTCTCAGTGAAACGATTGTAGATCACAGCACCAGTTCGGATCGTTAGATCCTGTACACCGCTCTTCGAGCCATAAAGGCTCACACGAATCCCAACATGTCCGGGTTCAATAACATCGCACCCATAGACACAGAAGAGACACACAAATAACACCGCGAACGCAATACACGACTTCTTAAACATCTTTTTCGGTCCTTTCAGAGACTTTCCCATTTAAACTATCACACAACCATTTGGCATCCTGCTCACTTTTCGAAGTGAACGATCGAACACCATCTGTTACACACCACCATTCAGAAAACCAATCATCGTTGGAATCGTTGTCGTATTCGACTTTCCACATACTTTGCTCCTTTCTCGGGAGATTGTATTCTACCTTAGGATCAAAGTCAAGATCATTTTGGGATTATGATCAGTTTTTTGATCTCGCTAGACTGTGACAGCCCCGATTTCGAGCCTATCCTGTGGATTATAGTTCAGGAGATCTGCCTGATCATATGTCCAGTCAAAGATCGAGAATGATCCGTCTGGTTTCCTATCGATCTTAACCTCTGGCAGAACGCCCTCCACACGCCCTACAAGCTCCTTTGCCGCAGGCAAATGGTTCTCATAGATGTGACAGTCTGCAAGCGTTCCTACAAGCTCTCCGGGCTTCAGACCGGATTCCTCGCATAGTAGTAGAAGCAAAAGAGCGTAGCTAGCAATGTTTGATCCTACTCCAAGGAGCAGGTCACAGCTTCTCTGGTGCCAGATCAGATTCAACTTGTCGCCGTAGACCACAACGTTGAACGACCAATGACAACTATTTAAGGCTATCTTATGGAAGTTCGTTGGATTCCATGCTGTACAAACCATTCTACGATCATATGGAGAATTCTTTAATTTCTCAACGATAGTCTTCAATTGATCTGAAGGCAGATTGTATCTATACGTTCCGTCTAGGTTAGTACATGTCCAACCTTTGCATTTTTTGCCGTTTTCTATAGCCTGCGGTATTGCTCTCCTAGTGCAACCCATGAGTTTAGCTGCCTGAGTGTAATTCAGACAGATATGATACTCTCCATCTTTTTCTATCTTGACGGGTTTACAGCTATTATATAACTTATTTTCTCTAGAAGTCAAGAAAACGCAAACATCGGGAGCATATACCGAAGACGAATAGTAATCCTTATCTAAAGATACATTCCTTGGAGTACGCATTTTCATCTGCCATCCAATGATGTGTTTTATGTCTTCCAGATAATTAGAATAGGTATGCCATCTATCACAAACTTTGACTTCTAAAGCTCCATACCATTTGTACTGAGTGCATTTTTCATTATAGCACCTATTCATCATATCATACCAGTTTTTGATCAACACTATTCCTAGTTCATCTCCGTCTGACGGTTTAACATCAGCCTCAAAGGCTACGACTGAGTTTTCACAGGAATATGTGGAAATCTTTGGTTTGACTTTGATTATAGATTCATCTGGAGGAAAGCATCTCCACAAATAGCCGTATATTTCTCCTAAGTCGTTTGTGTTGTCGGACTCGGGATTATGCCAGTGGTCCCAGAACTTACATCCTCGTTCTTTATACCACTTCTTATCTGTGATACCCTTGATGAAGCCTTCGAGTTCTACCCGAATAGACTTCCAAGGCATCCTGCGAAGAGTAGTTAGTGGGAATCCCTTAGACATATCATGTCGGAAAATTTCACAGAAAGTACCGATAGTTCCATTCTCGACCGGGATTACTTCTCCATTCGAGTCATAGCGGGTTGCCGTTTTCTGCACACCATTGGACAATACATTCTGGATGATTTCTAAGTAATTCAAGTAATGCTCCTGATTTGTTGTACGGTATTTCGAATGTTCTAGACTTGACCTGTAAGCCTTCGGAAGAGGGAGGATCGAAGTGTAGGATCACAGATATTCTACTTGCTGGAAGTGGTTCGTAAGCGTAGATAGGTCCATCTTCGATAAAGAGGGTTGTCTGGAAGTCTGTTTCTACGCTGACTTCTATTGGTGCGGAGCACCTCGAATATTGGGAAGCTATATCGCTCTCTTCCATCGCTACACCCCAACGTACTTGCTGATTGTTTCGATAATTTGGCTATGTCTGGTACGTCGGTGTATGGAGAGGATGCGATCATAAGAAGAGTCTTGATATTTCAAAGGAATCTACTGCTGTACAGTACTTAACATTCCTGTGATCGCAGAAAGTTTTCATTTCTGTATCTATTTGCCTAGCTTCTTCTTCTGTTTGATATCTTCCCGCTTCAACGTATTTGAATCCGCGACTCATGAAGAAATTATGTTGGGTATGACCCTCAGTGGAAATCTCGTCTTGATATTTGAAGATGATTTCCGTTAGAGTTGCTGAGTTGTTCCCATACTTGTCTTCATAGAATGCAGACAAAAGTACTGGTGAGTCAGTTACGATGTAGTCTACTTGACCAAGGCAGACTTGCTCTTTTCTCATCTGCTTAGCTAATACATACACTTGATCCATGAAAAATCGTTTACGACCTTCCCAAACCCAGTCTTTTATGTATTCCCTAACTAACTCAACTTTCTTACCAGCCCTCGACAGACTAGCATACACTTCCGCTGCTGCAACGCTCTTACCAGAGCCCGGACCACCAAACAGATTTATGATAGCTGTCATACAATCCACTTCTCCACGGTACAGTCTTCCGACAGTTTGTATTGAGATACCTTTCTGAATTCTGCTGGCATTTCAAAGAATCTATCACATTCATAGAGACAACTGATTCTAGAAATGTAGATAGTGTCAACCTTCTTACGACTAAGAGAGTCTTCATACAACATCTCTCCACCTATGACGAAACCATCGTTATTCAGGTACATCATCTGTAGAGTGGTCTTATGGAATCCAACACGTAGTGGCTCTTTCGAGTGAGTCACTACGAAGTTGTATCTTCCAGTCAGTGGGTTGGGTAGAGACTCATAGGTATTTCTACCCATATACACTCTCTCACCCATAGTAAGGAATCGGAAGAACTTTTGATCCTCTGGACATTTCCAAGGGATTACTCCATTCATTCCGATTCCATTGTTTTGATCTACGGCAACGATCAGTTTCATGAGTATGAGCTAATCTCTTTGGCTGTGAAACTATTACGGACAGCACGACCTTCGCGACTGTCTTCTCGCATACGGGAAACGAGGCTATTTGTAGCCGCGTATACTTCCTGAGTTTTGTTCTGGCTGAAGATCTGCACATTTTCGATGCCGATACTTCGTGCATAACTAGCAGAACCGTGGTCCTGACATAGGTAGATAAGCTGCCATCCCTTTTCGCGAGCTTCCTTCACCTTAGCGGCGGTTTCCGCAATCTTGCGAATGCTGACATTCTCACCACCATCTGTTACGACGACGCAGATGACAAGTTGTGGTCTTACCGCCAATCCAGTCTTCTTGATTCGCTTTTCTGTGGTCTCGATAGTTTCACAGATACCGTCGTTCAATGCTGTGTTGCCAGATGGCATCATTTCGTACACTGGAGCCTTTTGAATAGGTCCACTGTACACTTTCGCCACCTTGTATGAGAACTCATTCAGGAGCAAATAGCAACTTCCCGGTTCCTCTCGTTGTTTCGCTACAAGAGCATTGATAGCGTTTGAAGCGTCTCTACTCTGATGAAACATTGAACCACTCTTATCAACCACGATCGACAACTGGGTCTGACTCATGAGCCTTGTCCTTTGAAAAATGCAAACACACAATACTGTAAATGAACAACTGCTTGGTCATCTCGCTCATCGTATCCCAGCTTCCACCGGAAATGTGACCTTTGACGCCAAGCATTTGCATAAGATCGGCAACGTTTTGTGCCGTTAGAACCATTGTATCATCCTTTGTCGACATTGTCAAGATCCTTTCTCCGCATTTTTGTCTTCATCTGAAAGACGACCACCACCACTTCCGTAAGTAGTCAGCTTCTGTCTATTCGCGTACTGTGCTGTTACCCAATCGATCCCTTTTTCTTTTATCTGTTCCCTAATAGCTATACAAGCTGGCTTCTCGGGGTCGATGTTTGGATTAGGGTGACTGAATGCACATAAGCTTTTACATTTCCAATGTGAACAGGTTGGGCTTAAAACCGAAGGTGCGACATTATTCTTGATGCTTTCGAATTCCTTTCTGAGCATTTGCTCGGCCTTGAGGTAATCGTCATCATCAAAAGCCATTGTGAAAACTCCACCCTTGACGAGTGTACCATCAATCTTATGATCGTTCACGTAGTAAATAGATACTAGGAATTCTCGATCTGGATATTTGGTCCGCATAGCGTAGTAGTACAACAACAACTGCTTATCGGATTGTAAGTCAGCATATTCCTTGACCCTATCCTTTCCCCAATCATACCTTCTTCCTGACTTATAGTCCTGAATGTGATATGTATTGTCTTCCTCATGAAAGATCAAGTCTACAGTACCCTTGATCCCAAGCTGTCCTACGATTTCTTGATCTTCAATCTTGTAGGAAAACCTAGCCCAATCATGAGGAATCTCGATCTCGAAGAACTCTTCAACATTGTGAACTTTCTGATTGCGTGGATCGTAGGCACCTTCCTTATGTTCCAACGCTTTCTTCAACCATTCAAGACAATCCTCTCTATCTTCCTCTAGTAAAAGAGGATGGAAAGCTTTCGAATAGTAATCAAAGGAAAGGTCGTTGATTTTCTCAAGCGTCAGCTTGGCGATGTTAAGTCTACCAAACTCTTCATCAACAACCGTTTTCTTTCCCTTGTCTTGAGCCATCTTGACTCGTCCAAGGACTTCAAGACACTTATGCATCACCGTGCCTTTAATAGCCTTACGATTCTCCTTGTCTTTCATTCCTAAGACATAAGCGAAGAAGTATTTCATTTGACAAAAAGAATACGTCCCTACCGAGGAAGAACGAAGGTAGCACACTATCATAGCACACCGTGTGTACGAAGCGAAGCAATAGCAGCCTCGCAAGTTTCCTGAATTGTCAGATTCTGATTATCGAGAACGATATCGCAGTCTTCTGGCCCGATGCTGGTTTCGCTAGCATGGGTATTACCGTAGATATCACGAGTAAGATACAGGCATAGACCATCATTCTTTTTTACTGCTGGAACTTCTGTATCTCTGAATCTTAAGTCTCCAATAATAGCAAATGCTGGATTGTCGGCCTTGATTGCTCTCAAACATGAGTTAGCGTGGCACTCGTTATTCGCCCGTCTGAATACATCTGTGCCCAAATACTGCATGAGTTCTCTCACAGTCATTGGACCAGACCTTTCGACAAGCTTAGCTTCCTCAATTAGCTCAAGCTCTTTCTTAGTTCTGTTAGACTTCGGAGCGATTGCTCCGCACATGTTTTCCCACAGCAAGCCCTCAATAGGAGTTGCCTTCTGTTCTTGCGTACCATACAGTTGCTCGTCTGTCGCACCGAACATATCTTTGCAGATCTTCTTTAGACATCCGGCAAAGTTGTAGGACTTGATGTATGGCCATACGATGTTGGAAAGGAAGTCAACTACTTCCGGCTGACGAGAGTCTGGATCGAAAATTCCATACTGATCATTCTCAGTAGGAACCCACAGATTACCTTCCTCATCCATCATGTAGGAGCCAATTATGCCTCGTACGTTGTGATCGGTAGGATTTGGAATCACATTCTTCATGAAGTATCCGTGAAGATACCGACTCAGAGTCGTCTTTCCGGAACCAATCTTACCACCTATCGCTAGAATCGTTGTCATATTTTCTCCCGTTGTTGCATAAGTATTCGACCAAGATGATTCTGGCCGTTTCCAGTTTTCAGATCTTTACCCCAGAATAGGTCATTCCAGTTATTCCATTCTGTAATTTCCCAATCCGATGTAAGTTTGAGTTTGCGAGCCCAAGATGTTCCCGGAGCAAATTTATGTGCTATGATATGAGTCATCACATCAATAGAAACTTGCTTGTCCCAATCCTCTCTCCATAGGTATTTCTCAGTATTTCGGATAGCTTTTTTCGCAGCATACGGACTCATAGCTGCAATTTCTGCCCGAAGATCGATCCTATCCTTTGGCAACTTCATAGCTTGATAGAAGTTTTCACTAGTCCTGTATAACACCCCTTGGTATTCATACGGGCTGTCCATAGGAGTCATGTTCGAAAACCAATTCATGATGTAACGGCTATTAGCCATCTCGAACAGAACATCTCCATGACACGCTTTCGGAGCACAATAACAACCTAGGTTTTTACCCTTGAGTTCTGGTAGTGCCCTAAGAAGTTGTGGTTGGGAGTTAATCCATAGACGGTACATCAGGACGACTCTTTCTCTCTCGCCCTTAAGCTCTCCCTTGTACCTATCAATTTTCATCTTGAAGGGGTTTCCCCACTTCGACGGTCTTCCTATGTGAACCAGATTTGATTGATCTTTTGATAGATCATACATATTCACTACAGACATAATCTCGCCAAGTCCTCTGGATGCATTTCTCCGAAGTCTTTACCTTTCGGGATATATCGCTCCACCTTAAAATGAGATCCTGCCAACGTTTCCACAGACTTGTAACCTTCGTGTCCAGCCTTATCGTTGTCGGTTACGACCAGAAGATCTGTCACTCCCATACTCTTCAAAATACGAAGCTGATTGATGGAGGTACACTTCTTGAACATTCCAAGGGAATCTGAGTATCCTGCTTGACGCAATTTGATAAGATCCCCTTGACCTTCCACGAGGATGGCCCGACCAGTGTTATTATAGTTCCAAAGGCCGTAAAAAGTGTTGGAAGCTTTGAATCCTTTCGAGTTTTTCCATTTCATCGTATCCCACGTATCGCTGATTTTCCGGCCAACTGCACCGACACATAGGTAGTCTTTGTCATATACTGGAAAGACAGTTCGACCACGCATCCTATTGCCCTTGACCCAGCAATCTCCAACATCATAATCGTCTAGAATTTTCGCATCGAAAAATCTGCGATTATAGTAATAAGGAGACGGTATCTCTAGCAAATTCCTTACGGCTTTGCGACTGTACTGTCCAACCAGTATGGTTGGTTCTACATCGTCGTCTAAGGAGTCTTGACAGATAAAAGAAAAAGGGGCAGAGGCTGGAGTATAGCTATTACCGATAATGCTTTTGGCAATCTTGACAGCTTCCACGAAGGATACTTTACGAACTCGCATGATGAGAGATAAAAGATCGGTGCCGTCGCGGTTGCAAGAACCAGTCCAGCACTGTATTTTACCACGGTAAGGCCCCTCGGTCTGAATCTGGAAAGCTGTAGGATTGTCACCACCATGTATGGGGCAACAGCCTATCAGGAGACTACCGTTCTTTTCCAGCTTTAGGCCAAGGTAAGCAACTACGTCATGTAGATGATGTTTCAACCCATCTTTGATCGACGATAGATTAAAACTCTCGTTCTTCTCTCTCGGTTTCGAACTCACTACGTTTACCATTCTTCTCCCTGCCTATAGAGTTGCGTGTACCGATTTCTACAATTCTGGACACATCTCCATGCAACTGTAGATTAATGTAATCGGTTGGTAATCCGGCACCGTGACGAGCTTTGGCGATTGAGATACGTCTGTTACCATTCTCTTTGCCATCGTTCGCTACTTCTTCTTCTCCCTTTTCCTTGAAAAATGATACCGAAGTACCAATTTGGGAGATTCTATCAGAACCGCTGACAGCATCAAGAGTATCCACAGAAATACCAGTACGATTCAACTGGACGAAAGCCATACACGAAATATCATGTTCTACAACAAAGTTGTGAATAGCCTTCGTCAAGAACCCAAGAGTCTGATATTCCTGTTGGTTCTGACCAATATCAGCAGAGCTAGTAGTCTGGATATAGTCATAGATCATCAGTGCATCGTTCGTGTTTCCATTCGCATCCAATCCAACGGTCTGAACAACCCATCGCCGTGCAAGAGCCATGACTTCTTCAGTAGATCTGCCGCTGATGTTGATGAATGTGATAGGCATAGACTCGATAGCGAAGATAGCATCGTATACCTTGCGTTCATCTTCCGGCTTATCTATGAATTGTCCTTGTGCGACTTTTCTAGATCCTACACCAGAGATATTTGCAACCATACGATTGAAATGGTCATGCACTCCCATTTCTGTATCGAGGATGAGTACTGGAACACCCTTCTTACCATTGTGCAGTGCTACGCAGTCTGCAACAGTACTCTTACCTACACCAGTTCTAGCACCGATGATGTCTACACACTTGCGTCTGAGCCCACCACCGATAGCGTCATCATAGATCGGGAATGGTGTAGACAATCCAACAGTATCAGTTCTATTCTTAGCAACGTGCTCAATATACTCTCGAACTTCTTTGTTGATTTCTACTGGTCTATTGCTTTCATAACCCTGATATGCCATAGACACCCGTTGGATTGGTGACTCTGCCATAGATAGGATTTGTATGAGGCTCTCGGAGCCAGTCATCTTCGATACTGCTGAATAGACATCTCTAGCAGCATTTTGCAGTTCTCTACCGAACTGAAATCTCTTGATAACTGCAGCTAGGTTTCTGACAGAGGTCAACTCCACTGGAGCGTGACCAATCTCTTTGAGATAATCAACCACTTCTCCAGTATTCACCCACTCTTCTAGTCCTAGCCCTTTGGAGGCTGACAGAATAGATGGGATATCGACCTTCTGTGTTGACGATAGAACTTTCGCCATACACTTGAAAATTGCCTGATTGTTCAGATCATAGAATGATTCGCCACTGATAATATCAAAGATATCAGAGTAGGCATCTGATCCGAACCTCATTAACGCTGAAAGTACGCCGCTTTCGGCACTTTCGTCCCACAATATTGCTACTTCTTTATCTTTTGCTCCACGCACCTGTCGCATTTCCACCCTTCTCTTGCTAATTCCTTAAGCACAGTAAACTTCTTATTACATTCCTCACACTGGCACTCTACTTCGAAAGTGCGTTTTTGGGATCTAACAATCCCACCATCTTTCAACCTATTCCATTCTGATGATCCCTCGTCTTCACAGGTTTTGTAATCGGCTGGATTGAACAGGTTTTTCTGTCCAGCCAATGGCTTACGAGAAACCTCTTGCCTTTTTCCTTTTATCTGATGAGTCAGTCCGTCAGATGCCTCAGCGACAGGAACAGGCTCTACAACGTTCTTGGAGCCCTTTGGACGCCCTCTTTTCTTTTTAGGGGCTTCTTCTACTACCGGCGTTTCCTTCGAATCCCTGATGACGCCAAGCATCTGTATTAGTAGTGATTCCATTTTATCTGTATCAAGAGCCATATCTCTTACTCCCTAGCAATTCTGCCATTTTATGAACGTCCTCAAGTACATATTGGGACATGAGTTTGGTATCCGCAGCTTTACGACGAAGCTTTTCATAAGCCTGTGCTGACGAGTTTTCATTGATAACTTGAGCCCTTTGCAATTCCCGAGACATATACTTCTCAAACTCACCACGCTTGATCATCAGTGCATGGATAGAGTTGATTCCGTCTTCGCAGGCTTGTAGAATGAGATTGATCTTCGCTATTTCTCCACCGAGGAATACAGCATATTGTCTCATCACGAAGGATGATGCTATTGCCTCAGATGGAGACATATCGCGTATAGCGTCGTACTCTAGGTCAAAGATCCTCTGAGCATCGTCCATAAGTGAGTCCCTCGTGGGTTTCACTACGTGCTTAGAGGTATCAATACCATGATTCAACCTATACTCTACTATTTCGTCTGAAGTCATGAATTGCTTCCTTCCAGAAAGATAATCTGGCCCAATTACTTAATTCTATCGGCTCGAACCCAAGAAGACTCTCTTTCTTCAAACCGAACATGTTGTCTACTTCGAAATGAGGAACTCTGATCAACTCGCTGGCTTCACTACTTTCCATCACTGGGGCACAGCCAACATAGTGAGCTTCCAGATTACGATAGCAATCAATTCCGTTTCCTTGAGGAGAGAGAACGAATTTGCATCCAGCCATATTTGAGATGTATTCTTCCCACCCTTTAGATAATTCGAAATGGATAAAGGCTTCATCCCGTCTATTCCCGTAGCTCAAAAGAAGATCTCTACGCTGTAACGTGTATGCACTGAAATTCACATACAACTTGTCAAACTTAGGGACCGTGAAGAATTGGTTGTGCAGTTCCACCATTGAGTCGACGGTTGATGGTCTTATTCCGAATGGTAGTTTGATTACTCTGGGATGTCTCAGATCTGTATTCGTAGTCATGATCCATACGTTCTTGGGAATATATGGAAAGGTACTATGAGTAAACATAGCACACTTCAGACTCATGAGATCGTTCGGGTTACACTTCTCTGTATCGCAACGAGGTAGGACTTCGATCGCTTCGTATTGATCGCCCTCGTGATATTTATCTCCACGCTGAGATGCTAGGAAATGCAACCAAGGCGTCAAGTCAGCATTGACCGGATGATCTTCCTGTGAGACTAGACCATAGTCGCTGGCAGTGCTGATGATTACGTATTCTTTCTGAGACTTTTCAGCGATAACCAGCTTGATAAATTCAGCTAGCTTTTCAGGAATGACGCAGACTAGAGATGACTTTGGCAGTGGTCCACCTTCCCACGCTTCATCTGCTAGATTATGCCATGAATTTACTGTGATGACGTCTTCTTTAGTTAGCACACTGCTCTCCTAGACTTTGTCAGCGACATAGTGGACATATGAAATCCAAGCGTATGCAGCAGGCTTATTGTATCTTCTGGCAGATTCTGGATCAAAGAATACTCCGAAATTATCGATGATGGTGCTAGCCTGAGATGCACGAAGCTTATTTAGTACTAGATACAGTGGTACTGCAAATGCAACATTTGAGTCTTCGTGTTCCATAGATGACGCTATGCTCATGGTCGGCAAGGTTGTAGCCGGATCTATAGTATGTCCTAGACCTATCAATTGCTCTTTCAACTCTTCTGTGTACTTTGCTTCAAGTCTGGCGACTTCTTCACGAGTAATAACCATTTATCATATTCTCCCATTCGCTTTCGCGATCAAACGGTAATTCTATTACCGTAAAGCCATTCAATTCCGACCATTCCTTCTTACGTCTATCTCGCATCTGACCCATCAAAAAGTCTCGTTGCGTATGCTGAAAGAAGGGCACTCGGCTGTAGTGTTGCTCACCATGAACCTCTATGATCAAACGTCGTGAAGGAATCATGATGTCAGCATATAGCGACTTTGTGACCTTATTTCCTGCTCCCGGCAACGAGACTTCGTTTAAGATTGTATCACTAGGGAATATACCCCTAGTGATGTTCAATGCTTTTTTGTGTAGACTAGACTTTGGTTCGGAATTCGTAAGTCGAAGATTGTATTCCTTACCATCTAGTCCGGTTACTCGCATAATAGAACCTTGATTTCATCCTCGATTTCTTTCTTCATTTCTGGCATAGCTCTCAGAGCTTCTGCAAAATTTGCCATTCCCTGATACTTCTGATCCTTATACGATAGCCAAGACCCAGCTTTGGCGATGATATTCAGATTAACAGCTTCTGCGATAATCTCGAACTCTTCATCAATACCGTGTCCGTATCGAAGATAGGAAGTATACTGAGTTCTTGGCTTTCCACCGGCTGCTGAACAACCGATCTTCCAGTGTACAATTTGTCCGATTTGATTCTTTTCTGAGTCTTCCCATCCCTGAGTATAGGATACTTCGAGCATGGTGTCAGCTTGATATCGAATCTTAGTACCACCGTCAGCGACATACTTGGGAGCGTTACCTACAGCACCAAGATTAGCGATGAAGTGTGTGACCATCATCACGATATGGTTCTTACGAGGAACAATACCAGCGAGTCTCTTCGTAAAGTTGGATAGCAACTTAGGAAGTCCCGGACGTCTTTCTCCGCTCATTTCCTCTGCTAGATCTCTAGCTGGAATCAAAGATGAAATAGAGTCGATTACAATAATCAAACCCTCATTATCTTTCATGTAAGCTTCTGCAATGCGTAGGAATTCTTCCGCAGGAAGAGCCTTCTCGTCAGAACTGATGATAGTCATCATATCCTGATTCAGACCATGAATACCGTCAAGAAGCATATCCTTAAGTCGCCCCTCTGTGTCGAGATAGAGGGTATGTCTAGCACCGTGTTCTGGTTTTTGGGCATTACGAATCAAAGATAGGCAACTAGAACTCTTTCCAGTTTTTTCGTCTCCGCTGATAAGTACCCAAGACCCCTCTGGGACACCTCCACCAAGAGCCATATCATGTGCTGGGCTAATGGGAATAACATGTCGATTTTTACTAGCGTCTCGAACTTCGCGTCCGGTGCGACTGATATTACCGAATTCCTTCTCAAGAGTAGAGATGAGCTTCTGATCAATCTTCAGTCCGTCAACTATGTCTTCTTTAGCACCTTTCTTTGCCATTAAATTTCTCCGAATAGATTTGGTTTCCTTGGTATCGACGGCATGGTCTTGGCGTCTTCGACTATCTTGATTTCAGGTACAACTCTGTTCTTAAGCTCTTCTTCGTAGATCTTTGCTTCGATCTCGATCTTCTTTTCAAAGGACTTAAGTCTGATAGAGTAAACCCAGCTATTCTTCTGCACTGCTCGAATGACTGGGATTTCTCCATACTGATTGCATAGTTGCTGAGCACGAGTAATCTGAGATCGAAAATGTGCTTTCCATTTGGGAGTGTTCCAATACTTGAAAGCTAGTGTAGTAGCCTCATTCTTGCACTTCCTCAAGCACAGTATCTCCGCTATGAACGCTGCTGCAGTTATCTCCTGTCCAGTGTTCTGGGAAGTATACTTTTTCTCGCTCATGACGACATTTCCTATGGTAAATAATTGCCGTTTCGTTCGACTCTATTATATCCCGGCGATGCGAAGAATGTACGCCCAAAGTTGGAACTTCGTACTTCACAACGTCCATAAAAGGCCACTCGATCGAGCCAATCACATATAGATCCCAAGTCTTTTGAGATGTATCTGTGAGTAGTGCAGACGATCCCTTAGAGAAGTAAACACCCTCACTCTCTAGGTTGGGGTCTTGGAACGCCATGTATTCATAACCGGCGAATCTGAACTTCACTCTTACAACATCAAGATCATTGTCGTAGCAGTATTTCTTGACCCTTAACCATGCACTTCTATGCATCCCCGGTCTATCGTCGTCTTGATAACAGACTTCGCCGTTGGATAGATAGACGGTCCATAGTGGATTAGAGTCCGAATATACTGCTACGAATGAGTCAGGATTCAGACACGGTTTATCGGATGGTGTGAACATTGTCTTTTTTCCCAACAGATCCTTTCTTTGGAGTATCGTCGGCGTGCATAGAGGCAGCTTCTGTCATAATAACGACACCACCGCGACCATTCGCGGTCTTAGTAATCAGGTGCGAATTTGGTACTGTCTTCGGCTGAGTTGGTTCCTCGACCTTGATAGATGTCATATGTTTCTTAACTGAAGAAACTGTAACACCTAAGATCTCAGCCAGTTCAGTAACGCCTTTCTCTGGGTTACCAGCAATGTAAAATTTATCAACTTCGGTTAGCTTAGTTCTGCTCACGGTAATATCTCTCCGCTTGTGTGTACTTGAGACTGTTCTTGGTTTTCAGGTATTGAACATAAACCCTGAAAGTATCTTCGGAAACACGTTTGAATTCCGAAGTGCTAAAACGCATTGAGTCGACTCCGATTGGATCAAGGAGTACTCCACGACTGATTCTTACGAAGTGAATACCGTTTCGCTCTTTAGCTACTACGGTAGATCCATCTTCAACTTCTTCTCCGTCCTTATTTAGGAATGTTTCTGACATAGTCACCTACCAATTGTTGGATTTTGAGAATGTGATCATTAAGTTCTGCTTCATCGCTAGCAACTATGGTATATAGAACTTTCTTCAGAGAACTTTGACATGGGACCATATGTACGCCATCTATCATCTCGAAGGGCTGATGACTGACAAACAACTGGGCTATACTAGCCATCTGTAATATACCTCTGCTTCTGTGACTCCGACATTTTAGAGACCTTTCGAATCTCCTCCTGTTCGGATTTCCTTTTCTTATCTCTGGCTTCTTGTCCAGATTCAACATAGTCCTTACGCAAACTGTCCTTTTCATAACGACCAAGCTTTTTGGCATTTCTATCCATTACCTGACCGATTGTCTTCGCTTCTCTGCGACAGAAGCCTATAGTGGCCGAGATCATTCTTTCGAGCGATCTCTTCCCACAAGCTTGGCACTTTTTCTTTTTACCTGCCCCAATCGGTTCCTCTCGCTCTTCCTGATGTCCGCAGGGACAACCATACTCATATATCATATTACCTCACAGGGTAGATATTAGTCTCTACCAATTCATTTTCCACGATCCAAAAATCCTCACCGTGCAAACCTTTATTTCGTTTGCTACGGAGGAAAACGGTGATTGCTTTATTGGCTTCGTGCTTCTTGTTGTAGTATGGCTTCGAATTGAATGGCACAAACATTTTGCCAGCCATATCACCAGTCCGATCGGTCATCGCATAGCGTATTGTAAAAATCTTCATCTGGCAACCTTTCCAAAAGAGCACAAATTAGAGGGTTACGAACGATATCTGATTTTGTGAATCGGATACGTCCTACATCTTTGAGATCAGCATATCGCTCATACATAAATGTAAGAGCACCGCTCTCGTCGTGTCGAAGATCAGTTTGGTCTGGATCTCCGTTAATAACCATCTTTGATCTCTTACCCAGACGGGATAGGATCATCTTAAGCTGATTGAGAGTAAGGTTCTGAGCCTCGTCGACGATGATGAAGCAATTATGGAAGTTACGTCCACGCATGAATTCTGGAGGACATACTTCGATTTCACCAGTCTTCATAGCTTCGGCCAAACGTACTTGACCTAGCCACTTGCCCAATTCATCTGTAAGAGGTTTCATATATGGGTCGCACTTTTCTAGTAGGCTACCCTTCAAAAAACCAAGTCCTTTTCCAGACTCTACGATAGGTCGAGAAATAATGATCCTCTGAACTTCGCCACTAATTAGCTTTTCACAAGCTAGATAAGCGGGAATAGCTGTCTTACTAGATCCAGCAGGACCAATAGCAACAACAACCTGATTTTCTGCAATCAACCGAATATATTCTTCCTGAGCATCGTTCATGGGCTTGAGACCCTTGGTCTTAGCTGGACGATCTGTTTCAGGTTTTACGTATTCTGTTCTTCGCAGTTTTCTTCGTTCGCTCATTTGCAAGCCTCACTATCGAGTTTGAAATCTAATACCTTTCGACCATGAGTTAATACGACTACGTCGTATGAACCATTCATCTCTTTGCTAGGTCTACATTCGATCCATTCGTCTTTCCAAGGACCACGGATCGTTAACGCATAAGTTTCCTCATGAGCGTAAACCTTGTGAACATTATCCATCGTGGTAAGTTTAGGTTTCCACGAAGGAACGAAATCAAGTTTCTGTCCTAAGAACTTTTCCTCGGTGACTTTACCTTTGAGCCACCAAGTAATAGCGTTAAAGGCATGAGAATGATATGCTTCCCGCGAACCTTTCTTGAAGTGGAGGATGCCAACTGAGAACAGGGCTTTCCATTCAATAAGGAAATATCCGATAACTCCAGACTCTTGACCACCATCGTATTTCTTGTAGAAAAACTTTGGTATCCATCTATGCCAGAAGTTGGTCATATATTACTCCGCAATCTTTGATTTCGCCAATCCCAAAATCGTGTACACAATGAAATACGATCTTCACTCCATTAACATGTATTTCTATTCCCTTCTCCGCTCCTACGACTGATATCGCCGTGAAGTATTTAGCCCGTTTTGATATCGAATACCCATCGCTAGGCACTGGCTTAACCGAAGAACATGGTATTTTGTGAGTAATACCATTCCTTTCTATAATTAGGTGTCTAGCCATATTTACTCCAAGAAGGAAAAGTCCATCTGTGCGATATCGTTAACCGAAGCACCAATCTTGTAGGAGTTATCCAACTCCGTTTCCTGTGGTGCGACTTGCTTAGACTTAGGATTCATCCAGTTGTTGATCCATCCACCAATCGGATTCTTAGTTCCGAAGTGCTTCTCCCAACCCAGATTGGCCAATCTACTATCTGTCAACCATTCGATATATCCATGTAGGATCTTCTCGTTCAGACCAATAATAGATCCATCTTTGAATAGGTATGTAGCCCAATCTTTCTCTTGCTGGGCGGCATCCAGAAACATCTGGTATGCTTCATCCTTCAGCTTCGCTGAAACTTCAACGAAACCCTCGGAAGGATCTCTATGGAGAATGTCGATGATTGACTTGGTGATTGTCAGATGGATGGCTTCATCACCACGGATCTTACTGATGATCTTAGCATTACCAATCATCTTCTTGTTCTCTGCGAACGCAAAAGAGCAAACGAAAGAGACATAGAAGCGTAGTGCCTCTAAGATGTTAATGCTGATCAACGTGAGATAGATTTGTTCTCGCTTATCACGAGAACCGAATTTCAGGTTGTCATACTGCTGTGCAGCTACTTCCGCTCTCTTCATGATCTCTTCATTCGCGAGAATACCATCGAAGATCGCATTAGCGTCTGGATAGACAGCCTGAATGACTGTAGAATACGAAGTCGAGTGAATGTTCTCGAACAACGCCCAAGCGGCCATACAGGTCTCTAGCTCGGTATTCGTGACGTGGTCCATAAGGACTGGAACGCCACGACTAATGACTGAGTCAAGTAGAGTCTGATACTGCAGATTAGACGTGAAGATGAATCGCTCATTAGGAGTCATCGCCTTGAAATCGGTTTTATCCTGACCAAGGCTAAATTCATTAGCAGTCCAGAACAATTCAAGCTGTTGTTCGTACAACTTAAGAAAGATAGGATATTTTGGATCATCGTATCTTTGAATTGATAGGTCTTCGCCCAAGAAGAGTGGCTGAGTCTTATTGTCAACCACTCTCCTATTCAAAATAGTTGCTTTCATTTGTTCCCTATCCGGACATATCCGGACATTTGCGAGTTGAAAAACATTGGTCTTTTATGGAATTCTGGCGAATATGGACATATCCGGACATTAGATGGAGCAGGCTCCACCACTACATCCAGACTGTTCTACCGTCTGATCGTCTGTACCGTCTGGCGTTACCAGATAGTACAGATTCTTGACACCTACTTTGTGAGCATACATCATCTGTTTAACGATCTCAGAACGAGGGATCTTACCATCTGGATAGTTGGCATAATCCATATAGAGATTCGCTGAGATACTCATACAGATGAATCTCTGCATCGCAGCGTACAATCGCAAGTGGTGCAGTTGATCAGACATTTCGAATGCTGTCGTGTAGTATGCTCTGTTTCTAGGCCAATGAGGTGGAAGAACCTTGATGTTACCAGATCCAGACTGCTTAGTAGATAAGTAGTCTCGAATAGGATCTGCCCCATTAGTTGAAGCCTGCGTAATAGAGCTAGATTCTACAGGCATTTGAGCAAGAAGGGTTCCATTCATCAAACCGAATCGTAGAACTCGTTCTCGGAGAGTATCCCAATCAAGTTTCGGATCAGATAAAAAAGGAAGGGGAACTGCTGTGTCGCAAGGCATTATACCCTGAGCCCACTTCGTTTTATCGAAATAAGGCATTTTCTTACCAGTTTCTTCAGCAATGCGGCAGCTTGCCGAGATCATGTAGTAAGACAGGCGTTCGTAAAGATCTGATGTTTCTTGTAGAGCCGCGACATCGTTCATCTTGATCTTCTTTGAAGCCAAGTACGCAGCATAGTTGGTAATACCGACACCAATCGATCTGTAGTTTTTACAGAATCTTTCAGCAGCCGGGAACCTGTATTCTTGCTGATCGATAACTTCATTGAGAATTCTACAGATGATGTAGCAAACGTCTTCAAATTCATCTTCTTTGGTCGTCAGAGCATTAACCGCAGAAAGTACGCAGATACCGATCAGTCCGTCTGGATCTTGGAGATGTTGGACAGGAATCAGAGGATGCGTAATCTCTTGGCACAGATTGCTAGTGGTCACACGATCATTGAATGTTCCGTGAGAGTTGGCATTGTCAATAAACATGACATAATATCTGCCAGTCTCTAGTCTTTCCTTAGCAAACAGATCGATGAATTCAGATGCTGGAATACTCTTGGAGAATTTACTCTTCTTAGCTTCGGCTGCGATGTATAGTTCATCGAACTCCGGTAGTCCAAAAGCGTTGTATACTTCTGGATGTTCCTTGTAACTCATGAGAGTAATATCTTCTCCGTTCCGAACTCTATCGAAGAGAAGCTTACTTACCTGAATACAATAATCCATGAACCTGACTTTGTTTTCGTCGGCACCTTTGTTATTCTTGTAGGTAAGGATCTCCATAATCTCTGGATGGAAGAATGGGAAATTGACTGTAGCACTTCCCTTGCGGATTCCACCTTGAGATGTAGAGTTCACCGCACTTTCCAATAGCTTGGCGAACGGACGTATACCAGTGTGCTTGACCTCTCCAGAACGCACAGGAGAGTTCGCTGCACGAATCGAGCCCATATCCAGCCCAATGCCCGAACGATCAGCCACATACTGTCCTACGATGTGACAGGTACTAAAGATTGAATTCAGGGTGTCGTCGATGGAAATCAGGACGCAGCTTGAATAGTTCTTTAGTTGTGTACGTACTCCTGCAAGAATAGGAGTCGGCAGATTGATCTTGAACTGAGAGATATACTCGTAAGTACGTTTGATCAGTTCCATTCTGTCCGGATAGTTTCTGAAGAGAACCATCGGGACCATAATAAAGGCAAACTGTGGAGTTTCATAAATTTTGCCAGTCGAGCGATCCTTGATCAGATACTTGTCACACATTTGCTGGATACCAGCATGAGTGAAGTTGAAGTCTCGATCATGTTTGATCATTTTGCCAATTTTGTGAATTTCTGATTCACTGTAATCAGCAAGAAGAGATTCGTTGTAGATACCTTTGTTTTTTCGAAGGTGATCGTAGAATCTTGGTGGGTCATTAGTTCCCCAGACTTCTTTTCGGAGAGCATAAACTCTGAGTCGTCCAGCTACATACTGATAGTTTGGATTCTCAAGAGTGATCAGATCGTAAGCCGACCGAATCAAAATCTCCTGTATTGTCTTCGTCGTCGTATTATTCTCAATTGAGAACTTGGCATTCATGGCGACATCACTAGGATTTACTCCTGAGATTCCCTCACATGCCCACTGAATTACACGATTGATCTTTTCCGCGTCAAACGGCTCGCTCTCTCCACTTCTTTTCTTTATCTGAATAATACTCATTACGTCTCCTGTGTAGATGGGTGCATACTTATATACACCAAAAAACAAAAAGGCTCTCCGTTTTTACGCGGAAAGCCTTCAAGTTTGATTAAATTGTTAGGTGTTAGCCATTTTCCAACTCGTAGATGAATTTGAAGAAGTTTTCTGACCAACCACTGATTTCTGCCGTCCACAAACCCTTATAGTTTACACCATGCTGGTGTGGAGAGACATCGACGATGTAGTTCTTCTTGCCAAAAGGTTGAGGCTTGCGTCCCGACGCATCACAGTCTTGGCTATCGCTGAAGATAATGATACGGTCAGGATTTTCCTTTTCATGATGACGGATGTGTTCAAGACATTGTCTTGTGTAAATACCTCCGTAACCATACTGCCCTCGCTGTCTTTCGATCTCGCTAGAGATACCAAATCCTCGAACGTTTGCGATCTTACCAGTAGAAGTCGCTGTCAGATACACTGTGCAATTTTCGCACATTTCTCTGGCTAGCATGACAAGAGCCTTACCAACATCCATTCTTGTGAATTCTGACTTTCCAGAGACCAGAGCCTGCATAGAACCAGAAACGTCAAGAACGAAGACAGTTTCGCCAGTCAGCTTAGGAAATTGTCCCAGACACTTGAACATCAGGTTTTCTAGTTCCTGAGCGTAGTCTGGAGCATACTTCACAGCCTTGATAAAATCAAGTGGCAGAAGCATAGCTGGACTCGTCTGATTGATAGCCTGACGAATTTCAACCTTTGTCAATACGGCTTGCATATTTCTCAGGTTTCTGAGAGTAGCAACCGCACCAAGCTTCTTACCTTCGATCAGAGATCTCCAAACCTGAGCCTTTTCGGCATCAGACTTAGCTGCGGAAAGCCCAACTTCCCAAGTATCCGGTGTTGCTAGAGTGTTTCCAGCGAGACGCTTGAATAGTTCTGCATCCGAAGGCTTTGGGTGAGTCAGACGCATAGCGTCAACCAGCTTGACTTCAGTTGATCGATTATACTTAGCCAACTGATATTCGTCGAAGTTGACAAGAGCATCAGCAATCCCAAGCTTCATCTGCTTAGGGATAGACTTCTTACCATTGTTTGTCGACCAATATAGGGCCAGAAGATCAGTTACCTGATCTGCACGAGTACAAACTTCCTTGATAGCCAAACGTACGAACTTTCTGTGAGATTCGTACCGACACATTTCTCTGATGATCAGAAGTGGAACATGACGTAGCTTTTGTTCCTTTCGTGCTGCAATAGCGATTGCTGCAACCTTAGCGGCAGAAACCTTAGGAATCAAAAGCTTGATGTTGTTCTGGATAGATTCGCCATCGATATACGCTGCGTCTTCCCAAAGCAAACATGTCATCACCATACGACGAAGCTGATCTTCTTCCGTTGATTTTGCCGCTGGTGCTCCCATTCCGCCAGCTAGACGGATTCCAGTAGTTTCAACTGCTGATGCTCTCTTGTTAATCTTAGTCGCCATGTCCATGTCCTTGAAGAAAAAAAAGTAAGGTAGGGAAAAAATCGAATACGGCTTTTTCATTTCAACCGATGAAACCGTCTTCTACGCCACTACCTAGTGTCCAGTGCTGGATTCGAACCAGTGTACACCCTCATTCACGAGCGTGTGTTTTACCGCTAAACTACCTGAACATAAGTCGGGAAAAAGCGAAAACAATCTTTTTTTAGGTGTCCTACCACTAGACTACA